>ERZ795054.918-NODE-918-length-31079-cov-7.371777_pt1 | contig 31079 bp, 28 predicted proteins | sample MGYA00375138_ERZ795054 | MGnify/ENA primary metagenome ERZ795054 (study PRJEB30183, sample SAMN05720215) | anaerobic digester metagenome | isolation source: active sludge of municipal wastewater-treating anaerobic digesters | place: USA | collected 2014-12-23 ... | reverse complement strand
CGAGTGGCAGGGCCCGAGCGGCTGGGCCGAGTTCAACTCCCCCGACGGCAAGTCCCAGGTCGACGGCCTCGTGGTCCGCGTGCCCGATCCCTTCGCCAACCAGGCCAATCCCGATCCCGCGATCAAGGGCTACATGTTCTACATCTACAACGTGCAGAACGGCCTCGGCGTCTGGTCCCAGTACTCGCCCGGCAAGGAGGGCTTCGTGCGCCCCACCCGCCAGTACGAGCGCGACTTCGAGGGCCTCATGTCCAACCCCATCCGCGCCGAGGCCTACGTCAAGGCGGCCAAGGCCGACACCCTCGTCGAGGTGAGCATCGACGGGCTCAAGGTCACGGTGGGCAAGAAGGCCTCCGAGACCGTCCACTACGGGAACATGAACAAGGCCGACAAGACCGCCACCTACATGCCCCTGACCAAGGACTCCATCGGCTACCGCTACAACTACAAGGCCCTCATCGACTTCTTCAAGGCCAATCCCACCGCCAACTACGCGGCGGCCACCATGAAGAAGGCCAAGGTGACGGTCAAGGAAGACAAGAACGTCGACGCCAACGCCGACGCCGCCGTCTACGCCGCCCCCGAGGACACGGTCTACGTCGTGGCCGACGCCGTCACCGGCGCCACCTACTCCGACTTCCAGCACTACGCCCTCGAGCTCCAGACGGCCTACAAGATGGCCCTCGCCGAGCAGGCCGTGAAGTTCAAGAAGTAAGCCCGGGCTTCGAGCCGAACCTGAGGGCGCCCGCGAGGGCGCCCTTTTTCGGCCCGCGCCCCATCGACTCCGGGCCCCGGAAGCCCGAGGCCGGGCCTAGCGCGGCGCGAGCTCGACCCGGTTGCGCCCGGCGGCCTTGGCGGCGTACATGGCCTCGTCGGCCCGGGCGACGAGGCTCGCGGCGAAGGCCGCGGCATCCGAGCCGCAGGCCTCGGGCCCGGGGCAGAGCTCGAGGCCGGCCACGCCGATGCTCAGGGTATAGGGGATGGAAGCGCCCTCGGCCCTCGCGGGCTCGGCCTCGGCCTGCGAGCGGAGCCGCTCGGCCAGGCGGGCCGCGTCCGAGGCCCGGGTGCCCGGCGCTACGACGAGGAACTCCTCGCCCCCGTAGCGGGCGAGCCAGTCCACGTTCGCCCGGATGGTCCTGAGCGCGATCCGCGCGAAGGAGCGGAGCACCTCGTCCCCCGCCCCGTGCCCGTGCTCGTCGTTGATCGCCTTGAAGCGGTCGAAGTCGCAGAAGAGGAGGGAGAGGGGCAGGCCGTAGCGGATGGCCCGCTCGGCCTCGCGCAGGAGCTCCGCGTCGAGGTAGCGGCGGTTGAAGGCCCCGGTGAGGGGATCCTTGATCGACAGCCCCTTGATCCGCGCGTAGGCCTCCTCGAGCTCCCTGGTGCGCTCCTTGACCTGGCGGTCGAGGCCGTCGTTCGCGGCGGCCAGCTGCGCGGAGAGCCGCTCCTCCGCGTCTATCGCCGCCGCGAACCTCCTGGCGAGGATCGAGGCCTGGACGAAGATGAACAGGACCAGGCCGGGGAAAAGGACATTCGCGCTCCGCATGAGGATCGAGCTGCTGAGCATGTCGACGATCCCGGCCAGGGCCAGGAAGACGCTCGCCGCGAGCATGGGCCCGCTCCCGGGCCGCTTCCGGCGGTAGGCCCTCCCGAGCCCGAGGACGATCGTGGGCAGCATGACGAGGAGGAGGAGGGGATAGAGGAGATAGATGCTGCGGGTCAGCAGGGGAAGGGGCGCGGCCAGGAGCAGGCCGAGGGCGCAGAAGGGGGCGCAGGCCAGGAGGCGGGCCCGGGGGCCGATCTCCTCGGGGAAGACGCTGCCGAAGAAGAGGATGCACAGGGGCAGGGGCGCGAAGGCGGTGAAGTAGGACAGCCGGATGAGGGCGCCGAAGGGGAGGCCGGGGAAGATCGCGGCGAGGAGGTAGTTACCGGTCACGAGGGCGCGGAGCGCTATCACGAGGGCGAAGGAGGCGAAGTAGAGGTTGCCGCGCTCGCGCTGCCTGCGCCGGAACAGGAGGTAGACGAAGGCGGCGGCCGAGACGGCGACGCCGAAGAAGGCCAGGGTCAGCCAGTCCTCGCCCCGCTTCCCGGCGCGCAGCTCCTCCTCCGCCCCGAGGAGGAAGGGGGCCCACAGCCCGCCCTGGCGGTACTCGTGGTTCGAGACCCGGACGAGGAGCTCGAGCTCGCGGCTCGAGCCCGGGCCGCGCTCGGGAAGGCGGCAGACCTCGGTGAAGCAGCCGGCGCTGGCCTCGGAGGCGAGGAGGGCCGGCTTGCCGGCGCTGGCTATCGCGATACCGTCGGCCTCGAGCTCGAAGGCCGTCGAGACGGTGGGTATCCGGATCCCGAGCCCGGGCCCCCCCTGCGGCAGGAGGAGGCGGAGGCGGTAGGTGCCCGCGCCCCTGCCCTCCGTGCCGCCGGCCTCGCCGGCCCGCCAGCGATCGGGCACGATGCGCGATTCCGCAGGGCCGGCCTCCTCGCCTGAGCCGAGGAGGCGGCCCGGGTAGAACTCCCACTCCCCGGCGAGCGGGACCGCTCCCGAGCGGGAGAAGTCCCAGGCCGAGAGATCGAGGAGGCCCCCGGCCGCCCGGGGCGGGGAGGGCCTCGCGGGAGCCTGCGCGGCGAGGGGCGGGGCCAGGGCCGCGGCGGCCCAGAGGAGGGCGGCCAGCAGGGAGCGCCTAGCGCGGGAGGCCGGGGCCATCATCCATGCCCGCACGGTATGCCCGCTCCCCTCAGCCCGGCGAGGGGCCGCCGCCGGCCTCCTCGGCTCCACCGAACATGGCCATGAGCTTGCCGAACTGGGCCTCGCCCTCCTCCTCGCTGAACTCGGACTCGCCGGCGCAGGCCTGGAGGAGCTCGGGGGGAATCTCCTGGAGGAAGGGGCTCGGCACGCAGTCCAGGACCTGGTTCTGCTTGCGGCGCCGCAGGCAGGAGGAGATGAGGAGCCGCCTGCGGGCCCGGGTCACCGCGACGTAGAACAGGCGGCGCTCCTCCTCGAGGTTGCCCTCGCCCTCCTCGAGCGAGCGCGCGTGGGGGATGATGCCGTCCTCGCAGCCGGCTATGAAGACCACCTCGAACTCGAGGCCCTTGGCCGCGTGGATGGTCATGAGGTTGACCTCCCCGCCCTCGTCGTCGGAGAGGTCGTCGCGGGTGATGAGGGAGACGCGGTTGAGCCACTCGTAGAGGCCCGGCGAGAGGTTGTCGGGATCCTTCTCCCAGTCCTCGATGGACTGGATGAGGATCTCGAGGTTGTGGAACTTCCACTTCGCGGCCTTCTCGCTCTGCTTGTTCTCCTCGATGAGGTAGGCCCAGTAGTCGATCTCGTCGACGAGCTGCCGCACCTTGGCGGCTATGCGCTTGTGCCCGAGGAGGGCCTCGCGGTAGCCCTCGACGAGGTCGAGGAAGGCGGCGACGTCGGCGACGGCCTTCTCCGAGAGGCCCCCGAACGCGAGGCCGCTCGCGGAGTCCCCGGGGCCGGAGCCGCTCAGGGCGAAGTCCTCATGCCCGGCCCGGCCGGCGGCGTCGGCGCCGCCCTCGGAGCGGAGCGCCGCCCCCGTGCGGACGAGCTCCATGGCCGTCCTGATCGACGCGTCATGCGAGCGCGCGATGGCCGTCAGCTTCTCGATCGTGGTCTTGCCGATGCCGCGGCGCGGCGTGTTGACGATCCTGAGGAGGTTCACGTCGTCGTCCGGGTTGGCGATCACCCGGAGGTAGGAGATGACGTCCTTGATCTCCTTGCGTCCGTAGAAGGAGGTGCCGCCGGAGACCCGGTAGGGCACCTGCTCCGCGAGGAGGGATTCCTCGATCCTCCGCGTGAGGTTGTTCGTGCGGATGAGGATGCCGAACTCCCCCCAGGGGACCCGGTCCTTGAGCTTCAGCTCCTTGATCATGCGCGCGATGAACTCGGCCTCGGCCGCGTCGTCCTCGGGGCTGTACAGCTCGATGGGCGAGCCGCCCGCGCCGCCGGGGGACCAGAGCGCCTTGGCCTTGCGGTTCTCGTTGTTGGCGATGATGGCGTTGGCCGCGTCGAGGATGGTCGCCGTCGAGCGGTAGTTGCGCTCGAGCTTGATCTCGCGCAGATCGGGGAAGTCGCGCTCGAACTGCATGAGGTTCTCGTAGTTGGCCCCGCGCCAGGAGTAGATCGACTGGTCGTCGTCGCCCACGACGCAGACGTTGCGGTCGGACATGAGCCGCATGAGCTTGTACTGCTGGAGCGAGGTGTCCTGGAACTCGTCGATCATGAGGTAGCGGTAATGGGCGCGCCACTCGGCGGCGACCTCGGGGTGGAGGCTGAAGATCTCGATCGGCAGGACGATGAGGTCGTCGAAGTCGACGGCGTTGTAGATGCGCAGGGACCGGCGGTACTCGTCGTACAGGCCGCGGTAGGAGTCGTCGGCCTTGGACCAGGGCCGCTGCTCGGAGCGGATCTGGGAGAAGAGGTTGCCGACCTTGAAGGCGTCGAAGCCCTCCATGCGGAAGCCCTGCTCGCGGGCGCAGTCCTTGATGAGCTGGGTCCGGTCGGCCTCGTCGTAGATGGAGAAGTTGTCCTTGTAGCCGAGGGCGTGGATCTCCTTGCGGAGGATCTTCACGCCGAAGGCGTGGAAGGTGGAGACGGTGAGGTTCTGGAGCTTGCGCTTCACGATGCCGCGCACCCGCTCGGACATCTCCTTCGCGGCCTTGTTCGTGAAGGTCAGGGCGAGGATGGAGTGCTGGGGTATGCCCTTCTCGAGCATGTAGGCCATGCGGAAGGTGATGACCCTGGTCTTGCCCGAGCCCGCCCCCGCGATGATGAGCAGGGGGCCCTCGACCTGGGTGACGGCCTCGTACTGCTCGGGATTGAGCTCCGCCTCGTAGTCGATCTGCATGCCGGCGTCGGCGCTCAGAAACGCTTGAGGAGGAAGGAGAGGGCGCCGACCCCGAAGCCCACGACGAGGCTCACGATGACGCAGGCCATGAGCACGCCGGCGAGGACCGCCAGCATGGAGCGGCGCTTGCCCATGCCGAGCATCCAGGCCCCGAGGACCCCTGTCCAGGCCCCGGTGAAGGGCAGGGGAATGCCGACGAAGAGCGCGACGCCCCAGTAGCCGTACTTCTCCACGCTCGGGCGGACCTTCTCGCGGGCCCGGGCCACGAAGCGGTCGAAGAAGGAGGCGTAGGCGGCCCAGCGGTACAGGAGGCGATGGGCCGTGTTGAGGAAAAGGTAGGCCAGGGGCCCGGCGAGGGCGTTCCAGGCGGCGCACCAGGCGGCCGCCGCCGGGAGGGGCACGCCGGAGGCCACGGCGAAGGGTATGCCCCCGCGGAGCTCCGAGATCGGAGCCAGGGAGAGGAGGGCGGACCAGAAGAGGGTTTCGGCTGTCATGCGGGACAGACTATAGCGCGAAGGCGCGGGTCCTTACAATGCGCCGAGGAAGGCCCGGAGCTCGGCCTCGAGGGCCTCGGGCTCGGGCGGGATCCAGCGGATCCCGGGCAGGGCGCGGAAGAAGGTCAGCTGCCGCTTCGCGTAGCGCCTGGTGTCGAGGGCAATCCGCCCGCGCAGCCCGGCCTGGCCCTCCCCGGGGCCCGGCTCGAAGAACTCGCGGTAGCCGATGGCCTGCATGCCGGGGTCCTCCGGGCCGAAGCCAGCCGCCCTGAGCCGGCCGACCTCCTCGGCGAGGCCGGCGGCGAACATGGCATCGACCCGGGACTCGATGCGCCCGTAGAGCTCATCGCGCCCCCGCTCGAGGCCGAGGAGGAGGAAGCGCCAGCGCTCGCGGGGCAGGACGGGGGCCGCGAGCTCGGCCAGGGGGCGACCCGTGGCCCGCAGCACCTCGAGGGCCCGGGTCAGGCGGTAGAGGTCGTTGCGGTGTATGCGGCCGGCCGACTCGGGATCCCTCGCCGCGAGCTCGGCGCGGAGGGCCTCGGCGCCGAGCGCCGCCAGGTCGGCGGCGACGGCGGCGCGGAGGGCCGGCTCGGAGGCGGGGGCGGCGGGCAGGCCGCAGAGGAAGTTGCGCAGGTAGAAGCCCGTACCCCCCGAGACCACGGGCAGCTTGCCCGAGGCGACGATATCGGCGCAGGCCTCGTCGGCGAGGCGGACGAAGTCGCCGGCCGTGTACTGCTCCGAGATCTCGCGGATGTCGATAAGCCGGTGGGGAAGGAGGGCGAGGGTCGCGGCTTCGGGCTTGGCGGTGCCGATGTCCATGCCGCGGTAGACCTGCATGGAGTCGGCGCTGACCACCACGGCCTCGGGCAGGCCCGCGGGGCGCCCGGGGCCGAAGAGCCGGAGGAGGAGCTCGGTCTTGCCCGAGGCTGTCGGGCCGACGAGGACGAGGACGGGGGGGCTAGTCGAGGACGCGGTACTCAACCTGCTTGGAGAAGAGCTGGCGGGTGGAGAGGGAGACCACCTTGCCGTTGTTCTTCTCGACTTCGGGGGTCTTGAGGACGGCGAGCTGGTAGGCGCGCCGGGTCACCGCGACGGTGAACTCGTAGCTGTTGCCGTCGTATTCGATGAGCTGCTCGAGGGGCATGATCATAGACCCTAAAGATACCGGGATAGGGGGCAGCCGCGCAAGTCCCCCGCGGCCTCAGCCCTCGAGGCTGCGGTCCAGGTCGGCGATGAGGCGGGCGGCCACGCGGGAGAGCTCCTCCTCGCCCGAGGCCGCATCGAGGGCTCCGCGCGGCCCGGCGAGGGGCCTATCGGCCCGCATCCCCGCCGGGGCGGCCGAGCTGTCCTTCTGACCGAAGGCTTCCCTGGCCCTGAGGAGCTCGTCGAGGATGGTGATGTTGGCGAGGATCGAGAGCTTCAGGGGGTCCTGGACGCGGGTCGAGGCGCGCAGGCCGTCGAGGCGCTCGCGCAGCTTGGCGACCAGGCCGCCCAGGTACTCCTCCGACTCGTCGGTCTGGACCGCGAAGGAGGCGCCGAGGAGCTCGATGGTGACGATTTGAACGGACACGGCCGTCCTCCCGCCTAGAAGATGTCGAGCTCGTTCTCGGCGGGCCGCGCCGGCTCGGGAGAGCTCGCAGGCTCGGGCCGCGGCTCGGCCGTGATATCCGCAGGCAACGGAGCGGGCCGATCGTCGCGCGCGGCCGGCTCGGGCTCGGTCCCTGCGGCCGATGGCCCGGCAGGGGAGGCGGCGGGCTCGGGCAGGGGCTGGCCGAGGATGAGGTCCTCGAAGAGGTCGAGCTTCTCGAGGGCGTGGACGATGCCTTCCTCGATGCGGGACTGGTCCCTGCGGTATTCCTCGGTGCGCGAGGCGAGCTCGGAGGCCTTGGCCTCCGCGGCCTCGGCCCGGGAGCTGAGCTCGAGGGCCTTGGCCTCGAGCTCGGCGAAACGGGCCTCGAGCTGGGCGGAGCGGGCCTGGGAGGCGCGGAGCTTCTCCTCGGCCGAGGCGGCGGCCTCGGCGGCCTGGGAGGCGGCGGCCTTGGCCGCCTCGAGCTCGGCGGCCGCGGCGTTGGCCTTCTCCTCGGCCGCGGCCAGCTCCTCGGCGGCCTCGTCGATGAAGGACTGGGTCTCCCCGAAGCGGGCCTCGGACTCCCCGAGGCGCCGGCGGAGCTCGGCGTTCTCCTCGCGGATCGTCGCGATGTACGCGACCGCCTTCTCCACCCGGTCCTCGAGGGCCCGGACCTGCTCGAGGCTCAGCACGGCCCTAGGCCTTGAGCGCGGCCTGGGCCTTCTCGACCACGGCCTTGAAGGCTGCGGGGTCGCGGACCGCGATATCCGCGAGCATCTTGCGGTCGACGGTCACCTGGGCCTTGGCGAGCCCCTCGATGAAGCGGCTGTAGGTCATGCCCTCGGCCCTGCAGGCCGCGTTGATGCGGACGATCCAGAGGCGGCGGAAGTCGCCCTTCCGGTCCTTGCGGTCACGGTAGGAATAGGACAGGGCCTTGGCGACCGCGTCCTTGGCGACCTTGTAGTTCGAGTGGCGCCGGCCCCAGAAGCCCTTGGCGTTCCCGAGGATCTTCTTGCGGTGGTCCTTGCGCTTGGTTCCTGCTACTGCTCTCGGCATAGCTTCACTCCTCGTTGCTTCGTGCGCGCCCTCCGAAAGGAGAGCGCGGGCTGGCTGTCGCGGCCCGGGGGCCGCTCGCCGCCACGGGGTCGGCCGGACAGGATGTACCCGGGGCGACCCGCTAGCCCCCCGCCGCGCGGAAGGCTCCTATGAAACCTCGACGGCCCGGGGGCCGCCTCGCTCAACCGTAGGGAAGGAGCTTCTTCTTGATCTGGCCGGTGGCCACGGGATCGACGAAGCCGGCCTTGCGGAGGCCGCGCTTCCGCTTCGTCGTCTTCTTGGTCAGGATATGGCGAAGGTTCATCTTCTTGTACTTGACCTTGCCGGAGGCGGTAAGCGTGTAGCGCTTGGCGGCCGCCTTCTTCGTCTTCATCTTGGGCATGTCGAACCGTCCTTACGTTGTGCGAGCTATTCCTTCTCCGCTGGCGCGCTCGCCTCTTCTGGGCTCGCCTCGGCCGCGGGGGCGTTCTTCTTGATGATGGAGGCCTTGGGCTGGAGCACCATGGACATCATCCTTCCCTCCATGAGGGGAGTCCGCTCCATGATGTAGAAGCCCTCGAGGCGCGCGAGGACCCGCTTGAGGACCTGCTCGCCGATCTCCGTGTGAGCGAGCTCGCGTCCCTTGAAGCGGATGGTCACCTTGACCTTGAATCCCTCCTCGAGGAAGGCGCGGACGTGCTCGGACTTGAACTCGAGGTCGTGGCCGGCGATCTTGGGCTGCATCCGGATCTCCTTCAGCTCGCCCACGCGGATCTTCTTCCTCGATTCCTTGATCTTCTTTTCCTGCTCGAACTTGAACTTTCCGTAATTGAGGAATTTGCATACCGGCGGTATGGACTGGGGCGCCACCTCGACAAGGTCGAGTCCGAGCTCCCGGGCCTGCTTGATGGCCTCGAGCGTCGGCACGATGCCTTTCTGCTCGCCCTTATCGTCGATGAGCCGTACCTCGCGGACGCGGATCTGTTCGTTGATCCGCAGGTCTTTGTCTGCCAACTGACCTCCTTCAGCATGGCTCCCCCGGAAGGCGAAGCCCAGCCCGCTCGCGCGGAGCTGCGGCGCCTACTCTACCACGGCCGGGGAAGGCGAGTAAAGTCCTAGGGAAGCTCGCCATGGGATCGCGGAAAGGGACCCTTTACAGGGGCCCTCGCCGAGCTACACTTGTAGCATGGTCCAAATATCCTACAAGGCGGCTATCGATGCCCTCCTCGCCAGGAACACGGCCCTGATAGCGCTCTACAAAGAGGGCGCCAAGAGCCTCCTCTCGCGGCCGGTGACGAGCCTGGCCCTCTCCATGGCCGACCAGCGCCGCGAGCTGGGCAAGGAGCTCGCGGCCCTGGCCCGCCTGCAGGATCCGGGAGCCGGGCCCATCGAGCTCGAGTCCGCCCCCGCGGGCCCCGAGGCTCCCGCGGCGGGGGACGCCTCCAGCCTCCTGTCGAGGATGCGGGACCAGGAGTCCGACGATTACGAGCTCTTGACCGCCCTTTCGGGGGCCCTCCTCCCCTCCTCCGCGGAGCTCGCCGAGCGCCTGGCCGGCCTGGCCGAGCAGGCGCGCAAGCGCTCTTCCTGGGCCCAGGACCACCTGGACCTCCTCGGCATCTAGCCCCATCAGCCCCGCCGGCCTTGAACGGCGGCGGAGGGCCGTGCTAGCCTCGCGGCATGTACTTCTTCCTCGTCCTGGCCCTCCCCCTCGGCTTCGCCCTCCTCGAGCAGGGCCTGTATCCGCGGGACGAGGTGGCGACGACGAAGCGGGCCCTGTTCCGCGGCCTCCTCGCCTCCCTACCCCTCCTCCTCGCGGCGAGGATCCTGGGATCCCTGGTCCCCGAGGCCCCGGGCAGGATCTGGTCCGCCTTCCACGAGTGGGCCGACCGCATCCTCCCCTACGCCTTCCTCCCCGGCCTCCTCTACGCGGTCTTCTACCGCTACGGGGAGCGCCTCCCCGCCGGAGCCGCCCATCGCCGCCTAACGGCCTTCTACGCGGGCGCCCTCGCGCCGGTCGGGCTGGTGGAGCTGTTCCGGGTCTGGGGCAGCCCCGATCCCTACAAGGCCCTCGTCCTCCCCCTCCTCCTCGCGGCCATGGTCCTCGCCATGCCCCGCCTCGCCTTCGCCTTCTGGGGGAGCTCCGGCAGCTCCCTCGCCCTCCTCGCCGCGGCGTCCCTCGCCGCCAGCCTCGCCCTTTCCTGCATTCCCTTCCTCTTCCTCAGGCGCTTCTGGCCCCTCGCCTGGCTCGCCGCCGGGGCGACGATCTTCCTTGGCTGGCGCTCCGCGGGCCCCGAGCTCCTCCGAAGGCCCCCGCCGCCGAGCGAATAGGCCGAGGAACGAGAAAAGAGGCCGCCCGGCAAGCCCGGACGGCCTCTTTCCATCTATGCCCGAGCGGGGCGCCCCGCCCGGCGCGGCCTCAAGCCTTGCCGGCGGAACCCAGGACTTCCTGGTTCTTGTGGGCGTAGAGCTTCTTCAGCTCGTCGCGGGCCGGGCCGAGGTACTTGCGGGGATCGAACTCGTCCGGCTTCTCGGAGAAGACCTTGCGGATCATGGCGGTCATGGCCAGGCGGCCGTCGGAGTCGATGTTGATCTTGCAGACGGCGCTCTTCGCGGCCTTGCGCAGCTGCTCCTCGGGGATGCCGACGGAGTCGGAGAGCTTGCCGCCGTACTTCTCGATGATCTTCACGTACTCGATGGGCACGGAGGAGGAGCCGTGGAGGACGATGGGGAAGCCGGGGAGCTTCTTCTCGATCTCCTCGAGGATGTCGAAGCGCAGGGGCGGCGGGATGAGGATGCCGTCCGCCGTCTTGGTGCACTGGGAGGGCTTGAACTTGGCGCGGCCGTGGCTCGTGCCGATGGAGATGGCCAGGGAGTCGACGCCGGTCTTCTTGACGAAGTCCTGGACCTCCTCGGGCTGGGTGTAGTTCGAGTGCTCGGCCGAGACCTCGTCCTCGACGCCGGCCAGGACGCCGAGCTCGCCCTCGACGGAGACGTAGTCTTTCTGGGCGTGGGCGAAGTCGACCACCTTCTTGGTCAGGGCCACGTTCTCCTCGTAGGGGAGGTGGGAGCCGTCGATCATGACCGAGGAGAAGCCCGACTCGATGCAGCTCTTGCAGAGCTCGAAGCTGTCGCCGTGGTCGAGGTGGAGGACGATGGGGATGTTGCAGCCGAGCTCCTTGGCGTACTCGACGGCCCCCTTGGCCAGGTACTGGAGCATGGTCTGGTTGGCGTACTTGCGCGCCCCGGCGGAGACCTGGAGGATGACCGGGCTCTTGGTCTCGACGCAGGCCTGGACGATGGCCTGGAGCTGCTCCATGTTGTTGAAATTGTACGCGGGTATGGCGTACCCGCCCTTGACCGCCTTCTTGAACAGCTCGACGGTGTTGACGAGCCCGAGCTCCTTATAACTGGTCATGCGCGACTCCTTGTATCGAAGCGTTCTACGCATAGCAATCTTATGGAGGCCGCGGCGCGAGAGTCAAGGGCGGGGCCCGGCCCGTTGCCCTAGCCGCCCGGCTCCGGTACCATGGGCCCGTGCCCCCTCCACCCAGGAACGCGCGCCTAGCCCTCCTCCCGGCCCTCGCCCTCCTCCTCTCCTCCTGCGGCTCCCGGGGCACGATCCTCGTCTACCTCGACGAGGCCTTCGCCGCCGCGCGGCCCGATCTCGCGAGGGAGCTCGAGGCGGGGCCGGGCCCCTTTTCCGGCTATCGCGTCGAGACGCTGAGGCTCAAGCTCTCCGAAAGCCCCGGCGCGGCCCTCGAGGCCCTCGACTCGCTGCGGGCGGATGGCGGGAAGCCGGTCGCCCTGGTCGCCAGCCCCCTCCTCGCCGCGGCCCTTCCCGGGCCCTGGAGGCTGCCCGGGACCGAGGAGAGCTCCATCGGGGAGCTCCTCCTCCTCGCCCCCGAATGGCGGGGGGGGGCGGCAGGCCCGGAGCTCGGGCAGGCTTCGCCGTCGGGCAGGGGCCCTTCCTTCGCGAGGGCGGCGAGCGATCCCCGGCCCGCCTACGCCGCGGCCGGGGCGGCCGCCGGCGCCTATATAGCCTCCCTGGGGTCCCGGGGCGGAGCGCCTTCCGGAGCTATCCTCTTCCGCGAGGCGCCCTCGAGGCCCCGCGCCGCCCTCGAGGCCTTCGCCTCGGCCTTCGAGGGGGCCTCGGGCGGCTTGCGGCCCCTCGTCCGGGAACTCCCCCCCTCCGAGGAGGCCGATTCCGAGGCCGAGGCGGCGGTCCGCGAGCTCCTCGAGGCGGATATCCGCTTCCTCTTCGTGGCCCTCGGCGAGGGCAGGAGCGCCGCGATACGCGCCGCAGCCCGGCCGGGCCTCGCCCTGGGAGCCGACGATCCGGGTCCCGAGGATAGGCCCGGCTTGGCCTTCCGGCTCCGTCCAGACGACCGGGGCATCGCCGCATCCCTCTGGTCCGCCCTCCCGGGCGCTGGGAATGGGCCGAGGAAGGAGGATATCGGCTCCCGGATCGAGGCCGCCGCGGGGGCGAGGAACCCCGAGGCGAGGGCTTTCAGCCCCTTCCTGCGCGGCCTCGGCGGGTCCTGAACCGCCCTCCGAGGCCGCTTCCCGGCGCTTGGTATATCATTTGACAAAGCTCTATGCCGAAAATATAATCCAGATAGCCGCCGGTTTCGGCCGGCGGCACAGATAAAGGAGTTTCAAGGATGAAACAGCGCATCGTCCGGGCAGTTCTCCTTAGCCTCGCCCTATTATGCCTAAGCGGTACGGGATACCTCTTCGCCGACGAACTGACCATCAACCTCGAGTCCAAGACGGTCGCCCTGAGCGCCGAGAAGGATTTCGCCGGCAAGGAGCTCTTCGGCGCCTGGGACGTCCTCGGGAGCAAGTTCTCCTCGAAGGGCTTCCCGGTCAAGACCGAGATCAAGGCCTGGCCCGTCGCCGTCTACGGCTCCAATCCCGAGAACCCGAACATCAGGTCCCTCGGCGTGGCGATGCTCTACGACCGCAAGGAGTACAACTGGGTCGACATCTTCCCCGGGACCAAGGCCGAACCCCAGGAGCTCCCCCTCCCCGGCCGCGTCAAGATGCTCGACATGTGGGTCTGGTCCGGCAACTACGACTACTACCTCGAGGCCTTCGTCCGGGATTTCAAGGGCATAGTCCACACCGTCCCGATGGGGAACCTCAACTTCGTGGGCTGGAAGAACATGCGGGTGAACATCCCCGACAACATCCCCCAGTCCAAGAAGTACCTCCCCCGCCGCGAGTCCATGAGCCTCGTGAAGTTCCGGCTCTGGACCCGGCCCACCGAGATCGTGACGGCCCTCGTGAACGACCCCAAGGCCACCGATATGGATAAGGCCGTCAAGTTCTACTTCAACAACATCAAGGTGCTCACGGATACCTTCGAGACCCTCTTCGACGGCGACACCCTGAGCCGCCCCGAGGTCGTCAAGGACGCCTGGGGCGCCGCCGGGAACGGGAAATAAGGGAGACCGGCCATGAAGAAAGCCATCATCGCAGCCCTAGTCCTCGCCTGCATCTCCGTCGCGGCCTTCGCCCAGGAACCCGCCAAGCCCGCCGGCGAGCTCGGCGCGCCCGATCCGAACAGGATGGGCGTCGAGACCGCCCAGCAGAAGCTCAAGGAAGTCTCCATCGACAAGTTCGAGACCGCCGGGTTCTGGGAGGCGGGCATCTCCGCCGACCAGGGCTACATCCAGGGCCGTAACTTCGAGGGCGGCCCCGCCGCCAAGAAGGACGAGCCCATCGCCGACGAGCGCTACGTCGGCATCGACCCCCAGACGGGCGACAAGTTCGTCTTCGGCGTCCGGACCGACTTCTACATGCGCGGCAACAACGAGATCTTCGTGCTCGCCAAGCGGCCCGTCCCCATCGAGGGCATCGCGAAGACGATCACCGTCTGGGTCGTCGGCCGCAACTACAACCACGAGCTGAAGGTCCTCCTCCAGGACTTCTTCGGCGAGCGCTACGAGCTGTCCATGGGCAAGCTCAACTTCCAGGGCTGGAAGAAGCTCTCCGTAGCCGTGCCGCCGCAGAACCCCGACGGCCGGACCGGCATCATCCAGCGCAACTTCCACTACAACTCCCGCATGGGCATCAAGGTCGTGGGCTTCAAGATCGAATGCGATCCCATGGAGGCCTTCGGCACCTACTACGTCTACTTCGACGACCTGCGCGCGGTCACCGACCTCTTCGCCGAGGACAACCGCGACGCGGACGACATGCCCGACTCCTGGTGAGCCGGGGCAGCCGCGATCGACAGAGGGCCGTCCCCCCGGGGACGGCCCTTTCATTGCGCTGCGACGAGCGAGGATCATGAGCGAATCGGACTGGTTCCCCTTCCTGCGCGAAGCCTACTTCTTCAAGGGCCTCGACGACGGCGAGATACGGCTCGTAGCCTCGGCCTGCGCCGAGGAGGGCCGCGAGGCCGGCGAGGTCATCTTCCTCGAGGGCTCGACCGCGGACCGCTTCTACATCGTCATCGAGGGCCAGGTCGAGGTCTGGAAGAACTACCGCGACGAGAAGCCCGACCTCCTCGCCGTCCACGGCCCGGGGCATTTCTTCGGCGAGATGGCCCTCATCGACGAGCTGCCGCGGAGCGCCACGGTCGTCGCGCGCGGGCGGGCGCGGCTTTTGTACCTCTACCGCGACGACTTCCGCCGGCTCATACGCGAGCGCTCCTCCATAGCCCTCTCGGTCATGACCGCCATCTCCTACATGGTCCGCAGCTCCAACGAGGCCTTCGTCGAGGACCTCCGCAAGCGGAACGCCCAGCTCGAGAAGGCCTACGCCCAGCTCGAGAAGGCCCAGGCCGAGCGGCTCCGCGGCGAGCGGCTCTCGACCCTGGGCAAGTTCTCCTCCCTCATCCTCCACGACATCCGCAACCCCCTGTCGAGCCTCAAGGGCCAGCTCCAGCTCATGGAGATGCGGGTCGAGGAGCCCGAGAAGCTGCGGTCGCACATCGCGGCGAGCCTCTCCGAGCTCGCGAGGCTCGAGCGCCTGGCCAACGAGTTCCTCGACTACTCCCGGGGCGAGGTGCGCCTGGACATGGCCGTCGTCCGCCCGGGGGAGCTCCTCGCGAAGCTCGAGGAGGGGCTGCGGGAGCGGCTCGCGAGGGCGGGCATCCGCATCGAGCGGGAGCTGCGCTTCGACGAGCCGGTCGTCCTCGACGCGGACCGAGTGCTGCGGGCCCTGCAGAACATCGCGGACAACGCGCGCAAGGCCATGGCCTCGAGGGGCGGCGTCCTCTCGCTCAGGGCATACCGCTCGGCGGGCCAGCTCGTCTTCGAGGTCGCCGACACGGGAGAGGGCATGGGCGAGGATGTCCTGGCCCATCTCTTCGAGCCCTTCTACTCGGCCTCGGGGCAGGGCGGCACGGGCCTGGGCATGCTCATCGTCAAGAACATCGTGGAGGCCCACCGGGGCTCGGTCCGGATCGGCTCGAAGAAGGGCGTCGGGACCAGGGTCCTCCTCCGCTTCCCCCTCAAGGCCTAGCCGGGCCGCCGAAAAGCTTCCAGGCGTTAGCCGAAACCTCCAGCTCGAGCTCCCGCGCGCCTGAGCCGCGGAGCTCGGCCGCCGCCGCGTAGCTCCGGGCGACGTCCAGGGGGCTGCAGGGCCTCCCTCGCCGGGGCTCGGGGCTCATGTAGGGCGAGTCGGTCTCGAGGAGGAGCCGGTCGGGGGGGACGAGGGCGCAGGCCTCGCGCAGCGCCCCCGCCTTCTTGTAGGTGAGGTTGCCCGCGAAGGAGAGGAAGCAGCCGAGGCCGAGGAAGGCCCGCGCCTCCGCGGGGCCGTAGCCGAAGCAGTGGATCAGGACCGGGGAGCCGAGCGCCGCATCCTCGATGGCCGCGAAGCTGTCCTCGAAGGCCTCTCGCGAATGCACGATCAGGGGCAGGCCGAGGCGGCGGGCCAGCTCGGCCTGGCCGGCGAAGAGCTCGAGCTGGCGCTCGCGGCTCCCGTTCATGCGGCGGTAGTCGAGGCCGCACTCGCCGATCGCCGCGAGGCTGCCCCCGGCCGCGGCGTCCGCGGCCATCTCCCGCTCGAGCTCCCGCAGGGCGCGCGCCGGGTCGGCGAGGGCCTCCTCGGAAGGCCAGACGCCCGCGCTGAGGCGGAGGAAAGGCGCCTCCCCCGGCGAGGAGGGGCGCGCGGAGCGGAAGGAGGCGCGAAGGCGGGAGCGGCGCGGGCGGAGGTCGCCGGGCTCGGTGCCTATGTCGACCAGGAGGGGGCGGCCCTCCCCTTCCTCGCCCTCCCAGGCCTCGGCGTAGGCCTCCATGACGGCGCGCAGCTCGAGCTCGCCGAGCTCCTCGGCCACGAGGGGGAGGTGGGCGTGGCTATCGGGAAACGCGCGCTCGCTCATGCCTTGGAGAAGGCCAGCTCGCCCTTGGCCAGGCCCACCCGCACCCGGTCCCCGTCCGCGATCCTCCCCGCGAGCATCTCGGCGGCGAGGGGATTCTGCAGGAGGCCCTGGATGGCCCGCTTCAGGGGCCGGGCGCCGTAGCTCGGGTCGTAGCCGGCCTCGGCCAGGAAGGCCTTGGCCTCGGGCGAGACCTCGAGGCCCACCTTGCGGGAGGCCAGCCGCGCGGCGAGGAGGCCCAGCTGGATGTCGACTATCGCGAGGATGCGCTCCTTGCCCAGGCGCTCGAAGACCACCGTCTCGTCGATGCGGTTGAGGAACTCCGGCTTGAAGGAGGCGCGCAGCAGGCCCTCCACGGCGGCGCGCACGCCGGCCATGTCCTTGGCCTCGAGGATGAGCTCCGAGCCCAGGTTGCTCGTCATGATGACGATGGCGTTCTTGAAGTCGACCACCCGGCCCTGGCCGTCGGTGAGCCGGCCGTCGTCGAGGAGCTGCAGGAGGACGTTGAAGACCTCGGGATGGGCCTTCTCGATCTCGTCGAAGAGGACCACCGAGTAGGGCCGGCGGCGCACGGCCTCGGTGAGCTGGCCCCCCTCGTCGTAGCCGACGTAGCCCGGCGGCGCGCCGATGAGCCGGCTCACCGAGTGCTTCTCCATGTACTCGCTCATGTCGATCCGGGCCAGGGCCTTCTCGTCGTTGAACAGGAACTCGGCGAGGGCCTTGGCGAGCTCGGTCTTGCCCACGCCCGTGGGGCCGACGAAGAGGAAGGAGCCCAGGGGGCGGTTCGGGTCGGAGAGGCCGGCGCGGTTGCGGCGGATGGCGTCGGCCACGGCCTTGACCGCGGCCTCCTGCCCCACGACCCGCCTTCCGAGCAGGGCCTCGAGCTCGAGGTACTTCCGCGCCTCGGAGGAGAGCATCTTCGAGACGGGTATGCCGGTCCAGGTGGAGACTACCCGGGCGATGTCCTCCTCGGAGACCTCCTCGCGCAGGAGCCGCTCGCCCGAGGCCTTGGCCTCCATCTCGGCGCTCAGCCCGTCGAGGCGCTTCTGGGCCTCGAGGAGCTTGCCGTACTTCACCTCGGCGGCCTTGGCGAGGTTCCCCTCGCGCTCGTAGCGCTCGCCCTCGATCTTGAGCTCCTCGATGCCCGCCTTGAGCTTGCGAAGGCGCTCGATGCGCTCCTTCTCGCCCTGCCACCGGAGCTTCATGGCGTCCCGCCTGCCCGAGAGCTCGGCGATCTCGCCTTCGAGACGCGTTAGGCGCTCTTTAGACGCCCCGTCGGACTCCTTGGAGAGGGCCTGCCGCTCGATGGTCAGCTGCAAAAGGCGCCGCTCGGCCTGGTCGAGCTCGGTGGGCTGGCTCTCGATCTCCATCTTCAGCCGGCTCGCCGCCTCGTCCACGAGGTCGATGGCCTTGTCCGGGAGGAAGCGGCTCGTGATGTAGCGGTCCGAGAGGGTCGCGGCGGCGATGAGCGCCTCGTCCTTGATGCGCACTCCGTGGTGGACCTCGTAGCGCTCCTTGAGGCCCCGCAGGATGGCGATCGAGGCCTCGACCGAGGGCTCGGCGCAGAAGACCGGCTGGAAGCGGCGCTCGAGGGCCGCGTCCTTCTCGATGTGCTTGCGGTACTCGTCCAGGGTGGTGGCGCCGATGCAGCGCAGCTCCCCCCGCGCGAGGGCGGGCTTCAGGAGGTTGGATGCGTCCATGGAGCCCTCGGCCGCCCCGGCCCCGACCAGGGTGTGGAGCTCGTCGATGAAGAGGATCACCTTGCCCTCGGACTTCTGGATCTCCTCGATCACCGCCTTCAGCCGCTCCTCGAACTCGCCGCGGAATTTCGAGCCGGCCACGAGGGCGCCGAGGTCCAGGGCGAGGAGCTTCTTGCCCCGCAGGGAGTCGGGCACGTCGCCGGCGACGATGCGCCGGGCCAGGCCCTCGACCACGGCGGTCTTGCCGACGCCGGGCTCGCCGATGAGGACGGGGTTGTTCTTGGTCCTCCGGGAGAGGACCTGCATGACCCGGCGGATCTCCTCGTCCCGGCCGATGACGGGGTCGAGCTTCTCCGCCCGGGCGAGGGCGCTCAGGTCCCGGCAATAGCGCTCGAGGACCCGGTATTTCTCCTCCGCGGCCTGGTCGGTCACGCGGCGGTTGCCGCGCAGGGCCTTGAGGGCGGAGAGGATGGCTTCCTTGGCGGCGCCGCGGCGCTTGAGGAGCTCGGCCACCTCCCCCTCCCCCTGGGCCAGGCCGAGGAGGATATGCTCGGCGGCGACGTACTCGTCCTTCAGGGCCTCGGCCTCGGCCTCGGCCTTGGCGAGGGCCTTGGCCGCGCCGGCGGAGAGGTAGAGCTGGGCGGCCTCGCCGAAGACCTTGGGCTTGCGGGCCAGGAGGTCCTCGGCCTCGCGCTCGACGGCGCCCCGATCGGCTCCGATGCGGTCGAGGAGGGCGGGGACGACGCCCTCCTCCTGCCGGAGCAGGGCGATGAGGAGGTGCTCAGGCTCGACCTGGCCCTGGTCCCGCTTGCGCGCCTCTCCCGAGGCCTCCTGCACGGCCTCCTGGGCCTTCAAGGTATACCGGTCGTAGTCCATGGACGGAAAATAACGCTCCCGGGCGGGACTCGGCAAGCCGGGCCGCGGGGCGAGTTGACCCGGGACCGCCGGGCCGCGTATCTTTCGGTGCATGGAACAGAAGGTGATTCTCCTGCACGGCTTCTCGGCCGAGGAGGCCGTGGCCGCGATGCGCGCCATCAAGGCGGCCCTCCCGGCCGCCCGGGAGGCGGCCTTCGCGACGACGACGGCGACCAACGTGGAATGGAAGGTGGGCGAGCTCCTCGAGCATGTCTCGGAGGAGCACCGGGCGATGACGGGGAAGGGCGGGGCCTAGGCTTCGAGGTCGGGGATCTTCCGCTTCATCGCGGCCATGAAGTCCTCGCCGGAGCAGCCCTCCTTGAGGGCTATGAAGACCATGTTGTCCTGGCCGGCGATGGTGCCGAGGACCTCCTCGAGGCCCATGTTGTCGATGGCCTGGGCCACGGCCCCCGAGTGCCCCGAGAAGGTGCGCACGACGGCGAGGCTGGCGTTCCAGTCCAGCGATACGTAGCCGCGGAGGAAGTCCTGGATATTGTGCTTCTCGGACTCGCGGCGCTCCTCGTCGGAGGGCACGGTGTAGTAGTAGCCCGAGCGGCCGTCGGCCACCTTGCCGACCTTGAGGTACTTGAGGTCGCGCGAGAGGGTGGCCTGGGTGACGCTGTATCCCTCCTCCTGGAGCAGCTGGAGGAGGGTCTCTTGGGAGTCGATCCGGTGGGTCTTGATGAGGCTGCGGACTGTCTTCTGTCGCTCGAGGCGCTCTTTCATGTCGATTGCGGGCCTCGCGAGGCCCTACCTCGCCTCCGATGATCGCATGGAAGGCCGAAAAAGACAAGCCGTATCGGGAAGCGAGGCGCCGGCCCCTCATCGAAACGGGGCCTTCAGCCCGGGCTCCCGCGCGCCGATACTCCGAGGGGATGGCGCGAGGCCGGCGATTCCGGCCCATCCTCGCGCGCCTCGGGGGCGAGATGGACGAGAAGGCTAGGGACGAGGGACTCGAGTCGGCCGAGGCGGCGAAGGCCGGCTCCCCCGCGGCGCGGGGCGCGGGCGAGCCCGGCTCGGCCGAGGCCTTCCCCGCCGAGGCGCCCTCCGCGGAGGCGGGGCCCGCGGAGCGGCGCGAGGCCGCGGCGGAAGCGCCCATCGCGGAGGCCGAGCCGGTCGACGAGCCCCTGCCCGCCGGGACTCCGGCGGCGCGGGGCTTCGAGCTCGAGGCGGCGGTCTCCTTCCGGACGAGCGGCTCCCACAACGACGCCACCGCCGAGCTCCACGTCTCCACGGACGGCATGCAGGCCGAGGCCCATCTCTACCCCGCCGCGGGCGAGGGCCAGCCCCTCAGCCTGGATTACGTCAAGGAGCTCATGGCCAGGCTCGGCATCGTCTCGGGCATCCTCTGGGACGAGCTGACCGAGGCGATCATGCGCTGCAACCTCGACCGCCGCGTCCTCCGCGGCGTCGTCGTCGCCCGGGGCGCGCCTCCCGTCCCCGAGCTGCCCGAGCACTCCGAGCTCGAGCCGCGCTTCAGGAGGACCGGTCCTCTCGTCGACGACAAGGCCCAGCGCGTCGACTTCCGCTCCGTCTCGAGCGTCTTCGTCGTCCGCGCGGGCGAGGCCTTGGCGCGCGTCGTGCAGAAGAAGGAGGGCGTCGCCGGCTCCGACGTCCGCGGGACCCCGGTGCCCTTCGCTCGCGAGGCGCCCGAGAGCTTCTCGCCCGGGGCGAACGTCGCCCGCAAGGAGGGCTCCCTCGTCGCGACCGTCGACGGCCGGCTCGCCATCTCCGGAGCGAGGCTCGACGTGGAGGAAGTCCTCCTGGTCAAGGGAGGGGTGGACTACCATACGGGGCACATAGCCTTCCCCGGCGACGTCATCATCGAGGGCCAGGTCCACGACGGCTTCCGCGTGCGCTCGGGGGGCTCCATCGTCTGCAAATCCACCCTGGACGCCTTCGAGGTCGAGGCCAAGAAGGACCTGAGCTGCCCCCAGGGCATCATCGGCAGGCGCCGGGCCCAGATCCGCGTGGGCGGCTCGCTCTCCGCCAAGTACGTGCAGAACTGCAGGGTCGCGGTCAGGGGCGACGCGAGGATAGAGGCGGCCCTCGTCAACAGCCGCCTGTTCTGCCTCGGCACGGTCGACCTCGGCGACAAGGGCGTCGTCATGGGCGGCGAGACCCACGCCCTCCACGGCCTCCGCTGCGGGAGGCTCGGCAACCAGGCCCGGCAGCGGACGATCATCCGGGCCGGCATCGACTTCACCGTCGAGCAGCGCCTGGCCCAGGCCAACGAGCGGCTCAGGCTGATCGCGGCGCGCTCGAGGCAGGTCGAGGCCGCCGCCGCGGCCCGGCCCGGCCCCGAGGCCGAGCGGGCCCGCGGGGAGATCTCGAAGGCGGCCGCGGCGGCGAGGGAGCTCGTGACCCAGCTCCTGGCCAAGCTCGACGCCGACTCAGGCGCCGTCGTCGAGGTCAAGGGCGATATCTTCCCCGGCGTCGTCGTCGAGATCTGCCGGGTGAGCATCGTCGTCGACCAGCCCCTCAAGGCCTGCAAATTCCGCCTCGACAAGGGCGCCGGCCGGGTCGTCGTGGAGAGGTAGGGCCCGGCGCCTCGCGCGGCCGGCTAACGCGCGGCGTCGAAGTCGATCTTGAAGATCTTCGTAGGGCGCCCGCGCAGGTTCAGCTGCCGCTTGTGCTGCACCGCGGCGATGCCGCCGGCCTCGAGCTTGGCGAGGATGCGGGAAGCGCTCCGCGTCGTGATGCCCAGGTAGAAGGCGAGCTCCTCCGAGGAGAGCGTATCGCTCCCCTTCTGATTCAAGACCGACAGTATCTTGCTGACGTACAGCGGCGAGATCGAGGCTCGATCGCTCAGCCTGGAGACCCTTTGGTCCTGCGCGTCGCTGTAGCTGATGCGGCGGACGCTCGAGAGCGGGCCGATGATGACGTTGTCCGATGTCACGACGAAGGCCGCGGAGCCCTTGCACAGGAGGGCTTCCTTCGCGGCCCTCTGGGCCTTGCGATGGGCGTCGATCACGGTATTCGCGCAGCCCCAGCCGACGCGCACCGGGAAATCCAGGCCGCCCTCGAGGTAGGCGGTGACCAGGCAGGTGGTGTACTGCTGGGTCAGCTCCTTGAGGACCGAGATGTTCGTGGTCAGCTCGAAGCGGTCGCCGTGACGGTACACGAGGAATGGCGTGCCGAACTGCCGATTGCAGCCCTCCAGGCGCTCCCGCAGCGCGGCGATCCGGGATTCCGGCAGCTCGGGCGGTGGGCAGACGAGGCCGATGCAGGTAGCCGAGTCGTGCATCACGACGGCGCTCATCTGCATGATCAGCCCGTGATAGGTCTCCAGCATCGATTCCGGCGAGGGTATGAGGAATTCGTAGCGAATCTGCTTTTGCTTGAAGTACTCCTCCATGCTGCTGAACCGGGTGACGAGGAGGTCGACCTTGCCGCTGTCCCATAGCTCGAGATAGTAGCGCTGGAGGGGAAGGTACCATTCGGCGGCCTCGACGGAGTTGAAGTCTATCGGAGCGGTGCCGAGCAGGGGGATATCGGGCCGATCGAAAAGCGACGAGAAGTCGATCGGCATCTCGGGCCTATCGAAGTAGACCCTGGAGAAATCGAGCTCTGGACGGCGCAGCGCCAGCTTGGCCACGAGCTTGTAGTAATCCCTGTCGGATATGGAGAAGTGAGCGTGGGGCTTCCCCAGATCGCCGCGCTCCCTGACGACCACCTCATAGGGATACGAGCCGCTGAACAGGTATCCATCGAATTGACCGGCGTTCTGCTCGAACAGGAATCGAAGATGCTCGACGGAGGAGTACGGAAGATAGGTGATATTGCCATGTCGGCGCATCTCCTGGTCTATCCGCATAATCGATCGTAAGGAAGGTTCGGGCGTGAAAACACCGATCGAGTACATTAGCGCCTTACCTCCGTCGCCGTTGCGAGCCCCTGGTCATCGGGTCTTGATACGACGTATAGGCAGGTATACCCAGTAATCCGGGTAAAAGCAAGAAAACTGTCCAAAATTATGTCGAAAAATAAGAATGACATATTAATGTCCTTTATTTGTCTTCTATCAACACTACTCAGTCGGATAATACTAAGTGTATCATTATTATAAATAGATTGCTTATTCTATTATTGTTTTTAGTATATCGCTTTACAAACCTTTTAATCACCTTGTCTCTCTATAAACATTTTCTTGACGGGTCTACAACTCAGCGCTACAGTAGGCAATCCGCCATAACATGTCTTTTATTGCAAGACAGTATACGGACTTTATGGTCGACGAAGAGAGGGGTGTACTCCGCATGTCCATTCTAAAGATTAATGCGCTCTCCGCCATAGATGCGAATAGGGATCGACTCTACGGCATGAGCGACTCCATATGGGATCATCCAGAAGTCTGCTACCACGAAGCGTACGCGGCAGGGCTATTCTGCCAGGCTTTGCGAGAAGAGGGCTTCGAAGTCCGGACGCGGCAGGCTGGCATCGAGACCGCCTTCTCCGGTTCATTCGGCCATGGCTCCCCGGTTATCGGCATCCTCGGCGAATTCGACGCGGTCCCGGGGCTGAGCCAAGCGGCCGGGATCGCGGCGCAGAAGGCGATCGTCGAAGGGGGCGCGGGCCACGGATGCGGCCACAACCTGCTGGGCGTCGGCTCGCTCGCGGCGGCGATCGCGGTGAAGCGCTATCTCGAGGAAAGCGGGGCTCCAGGCACGGTGCGGTTCTTCGGCTGCCCGGCGGAGGAAGGCGGAGCCGGGAAGGGCTTCATGGCCCGCGACGGGGTCTTCGGAGGCTTGGACATCGCCCTCAGCTGGCACCCCGGCGACGTGCATGCCGTCTCCTGCGAAAGCTCGATGGCGAACTACCAGATATGCTACCGCTTCTACGGGACTGCCTCCCATGCGGCGATGTCGCCGGAGTTCGGGCGAAGCGCCCTCGACGCCCTCGAGCTGATGAATACCGGGGTCCAGTACTTGCGCGAGCACGTTCCCCCGAATACCCGTATCCATTACGCCATCACGAACGCCGGCGGGAACTCCCCGGGAATCGTGCAACCCTACGCCGAGGCCCTGTACCTCATCCGCGCGCCCCGGCTTCCGCAGGTGAGGGAGCTCTACGGGCGCGTCAACAAGATCGCTCAGGGAGCCGCCTTGATGACCGAGACCAGGGTGGAAACGGAATTCGTCAAGGCCTGCTCTGATACGGTCCTGAATACGGAGTTGCTGCGCGTCCTCCAGAGGAACATGGAGCAGGTCGCGCGCGAGCCTATAAGCGAGGAAGACGAAGGATTCGCGCGCTCGCTCCGGGCGACGCAGAGGGACAGGACGACGTACTTCGAGGACCTCGCGGCCGACGTCCGTGATCCGGAGGAGCGAGCCCGCCTGGAGAGGGACGCGGCTTCGCAGATACACGACATAGTGATGCCCTTCCCTGTCGAGAAGCAGGGCTTCGCCTCCTCCGACGTCGGCGACGTCAGCTACCTCTGCCCCGTCGCCCAGGTGACCGTCGCGACCATGCCGGCGGGTACCGCGATGCACTCCTGGCAGGCCGTCGCGGCGGGGAAGAGCGGCTCGGCCAAGCGGGGGATGCTCTATGCCGCCAAGGTCCTCGCCGCCGCCGCCATCGACGCGCTGGAGGACGCCTCGATCATCGAGCGCGCGAAGCGGGAGCTCGAGCAGCGGACGCGGGGCGAGGCCTACGTCTCCCCGATACCGGCCGACGTGAAGCCGAGGATACCGTAAGCGGCGGAGGCCGGCCGACGGATCGAGAAGGAACGCGCCCCATGCGGGCGGCGACGCGCGTGAGGCGCCCTCGCGTTCATCGCCAAGCCTGGGATCCGCGATAACAGGGAGAACGAGAGATGTCGCAGATGCTGATTTGCCTGCTGATCTTCCTTTTCATGATCGTGATGCTCTTCCTGAACAAGATCCCGATGTGGGCGACGGCCATCGCCTGCATCCCGCTCCTCGTCATCACCAAGTGCATAGACGCCCCGACGGCCCTCCAGAATTTCGGGTCGACGACGGTCATAACCATGGCGTCGATGTTCGTCGTCGCCGCGGGCTTGAGCCGCACCCAGATGATCTCCCACCTGACCAGGCTCCTCTACAAGGTGACGAAGGGCTCGTTCACCAAGGTCCTGGCCTCCTACGTGCTCCTGACCTGCGTGCTCGGCCAGTTCATCCCCAGCATCGTCGTCCTGTTCGCCTTGGTATGCCCGCTGGTCCAGAAGATGTGCGAGGAGATGGACATAAGCCCGTCCAAGATGATGTTCCCCGTCGCCATCGCGTCGGTCTCGACGGCCTTCATCGTCGAGCCCATTGGCCCCTACGCGGCCTGGTACGTGAACGACAACGGCCTCATGCAGTCCTACGGCTGGACCGCGACCAAGTTCGGGATGTGGACCGAGACGGCCGTCCTCCTGCCCGTGGGGATCGTCACGCTCCTCCTGGCCATCTTCGTCGTTCCCCGCTTCCTCCCCGACAAGCCCGAGTACCCCACCTCCATGATCAAGGGCCGCCAGCTCAAGGAGCAGGAGCCCCTGAGCCCGATCCGGGAGGTCCTCGGCTACGGGATCTTCGCGGCCGTGATAGTCGGGATGATGCTCGGGCTGCCTTCGTGGCAGGTATCCATGATCGGCGCCGTCCTCGTCGTGGCGACCGGCGTCCTTACCGGGCGCGAGGCCATCGACAGCCTGAGCATGGATACCGTCCTCCTGTACGTCGGCGTGGTGGTCATCGGGGTCGCCCTCGGCAAGACCGGCGCCGCCGAGCTCCTCGGCAAGAGCATAGCGGGGCTCCTGGGCAACACGACCAACGGCTATGTCATCGGCGCGGCCTTCTACCTGCTCGGCTTCGTCATGACCTCGCTGCTGTACAACCGCGCGGTCACCACGGTGCTGGTGCCTCTCACCATCATGACCTGCACCTCGCTCGGCTGCGATCCCCGGGGGCCCATCGTCCTCGTCGCGCTCGCCTCCATGTCCTCACTCGTCACGCCCCTGGCCACCGCCGTCGTCCCTATGGCGATGAGCGCCGGCGGCTACAGCCAAAAGACCATCCTGAAGGCCGGCTGGCTTCCCGGCCTGGTCCGAGGCGTCCTCGGCGTGCTGATCGCGATGACGCTGTATCCGGCTTTCGGCTGATCGCCCAAGGCGACCTAGGCATGGATAAAGCCCGGCGATGCTCTCGCCGGGCTTTCCTATATCCGATGCGCTGTCGCCGCTCCCGCTATTCCCACTCTATGGTGGCCGGCGGCTTCGAGGAGACGTCGTAGACCACGCGGCCGATCTCCCCCACCTTGTTCGTGATCGCGCTCGAGATCGCGAGGAGGTCATCGGCCTCGAAGGGGTAGACGTCGGCGGTCATGCCGTCCTCGGAGACCACGGCGCGCAGCGCGAGGACCGAGCCGTACTTGCGCTCGTCGCCCGCGACCCCGACGGAGCGCAGGGGCAGGAGGACCGAGAAGGCCTGCCAGATGCGGTCGTAGAGGCCGCGGCGCTTGAGCTCCTCGATGTAGATCGCGTCCGCCTCGCGGAGGATGTCGCAGCGCTCCTTCGTGACCTCGCCCAGGATGCGCACGCCCAGGCCGGGGCCGGGAAAGGGATGGCGCCGCACGACCTCCTCGGACACGCCCAGGAGGCGGCCGAGGGCGCGGACCTCGTCCTTGTAGAGCCTGTCGAGGGGCTCGATCACCCGGCCGGCGGCCCGCTTGGCCTCGACCAGGGGGCTGCGGACGTTGTGGTGGCTCTTGATGACCTGGGCCTTGGTGCCGACGCCCTTCCCCGACTCGATGAGGTCGGTATAGAGGGTGCCCTGGGCGAGGAAGGCCTCGGGTATGCCGAGACGGGCAACCTCGCGCTCCTGCACCTTGATGAACAGGTCGCCGATGATGCGGCGCTTCTCCTCCGGATCCTCGGCGCCCGCCAAGGCGGCGAGGAACTCCGGCTCGGCGTCGGCCTTGCGCAGGTGCGTCGCGCCCAGGGCCCGGAGGTTGCGCATGACTTCCTCGCTCTCGGCCTTGCGCATGAGCCCGGTGTCGATATAGAGGAGGTGGACCTTGTCCTTGGGCAGGATCTTGAGCAGGAGGGCGCCGGCCACGGTCGAGTCGACCCCGCCGGAGATGAGGAGGAGGGCCTCGCCCGAGCCCACCTTGGCGCGCACGCGCTCGCCCACCTCCTCGAGGTAGGCCTCCATGCTCCACTCGCGGGCCGCGCCGCAGATGCCGACCACGAAATTCTCGAGTATGCGCGTCCCGCCCTCGCAGTGGCTAACCTCGGGGTGGAACTGGAGGCCCCAGAGCCTCCGTTTGGTGTCGCGCAGCGCCGCCGGGATGCCGCCCTCGGATACCGCGAGGACCTCGAAGCCGGGTGCGGGCGCGGCGATCGAGTCGCCGTGGCTCATCCAGCTCGAGAAGGAGGCCGCCGCGCCCGCGAGGAGGCGCTCGCCCGCGGCCGCCGCGGTGAGGCTCACGGCCTTTCGGCCGTACTCCCGCTCGCTCAGGCGCTCGACGCGGCCCCCGAAGTCGGCCGTCATGAGCTGTATCCCGTAGCAGAGCCCGAGGACCGGCAGCCCGGCCCCGAAGAGGGCCGGGTCGGGGCGGGGGGCGCCGCTCTCGTAGCAGCTCCGCGGGGAGCCGGAGAGGATGACGCCCTTGGCCCCCGCGAGCGCGCGGGCGTCGAGGGCGGCGTCGCCGGGAAGGATCTCGGCGTAGACGCCGATCTCCCGCACGCGGCGGCCGATGAGCTGGGTGTACTGGCTTCCGAAATCGAGGATCAGGATCTTGTCCACGGGCTCTCCCTGACGATGGTGGCGGTGCGGTCGGAGCCGACGGAGACCATGGAGACGGGGGTCTCGGCGTACTCCTCTATGAAGGCGACGTAGTCCTTGGCCTCGCGCGGCAGGTCGTCGTAGGCCCTGCAGGCCCCGATCGGGCTCTTCCAGCCGCGGAATTTGCGGAGCACGGGCTCGGCCTCCTCGAGGTCGCGGACCGAGGCCGGGAAGTCCTCGACGAGCTTGCCGCGGACGCGGTAGGCGACGCAGGCCTCGAACTCCGGCAGCTCGTCGTAGACGTCGAGGTGGGTGAGCACGAGGCGGTCGATCGAGTTGGCCGTGACGGCGTAGTGGAGGGCCACGAGGTCGAGGTAGCCGCAGCGCCTCGGGCGCCCCGTGGTGACGCCGTACTCGCGGCCGGTCTCCCTGATGTAGGTCTCGAGGGAGCTCTGCGAGGAGGGGTCGAACTCCGTCGGGAAGGGCCCGTTGCCGACCCTGGTCGTATAGGCCTTGAAGACGCCGAGGATCCGGTCGAGGTCCCGCGGCCCGACCCCGCCCTGGGCGGCCGCCCCGGCCGCGCAGGACATGCCGCTCGAGACGAAGGGATAGGAGCCGGTATCGATGTCGAGCAGTGCCCCCTGGGCCCCCTCGAAGAGGACGTAGGCGTTGCGGCGGGCGCGGAGGTAGGGCACGAGGTCGACGGCCATCGGGAGGATGCGGTCCCGCCAGAGGGCGACGTACTCGCGGTCCTCCTCCTCGAGGTTCTCGAGCCTCGAGGGATCGTCCAGGTCGCAAAGCCGGATGCCGTCGCGCGAGGACTTCATCGCGTAGGCCACGCCGATGCCCCGCCCCGTCGTGCCGATGGGCTTGCGGCGCGCGGCCTCCATCTCCTTGTCGAGCCTCCGGTAGCGCGGCAGCACGATGTGGGCCCGCTCCGAGACGAGGACCCTCCCCTTCCAGTCAACGCCCCGGGCCTCGAGGCCGGCGAGCTCGGAGAAGAGGGCCTCGGGATCGATCACCATGCCCGAGCCGAGGATGACGGTCTTGTCGGGATAGAGGATGCCGGAAGGCACCAGGTGCAGCGCGTACTGCTCCCCGCCCAGCACGATCGTGTGCCCCGCGTTCGCCCCTCCGGAGAAGCGCACGCAGACGCGCGCGTCCGAGGCCAGGTAGTCGACTATCTTGCCCTTGCCCTCGTCGCCCCACTGGGCGCCTATGACCACCACGTTCATCTGGAGACCTCCGTCGCGGGAGGGACTTGGCGCCTTCCCGATCGAGTATACACCGCCGCCGGCCCCAAGGCCTACTGGAGCGGGGCGCCGCTGGGCTCGAGGACCCGGGAGCGCCGCGCGCGGACGCGGCTAGGGCCTGCTGTAGTTCGGCGCTTCCTGCGTTATCTGGACGTCGTGGGCGTGGCTCTCCCTGAGGCCGGCCGAGGTTATGCGGACGAACTTCCGGTAGCGCCTGAGCTCCTCGAGGTTCCGGCAGCCGCAGTAGCCCATGCCTTTGCGCAGGCCCGCCACGAGCTGGTGGAGGAAGGATTTGAGCTCGCCCTTGTAGGGCACGCGGCCCTCGATGCCCTCGGGCACGGGGGCCTCGTCCTTGGCGATGCCGTAGCGGTCCCCGGCGCCGTCCTTGAGCGCGCCCATCGAGCCCATGCCGCGGTATTCCTTGTAGATCCTGCCCTCGTAGAGGACCTCGCGGCCGGGAGCCTCCTTGAGGCCGGCGAAGAGGTTGCCGATCATCACCGTGCTCGCGCCCGCGGCTATGGCCTTGGCTATGTCGCCGGAGTACTTGATGCCGCCGTCGGCGACCACCGGTATCCCGGCCTTGTCCGCCTCCTCGGCGCACCAGAGGACCGCGGTGAACTGGGGCACGCCGATGCCGGCGACCACCCGCGTCGTGCAGATGGAGCCCGGCCCGACGCCGACCTTGATCGCGTCGGCTCCCGCCTCGACGAGGCGCCGGGCCCCCTCGCGCGTGGCGACGTTGCCGCCTATCACGGGCACGTCCGGGAAGCGTCGCTTCAGGCCCCTGATGGCCTCGACCACGTTGCGCGAATCCCCGTGGGCCGTATCGAGGACGACGAAGTCGACCTTGGCCGCGCGAAGCAGGGGCATGCGGTGCTCGTAGTCCTGGGGCGAGACGGCCGCCCCCACGACGAGCCTCCCGGCCTTGTCGGTCGCGGCGTTGGGATAGCGCTCGTGCTTCTCCATGTCCTTCACGGTGATGAGCCCGGCGAGGCGGCCCTGGTCGTCGACGACGGGCAGCTTCTCGATCCGGTGCTCGTCGAACTTCGCGCGCGCGCTGGCGGGCGTCGCGTCGAGGCGCTCCACGACGACGCGGGAGGTCATCGCGTCGCGCACGAGGGCCCCGTCGTCCCGCCGGAAGCGGAGGTCGCGGGCCGTGATGATCCCGACGACCTTGCCGCCCGGGTCCACGACGGGCAGGCCGGTCACCCGGTCGCGTTCCATTATCATCCGGACGTCGCGGAGGGTCCGGTCCGCCTCGACGGTGACGGGGCTCTCGATGATCCAGTTGAGGTAGCGCTTGACCGAGGCGACCTGCTCGGCCTGGGACTCCGGGGAGAGGTTCCGGTGGATGACGCCGGCCCCGCCCTGGAGGGCCAGGGCCTGGGCCATGCGCTCCTCGGTGACCGTGTCCATGGCCGCCGAGATCACCGGCGCGTTGAGCCGCACCTCCCCCGCGAGGATGGTCGAGACGTCGGTCTCCCTCGGGAGTATCTCGGAATAGCCGGGAACGAGGAGGACGTCGTCGTAGGAAAAAGTCTCTTCGAACATGCTTGCCGCCCCGGCCGCGCGGGGCGCGGCCCTGGCGCTCCCTTTCCCGGGCGGGGCGCCCTCGATGCTGGCCGGCCGGAGCCCTTCCCTTTCGGGAGGGGCGCTGGCGCGCGATATCCCCCGGCCGCCGGCCCGGGCCGACGCTCGCCGGTCGGACCCATGCAGCTAGCGGGCGCGGCCGCCCCGCTCGAGGCCCTCCGCGTTCCCCTCGCCGCGCGCGGCGAGGGTGGCCGCTACGGCCCGGTACTTCTCCCCGATGGCGAGGGCCCTCTCCGCGGCGCGGCCCCGGTAGAGCTCGGGGCGGCGGAAGAAGTCCTCCGGATCCCGGATCCCGAGCTCGGCGAGGCGGCCGCGGACGGCCTCCCAGGCCTCGCCGTCGCGCTCGATGGCCTCGTGCAGCGCGAGGCGATCCGCCTCGGCCGCGAGCGTTATGCGGCGGAGCATCTCGTGGGCGTCCGCCCTCCCCGACTCGGCGAGGAGGATGTAGGCGGGCTCCGCGAGCACGGCGCCGCCGGTCAGGCGGAGGTTCGCGGCCATGCGCTCGCGGTCCACCGCCAGGCCGCGGAGCACGGAGAGCATGCGGTTCGCGGCAGCCGCAAGGCCGGCGAAGAACTCGGGCACGAAGCGCTCGCTCGCGGAGTTCGTGAGGTCGC
>ERZ795054.916-NODE-916-length-31136-cov-4.925582_pt1 | contig 31136 bp, 25 predicted proteins | sample MGYA00375138_ERZ795054 | MGnify/ENA primary metagenome ERZ795054 (study PRJEB30183, sample SAMN05720215) | anaerobic digester metagenome | isolation source: active sludge of municipal wastewater-treating anaerobic digesters | place: USA | collected 2014-12-23 ... | reverse complement strand
GTCTATTAGGGGTACTGTGACCAGTTCGGAAGACGGTCTCGGTGTCCCCGGTGTGATGATCAGCGTCCCGGGTACCACTATCGGAACGATGACGGATGCTGACGGGAAGTATGTACTTAGTGTCCCGGCAGGTGCCAATACCCTGTTATTCACCTACGTGGGCATGAAAAGGGTGGAGGCTCAGATTGCCGGCAGGAATGTCGTTGACGTTGTCATGGCACCTGACCTGCAGCAAATGGAAGAGATTGTGGTAGTAGGTTACGGCGTTCAGCGTAAAAGTGACGTCACCGGTTCAATTGCATCGGTTAAGGGCGATGCAATAGCCGGACTGGCAACACCTTCGTTTGATGCACAGCTTGGCGGACGTTCTGCAGGGGTGCAGGTAGCTGCAACCACCGGTATCCTCGGTGAAACCCCCAGGATGAATATCAGGGGTGTCAGCTCAATATCATCAGGCACCTATCCTCTTGTTGTTGTTGACGGAATTCCGGTGTTTACCGGAAACATTGCGGCAGGTGGTGCTGCAGCAAACGCACTTGGCGACATCAACCCGGCCGACATTGAGTCAATGGAGATTCTAAAGGATGGTTCGGCTACAGCTATTTACGGTTCAAGGGCTGCCAACGGGGTCATTCTTATCACAACAAAGAAAGGTAGTTCAGAACAGGGCAAATATCGCCTGACATATAACACCTATGTAGGTGTTGCACAGCCTGTAAGACTGTTTGACCTGCTCAATGCAGCTGAGTTCGTAACGATCAGCAATGAAAAGAGGGCAAACTACAATCAGACTCCGATAGCATCATCAACCGGTGCCAAGGAAGGCACGTTTGACACAGACTGGCAGCGGGCAGTGCTTCGCACAGACGCTTTCCAGATGGACCACAACCTTGCTCTTACCGGATCAACAGACCAGACAAACTACTATTTCTCAATTGGTTTCTCGGATCAGGAAGGTATTGCCAAACCTAACGAGATGCAGAGATACTCTGTCAGGGGCAATGTTGACCAGAAAGTTAACAAATGGCTGACCATGGGAGTAAATGTTGGCGTAACCAAGTCGTCATACTCCGGCCTGAACAGTGGCACCAACGCACTGTCAGGAAACATCTTCTCAGCCATCAGGCAGCATCCCAACGTTCCGATCTATGACCCGAACGATCCTACAGGATACAATATTGATGATGTCAACTCTGATTATGTAGGCCGCTGGAATAACATCTTCTCCATCGGGGATAACCTGCCTAATATCATGTATGTGGTTGATAAGAACAAGTATGAGTCAAAGGTCAACAGGATCATCGGCAACACCTATGCACAGCTTACATTCACCCCGTGGCTGAACTGGAAGACACAGCTGAGCATTGACCAGTCAACATCAGAGTCTTACCTGTTCTGGAACCCGCAGCACGGTGACGGGAAAGGTTATAAAGGCTATGCATACAATGCCTTTTACAACCTGCTGAGGTGGAACCTTCAGAATATCCTGAACTTCAACAAGACCTTTGCAACCAATCACAACGTGGGTGTAACTCTTATCAACGAGTACCAGTATACAAAGAGCAACGACTTTGCTGCATATGCTCAGGACCTGTCGAATGAGTTCTTCAATCAGAACGTCATTTCAGGGACTGCCGGCACAATGTCAATCGGCGGTGGTATGTCTGATAACGGTTTCATTTCATATGCAGCCAGGGCAAACTACAATTTCGCCGGTAAATATTTCCTGCAGGGATCTATCCGTTACGACGGTATCTCATCACTGCCGGAAGCCAATCAGTGGGGTGTTTTCCCAGGTGCATCCGTTGGCTGGACGATCTCAAAGGAGAACTTCTTCTCAGGGCTGACAGATATAGTAAGTGACCTTAAGTTCAGGGCTTCATTTGCAAAAGTAGGTAACGTAAACATTGGTAATTATCCTTACCTCGGCCTCTACGGGTCAGCCAAATATGCTGATAATAACGGTATCGCCTATTCGCAGGCAGGTAACGACCAGCTCAAGTGGGAGAAATCCACGAAGTATGACATCGGTCTTGATGCTCAGTTCCTCGAAGGCCGTTTCGGTCTGACCTTTGACTATTACCTGAACACGATTGAGGACATGATCCTCGCTGCACCATATCCGGCTTCTCTGGGTATACCCGGCAACTCAATCAACAAGAACATCGGTTCTATGAAGAACTGGGGTTACGAATTCTCAGTCAACGCCTGGGCTGTCAGGAACAAGGATTTCACCTGGAGGCTTGATGCAAACGTTACATTGCCGGACAACAAGGTGCTGTCTCTCGTCAACGATGCTGACATAGTTGGTGAATACAGGATAATTCGGGTTAACGAGCCTATCTATACACTCTACGGTTACAAGTACTGGGGCGTAAATGAAGCCAACGGTAACCCTGTATTCTATAAGCTTGACGGTACGCTTGTACAGCTTAACTATCTTACAAATAACAGTTACGAATTCGATCCTGAGAATCCCTCTGATCTGAGCACTGTCGCAACTTTTGGTGCAGCAGACAAGCAAATGGTTGGCCGGACTCATCCTAAGTTCTTCGGCGGTCTGACATCGAATATGACCTACAAGAATTTCGACCTCAGTATCATGTTGCGCTACAGTGCAGGCAACTATGTGATGAACCGTACCCGTGTTGACCTCCTGAACATGGCCTTCACGAACAACAGCACCGAAATCCTCGACAGGTGGCAGAGCACTTCAGATCCGGGTAACGGCTGGGTTCCAAGGGTATATTATGGAGCATCGAACTTCCTGTTCAAACCGGAGACCACAAACACACTCTTTGTTGAGAAGGCAGACTTCCTCAAAATCAGCAATATTCAGCTGGGCTACAATTTGCCGAAGTCACTCATCAATCGCGTGGGCATTGAGAATCTGAGGATCTACGTACAGGGCCAGGATCTGTTTATGTTCACTCCTTACACAGGTATTGACCCGGAGATGGAGAACTACCAGACAGGCGTTGACTTTAACGGTTCACCCCGCCAGCGTGTTGTAACAGGTGGTCTTTCGGTGACGTTTTAATCTTAATCCATGAATACAATGAAAAATACAACTAAATATTTCAAGCAATTCAGGAAACTGGTACTGTTACCCGTTGTCCTGGTAGCAATGGTGGTTGCATCGTGTTCCGATATCATTGACACGGCACCATACAGTTCTATCGACGAGAATGCCGCCTTTTCCACTGCAAGTCTTTGTGAACTTTCGGTAAACGGCATGTATCAGGCAGCCCAGAGAGGTGATTATAACGGTGCAGGACGAGGCTATCCGTTCGGAGCGGCTTTTGTTGAGCAGGGTGACTGCCGTGGTGAGGATGTGGTGAACATCGCCGCTTTCTACCAGTATACTTATGAAGGGTCATATACAACAGGTACTGCCAACAACGTATGGCACTGGAGTGATACCTACAGGCTTATCAACAGGGCTAACATCGTGCTCGAAGGTGCCCAGATTGCTGCTGACAACGGTGTTCTCACCCAGGCCAAGGCAGACGAGTACAAGGGTGAAGCCCTGGCATTCCGTGCACTGGCCCATCATGAACTCCTGATTCACTTTGCAAGGCCGTACAAGGATACTCCCGGAGCTACCCATCTTGGTGTTCCATACAGGAAGCTTCCCAACAACACTCCTGCCAACATCGAAACAAATGCTGCACAGGGACGTCATACGGTGGCCGAATGTTACCAGTGGATCCTTGAAGACCTGAACGAAGCTGAATCGCTTCTTCCTGCAAAAGCAGGCCGTTCAGGAAAACAATCAGTTACCAGGTGGACCAAACAGGCTGCAGCAGCTGTCAAGACGCGCATCTACCTTCACACCTACGACTGGGCAAATGCAATCACCGAGGCCAAGAAATTTGAAGCAGGTGGTGTTTATGCCGGTACGGTTGGACTGGAAACTTCACCCAACGGACCTTTCCTTGCACTGGGTTACAGCACAAAGGAAAATCTCTTCTCAATTGAGAACTCCGCCACTAACAACCCGACTGTGAACGGTGCTCTTGCATCACAGTACAAACGTCGTATGCTTGTGTCAATCAGTCCTATAGCCTGGAGAAACTCATTCTGGCTTCCTGATGATAAGCGCAGGAGCACCGCCCCGGCATCTACATCCGGTGTGGTTGATGCAGCAGCTATGTGCTTCACAAGCGGTACCAGCCAGGTTCGATTTACTAACAAGTACAAGGATGAAGTGGGTTACTCAGACGGTTCACCTATAATCAGGTTTGCAGAGGTGCTGCTTAATGCCGCCGAGGCCTATGCACGTACAAATGATGTCACCAACGGCCTCAAGAACCTGAATAAGGTTAGGAACCGTGCCCTTGCAGATACTGTTACACAGGCATATACGGCTACATCGTTTGCAGACAATGTTGCCCTGCTGCAGGCTGTACTTGCTGAAAGGAGAATAGAGTTCATTATGGAAGGACGCCGCTGGTCAGATATCCACAGACTGCAGTTCTGCCCTCACTTCCCAATAAGCGGTATTCCCGGGAAACTTGCTAACGCAATGCCCCCAAGTGCTGAATTCACACTTGGAACGCCGTACTCAGGAGCTCTTGGCATTACGCCGAAGCCATACAACGACAAAGTGTTCCTGTGGCCGCTGCCTGCGATAGAAACCAATGCCAACCCGGTTCTTGCTGCCCAGCAGAACCCCGGTTACTAAGAGTTGGTATCAGACAATAGAAAAAGAGTCCCGCTTCATTGGGACTCTTTTTTTATTCCTTAAACCGGGTTCACCTGTTGCGCCGGAATCTGGAGCTGCTTTCGCTGCGGCGGCGCCTGATTTTTTCTGTCCTGTTTCTCAAAATCATATAAATGACAATCAGCAACAGAATACCTGCAATAAATATTTTAGTGTTACCAGGTGCCATCATGCCATCCTCCTGATTACTCTCAGCCGGTGTGTATACCCGCCGTTCCTGTCGCTCCAGATTCCCTGGTGGTCGATCCGGTCGGTTCTCACAGTACCGTATGCATGAATTATTTTTCCGTCGCCAATCAGTATTCCGGCATGTGAAATCTCACCGTCATCTCCTGAGAAGAATGCTATATCGCCGGCTTCAGCCTCACCAATAAAGTCAATCGTCGTACCCATGGTTGCCTGCTGCGCTGCCTCACGTGGCAGGGAAATACCCTGGATCTTGAACACGACCTGTACCAGCCCGGAGGCATCGATCCCGGAAGTGGTTCGTCCTCCCCACAGGTAAGGAGTACCGGTAAACAGGAGGGCAGTTCCGGTTACTGAGGACTCTGTAATTATATGCCGGCGGTCATTTTTTGATATCCTGTATCTGTTTTTCCTGACCCTGAAGGCTGACAGGTCTTCACTAAGACTGAACAGCTCACTGCCAGGCATTATGATCATTCCTTCTTCATCCGCGGTGGAGCAAGTCAGTGTCTGGCCGGTGATTATTCCCGTCGCCTCCTCTTCCCAGCTTTCACAGCCGCCATGCATTGCATCAATCCAACCGTGGCAGCCATCGAAAAGTGCAGAGACTTTGTGCCACCCGCCCAGGCTTTCAGTGATAGTAAACCTCTCCCCGAAAAGCAGCTGGCTCACCATCTCCGAACGGTGTGAGGGGGCCGATCTCAGTGGCAGATATGTTCTCGTGCAGATATGCATTGTATCGGGGTCTGAGGGTCTGAGGGTCTGAGAGTCTGAGGGTCTGAGGGTCTTACGGTCTTGCGGTCATGCGGTCATGGGGTCATGTGGTCTTGCCTTGACCAGGAGTTGGTTACCTCATGTCAATTACTTCAACACCTTTGTGGTCAGCCGGGTTAAAGGTAAAATAACCGGCCGGGGGGCGGAAGGTAAGATCATATGAGGAGGAAGTAAGTGTAAGTGTCATGCCATCCTTTGTTCTGTATTCCGCTGACCTGAGGTCGTAAAGGCTTTTACCTATCCTGAGCCTTATGCGCACCACGTTGACATTAATATCTTCAGGGTACAGGTCGATGACCCATTCCTGTGCGTTCTGTTCCAGAAGCCGGACTTTGTATCCTTTCTCATGCATCGAAAAGAGCAGCGACGGTTTTGAAATAAATGATCCGTCCGTCGGGTCAGGCTCTGTGACAGTCACTTCCTTCACAGCGGGCATGTAGTTCCATACAGCCTTGCCGTCGGTCCTGATTATATTGTCAGGCAGTGTAACCACGTAGCTGTCACCGCTGATAACCGCCGTACCCTCAATGGTTGTCTCCTGGTCCTCTTTTGCATCATATGCCAGAATCTCGAACCCGATACTGACGGAGGGTGCCGAGGTGGCCTTCCGGCTGAACTCAGAAAGTATTTTTATAGCCTCCGGGTCCTTCTGCGAAAAACCAGTCAGGGCAAGAAGCGTGAGCAATAGTACAAATCCTGTTTTCTTCATTTTACAGATCCTCTTCATCGAGTCTCTTCAAAATCTGTTCCAATGTTTGCGGATCCTGTACAATTACCTCTCTTGCCTTGCTTCCCTCGAATGGTCCCACTATGCCTGCCTTCTCCAGCTGGTCAATGATCCGGCCTGCACGGTTGTACCCCAGCTGCATCCTTCTCTGGATAAGTGATGTTGATCCCTGTTGGTGTTGAACCACGAGCCTGGCGGCATCGTCGAAGAGCTGGTCACGTTTCCTCAGGTCAACCTCGCTGTTGCCGTTGCCGACCTCATCATCGCCAACGTATTCAGGCAGGTGCATCGCGGCAGGATAGCCCTGCTGAGCGCCGATGTATTCTGTAAGTTCCTCAACCTCAGGGGTGTCAATAAACGCACACTGCACCCTGATAGGTTCACCGCCCTGCGAAATGAGGGCATCGCCCCTGCCAACCAGCCTGTCGGCTCCGGTAGTATCGAGTATCGTGCGTGAATCCACTCCGGAAAAGACCCTGAAAGCAATTCGGGAGGGGAAGTTCGCCTTGATGAAGCCTGTGATGATGCTTACCGAAGGCCTCTGGGTAGAGATGATCAGGTGAATCCCGACAGCCCTTGACACCTGTGCAAGGCGACCTATCGGTGCCTCCACATCGCGGCCCGAGGTCATTATAAGATCGGCGAATTCATCAATTATCAGAACTATATAGGGCATGAAGTCGTGACCCTTTTCGGGGTTGAGCCGGCGGGCAATGAACTTATCATTGTACTCCCTTATGTTCCTGGTCTGAGAAAGTTTAAGCAGTTCCAGGCGGTGATCCATGAGAATGCAAAGCGAGTTGAGGGTGTTGATCACCTTTTTCGTGTCAGTGACGATTGCATCCTCCTCGTCAGGCAGTTTTGCCAGGAAATGACGTTCGATCTTGGCATAGAGCGGGAGCTCGACGCGTTTCGGATCAATGAGAACAAACTTCAGTTCAGCCGGGTGCTTCTTGTAGAGAAGTGAGGTTATTATTGCATTCAGTCCCACCGATTTCCCCTGTCCCGTGGCACCTGCAACAAGAAGGTGGGGCATCTTTGTCAGGTCAATTATATAGGGCTCGTTTGTAATTGTGCGACCCAAAGCGAGGGGGAGTTCGAATTTGGTGTCATTGAACTCGCGCGATGCGAGCAGACCCTTCATTGAAACAGTTTCAGGTTTTTTGTTCGGCACTTCGATGCCCACGGTACCACGGCCGGGGATAGGCGCAATGATCCTTATGCCAAGGGCAGAAAGGCTGAGGGCGATGTCATTGTCAAGCGATTTTATCCGGTGAATCTTCACGCCCCTGTCCGGAACAACCTCGTAAAGGGTGACCGTCGGGCCCACAGTGGCAGAGATCTGCTTGATTGTTATCTTATGGTCGGCCAGTGTTTTGAGGATGATCTCCTTGTTGGCATTTACCTCTTCAGTGGTGGTAGTACCAACATTACGGTAATCACGGAGTAGCGCCAGCGTTGGGAACTTATAGCGCGCCAGCGAAAGTCTGGGATCAAAAGGGGGGAGGTCGGAAATCTGATCCTCATCAAGCGGCAGTTCTGTCACCGGTTTCCTCTCCTTGCCAATTACATTGACAATGGGCTTGTCATCAAGCACCACCGGTGGCTTGTAAAAATCGTCGATATCCTCCGTCTCCTCCTCGTCAGCCCTGAGCGGCTCTTCTTCAACTGTCGGGAAATGATCCTCTGGAGCGATAACGGCATCATCCGTTACAATATCTTTTTTTCGTCCCTCGCCGGTGAGAACTGATACTCCCGCCTTTGTGACTGTGGCGATGGGTTTTCTTATTGTCTGGGGACTGACATGCAAGGCAAAGATCAGGTATGCAATTGAAAGGACCAGGAGCACGGCACCTGTTCCAACTTTACCAAGGCCGCTGTTGAGGTAGCTGGCAACCATATGTCCGAACTCGCCTCCAGGTCCGGCGCCGAGAAATGTCGACTGGCCTGCAAAGTATCCCAGGATGGCCGAGACAAGAACAGTTGCAAGGAGGAGACGAAGCACGTTTTTCCAGAGTCTGAAGTACCTTACCTTAAGGAGTGCCAGCCCGAAAGCACCTAAAATCAGAGGAATAAAAAATGAGCCCAGTCCGAATCCGTTGAAGATAAAATAATGACCCAGCTTGAAACCGATCTTTCCTCCCCAGTTCTCAAAGCTTAAAGGAGCGTCGCCTGCTTCATGCACTGCCACTGCCAGACTCTGGTCGGCCTTGCCTGTAAGCACGTATGAGATGAAAACCACAAGCAGGTATAATGAAAAGACCAGCAGCACCAGGCCTGCAATGAATCTTGTATTTTCACCTGATGAATTTGCTTCCGAACCCTTCTTTTGCGATGATGAACCGTTGCCTTTTTTCTGTTTGCCCATCTTTAAGATGAAATTATTTCCCCCTGTTTAAAGGTTTTAAAAACGATTAGCAAAGGTAAGAAAAATGACTGACCTGCGAGGGTAATTTTTAAAACGAAATCATTTTCAGGATCAGCGTGTCAAGATACCTGGCGGTGACTTTCCTGTAATTCTTTTTCTTCTCGAACTCCTTGTCTGGAATCTGTTTGACAAGTACCTCATCAGCCGTGAACTGAAGTTCGGCATCACCGATTATGTAGAAAAAGTCCATCAGCACCCCTTCCACATCCCTGTAGGGTGTCATCCTGTTCGGGTTAACTGCCTTAATCTCATTGGTGTACCATATGTAACGGGTCGTTTTGTTGTCAGGGAAATTCACCCTGGCCTGACGGCAGTTAAAGCCACAGATGACCGATTTCCTCCCTGTGTCATGCACAGTGATACCTTCCATGGAGCCGAACCCTGGCTGTATGTCCTTGAAGTTACCTTCAAAGTAGTACTTGAATGACAAAATATTAAGGTAAGTGTCATAGATGTTTTCCTTCGGGTTAACAACAGTTGTTACTCCTGAATTACCAATAGGGGTTTCGAGGCTGGTGCAGATGAGGTCATTTCTGAACGAAATTACAAGTTCCCTGGGAAGCAGATCGGACGAGAGCGATGATGGGTTACTGACGTATTTGATATTGTAATATATTTCACCCTCCTTAAGGTTCTTATACACATTGTCTCCCTTGCAGGATGCAAGCACAGCAATAGTCATAAGAAGTGGGATAAAAGGTAGGGTGCTCTTGTTCACGCTGCGCTGTTTGGCTGTAAATGTAGTAAATTATGCAAAATACATCTGTCACGGCAAGCCGTGATACGTCTATATATAACTCATTGCAAGGGGGAATAATATTTGCCATGGTTTAATTTCGATTAAAATTTTAGCTTTGTCACCTGACTTAAATGAAAAAAATGAGCAATAAGCTTGCAGTAATAGCCCTTGGCGGGAATGCGCTTCTGCGTGGAGACCAGCTGGGGACCATAGAAGAGCAGGAGCAGAATACAACAGATACTCTGGAGAACCTGGTTTTCCTTTTAAGGGAGGGTTACAATCTTGTCATCACACACGGAAACGGCCCCCAGGTTGGAAATATCCTGATGCGGAACGATGCCGGTGAGCAGATGTACGGAATAGCACAGATGCCGATAGATATATGTGTTGCTGACTCGCAGGGAGGAATCGGGTATATGATTGAGCGGATGTTCAAGAATGTACTTAACAGGCACGGGATAGAGAAGAATGTTGTTTGCCTGATAACCACGGTTGTGGTGAACAAGGATGATCCCGCCTTCGGAGATCCGCAGAAAAGAGTAGGCAAAATATACACAAGGGAACAGGCTGATGAGCTTGCCAAAGCGAAGGGATGGGTCTTCAGTGAAGAGGTTAAGGCACACGGCGGGTTCCGCAGGGTGGTACCCTCACCACGACCTGTGAGCATCATGAATCATGAACTGATCCGGGAACTGGCGTTGCGGGGAAACATTGTAATTGCAGCCGGCGGCGGCGGGGTACCGGTTTACACCGATGAAAAGAACGATGTCAGACCGGCCGAAGCCGTGATTGACAAAGACCTGGCCTCTTCACTGCTGGCATCAACAATAGGAGCGGACGAGTTTTACATCCTGACCGATGTTCCTTATGTCTATATCAACTACAAGAAGCCTGACCAGGAGATAAAGGAGTTTCTTAATTACAATGACACCCTGAAGTATCTTAACGAAGGTCAATTTTCAAAGGGAAGCATGGCCCCGAAGATCGAGGCATGTCTTAACTTTGTGAAGTCCGGCGGCAGCAAGAGTGTCATCACGGAGGCCTTCAAACTTGAGGATAAGAGGTATGGTACCAAGATAACCATGGAGTATGATTAGGCAGTAGGCAGTCGGCAGTCGGCAGTAGGCAGTAGTGAATTAATAATCAATTAACTATATCTTCTGATAGCATGACTTTCAGACCTTCAGACTTTTAGACTTTTGGACTTTTAACAAATAATAATTATGGCTTACAATCTACGCAATCGCAGTTTCCTGAAACTTCTCGATTTCACTCCGGAGGAGATAAAGTTCCTCCTGAATCTGTCATTCGATCTAAAAAAGGCAAAATATGCCGGAACCGAACAACAGAGACTGAAAGGCAAAAATATTGCCCTGATATTCGAGAAAGCCTCCACCCGCACCAGGTGCGCCTTTGAGGTTGCAGCCTTCGACCAGGGGGCACATGTTACCTACCTCGGTCCCTCAGGATCACAAATTGGGCAAAAGGAGTCGATGAAAGATACCGCCAGGGTTCTCGGCCGGATGTATGACGGCATCGAATACCGCGGCTACGGACAGGACATCGTTGAGGATCTGGCAGCATATTCCGGTGTTCCTGTATGGAATGGACTGACCAATGAGTTTCATCCGACACAGATTCTGGCCGACTTCATGACGATGCTTGAGCACAGCGATAAGCCGATAAACAAGATCAGCTTCTGCTACCTGGGCGATGCGAGGAACAACATGGGTAATTCACTCATGGTCGGAGCAGCCAAGATGGGAATGGATTTCCGTGCCGCAGCGCCGAAGGCATGCCAGCCGGCTGACGACCTTGTAAAAAAGTGCCGTGAGATCGCCGCCACTACCGGAGCCAGGATCACTCTTACGGAGGATGTGGCTGAGGCAGTCAAAGGTGTTGATTTCCTGTACACTGACGTATGGGTGTCAATGGGTGAACCCGACTCGGTCTGGGAGGAGAGAATCAGGCTGCTTAAGCCATACCAGGTAAACGGGGAGGTCCTTAAGCTGACCGGCAATCCGAAAGTCAAATTCCTCCATTGCCTTCCGGCATTCCACAACAGGGAGACCAAAGTTGGTGAGGAAATTTTCAAAAAATATGGTCTTGACGGCATGGAGGTAACCGAGGAGGTATTTGAATCTCCCCATTCGATCGTATTTGACGAGGCTGAGAACCGCATGCACACAATCAAGGCGGTGATGGTGGCTACGCTGGGAGATTAGGCAATTGCCTCCTGCCTATTTTCTAAACAATCAGCGCCTTGATGAAATAGAATGTCATCAAGAGTGCTGCCACCAGCTTCAGTCCGACGCCTGTGAGGAATCCAAGGAGGCTTCCGAAACCGGCTTTGAGCGCATACTTTACATCATCCTTGAATATCAGTTCGCCCACAACTGCACCGACGAACGGGCCGAGGATCAGTCCCAGCGGCCCCAGGAAAAGTCCGATTATAAGTCCCACCGTGGCGCCCCTCATACCGTATTTGGAGCCGCCAAACTGGCGGGTACCCCAGATGGGGACCACATAATCAATTACAGTAACAACAACGGCCACGATACCCAGAATGATAAAGAGGTTCCTGCTTATATCCGCGAATCGTGTGAAGTGCAGGGCAACGAGACCCAGGTAGGTGAGCGGAGGCCCGGGCAAAACCGGCAGCAGGCATCCTGCTATGCCAAGTATCATCAGAATGATGGCAACAGCCAGTAGTAGATAATCCATCTGCGGGGTGGTTTCAGTGAATAAAGCCGGGCGCAATCACCGCTTGCCCAGTTCATCAAAATCGACATCGGAGAATTCGGCAGCCGGGACTTCTGTCACAGCTTCTTCAGGTTCTTCAACACTTGATGAAACTGAATGGACCAGCTCTCCGTTGCCGGCAAAGGCAACTGCCTCGCGAAGGCCTTCGGTGAACTTCTCAAAATCCTCCTTATACAGGAAAATCTTATGTTTCTCGTAAAACATCTTCCCCTCCTTTCCCAGCCTCTTTTTGCTCTCGGTGATTGTAAGATAGAGATCTTCGTGACGTGTCGACTTTACGTCAAAAAAATAGGTTCTTTTACCTGCCCTGACAACTTTTGTGAATACCTCCTCCTTCTCACTTCTCTCATTCTGGCCTTCAATTCTTCCTTTCTCGTCTTCCATCAGTAACGAATGTTTTAGGGTTTCAATCGGTTAGCATGCTCAAAAGTAAGAATTATTTTATCATATCAAAATGGGGTATTCAAATTGCAGTACTTTTTTGGCTGTGCCGTTTCGTGCGTTGTTGATTTTTCTATCTTTGCTGCCTGAAAAACGTGTTCTTTAAATGATAAGCAGAAGACAACTCAGGATCAAGGCACTTGCCGTGCTGTATGCCTGCAACAGGAAGGAACTTAACGACCTTGACACAGCGGAACAGGAACTGTTGTTAAGCATCAGGAAAAGCTACGACCTCTATCATTATCTCCTCCTTCTGCTCATCGCCCTGTCAGATCTGGCCCGCGGCAAGGTGGTGCTGTCAGGCACAAAAAGGATACCCGGACCGGAGGACCTGAACCCCAACACACGCTTCGCCGAGAACAGGGTCATAGCCCAGTTGAGAAATAATGAGGCCCTGCGCATCTACAGCCAGAAAGCGCCGGCGCTGTGGACGAAGAAAGACAGGCTGAACAGCATGAGGACGCTGAGTCGCTGGCTCTCCACACAGGGTCTCTCCTGGTCAGATCATCCGGAGGTGGTTAAAATTGTTTATAACGAGATGTCAAGCTGGGAGACATTCATAGAATATATGAACTCAGAAGACAACAGCTACCGCTCTGACCAGCGATTTATAAAGGAGCTTGTCACAAAACTCTTCCCGGCTTCTGAGGAGCTCGCCAACAGCCTCGAGGAACAGTCGGTTTACTGGAATGATGATCTGCCCTTCGTTGTTGCCATGATCCGCAATTCGGTCGCCAAATTCAAGGAGCATGACGATGGAAGGGCCATACCAATGCCACCCCTTTTCACAAATGATGACGACGAACAGTTTGTCAGGGTGCTGCTAAGAAAGTCCATCCTCAACAGTGAGAAAAACAGTGCGCTGATTGACGCTCATACAACAAACTGGGAGGTTGAAAGAATAGCCCTGATGGATAAGCTCGTGATGCAACTGGCAATAGCTGAGCTGGTTGAATTTCCAGAGGTGCCGGTAAAGGTCACTTTAAATGAATATATTGAAATCGCAAAGGAGTATTGCACTGCCAAAAGCAGTACTTTTGTGAACGGAATTCTTGACAAAATCGTCAGGGAAATGCGGGCCAGCGGTGGCTTCACAAAAGCCGGAAGAGGCCTGATAGGAGAGTAAGAAAACGGACACAAACTGTAAACAATATACTGATTCACAATGAAAAAAGTGATCACATATCTGATGGCCGGACTTATGGTTGCAGCAATGCTGACCGGCTCCTGCGGGCAAAGCCAGGCAGGGCAGGCAAAGAACGTTTCATCGGATACAACAGGTACGGCAATGCTGACCTTCAATTCACCGGAGCATGATTTCGGGAAAGTTAAGGCCGGGGAGAGAGTCGGTTGCATTTTCACATATACAAACTCAGGTGATGCCGACCTTATAATCACTTCAGCATCTGCCAGCTGCGGATGCACTGTCCCCAAATATGACAAAAAACCCGTCCCTCCGGGAGGGACAGGCACAATTGAAGTGGTCTTCGATACATCAGGCAGGGAGGGACTGCAGACAAAAACAGTTGTAGTTCAGTCAAATGCAGAGAATAATATAGTTATTTTGCGTATTATTGCCGATGTAATTAAAAACAGCAGGTAATCATTCAACGGACTCCTGCAGCATTCCGCAGGAGAACGGGAAGAAGCGTATTCAACATAAATCTCAAATAATAAACACAAACAACACACATGACAACACTCGCATCGATTTATTTGCAGGCCGCACCGGCCCAGGGGAGCCCCAATCTCATTACCGGACTCCTGCCGCTGGTTCTTGTATTCGTGGTCTTCTGGTTTTTTATGATCAGGCCACAGATGAAGAAGCAGAAGGAACTGAACAACTACAGAAATTCAATAGGCAAGGGAGACAAGGTTATTACAACCGGTGGCATCTATGGCAAGGTTGTTGAGGTCGCAGAAAACATAGTAACTGTTGAGATCGCAAACGACGTCAGGATAAGGGTTGACAAGAGCGCCATCCTCAAGGATCCTTCAGATCTCACACCGAAACAGTAATTCAGGGAACTTACATCCTGAGACAATGACCGACAAGCGAAAAAGAACAGAAAAATTCCTGAACAGGGAGCTCCCTGTCTTCGCCTTTTTTCTGCTCCTTTCGTTTGTCTTCTGGTATCTGAATGAGCTCAGCAAGGAGTTACAGGGAACAATAAACTACCCGGTCAGATATATCAACCCGCCTAAGGACCGCATTGTTACCGGAGACCTGCCTGACAAGCTGGAGATGGATCTCAGGGGGCCCGGTTATTCCATTCTAAAGGTAAAACTGTCGGGCAGCAGAGCTCCGGTTGTGATCGACTTTTCAAAGATCACCCCCCGGAGGATCCCCGGAACCTTGCCCCGTTACTACCTTGTAACCTCCGGCCTCATCAACAGTTTCTCCAAACAGCTGCATGCTGATTTCGATATACTGGCAATCCAGCCCGATACTCTTTTCTTTGGCTATGATAAACTGGTAACCAGAAGGTTACCGGTAATCCCTCGCCTCCGGGTGGAGCTTGCCGAGGGAAAGAAGGTCATTATCGTGGCAGACCCTGACAGTATAACGGTCACTGGTCCCCAGCATGTACTTGACACAATTGCGGGAATACCTACGAGACACAGGACATTCAAACGGACCAATGATAACTTCAAGTTAAAAGTCCCGCTGGAATGCCCTGACTATCTTCAGACTCTGCAGAAGCGGGTTACAGTGGAGGTTACGATAAAGGGCAGAGCAACATCATTCTTCGGCCTGAAACAACCCAGGGAGTGATCAGACCACAGATGACAAAGAGGCTTGGTATAACCGGCGGCATAGGCAGCGGAAAAACAACGGTCTGCAGGATCTTCAGGGTTCTTGGGGTACCTGTATTCGTCGCAGATACGGTTGCAAGAGATCTCATGCAGGACGATAGGGCCATACGTGAGGAGCTCAACAATATAGCAGGCAAGGACCTTTACATCTCCGGATCTCTTGACAGGAAGGAGCTCGCACGTCTGATCTTTAACCGTCCCGACCTTCTCAAACGGGTAAATGCAGCTGTACATCCTGCTGTTCTCAGGAACTTTGAGACGTGGGCCTCAGGTAAGGAGGCTCCATATGTTATAATGGAATCTGCCATACTTTTTGAAGCCGGGGCAGACGCACTTCTTGACAGGGTGGTTACAATCTCAGCCCCGGTTGAAGAGCGTATCTCCAGGGTTATGGGACGGAATGACCTGAGCCGCGAGGAGGTTATCGGCAGGATCAATAACCAGCTTGAGGATGAAGAGAGGGAGGAGCAGTCGTACTATGTCATCAACAACTCAGACAACGAGATGATTATTCCGGAGATTCTGAAGATCCACGAAGATATGCTCCGTCTTTCAGGAAAGGATAAGTGATGGGTAAGTTTGCCAAGTGGTTAGGCGGAGGCCTTGGCTTTGTCTTCGGCGGTCCTATAGGAGGCCTTCTTGGATTCTTTATAGGCTCAGTTGTTGACGGCACTTCAGTAAGATGGGAGCAACCCACCGGTGACAGGAGGGTCTACCGTACAACGCCGGGCGACTTCGGGATGAGCCTCATTGTGCTCATCGCTGCAGTGATGAAGGCTGACGGGAAGATACTCAAATCAGAACTCGATTATGTCAAGCGGTTTTTCGTCTCCCAGTTTGGCCCGGGTACAGCCCAGGAAGCGCTGCAGATGCTCAGGGACCTGCTGAAACAGGAGATCCCGCTTCGCGATGTCTGCACCCAGATCAGGCAAAATATGGATTACCCTTCGCGGCTGCAGCTCATCCATATCCTTTATAACATTTCTGCTGCTGACAGCCGTTTCGAGTCCGCAGAGGTCAGTGTAATAAAGACGATTGCTGATTACCTCGGCATCTCGGCGACAGATTACGAGTCGATACGGAATATGTTTATCCCGGCCACTGATGCTGCGTACCGTGTTCTGGAGGTGGAGCGCACCGCCACTGATGAGGAGCTTAAGAAGGCCTACAGGAAGATGGCACTGAAATACCATCCTGACAAGGTCAGCCATCTGGGAGATGATTTCAGAAAATCGGCTGAAGAAAAGTTCAAGGCAGTAAACCAGGCCTGGGAAAAGATCAAGAAAGAAAGAAATATTGTCTGATAAACAGTTATAAAGCAAGTACTAACAATTAATTCTCACAGAAATGAACCTTAAAGATATTCTGGCTATAGCCGGTGAAGGCACACTGTTCAAATTCATCGCCCAGGGCAAGAATGCAGTAATAGTTGAGAATCTCGAGACGGGAAGGCGCTTCAGCGCCGGTGCCACAGCAAAGGTGAGCGCCCTGGACGAGATCGCAATCTTCATCACGGGCGAGGATGTCCCTCTGTCCAGAGTGATGGACCTGATATTTGAAAAGGAGAATGGAGGGGAGTGCCTTTCTCACAAGCAGCCTGATGCTGAACTGAAGAAATACTTTGCGGAAGTGCTTCCTGAGTACGACCGTGAAAGGGTGTACACCTCCGACATCAGGAAGGTACTTCACTGGTACAACATCCTGCACAAGCTCAACCTGCTGATAAAGGAAGAGGAGAAACCGGAAGAAGGCAAGGAAGAGACGACACCCTCCAAAGATGCTGCCACTGAGGCTGCACCGGAGGCAGCCGGTAAGGCTGAAGGTGTAAAGAAACCAAAGCCTGCAGCCAAATCCGGCAAAGCCCCGGCCCCAAAAGTAGGCAAGGCGAAACCTGCAGACAAGAAGTAGCATGGCCATCACCAACTTCGGGGGTGACGAGGTGGTCTACGGCTATGATGAATCCAAAATCATCATAGTGCCTGTACCATATGATGCCACAAGCACTTACATCAAGGGGGCCGACAGGGGACCGGCGGCCATCCTTGAAGCATCACCTGCGCTCGAGTTCTATGATATTGAAACCGGCTCAGAAGCCCATAAACAGGGAATTCATACTATTGCCCCGGTTGTATCAGGGGATGACCCGGCAGAGGTCACCGAAGTGGTCTACCGGACTGTATCACGCATATTCAGAGAGAACAGATTTCCGGTATTGATCGGAGGAAACCACACAGTAAGCATAGGGGCCTTCCGCGCCGTCTCCGAGTCCTTTACTGACCTGACCATCCTGCAGCTTGACGCACACTCAGACCTGAGACCGGTCTACGAGGGATCTCACCTGAACCACGCCTGTGCCGCTGCAAGGGCCAGGGAGTATGCGCCACTTGTACAGGTGGGCATCAGGAGCATGGCAGCCGAAGAGCTTCCGTTTGTGGACAGAAAAAGAATCTTCTATGCACATGAGCTCTACAGTGACAAGACGCTGTATGATAAGGCTCTGAAACAGCTGTCGGGCAATGTATACATCACATTGGATCTTGACGTTTTTGATCCGTCAGTCATGCCATCCACCGGTACTCCCGAACCGGGAGGACCGGACTACCGCGAGCTCATGTTCTTCCTCCGTGAGGTGTTCCGTAAACGAAACGTGACTGGTTTTGATGTGGTTGAACTCTGCCCTTCAGACACGAATAAGGCTCCTGATTTCATGGCCGCAAAGGTCATCTACCAGATGCTGAGCTACAAGTTCGGTTACTGATCTCCGGTACGCCGGCGGACAATCACTGATGTCCGGTTTAGAATCACAGAAATCCTGCTAAAGCGGCTTGTCAAACTGTTTGGCCTCCTCCCAGATCACATTCATCTCATCAAGGGTCAGGTCGCGCAGTGAAAGACCCTTTGCCAGAGTTTTCTGCTCCAGATAGCTGAACCTGCTGATGAACTTCCTGTTTGTCTTTTCGAGGGCTGATTCAGGATCTATCTCGTATAGTCGTGCCGCATTGATGAGAGTAAAAAAGAGATCCCCCAGTTCAGCCTCGATATTGACCTTTCTCCCGCTGGCAATCTCCACCTTCAGCTCATTGAGTTCCTCGGTGACCTTGTCCCATATCTGCTCACGCGAATCCCAATCGAATCCCACTCCTCTGACCTTTTCCTGTATCCTGTTTGCCTTGACAGTTGCCGGCAGTGAGGAGGGAACGCCGGAGAGTACCGGTTTGTACTCGTCATGCTCCGTCATCTTCAGCTTCTCCCAGTTTTCCTCCACCTCGCGGGCACCCCGCGTAACGTTTACATCACCGAAAACGTGGGGATGCCGGTATATCAGCTTGCTGTTGATCCCTTCGAGGACCTCGCCCATACCGAAGACTCCTTTTTCCGATCCGATCTTTGCATAGAAAACTATATGAAGCATGAGGTCGCCCAACTCTTTCCTGATCGAATCATTGTCATTTTCCAGGATGGCGTCTGCCAATTCATAGGTCTCTTCTATTGTCAGTTTCCTCAGGGTCTGGTTGGTCTGTTTCATGTCCCATGGACATTTCTCCCTCAGCTCATCCATTATGTCGAGCAGTCTTGTGAATTCCCTGATTGCTTTTTCTCTCATTAAAATGTAGTTTTAAAACAGGCCGTTGCTTTCACGGCTTTCGTTGCGTGCTTCCACCCTGACAGCATCTCCGGTTTCAACTGCAAACAGCTGGCAGAGATTTGCGCTGTTGATTGACAGCTCCAGCAAGTCCAGGCTGTTGAACCGGGTGACAATCTCACCCACGGGCTCATCGCTGTATAACCGGCTTATCTTTTCGGTGAAGTAATTGTTGCTCTTGATCAGTATCCTGAAGTCCCTTCCTTCGAAGACCCTTGAGAATATCTCGCGGGTAATGTTTGTTATTGCATTGCCGTAGGAATCAATGAAGATGACGCTTCCGATTATCACGTTACGGTCAATTGTTGCTCTCAGAGGCACCTTTTCGGAGAGCGAGGAGATTCTTGTGCCAAGGTTTTCCGGTGCCGTACCCTTAATAATGGCGGCAGCGGTCCTGACGAAGAGCGTGATCTCATCGGAGTTGTCAGGATTGTCAAGGCTGATAATCATGTCAGGCTGCGAATTGAGGATCAGGTTGAACATTCCGTTATCCGCCCCAAGAAACCAATGGTTGTGTGATCGGACAAGAAGGTGCGGGTGTTCACCAGAGCCCTCGCTGCTGACAAAGATGAGATGGATTGTATCTTCCGGATAATGGTTGTATGTATTCCTGATAACAAAGGCGCCGTGCATTATATTCAGAGGCGGAATTCCGGCTGCATTGGTGACAACGACAACCCCCGGACAGTCGGAGGAAAGTTTTCCCCTGAGTATCCCGTTGAAGAAATCATCCTCCCTCCACTCGGTGGTAAGCGTGATCAATGGCATCCTAAAATTGTTACAGCAAAGATAGTCTTCTGCGAAAAATAAACTTACTTTGCGGTATATCGGATGAATAAAAACAGTCAGGATCATAAGGTGTTGAAGGAGAACCAGGAAAGCACGCGAGAAGAGCAGCGGATGACAGAGAGAGTGATAATGCTTGAGGAGATAGACCCCATTGTCATGCTGGGTCCCAACAACAGACTGCTTGACCAGATACAGGGGTATTATCCGAAGATCAGGCTCATCGCACGGGGAAATGAGATAAAATGTATCGGAGAACCCGATGATGTGTCGGTCTTCGCTGACAGAATGACAGAACTCATTGATTATTACAGGCGTTACAACCGCCTCGAGGAGGGTGACCTTGAACGTCTTTTCCTCGATGATGATCATATGCGCACAGCTGCCAGCGGTGACTTTGAGGATGCCCTTGTTTTCGGCACAAACGGAAAGCCGGTACGGGCACGGACGGTAAACCAGCTGCAACTCGTAAGGGATTACAGCCTGAATGATCTGATAATAGCAGAGGGGCCTGCAGGCACGGGTAAGACCTACACTGCCATAGCCCTTGCTGTCAGGGCTCTGAAGAATCATGAAGTCAAAAAGATTGTTCTGACCCGTCCTGCTGTTGAGGCAGGGGAGAGGCTTGGATTTCTTCCGGGTGACATGAAGGACAAACTCGATCCCTATCTGCAGCCGCTGTATGATGCGCTACATGACATGATCCCGTTCCGCAAACTGGAACAGTGGATCGAGGATGGCACGGTTCAGATTGCACCCCTTGCCTTCATGAGAGGCCGTACCCTGGAGGGCAGCTTCGTAATACTTGATGAGGCTCAGAATGCAACCGTGAGCCAGCTGAAGATGTTCCTTACACGGATGGGAGTGAGCAGCAAATTCATCCTGACAGGTGATACTACACAGATCGACCTTCCAAGAAGAAGCGATTCGGGACTCTTGCAGGCAATGAGGCTCCTTTCAGGCATTGACGGAATTTCTATCGTACGGTTCGACGAAAGGGATATAGTCCGGCACAGGCTTGTAAAGAACATTGTCAGGGCTTATGAATCCGAGGAAAAAAGCAAAAACGAAGAATTGAAACCACAAAAATAAAGAGAAATGGCACAGGCTATTACCAGAACAGATTTCAGCTTCCCGCAGCAGAGGGGGGTTTACCGTGGTAAAGTCCGCGACGTCTACAATATTGATGATAAATATCTATTTATGGTCGCCACTGACCGCATCTCGGCATTTGACGTTGTGCTTCCGGAAGGAATCCCATACAAGGGGCAGGTACTGAACCAGATAGCGACAATGTTTCTTGAGATGGTTAGTGATATTGTTCCCGTCTGGAACATCGCCTCGCCTGACCCCAATGTGACTGTGGGCGTGAGATGCCAGCCCTTTCCGGTGGAGATGATAGTAAGGGGGTTCCTGACTGGAAGTTCATGGCGGCTTTACAAATCAGGGAGCAGGGAGATATGCGGAATACCTTTGCCTGAAGGCATGAGAGAGCACCAGCGGTTTGAAAAGCCCCTTATTACGCCTACAACCAAGGCTGAGCAGGGCATGCATGACCAGGATATTTCTGCCGCCGAGATCATCCGGACCGGCCTGGTCTCTGAGGAGGACTACAACAAGCTGGAGGATTTTTCGATGAAACTCTTCATGAGAGGCTCCGAGATAGCAGCCAGACAAGGTCTTATACTTGTTGACACCAAATACGAATTCGGCAAACGTGACGGGAAGATCTACCTGATTGATGAGATCCACACGCCTGACAGCTCCAGGTATTTCTATTCGGAAGGATATGAGGAGAGGTTCAGCCGGGGTGAACAGCAGAGACAGCTATCCAAGGAGTTTGTCCGGGAGTGGCTTATGGCCAATGGCTTCCAGGGAAGAAGCGGAGAGAAGGTGCCGGAGATGACCCGGGAGATTGTGACTGAGATTTCAGACCGTTACATTGAGCTCTTTGAGAGAATTACCGGCAGGGAATTTGTAAAGGCTGATACTGAGGATCCCCTGAAGAGGATTGAAAGGAACGTGAACGGTTACCTTAAGGAACTGAACCGGTAAAGCAAACGAGGGGAACAGTATAACTAAAGAATCGCATTTTTGATGAACGGTAAAAAGAGAGTTTTCTTCGTACGGCAGGCAGCTATTATTTTGATAATGACGGCTATCACTCTGCAAGCCTCGCTTATGGCACAGGTGCCGGTCCCGGTTGAAATCTCAACAGAGAAGATAGTTACTGAGGGGAAGGTTTACTACATGCATCATGTTGAAAAGGGCCAGACACTCTATTCAATTGCCAGGGCTTACAGTGTTACAGTTGATATGTTAAACCGTGAGAACGGCTTAGCTGATAACGGTATCAAAGAGGGACAGATGCTCAGGATTCCTGCAGCAGCAGTTGCTCAGGGACAGGCTGCCAACAATAATACATCGGCGGCACAGACCCGGTCAGGAGGGCAGCAAACCGCGGGAAAACCGCCTGTCACGTCACCGTCTCGGCCAACCCAGCCGGCTCCGGCAGTAAATAACCAGGATGAGCGTTATATTTATCACCAGGTAAGGCGAGGTGAGACTCCGGGGATGATTGCAAATGAATACGGAATCACTTTAAGGGAGCTTAAGAGAGCCAATAAGGGTATGTTATTCCCTCATGAGGGCGATTATCTGATGATCCCCCGCAATAAGATTTCCAACCGGCAGGCCGAACAAAGAGCAGAGGAGAAGATAAATGAGATTCCTGTCGATACAGTAACAGTTGATACTCTTGCTGCTGCAGAGGAAAAAGAGGTATTCACGACTCCCGGCAACAGGACAGAGATTGAAAAACTGGACGGCACCGTCAGGGTTGCAATTCTTTTTCCATTTTTCATCAGGGAAAACAATAACACATTTTACACTGACTCGACACGTACAGATATACAGGGAAACACGATTTACCAGGAGGGAAGCAGGTCGGCCGGCTCAATCTACGACGGCAGTATTCCTTTCCTGGAGGCCTATGAAGGTATCCTGGTTGCAGTTGACAGTCTGCGATCACTTGGGCTTACAGTTGAACTGGATGTCTATGATACAGGATCAGATACAAATACTGTGAGCAGGCTCCTGTCGTCCGGTTCCCTGAACAGTATTGACCTGATCATAGGGCCAGTATTCTCGCTTCATCTTGAGCAGATTGCGTCCTGGGCCACTCAAAGGGACATTCCATTTATCTCTCCGGTGCCGTTGCGTGACCGTGATATCGTTGTGAACAAACCCACACTTTACCGGGTAATTCCCTCAGAAGCTGTGATTCGTGATTTCATAGCTGAAGAACTGAGGTCTCATCCTGACAGCAAGGTGATCTTCCTCCATGCTGACAGTGCTATGTCTGATCCGACAACCTCTGCCCTCTGGCGGAAGGTGGCTGCTGTTACAGGAGATACCTCTGCATCCCGGACCGGAAGGCTGGTGGCTCATCACTTCACGGGGGTGACCTCCAAGCGAAACGTATACAGCAATGTCTCAACCATGGAGAACCTGCTTGATGCGGATCGTGAGAATATAATTGTAATGGCCACAACCCAGACCCCGATTGTCAGTTCTGCCTTCTCGGCACTCCACGGCCTGACAAAAAGGTATGACATCAAGGTGCTTGGATATCCGGAGATAAGAGGGCTTGAAACTATAGACCTGAAGTATTACTATGATCTCGAGCTGATTATTCCCACCGAGAGCTACGTCGACTTTGAGTCGCCTGCTGCACAGGCCTTCAGCTCAATGTTCATGAAGAAGTTCAGGACTGAACCAATGGCTGAGAGCTTTGCATGGAGGGGCTTCGACATAGCCTGGTACTTCATCGCCGGCATAGCTACAGGCGGCAGGGATTTTCTCGCCGACCCTGGAATATTCAATCCAACGCTGCTATGCCTGGAACCTGATTTCAGGCGTGACAGCAGGCAAAACGGCTACGAGAACGGAGGGATCTTCATAGTCCGGTATCACAAGGACATGACAATTGAGATTGAGAGACCCTGGCCGAGACCTGTCACAGAGCAGGAAATCCGTCAGGATTCGGTCAGTTTTCCTTTTTCTGGTTCATCAGGACGTAATCGAGTAAGATAGGCAGGTCTTCCGGATTGACCCCGTTGGAAGTGAGAACCGGTATATCATCATTGAAGGCATTAATGAATGCCTCTGCAGTCAATTCTCCGCTGGCCACGGCGTTGATGTAATGCTCAGCCGCCTTTCGTGTATTACCCTGGCAAAGTGCAAGGTGTCCCATATTTATTCTGTCAAACGGGGTTAAGCCAGTTTCAGAAAGCCTTTCAAAATACTTTTTCGCCTCTGAATATTTTCCGGTGACAATGTAGCACCATGCTATTGGTCTGAGGACCTTTGAGTTACCTGGCTTTTCGTACTCAATCCTGAAATAGTGTTTCAGGGCTTCCTCATAATTACCGGTATCAAGGCAGCAGTGAGCAGTCATGAGTATTGTGCTTAGGTCATCAGGCTCGCTGAGCAGGGCTCTCCGGTAAGCTTCGAGTGCTTCTGCCGGTCTCCCGAGCTTGCGGAGACAGAGTCCGGTCTTACGCAGGGTCCAGGTGCGGGCATCAATCATTAATGCGTGCGAATAATTCTCAAGTGCCTTTTCAAACTCACCGGCTATCTGATAGCAGTATCCCGCTTTCTCAAAGATCTCTGCATCATCAGTCACCGTCCTGAGAATTGTTATGTAGAGCGCCAGGGCATCCTCATAGTACTCCTTGCTGAAGAAGTAATCTGCCAGTGACCTGTCATCCGCGGCAGATCCGCATGTCTCACGGTAGAAGACAGAGTTGTAGATATCAAGTCTGCCGTTGAAGAGGTCGTCAAACTCATTCCGGAAGCCGGAGAGTTTGAAAAACCGGTAGAGGTCGTGCACGTACTGTGTTACATTGGTTCTGAATAACGCAGCGGGGTCAGTAAGCTCACTGTCATATTTCATCTGCTCAAGTCCCTCAAGTTCCATCCTGAAGACCTTGAGCATCATGCTCTTCTGTTCTGCCGGAAGGTATTTCATGTTAAGGATGAGGGAGTATTTATCCGAGTTGCAGATAAACGGAGTCTTATACAGTGCTTCAGCCAGCTCATTGATCGCAGGCCCAAGAATCTCATCCTTGTAAACTGAGTCTACTGCCTCGTGATCAGGGTAGAAAGGAATGAACCAGTTGCGCATTTCCCTGAAAAAGTCAAACTGCTTAAGGCCAGAGAAAGCTGACATGTAAACGTCTGAACCCTCCATCTGCAGATTGGTCAGTTCTTCCATTGTTTTAAACATCTCCTCAGAGCCGGAGAACATTTGAGACCAGTCAGGATTCTGCCCATCCTCAGGATTGTCTCCAAGAATCCTGTCAAGATCGAGCTTTTCCTCGATGCGTGGTTTGAGCTTGACTACTTTTGGCAGTATCTCCTCATTCATCCTTTGAGTCAGCTTCTCGGTATAGCGTGATCTTATGGCCTGCAGCACCACGATCCGGCATCTCTCCCTGAAGTTCCCTGTTTCTGCGAGTTCACGCATCATCTTAAGGACTTCGGGATAAAGGGTGAGGCGGTCATTATAGTAGTGGAGACTGAATATCAGCCCTGTCACAGCCCTTTCTGCCACATGCGGTGTAACATCACCGGTGAGCCGGGAAAGGAGTCTTATTTTTCCGGGATCCCAGACGCGAATGCTGCTGAGGGTCATGGCGCTGACAAATGATGCAATCTCATGCCAGGCAAAACGGCCGGAACTTATAAGGAGGTCAATGAGACTTTCCTCTGCCTCACCGTAGTAGTCGGTCAGCCACAAATGGTTAAAGATAATTCCTGATATTCTGTCCGTCTCCCTTGCTGTTTCGCCTTCGGGATCTGGCTTGCTTATCTCTGCTGAGGCAAGCAGATCATCAAGGCGTGATTTGAAGACGAGATCATCGACGCTTTGAACTATGGTTCCGCCCCTAAGTTTCTCATCGTTCTGCTCCCTGGCTCTGACAGAATAAGTGTACCAGCCCGAATAACGTGCCAAAATGTCCTGTTTTATTCTGTCGTTCAGCCGGAGAATATTCTGAAGGAGTTTACTGTAAACCTTCTGCCTTTCCGGATCCTGTATCCCCTCTACGGTATATTTGAGAATGTTCCTGTAGGTCATTCGCAGCTCGGCAAACTCATCCCTGAGTCCGCCAACAGATACATTATCAAGCATATCAGCCATAATATCGAAGCTCTGCCTGACCTTTCTCCTTACGATGAGATTACATACGCTCCTGTGCTGCAGTATGATGGTATTGATGTTCATTTTTTGTTATTGTGGGGTGTCTCCCTTCATACTGAAGACAACAATCAAGCCATTGAGGTAGTTCAGGCTGGCGGGTGTCAGTGATCAGAAGGTGAACCCCATGCTCACGAACCCTTTTATATTCTTGAAAAGTAATTGCCTGTCGTAGAAACCGTGCATTATGCCTATGCGTATCGGGCCGGCCACAGTCATATACCCTGCGCCGATACCGTAACCACCCATGATTGTGAAGCCGATTTCCCTGTCAGACTCCGTCAGGGCGAACAGATTGCCTTCAAGAGTCAGGTGGAGGTCTGAAACGATTTCGATATCTGTTCCAAACCGGACCCCTCCGATATTCCTTATCATTATCTGATTCGGATGAAAACCGATTGCTGCAACCGAGCGATCTGTCAGTGCGTCTGTCCCCCCGAGGAGCCAGAAATCATTGCCTTTTGTTATTGAGTCTGTCCCGGTTGTCAGAAGAAAATCGCCTCCGATGTTTACTGTGACCTTTTCGGACGGCGATGTGTATGTATTGAACCAGGCCCTTGCCCCATAGGTGCGGTCAAAGGAGAATGGTGATTCTTCATCCCCGGGTCTGTATGAATGTTTTACGGACCCGATTCTTACAGATGCACCGAGGAGTTTTGATGAGGCCAGCGAGACGCCATAAATGATGCCCTGGTTGGGAAAATGTTTCTGATCCAAAGTGTTAGCCTGATAGTTGTACATTACTTTCAAATTGTCGTATGATAACCTCCTTATCCTTGAGGCAGTAATAAAATCAGGTATCAGGCGCTGATTCTCAAATGAGAGGGAAAGAGTCATCATGTGGTTGAGACTAAGTCGCTTGCTCAGGGAGAAGGATGTGTTCATGTTCTGGCTGAGCATTGGGCCTGTCTCATTCCGGAGCTTGATGAGCGGGAAGCGGGTGTTGTCAGCAAACAGTGAGGCTTCAATCCCGAGTTTCTGGCTCCTGTCAATGAACTGAGTTGCGCTTAGTCTGAATCGATAGTATTGACCGATGTAGGAATCGATATTGATCACGGAACCCGGAGTGAGCAGATCCCTTACGGACAGGCTGATCACTGCTCCGGCGCTTAGAACGGGATCATAGTGAAGTGAACCGTAAAGCATGGCCTTTGGTCTTTCGATGCACTCGATCTCCAAAGTCAGAAGATTGCCCTCAGGGATTATCCTGTACTTCACTTTTTCGAACCAGCTCTTGCCGTAAAGAAGTTCGATCCTCTCCTCAAGGAGTGTCCTGTCTACATTCTCTCCCGGCCTTATGTCAAGGACCCCGATAATCTGCGCGTCAGTTATCAGGACATTGCCCGTGACCCTGATACTGTTGAAACGGTAATACTTCACGTCAGGCAGCGCGACAACCGGTGCCCGGGGCCCGAAGGAGTTGAGAGAATCAGCCAGGCGCTCAAAATCCTCTCTGTATTTCAAAGCCTCACGGTATCCCTTTTCAATTATCGAGTCGACATTATTGAAGGAAAGGGTACTAATACCGGCAAGATCCGGTTCAATCATTATATCGGTTTGTCTCTTCTGATCTTCATAGTCTGAAAGGCTTGTTAGAAAGCCTATCTGTTTCAGTATGCCGTAAGCCGTCTCAAGGTCCTTTTCCTTGTATCCCCTGAAGCTGACGTAAGATCCTATTACGATGTCAGCTCCCATCTCCCGCAGTTCAGAAACGGCAAAATTGCGGACTACCCCGCCGTCAACAAGCACGGCAGTGTCTGTGCGCACCGGTGTGAAAACAGTGGGAATGGCAATGCTTGCCCTTATGGCATCGGGGAGATACCCGTTACGGAATACCACACGTTTACTTGTGACAACATCCGTTGCGAGGCAAAGGAAGGGTATCGGAAGTTCCGAAAAGTCGGTTATGGTGGCTGCCGGCCAGAAATAGTGATTGAGTCCGCTTTCAATGATCTGTCCGCTTATCAATCCTGAGGGAATCCTGATTGAGGTCCGAGTGATCGGCAGGGAGATGAGGCTGTTGTGAAAATGTCGCTTTTCAAGAAAGATGATTTTGTTCTCAGGGATCCTGTCGGACATTGCCGGTCCCCAGTCGAATTTACTGAACATACCGGCAATGCTGTCAGGGGAGTATCCCATTGAATACATTCCTCCGACGATACTGCCCATGCTCACTCCTGTGATATAGTCCGGTTTCAGTCCGGCTTCCTCCATTGCCCTGATTACTCCTATATGTGCCAGTCCCTTTGCGCCTCCGCCGCTGAGGGCAAGTCCCAGCTTCGGCCTGGCTCTGTTTTCCTGGGCGATGAGCTGATGAGGCAGTACAGCTGTGAAAGCCATACTCAGAACCAGGGTTATTATCGCAGCAGACCTTTTCATAATCTCTCAGTATATCTGACCGGCAGAGGCCCTGACTGAGGAAGAAAACACTTTTATGTCTTATCCAAAAGCAATTTAGGTATAATATGTAACTTGGCTGCGTGAAAATGAGTGAAAAAAGCAGTATGCAGTGGCTGCCTACATCAGTGAAGGAGATGGAGGTTATGGGGTGGGAGAGACCGGATGTCATTCTTTTTACGGGCGACGCATATATTGATCATCCGTCGTTTGGAGCAGCTGTCATAGCACGTGTTCTCGAGGCAGAGGGAATGAGGGTTGCCGTAGTGCCGCAGCCAAACTGGCGTGATGATTTGCGCGATTTCACTAAAATGGGCGAGCCCCGCTGTTTTTTTGCCGTCACCGCCGGCAACATGGACTCAATGGTGAATCATTACACTGCTACAAGGAGACTGCGGTCAGACGATGCATACACTCCCGGCGGAGTGGCCGGCTTCAGACCGGATTATGCAACTACCGTCTATACTCAGATACTGAAGAAGCTCTTCCCGGCGACACCTGTTCTTATTGGCGGCATCGAGGCATCAATGAGGCGGCTGATGCATTATGACTATTGGAAGGATCGCCTGGAGCCATCGATACTTGTTTCGAGCGGTGCTGACATGCTGGTTTACGGGATGGCTGAGAGAGCTGTGGCGGAGCTGGCCCGGAGGGTCAAGGGCGGTGAAAGCCTGAAGGAGATAACTGACCTGCCCCAGTCGGCGTACATAGTGCCTGCAGGTACCCTTCTGCAAACACTTCCCGGGGTTAAGGACAGGGCGATGCACGCCTGCCACGAGGTTGTTGCCTCGCGAAAGGCTTATGCGGAAAACTTCGTCCTCTTCGAAAAGACCAGCAACAGCATGAAGCCTGTAAGGCTGACAGAGCAGTGCGGCGAGTCAGTGGTTGTGATTAACCCGCCGCTTGGTCCTGCCACGGAAGCCGAGGCTGATGCCGTATACGACCTGCCTTTCAATTATGCGCTGCATCCCCGGTATGAAAAGAAAGGTGCCATCCCGGCATGGGAGATGATAAAGTTCTCGGTGAATATTCACCGCGGATGTTTCGGGGGCTGCAGCTTCTGCGCCATTCCCGCCCACCAGGGGAAATTTGTCAGCAGCCGTTCCGGGGCCTCCATAATAAAGGAGATTAAGAAGATAAGCATGATGGATGGATTCAAGGGGAACCTCTCCGATCTGGGAGGGCCCTCCGCGAACATGTACAGGATGGCAGGCAAAGAGAGGGAGCGTTGCATGAAATGCGGAAGGCCGTCATGCATCTGGCCATCGGTCTGTGATAACCTTGATACCTCGCATGAAGAACTCAATGCCCTGTACCGGAAGGTTAACGAGTTGCCATTCATCAGGAAGGCCTTTGTGAGCAGCGGGGTGAGGTATGACCTCCTGATGAGGGAGTACAACCGGAACGCCGGGAAAGCAGAAGATAAGTACCTTAATGAGCTGATTGTGAATCATACGAGCGGACGGCTGAAAGTCGCCCCGGAACACACTGACGATGAGGTGCTGTATCTGATGAGAAAGAGTCCTTTCAGGCACTTCAGAAAGCTCCGCGAAAAGTTCCTTGGAATAATAAGGGCTAACGGGCTGAAATATGAACTTATCCCTTACTTCATTTCAGCTCATCCCGGCACCTCGGAGAAGAAGATGGGTGAGCTTGCGCGTGAGCTCGCCGATCTTGGGATGCACCCGGAGCAGGTTCAGGATTTCACCCCCACACCAATGACCCTTGCCACAGCAATGTACTACCTGGGATTTGACCCTTACACGGGAAAGAAGGTTTATGTTGCCAGGGATATTGAAGAGAAGAGGAGACAGAAAGGGTACTTTTTCAGGGGGAAAGGCAATAGGCATTAGGCATTTGTGAAGTCTGCAGTCAGCATTCAGCAGTCAGCAGTCAGGGCTGCCGACTGCCGACCGGAGACTGCCGACTTAAAAAAACGGCCGGTTTCCCGGCCATTTTTTTAAACTATTCGTATTCCTTCAGGATGGCTTTGACATCATCGGGAGCGACTCTCCCGTAGGTCTTCTCGCCGACGAGCACCACAGGAGCCAGTCCGCATGCACCAACGCAACGAAGGCTCGAGAGAGAAAATTTGCCGTCAGCAGTTGTCTGTCCTACCTGCAGTGAGAGCTCTTTTTTAAACTCATCAAGCACTTTTTCTGCGCCTCTTACATAGCAAGCCGTGCCCATGCAGATGCTGATCGGGTGCTTGCCCTTGGGGGTCATCGTGAAGAAGGAATAAAAGGTCACAACACCATAGACCTGGGCTGTGGAGATATTCAGCCTGGAGGCAATAACTTCCTGCACCTCCGCGGGAAGGTACCCAAAATGTTCCTGTGTCCTGTGAAGGACATTTATCAGCTCCAGCGGTTCATTATTGAAAGAATCGCATATCTCGTTGATCTTGTCAACATCTTGCTGTCTCAGTTCAATCTTTATACTTGACA
>ERZ795054.914-NODE-914-length-31144-cov-5.180353_pt1 | contig 31144 bp, 29 predicted proteins | sample MGYA00375138_ERZ795054 | MGnify/ENA primary metagenome ERZ795054 (study PRJEB30183, sample SAMN05720215) | anaerobic digester metagenome | isolation source: active sludge of municipal wastewater-treating anaerobic digesters | place: USA | collected 2014-12-23 ... | reverse complement strand
CGGGCTGCTCTTGGGGGAAGTCCTGTTGCCCGCCGACGATCTCGATGCCCTCCATGAGGAAATGGCGCCGGTAGGGGTCTTCCAGGGGGGCGGGGCGGTCCGCCGCGATGACGACGCGGAAATGTTCCCGGAGGAGCTTGATCAGGTTGTCCGCGGCGCGGTCTTCCGGGATGCGGTCCGGAACGGGGACATGGGGAACGATCACCAGCACCGGATCGGTCGGTTTCGCCGCGGGGCGGGGGCGCGCGCTCAGCGCCTGGGCCGCCAGAAGTTTTTTATCGAGTTTCGCCATGAGAGGGCTCCTTTTTAGAATGCCGCGAAGCTGGGCATAAAGTATATAAAAATTTTTCCGCGACGCCCGGCGCGCGCGTCGTCACGCGAAGTAAAGCCGTCTCGCCAGGAGACCCGCCAACAGGGCCAGGCCGTTGCCCAAGACCAATCCCGTCTTTGAAACCGCCTGCGACGGGATCTGCCGCCGAACGAGGACCTGCAGGCCGACGGCGCCGAGCACCAGCCACGCCCAGGCGCTGGGAAGAAGAAGGCAGAGGAAAACGAGGAACCGCTGGGCCATGGCGCCGTATTTTTCCCGGGTCGGCGGGAACTTCATGTTGAAGAGGTCCTTTTCGATGAAGAAAACGGAGACCGTGGTGAAATGGGTCGCCGCCACCACCAGGCAGCCCATGACGGGCCACGTATTTTCAATGATCCTGTCCGAGGTGACGGGGGCCAGGGCGAACAGGATCACGATGTGGATGACCTGATCCCAAATATAAAAAAGCAGGTTGTCCGGCGCCCGCTGGGCCGTCACGGACCAGATGCGCCACTGGTCCTCGAAGACATGCGACACGAAGATGAGACCCAGGCCGGCCCAGCCGTTCAGCGCCCAGGGGCCGATGTGTATCCACGTCGTCCCCAGATACGGCCAAGCCAGGAAGACATAAAGGACGATGTGCGTGCCCACATGGAAAAGAAGCCCCGCCGGCCCGCGCCGTTTCCAGGCCGCCACGTAGTTGGTCTGGAGAGTGAAATCTCCGAGGAGATGTCCGAACAGCAATCGCCAGAAAACTTCCATAGATCGGTGAGAAGAAAGCCCCGGGCCCGCCCTATTTCGTCGTCATCACGTACACGCCGTCCCAATCTTTCGGCGGCGGCGCGGCCAGGTAGCCGGCGCAGCGGTTCAGGTAGACGTCCGAGGGACCGTCGTGGGGAAGGAGGGCCTGTGTTTTTTTGAACAGCGCGGCCGCTTTCTCAAATTTCCGGTCCAGATAGAACGCCAGCCCTTCCTCATAGGAGGCGAAGGCCTTTTTCTGGTTGTCCGTCAGGCGGCCTTTGGCCGCGATCAGCTCATAGACCTTGATGGGAATGGCCTTGCCTTTCACGCGCAGGAGGTCCAGCTGGCGCACCTCGATGTCGTTCTTCGCTTTCTCGTAGGTGAACTCGGAGATCATGATGCGCGTGTGATAGGGCTTGTTGGCCCCCTCCAGGCGGGAGGCGAGGTTGACGGAGTCCCCCATGACGGTGTAGTCGAAGCGGTTCTTCGAGCCCATGTTGCCGACGACCATGTTCCCCGTGTTGATGCCGATGCGGCAGTCGATGGCGGGCAATTTCCGTTCGGCGAACCCCCGCTGAAGGACGGCCAGCCGTTCCATCTGTTCGAGCGCCGTGAGGCAGGCCAGTACGGCGTGGCGCGGCTGGTCCACCGGGGCGTTCCAGAACGCCATGATGGCGTCGCCGATATACTTGTCCACCACCCCGTCGTATTTCAGGATGATCTCGCTCATGGCCGTCAGGTATTCGTTCAGCACCGCCACGAGGTCGGGCGGCTTCATGGCTTCCGAGATGGAGGTGAACCCGGCCAAGTCCGAGAAGAAGACCGTCATCTCGCGCTCTTCACCGCCGAGCCGGAGCCGCCCGGGGTCGGAGGTGATGACCTCGATGACCTTGGGGGACAGGTATTGGGAGAACGTCCCCTTGATCCAGCGTTTTTCCCGCTGTTCCGTCAGGAAACGGTAGAAGAGGACCACCACGTAGGTGCCGAGGACCACGGTGGCCGGGGCCACGAAATCCAGGACGATGTGTTTTTTTGAGAAAAGCACCTGACAAACCGAATAATAACCGAAGATCCAGGCGGCCGTGGAGAGAGCGCCCGCCCAGGCCGGCACGCGCGACAACAGAAGTCCGCATCCCAGGCCGAAGACGAGGATGAGCAGGATGGTCCAGAGCGGATTGATCGTGCGCAGGTGGTTGCCGTTCAGGTAGTTGTCCACCGCCACGGCGTGGATCTCCAGGCCGGGGAAGAGGGGCACGTTGGGAACGGCTTTGAAATCGAACAGGGCGGTGGCGGTCCCGCCGACGAAAACGATCTTGTCTTTGAAAACGGCGGGCGAGACACGGCCTTTCAGGACGTCCGCGTAGGAGAAATAGGGGAACATCTGGAAACCGCCGGCGAAGTTGAGGGAGAACTCGTTCCAGAGGTCTTCCGTGGGCAGGTTCAGCTCCTGGAAGAGGGTCTGCGGGTCTTTTTGTTCCGCCACGGCCAGCACCGACAGCGACAGGGACGGATAGAACTGCCCGTCGTATTCCATCCAGACCGGCAGTTTGCGCGTCACGCCGTCCACTTCGGGCCAGAAGTTCACCGAGCCCATGTGGATGCGGTCGTTCCGCAGCGGCGGGATGGGCAGGAGCGGCGCGGCGGGGAGGTTGTCCTCTCCTTTTTGGAAGAACATGCCGAAGACGACCCGCCCGCTTTTGGACGCCAGGCGGCCGAGGGCGACGTCGTCCTGGGGGTGTTCGTTGTCGGGTTCGGTGAAAAGGATATCGAAGGCGATGGCCTTGGCGCCGGCGTCGGTGAGCCACTTGATGAGGCGGCCGTGGGTGGCGCGCGACCAGGGCCATCGGCCCAGCTCGGCGATGGATTTCTCGTCGGCGGTGATGATCACCACGTTCTCGTTCGGGACGCGGTCGCCTCGGATCTTGAACCGGAAATCGATGGACTGGCTTTCCAGCCCTTGGAACAACCCGCGGACGAAGACGACCAGGACGGCGAAGGACACCGCCAGGGCCAGGGCCAGGGAGACGATTCGGATTTTTTTCATGGGGCCGCTCCGTTCTTTAAGAGGTTTTCCCGCGTCGGTTCAACGCCGCGCGCCGCGCGGCAGATAATTTTTTTTGACCCAGGCGATGGTGTTCTTGAGGCCCGTTTCAAGAGGCACGCGCGGGGTCCAGCCCAGAACGCGTTTCGCCTGGCGGATGTCCGGTTGGCGGACCTTGGGGTCGTCCACCGGGAGCGGTTTGTGCACGATGCGGCCGCGGTTTCCGGTGAGTTTGAGAATCATGCGGGCGATGTCCAGGATGGTGATCTCGGCGGGGTTGCCGATGTTGACCGGTCCGGGGCAGTCGGAATAAAGGAGGCGCAGGAGCCCTTCGGCCTCGTCGTCGATGTAGCAGAAGGAGCGCGTTTGGAGGCCCTCGCCGAACACCGGCAGGGATTTGCCCCGCAGGGCCGCCATGACGAATTCGGGGATGGCGCGGCCGTCGTGTTTCTGCATGCGGGGGCCGTAGGTATTGAAGATGCGCGCGATGCGCACGCGCACGCCGTGCACGCGGTGGTAAGCCATGCAGAGGGCTTCGGCATACCGCTTGGCTTCGTCGTACACCCCGCGCGGGCCGACCGGATTGACGTTGCCCCAATAGCTTTCCTGTTGCGGATGGACAAGCGGGTCGCCGTAGACCTCGGAGGTGGAGGCGAGCAGGAATCGGGATTTCTTCGTCTTGGCCAACCCCAGCATTTTGTGCGTGCCGAGCGCGCCGACCTTGAGGGTTTTGATGGGATGTTCCAGGTAGTCGCGCGGGGAGGCCGGGCTGGCGAAATGCAACACCGCGTCGATGGGTTCGTGGAGATAGAGGTCCTGGGTGACGTCGTGGCGGATGAAACGGAAGCGGGGGTGTCCGGTGAGGTGGGCGATGTTGTCGGGGTTGCCCGTCAGGAAATTGTCGACGCAGATGACGGAGACGCCCCGCCGGAGGAGGTGGTCGCAGAGGTGCGACCCCAGAAAACCCGCGCCGCCGGTGACGAGGGCGCGCTGGATAAGACGGCTCATGGTTGGAATCCTTTCACGGTGAATTGGTCCACCGCGGCGCACATCAGGAGGACGGCCGCGGCCGCGGCGAGGACGAGGAGGGCCCGGACCGGGCGCGGCGATTTTTCCCACAACGTCACGGCGAAGACGGTCATGACAAAGACCGAAACGGCGAACGGCGGGAAGCCCAGGTAACCCAGAAGAGGCATCTCGAAAATCTTGCACCCGGAGACCCACGGGACGGAATAGACCCAGCGGGCGCCGGACCAGGAGTTCCACCACTCCCAGAGGACCCCGCAGAAGAATCCGCTGATGAGAAGGATCCAGAACCGGTGGAGGCGCCCCTCGCGCCAGTCCGTGATGAGGGACGGCACGCCCCAGCGGGCGTTGAGGGGTTCCAGCAGGAACAGGAACCCGCCCCAAACCAGGGGGAAGAAGAACCGGGGCCAGAGGAGCGGCAACAGCAACATGAGCGCGCCGAGGGCCATGAAATAGGGGCCCACGCTGCGTCGCCAGCCCAGCGGCCGCACGCGCCCTTCTTTGATGAATTGCGCGGTTTCCACCAGGTCGGCGGTCTCGAGGATGGCCGGCGCCACGGTGGCGAAGGCGATCGCATACCCGAACCACCGGAGAGGAAGCGCTGCCGGGAGGCCCACATAGGCCCAGTTCTGGAGCCGGAGGTTGAACGCTTCAAAGAGGAACCACAGGAGGACGGACCAGCACGCCAGGAACAAGAACCGGCCCGGATGGTTCAACAGGAGGGACTCCCCGCGATGCCGGTAGACCCAGCCGTCGATGAAAAGAAGATAGCTCCACCAGGCAAAATCGAAGAACCAGGTGGCGAACGGTTCCCGTCCCCGGGTGGCGAAGCCGGCGGAGACGACGAATATCCCCAGCCCGAGCAGCATGAAGATCTGGCTTAGTTTGTAACGAACGGTGGAAACGTCGATTGTTTGGTCGGGGCCCATGATGACGTGTTTGCGCAACGAATCCTGACATGTGAACGGGATGCATTCACGAAATTTTGACCGGAATCCCGGTTTTTCACTGACGAAAAACCCCTCGCGAGAGGGGCAGGTCATTCTACCCAATATCCGTCAAAAAAGCTATAGGACGGAGCCCGCCGCGGGGCCCGGGGGAGCGTAAGGCGTTAGGCGGTTATTTCGGGGTTTTTGAATGGGACGTTTCGGACGTTTGGAGCACATGAAGATGGGCCGGAGATACCAGATTCAAAGACCCCGCTCGTTGGAGCAGCCGGTTCCGCCGATCCTCGCGGATTTCGGGGGTATTCGAGTCGTCTTTTGTCCGCCAGGAGCGCCCGTAGATATTTCCCTGGGGCGCGATGATGTTCAGTCTCTCCGTCTGATTCGCCACGAGGGCGTAGGGGCTTATCCAGAGGGTGCTGACGGCCCCGAGAGAGTCAATGTGGTCCCTGTTTTTTTCGAGGAACCGCAACGTCTCGCGAAAATCTTCTTCAGTTTCTCCCGGATAGCCGACGAGCACGTTCAGGGTCACGTGGATCCCTGCTTTCTTCAGGTCGCGCAGATTATTCTCCGCGTCGGTCAGGCGATAGCCGCGGCCCATCAGGTCCGTCACCTTTTGGGAGCCGCTTTCCAGACCAAAGACCAGGTGATGACAGCCCGCCCGGTGCATCAGCCCCAACAAGTCGTAGGACAGGTTCGGATGAAAAACACATTGTCCGGTCCAGGTGAATTTCAACCGGTGAGAGACGATCATTTCGCAGACTTTTTTCAATTCCGGCAGGTTGGAGCTGACCGAAGGGCACCGTTCCTCAAAACACCGAACGCGGTGCCGTTCCAGGCGTTGTTTTATCTCAAAAAAGATGTGTTCGGCCGGCCGGGTTTTTAAGTGCGCGATGTAGCCCGTCAGGGAACAGAAACGACATCGGTGCGCGCATCCGCGGGTGAACGTGATCCCCAGCCGGCCGTTGTTGAGCGAAAGATCGTAATCGTTGAAATCGGGGATCGGCAGCGCCGAGAACACGGGAGACGGCCGTGGGCCGCCGTTCCGCATCTTTCCGGATTCCCGCGCATAACAGCCGGGCGCCGGCCGAACCGCCCCGCTTTCTTCGATGGAGCGCAATATCTCAAGGACCGTTTCCTCCCCCTCGCCGTAGACCACCGCATCGAGGGCCGGCTCGGCGGCGAACGCCTCTCCGGACCAGCGGGGCATGCATTCCGGCCCGCCGAAAATGACGACGCTGGCGGGATGCCGGGCCTTGATGGTCCGCGCCAGGGCCAGGCTGCTTGTTTTGTTGGAGGCCCACACGGAAAGGCCGAAGACGTTGAAGCCGTCGCGGGCGAGTTCATCGATGCGGGCGGCGATTTGTGGCAGGTGGTTCCGAAAGAGGTCCGCCCCGAATTTCTCCAGGGCGTCGTCGTCGTAGCCGTCCCAGGGGGATGGGGTTTCCGGGGGCCGGGCGTAATACAATTCCCAGTTCAGGTCCAGGACCTTGACCGGATAGGCGGCGTTCTTCAGCACGGCGCCGATGTAGGCCAGGCCGAGGTCGGGGGGTTGCGGCATGGTGATCGCCGGACAACGGATCAGGCAAACCTTCGGTTTCATGGGAGAGCTAGAAAATAGCAAATCTAATGTGCTAAGATGGGACAGAATTTTCGGAGGTTCGAGATGTCAGCGGAAAAAAGGATCCCCAAAGAACGACGACTGGTGGAGCGCCGGCGGCAACGCCGCCGGCAGATGAATCTTCCGGTCTCGGTCGAACGGCGGAGCGGTTCGGACCGCCGCGGCCCGCCGCGCCGTCGCGGCATCCGTCGCACCGGCGATACCTACCTCGGCAAAAGAAAAAAACATTCCCGCTAGTACGGGCGTTACCGGGTTTTCCAGCGTCGCCGGTTCCGGTAGGTCTGCCAACGCAACATCAGCCGTTCCCGGAGGTCCGGGCCGAGAAGCAGGATGTAGTTGATGAGTCCCGCCAGGATCGCCAGGCGGGTCAACAAGCCCCCCGTAAGAAAACTCCAGCCCAGCCACGCCCACGTGAGATATCCCAGATAGCGCACCTGCACGGGCAGAACAAAAAACAACAGCAGTTCGAACGTCGGGAAAAGGGTCGCAAAGGCCAGGAAGAGGCTGGCGTTGAGATAGACATTGGGGATCGTCCCGTGGGCCGGGAAAAACCCCACCGCCGCCGTGGCCAGGGCGCCGAGCAGGTAGTAGACGGTGAATCGGAACGACCCCCACTCCGTTTCCAGGGCGTCGGCGTAAATGTAGAGGATGTAGAGCCAGAACAGGAGAAAGAGGGGCGACAGGGGCGGCGGTACGAAGAGGAACGTCAGGAGCCGCCAGAATTCTCCGGCCCAGACGGCGGCCGGGGAGAGGGTCAGCATCGGCGTCAAGCCGGGCCGGACCCATTCGAACAGGGAGACGACGGCGTTCGACGCGACGATGATGAGGGGAAGGTCGGTGACGCCTTCGAACCTTCCCAGCCGGTCAGGAAGGCGCATGGCGCTTGCGTCCGGCGGATTTTTTTCGATGTGTTTTTGAGTTGCGTGTGCGCATGGCGGCGTCCGAGATCGAACTGCGTACGGAAATAGAAAAACCCCCCGCCGGAGAACGAACGTCCGCCGACGGGGGGTTTTGAAGATTAGGCTTTCTTGACGTTTGCGGCGGCCGGTCCCTTGGGGCCCGAGGTCACCTCAAACTCCACCGCCTGTCCTTCGTCGAGGGATTTGTATCCATCTCCCGTGATCGCCGAATAGTGAACGAACACGTCGTTCCCCTCTTCGGTGGTGATGAATCCATACCCCTTCGCGGCGTTGAACCACTTGACTTTTCCCTTCATGGCTGTTAATCACCTACCCCTGTAAGAAAAAATATGAAGTCCGCAACCTTAAAAAAAATCCGCGACGGCCACTGAGGAGGCCTCCGCGGTTCAACGTCTACGTTTGACTGTGATAAAGTTGGAACGGTACATTCACGCTTACAAAAGAATTATAGCACGCCGGGCAAAATTAATCAAGGGGGGGGCGTGGAATTAATTGCCGCCGCCGGGGGCCTCAGGCCTGTTCGGCGGAGCGGACGGTGTTCCAGAGAAGCATGGCCACCGTCATGGGGCCCACGCCGCCGGGCACGGGCGTGATGGCCTTGGCCAAAGGGCGGACGCGCTCGAAGTCCACGTCCCCGGTCGTCCCCTTTTCGGTGCGGTTGCTGCCGACGTCCACCACCACGGCGCCGCGCTTGACCATGGAGCTTTTGACGAAACGGGGGGAGCCGATGGCGGCGATGAGGATGTCCGCCTCGCGGCAGACCGCGGCGATGTTTGTCGTGCGGGAGTGGCAGAGCGTGACGGTGGCGTCGGCCGAGAGCAGCATGAGGGCGAGGGGTTTTCCCACCAGGGTGGAACGGCCGATCACCGTCGCCCGGCGGCCCGCCACGCGGACGCCGTTCTGTTCCAGAAGCTCCATCACCCCCGCCGGGGTGCAGGGCAGGGGGCGGCCGGACGCGAGGATCTCTTTCCAGCTTTTCAGCCGCATCCATTGTCCCTGGTTGACCGGATGGAGCCCGTCCACATCCTTGCGCGGGTCGACCGCGAGGAGGGCCCGGTCCGCGTGGATATGTTTCGGCAAAGGCAACTGGACGATGATGCCGTGCACCTCCGGGGACCGGTTGAGCTCCCGGATCTTCTCAAGCAGGGCCACCTCGGAGACGTCGGCGGGGAGCGGCACATGGACGGATTTGAGCCCGTGGGCCTCGCAGGCCTTGATCTTCTGCCGGACGTACACCGCCGAGGCGGGGTCGTCGCCCACCAACACGGTGGCGAGCCCGGGCGTCACGCCGCGCCGGGCGAGTTCGGCGGCCTTTTGGCGCACGTTTTCCAAGACCTTGGCCGCCGCTTTTTTGCCGTCCAATATTTTGGCGCTCATGGTTTTTCTCCTCGTCACGATTCGATGCAGTCGCCGGAGTCGTCCCGCCCTTTGACTTCGGGGACGCGGAATCCGGCGGGCAGTTCGCCCTCTTCGCGCGGCACCAGCCCCAGCGTCACGGCCAGGGCTTCCAGGTTGATCACGTCTTCTCGGTTGTAGCGGAGCAGGAGCTCCAGCAGGTCTTTTTCCCCTTTGACGTACCGGTCCCACAGGAGCACCGCGTCGCGGCCGTCGAGGCCCTCGGTGTCCCGGGTGATGCCGAGGCGCTTCTCCACTTTTTTCAGTCCGCCGAAGAGACAGCGGGACCAGCAGTCGTACATGAGGTCGTGATGCCGGTATTCCTTCGCCAGGTCGATGTCGAGCTGATCGCGGAGGACGGGGAGGTCGAACCGGGCCCCGTTGTAGGTGTAGAGCGTCTCGATGCCCTGCAAAAATTCGCGGAGGCCGTCGGCGGAGAGGTCCGGACGGACCCACTGCTGGGTGTCGGCGCCGGGGCGGTAGACCCCGATGATGGTGATCCGTTTCTGCCAGTCCGTTTCGATGTCCAGATAGGCGCGCGGTTTCATCTTCATCTTACAACGCGGGGCACCAGAGACGGATCTGTTCCGGGAGGAGGCCGAGTTCCAGGGACGACACGGCCGCCGGAGGAGGTTCCCCGTCCGCCTGGGGCCAGACGGGCCGGTCGGTGCGCAACCGGAGCGAGCGGGTGGAGATCTTCGTGGTCTTCGTATCGAACATCGGCTGGCCCAGTCGTCCGCGCAGCAGTCGCCACGCCAGCCGCGCCTTGGAGGTGGCCGGCACGAAATAGACCTGGAGCGTTCCCGTTTCGGGGGAGACCGTTTTTTCAAAGTGAAGTCCGCCGGAAAAATAGGGGGCGTTGCAGGCCAGCATCATATAGTAGCGGCCGTCCAGCCGGCCGGCGTCCCATTCCGCGGCGACGCCGATGGGCTCGAACGATTTCAAAACGCCCCACGGCCCCTGCTTCGCCTCATAGGATTCACGTGAGCGGCCGAACCCGGCGTTGTTGACGAACACCGTCGAAAAATTCTCCCAGGCCAGCCGGCCGACGGCCAGCCGGGCCGGCCGGCCCTCCGGCGACGAGGCTTCCCATCGGCGCCAGTAGTATTTGGAAAGGTTCAGCCGCCGCGCCAGATCGTTGCACGTGCCGCAGGGCACCAGGGCCAGCTCCACCTTCTCCAGCGCTCGGCGCCGCCACAGCGTCTCCACCACCCGGTGGAACGTCCCGTCGCCACCCCAGACCACCAGGCGTTTCGTCCCTTCCCGCAGGGCCCAGTCCACGAGCGTTTCGGTGTGCAGGGGATGTTCCCGGCTCACCCAGGCCCAGGGAGCCATGGCGGTTTGGCCTTCGGTGACCGCGCGGACCCAGCCGCGCTGGCCGGCCGACGGGTTGAGGATGTGGAAAACGGATGTCATGGTTCGCCCCTCCGCGCCGCTTCGTGTTGCTGGAAATTCTCCACTGTTTGGAGCAATCGGTCAAGCGACTGAAGGAGGGGGGCCGGTGTTTTGTGCCGGCGCGCCAGGTCGAGAAAGGGACCCAGGAGATAGGGGCGTTCCGTCGGCCGTCCGCGGAGGAGGTCCTGCCACAGGGAATTCTTGTTGGCCGCTGTTTGGGCGATGGTTTCCCGGAGCCGGCGTTGCGCCTCCGCCGGCGGGGTCGTTCGCCCGGCCCGCCGGGCCAGCCGGACGCATTCGAGGGTGAGCCCGTCGGCCAGTTCTTTCAGGGGGTTTTCGGCCAACCGGCCGTTCGGCACGCCGGCCAGCGCCCCGATGGGGTTGATGACGGCGTTGAGGAGGAGCTTGTTCCAGCGGGCGGAATCGAAATCCTTCGTGAGTTCGACCTTGAACCCCGCCGCGGCCAGCAGGCGAGAGACTTCCGCGGCGCGCTTGGTTTTGGCGTCGAGGAGGGTCGTGCCGACGGCGGCGTGAAAAACGCGGCCCGTGCTTTCCAGCGTCACGGCTTCGCCGGTGATCCCCAGGACGATGCGTTTTTTCTCCGTCTTCAATTCCTCCTCCGCCCGCCAGCCGTTCTGAAGCAGGACCCAGGCGGTGTCCTTTCCGGTAAGGCGCCGGCAGTTCCCGGCCGCTTTCGCCAAGGCCGGCGCTTTGACGAGAAAAAAGATGAAATCCATCGCCGGCCAGCCGTCGGGGCGGGCGGCGACGTGCCGTTCCGGCGCGAACCAGTCGTAGGAGTCCACGCCCCGCACGTGGAAGCCGGCCTCGGAGAGTTGTTGCGCGCGGCCTTCCCGGTGGTCCAGCACCCAGAGGCGCGGGAAGGCGTGTCCCAGCCGGGCCGCGAAGTAGGTGCCCAGCGCCCCCGGCCCGACGACGAGAATTTTTTTCTCCGGCAAAAGCGCCGGCATGTCAGCGGGCTCCTTTGAGGTGGCGGAACGCCCGCGCGGTTTCTTTCCAGACGCGTTCGGGGTTTTCCGAAAGGACGGTATCGAGGAGGGCGCCGCCGTCGTAGCTCCAGGCCGCCAGGTGGGTCACCCCGGCCTCGGCGGCGGCCTGCGCCGCGGGCAGGATTTCCTTCTCGGCGCCTCGCGGGAAACGCATCGCCTGCAGCCATATCTGGCTCCCCTTGCCCGCGTCCCGCGTCTCCGCGAGCACTTTTTCCGAAAAATATTTCACGTAGGCGGCGGGGGTGCGCAGGGGACCGGCTTTTTTGGAGAGGAGGGTCTTCCAAGGGAAGGGGCTCCAGCGCCAATAGGGGTCGCACCCGAAGACGTCGAGTTTCGGGAGGGCGGCCAGTTGTTTCCAGATGCGGTCATATTCGGCGTACCCTTCGAAAGCGTAGAGGCAGAGGGCGTTCTTCAGGCGCTGGTGCGCGGCGAATCGGGTCAGATCGTCCAGAAACGAGGAGAGCGTCCGGCGACGGAACTCGCGGGCGCTGTCGTCGAGTTGCGCGGGCATGTCGCCGCCGAAGCGTTGCCGGTACAGGTCGCGACAGGCCGGGCAGACGCAGGCGTAGGTCCCCTCCCATTCTTTGTTCCAGTGGAAATAAATGTGCGGTTCGTCCCAAAAGATCACCTCGGCGCCGGAGTCGCGCACGAGGGTCACCCATTCGCGGACGAAGTTCTTGAAGGAGTCCCTGTTGGGGCAGGCCGCCGGAACGCGCCGCCCGTCCGACAGGACCTGCCAGTCGTCGGGGTGGTCCAGTAGAAATTTGGAGAGGGCTTCTCCGCCGAACACGCCGCCGAGTCCCCACGGGTCCGCCCAGACCTCCAGCCCTTTCCGGCGGGAGGCCGAGAAGATTTTTTCCGTGGCCGCCTTGTGGAAATAAAAGTCCGTCTCGTTGACCGCGTGGACCACGTAGTCGCAGCAGTCCGCCACGACGTCGAGGTCGCGCAGGGCGTGCGGGAGGAACCGGTTGCCGAAGTAGCTGACTCCGGTCCGGGGCGGGGCGATTTTTTTCATAGCAGGGGATCTCCGTCCGGATCGTTCAAAAAGGCTTCCGGGATCCAAAAACCGTTCTGGGGGCGCCATCCGGTTTCGCGCGAGAGGAAGCGGAAAAGGATTTCCCGGAACTCCTGCTCCCGCTCCGCGCGGCCCGATGAGCCCGCGAGATTGTGCATGCCGTGGGGGTCCGAGGCCAAGTCATAGTACTCATATTCTACCCCTTCCCGCGTGGGGATATAAAGGAGGCGTTCCGTCCCCAGTTGGACGAGGCGTTGTTTTCCGACCAAGACGTCGTCCTCCCAGTTCAAGAGCAGGGAAGGGCGGTCGTTCCCGCGCGGGCCGAAGGAAAGCATTTGTGAAAGAGACGGATAGGGGATGCGCGACGGAAAACGGGGATCGCCGTCGGCGCCGGAGAGCCAGACGTCCGTTTCGCAATACACCAGGAAAAATTCATCCGGCGGCTGCGAGAAGTCGCGCCGTCTCAGCGAGAACCCTTCCATGGTTTCGGGCGGAGGGATGTCCAGGATATCGAGGAGGGTGGGGGCCACGTCCTGGCCGCGCACGGGTTCCCGTATCCAGCGCGGCGGGGTGCGTTGGCGCGGTTCCACGACGACGAACGGCGCCGCGAGCGTTTCCTCGCCGCGCAGGTGCCGGCCGTGCCCTCGGCCCAGACCCCGCTCGTAGAGTTGTTCCCCGTAAGGCGACCAGAGGAGCACGAGGGTGTTCTCCCCCAGGTGCCGGGCGGCCAGGTTGTCGAGGAGGGTTCCCACCGCGGCGTCCACCGCGCGGACGTTGGCCCCATAAAGGCGCCGGACCCGGGCCTGTTCCGCCGGAGTCGCTATTTCCCCCTCGTCGGCCGGCGCGGCGTATTTGCAGGGGCCGCGATAATCTTTCTCCAGCGATTCCAGGGCGGTTCTCGAAGAAACGGCGTAGGGGGAGTGGAGGGCCGAAAAGTAAACCGCCAGGAAGAAATTTTTCCGGAACCGCAGCCGGCCCAGAAGGGACGTCGCCTCTTCGGCGAGGAGCGCCGGGTCGGAGAGTTCCGGCAGGTTTCGCAGGGCCGGAAAAAGCCGCCGGCCGGTTTTCCCGGAAAGATACGGGAGAAGATGGACGTGGGCCCGGAGGGCCCGCTGTTGCGCCAGCCGCCGGCCGCTGAGATCCGCCGCCCGCAGCGTATCGAAATTTTCAGACAGGGAGGAGAAGAAATCCCCGTTGGAGTCGGTGAGGGCCGCGGTGAAGTAGCCGCGTTGTTTCAACAGGGGGAGGAGGGAGTTGGGGCCGAGCCGGGTCTTTTCGGGAGACGGAAAGGAGTGGCGCAGGCCGTGGGTCAGCGGCGTTTGACCGGTGAAGAAGGTCGTGAGGGCGGCCGGGGTCGCGGCCAGGTTCGGGTAACAGCGGCTGTACGTCCGCCCGGCCTTCGCCAGCGCGGACAGCCGAGGGAACCGAGGGTTTTCCAGCGCGTCCGAACGCAGGGAGTCCACCATGAGAACGAGAACGTTGGGGCCGTCGTTGCGGGGCGCTTGGAGACGGATCACGCCCCAAACACCGAGAGAGGCCAGCGTCAGGCCGCCCGTCATGACCGCCGCCGCCAGCCGGGCGGGGACGGGGAAGGCCATGAACCAGAGAAAGGAACGGCGCGACCAGTCCACCACGGCCAGGAAAAGCACCATCGCCACCGCGGCCCCCGGCAGACCGCCGAGCCAGGCCGGGCAACGTTCGACCGCGAACGTCATGAATCCGCGGAGGGCCCCCCCCGCGTCGTAAAACGTGTTCTGATACAACGCCGGATGGGCGGCCATGTCCCGGGTGAGAAAAGTGAGATGGAAAAAGAGGGACCAGGCCGCGGCGGCCGCGATCCTCGTGGAGCGGGAGAACCGGCCCCGATGGAGGGCGGGAGCGAACAGTTCCAGGATGTCCCAGGCGTTTCGAAACAGGATCCCCACGACCGTCCCCAGGGCCAGGCTCGCGAAGAAGAGGATCCCGTGAAGGGTCAGCGCCTCCGGCCAGAATGAGCGGAGGGAGAGGAGGAGGCCGTCCGTTCCGGGCAAAGAGAACGGCCGCCAAAAGCGGGATTGCAACAGCGAGAGGAAAAAGAGGCCGGCGAACGTCGCCGCGCCCGTGCGCGCCTCCAGCGAGAGGAGTGATTCGCGTTCGATCCATCGCGCGGCTTCCAGTCCGCCGGAAAGGAACCGCTCGCCGCAGTAGCGGAAGGCGTTCCGGATGGTGTTCTTAAGTTCGGGCCGCATTCAGAAAACCTCTCCCGGCCGGGAGCTCTCTTCTTTTTTGGGGGGACACCGACCCATGAAGAGCAACGGGCCGGTTTCTCCTTTTTGTGGAAACGAAAGGCCGGTCATCCACGGGAAAACGTTGTAGTCATACCACTCCACGCCGCTGCGCTCGAAGAGCGGCAGACCGAAGCGGGACACGCGGATTCGTTCGGCGGGAAAATATTCGTCTTTGAGTTTGACGCGCAGGACGTAAGAGGCCATCGGCGGCCAAATCTCGAAACGGACCTCCCCGGAAGAGGAGAGGATCTCGAAGTCGTAGAAGTTGGCCCCGCGCCGTCCGGCGGCGCCGGAAGACACAAAAGAGCGAATTTCTCCGGCCCCGGTCTCGAGGCTTCCCCGCACGGGCCGGTCCCCGAGGTCCCAGAAGAGCAGCCGGGTTTCCAGACGGTCCGGCGAGAGCTCTTCCAGGGCGCGACGGACCTTCGCCAGGAGACCGCGATCGCGGCGGACGAGGTTTTTTTCTTCGGCCGGGTCCGCCCAGAGATCGTAGATGCTTTCCGCGTCGTCGGCCTGCGGGGAGGCGAGTTTCCGGCGCACGTACTTATGATGGTAATTCAGGATCACTCCCTTGGCCTCGTCGCTTTGCAGGAGGATCCGCGCGGGTTCTTCCGGGCGGGAAAAACCGCCGGCGGCGACGTGGAGGTTCCGGCCCTGGAATTCCGCGGGCACCTCGGCGTTCAGGTAGCGGAGGAGCGTGGGGGCGGCATCGGCCAACTGGACCGGTTCCGAAACGGAAACCCCCTCCGGCAGCCCGCGATGTCGCAAGGCCCAGAGAACGCGGATCTCCGGTTCCGCCAAGGCGGCGCGGTCGACGCCTTCTCCGCGAAGGGAAACGAGCGAGACGAGGGAACGGGGCCAGAACTCGTAGGCGTCCAGGATATCGAGGAAACGGCCCAGGTATTCATCGGCGTAGGCGATGCGCGCCCGCTGGGTCAGCCGGCCCCGGTCCGAACGCGGGAGAGATTCGACCGCGGCGGAGGCCCAGAACCGCGGCGGAGGCGCGGCGGAGGCGGCGTCGTTTCCAAAATAGACCACCAGGAGAAATGGGCCGCCGCGGCCGTTTTGGGTCAGCCATTCCACCGCCCGCCGGGAGACGAGGGCGGGTCCGTAACCGTTCGGAGGAAAAAGATGCGCTTCGTCGAAACCGGAGTCGATCCCCGGCCGGGCGTTTCCCACAAAGGCCGTTCGATATCCGCGCCGTTTGAGGGCGCCGGCCAGCGAGGCGGCGTCGGCCGTGCCGTCCTCTCCCTCGGCCGAGAGGCCGCCGTTCGGGTTTTTGTCCGGCACATCGCCGGTCGTCAGACTTTTTGATCGGAGCAGGGAGGCCAGGGAGTATTCGCGGGAAGTGGAGTTGGAATAAACGCGCTGAAAGTCCATGGCTTGCCGCAAAAAGCGGTCGTGGCTCGTCGTCAATCGGCCGCTGTTCCCGTGCGCGACGACGGCATCCCAGCGCAAAGTGTCCGTCACCAGAAGGATGAGATTGATCCCCGCCGACCCCTTGGCCGCCGCCGGCGGCGACGCTTTCAGGACCGGTTCGCCCCAGTAGGCCTGCGGAAAGAAAACGTCGGGCCCCGCCGGCTCCTCGGGGAGAAGTCCGGTCGAGCCCGGTTCCGTTCGGAAGCTGAGTTTCACCGCCTGTCCCGCCCAGGGGGCAAGGGAGAGGTGGGCCCACTCCCACGGGTCCGGGCCGTCGGCGATGTCGCGTCCGATCCAACGCCGGAGGCGGCGGGAGAAACGTTGGCGGAACGTCGGGGGGCCGGCGGCGGAGGCGGTGGTGGAGAAGAGAATCTGCGTCTGGTTGTCCGGGCGCGTCAATTCCACGACGAATCGCACGCCTCCGGTCGGCGAGGGTTTCGGGGGAGAGACCGCATAATAAAATTCCAGGTCGGCGGCCGGCGGGACGGTGAGGGAGTAAACATAGGCGGCGCCGGCCGGCGCCAGGAGGGAACGACGTCGAACGGTTTGCCCTTCCGCCTCCACGGAGGCGAGGACCACGCGGGGGCCGGCGGATTTTGGATCGGTCGCCAAGAGGCCCGCTCCGCCCGCCGCCTCGACGATGTCGGTTGCCAGGTAGCGGCATTCCCGCACCCGTTCGATGAAGTCGACGATGACGGATTTGGACTCGTTTCCGATATCCGGGAAACTGAAATTCACCCGATGGTCGTTCGGGACGCGGAGCCAGGTGATGACGACCGCGCCTCCGGCGACGACCAGGAGGCCGGCGACCGCGGCCCGCCACAGGAACTTCGGTCTGCGTGCGGAGGTCGTTGGGGAGGGGGATCGGGAAAAAATCCCCGGGTCGGGTGTCATGGGGCGCGGCGGCGGGGGAGGTTCAGCGATAGTTCGTGAATTGCAGCGGAATGCCGAAGTCCTTGGATCGCAGCAGGGCGATGGCGGTTTGCAGGTCGTCCTTGGCGCGTCCGGCGATGCGGACGTGGTCCCCCTGGATGGACGGCGTCACCTTGACTTTGGAGTCTTTGACCACGCGAACGATCTCTTTGGCTTTTTCGGAGGCGATGCCCTGGACGATTTTGGCCGTCTGCCGCACGGTGCCGCCTTCGGCCGGCTCGATCTTCTGGAAATCGAGCGCTTTGAGGGAGATGGACTGTTTCACAAGGCGCGTCTGGAGGATATCGATGACGCTTTTGAGCTTCCCGTCGTCGTCTGAATGGAGGGTGATGAGGGCGGTTTTTTTGTCGAGGTCGATCCGTGAGCAACTGCCCTTGAAATCGAACCGGGTCGTTATCTCCCGATTGGCGGTGTTGACGGCGTTGTCCACGGCCTGAAGGTCCACGTTGGACACCACATCGAATGAGAATTCCTGAGCCATACGGCAGCCTCCTCGTTCATGAAAATAAATGGAAAACGGTTTCCATTCAGACCGGCGGAAGGGCGTCCGCGCGGCAGCGCTATTTCAGCAGCGTGACGCCTAAGAAGACAAGGACCACACCCGCCAGTTTACGGGGCGTGGGGGCTTCGTGCAAGAAAAGGAGACTGAGCAGGAACGCCACCAGGGGCCAGGAGCCGCCGACGGTGGCGATGCGGCCGATCTCGCCGACCTTAAGGGCGCGATAAAAGAAAAATTGACCCAATACGCTGGCGATCAACCCGCCGCCGGCCAGCCAGAAGAACGATTTCCATCCGGCGGCCGCCAGGCGCACGGGAAGTTGCGGGATGAGGAAGCTGAGCGCCGCCGTGCCGATCACCACCCCGATGCACCGCGCCCACAGGCCGGTGAGGGGGTCGGCGCCGGACACCAGACCCATTTTTTCACAGATCGCCGCCGATCCCCAAAGAAAAGCCGCCAGCACCGCAAAGCCGAATGCGCTCATGATGTCTTCCCCTCCGCCCGCAAGGGCGTTGTTGCCGGTTTTGGGCCGGGTTTGAACCGTGACCCGGCATCTGGTATCCTAGAAGAGCGGGAGTATTTTAGCTTCTTTGGACGAATTTCAATACAGATTATTGGGAGGGGCGCTTGAACAGTTTTTCGGAACCTTCGGGCGGTTCGCCCGCGCCGGGCTGTCCCCGGTGCGGTAAAATTTCCTGCGCCTGTTTGCCGGAACGGGGGGCGGCCGTTGTTCCGCCGCCGCTCCGGCAGAAGGAGCCGGTGACGCTGCGCTTGGACCGGAACGGCCGGAAAGGCAAGACCGTCACGCTGGTGGAGGGACTGAAGATGCATCCGGAAGGCAAAGTGGCCCTGCTGAAAAAATTCCAAAAGTTGTGCGGCGCGGGCGGCGCGTTGAAGGCGGGCACCCCGGAGATTCAGGGCGACCATCGCGGGCGGATCCGGACCGAGCTGGAAGTGCTGGGGTTTCGGGTCCGGGTGATCTAAAAAATCAAGAACCCTGCCCCCATCCGAAAAGTTCCGGAAAGAGACAGGGTTCTGGCCCCTTACTCAGGGGCCGAGGAACTTGCTTCCCTGCGCGCGCCGTGTTGTCAGTGGGAAGTCGCGCAGCAGAGATATCTTTTTTATCGGCGAACCATCTTCGCGCGGGAGACGTCACCCTGCTTGTCCATGAAGTAGAGGTAGCCTTTTTCCTTCTTGACTCCCACTTTCTTCACTTTCTGCGGTTTGCCGCCCTTTTTCCCGCCACGAGCCATCTTCGCCCGCGAGATGTCCCCCTGTTTATCGATGAAATACAGGTAACCTTCCTCACGTTTGACTCCGGCCTTTGCAATTTTCTGCGCCATGTCTTTTTCACCTCCTTCCGTGAATATTTTGCTCAAATCGAACGCCGCCGTACTTTAGCATTTCCGGACGGAAACTCAAGATTATTTTCGTTTTGCTACGCTTGCGGCGGCTGAGGGTTCTTCTTTTCGAAGAGCGGCAGCGGCGACTCCTGCGGTCCCGTGATCAGCCGTTCCTTCAGCCAGGAATCGATGACCTCTTTCGAAAAACGGTACTGCCGCCCGATCCGCGACGCCGGAATCTTGCGTTGTCGGATAAGGCTGTAGATCTTGGATTTCCCAATCCCCAGATAGGACGAGAGGTCCTTGATGTCCATGACCTCTTTTATAGACTTTCCTTCTTCTGCCATTAAGTATCACCTAATATTTTTAGTTGATTAATTGTGCTAAATGGTACCGAATCGTTGGGGGGAAGTCAAGAAAATAAAAAACCTCTTCCTATTAAGGGAGAGGCCGTGGGCGGGAGAAGAATTTTGTGGGCGCGTCGAGTCTATGGGGTCAGGTGGCCTTTTTCGATGAGATACGCGCGGAGCGCCTCCTGCCAGACGCGCAGAGGCGGGATGCCCAACTCCGGCAGGCGCTCGGAGCCGAGGGCGGAATAGAGCGGTCGACGGATCTTCGCGGGCCGGTCCGCGGAGCGGATGGGTTTCAAGGGGGTTTCGAGGCGCAGGAGGGCGAAAATCTTCCGGGTGAATTCATACCACGAGCAGGTGCCGCCGTTGGCGATGTGATACAGGCCGCCGGGGACTTCCTTCGCCAGCAGCGCCCAGGTCATCTGCGCCAGGTCCAGGGTGTACGTCGGAGACATGATCATATCGTCCACCACCTCCGTCGAGAGTCCCTCCCGGGAACGCCGGATCATGGTCTCCACGAAGTTGCCGCCCTTGCCGCTGGAGCCGGCCGTCCCGAAGAGGCTGGCCGAACGGATGACGATGTTCCTGTCGGCCTGCGACCGCACCGCGAATTCGCCGCCGAGTTTGGAGATGCCGTACACGCTCAACGGGAAAGGCGGGTCGCTCTCCCGGTAGGGCAGCCGTTTTTTGCCGTCGAACACGTAGTCGGTGCTGTAGTGGACCAGCCGCGCGCCGGTTTCGGCGCAGACTCGGGCCAGGAGGCGCGGCCCGAGCAGGTTGGCCGCAAACGCCTTTTCCGGGAAATCTTCGCAGTCGTCGGTTCGGTGATAGGCGGCGGTGTTGATGACCACGTCCGGGGCGTGCCGGCGGAGGATTTTTTCCGATTCGGCGGCGTCCGTGATGTCGATGTCCGCGTGGGTCAGGGGGACGAGGGGATGGCCGGGGTTCGTCTTTTGCAGGTCGGTGCCGAGCTGTCCGGCGGAGCCGATGAGAAGGATTTTCATGGCGGTGGAGGAGCGGCGCAAAACGGAGACCCCGCTCAAGAGGCGGCGGGGGGCGTTGTTTCGTCCGGGACTTTAAAGATGTTCTGGGGATGGCTCCGGGAGGAGACCGTCTGCGCCTCCTGCAGGAGCTTCATCCATTCGATGTTGTAGTAGCGGGGGTAGTCGAAGTTGGTGTAGCCGCATTCACGGATGTTTTTCACCATCAGTTCCACGGAATCTTCCACGGCCACCAGGGGGGCCCAGCCCAGGGTTTGCCGGATCTTTTTCGATGAGACGCGGTAGCTCCGTACACTGCGGTAGGCGTAGTCCACGGCCACGTTCGCCCGGATGCCCAGTTTTTCCAGCCGCCCCTGGACGTGCAGGGCCAGTTCGGAGATGCGGTAGTTCTTCTCCACCACGTTGAAAATCTCGCCGCGCACTTTTTCCAGAGGCGCCTGCAGGGCCGCGATGTAGGCGCGGGCCACGTCGCGGATCTCCACCAGCGGCCGCCACATCTCTCCGCCGTAGAAGAGGGTGATGGTCCCGGAACCGAGGGCGTCTTTGACGAACGTGTTCACCACCAGGTCGTAGCGCATGCGGGGCGAGAAACCGTGCACCGTGCCCTTGCGCAGGATGATGGGCGAAAAACGGTCGTTCTTCAGGGCCAGCACCCGTTTCTCCCCCTCCAGCTTGGACACCGCGTACGCCGCCTTGGGGAACACCTCCGATTCTTCCGTGAGCACCACGTCCTGTTCCTCCTGCTGGCCGCCGCGGTCGTAGACGGAGGCGGAGGAGGCGAGGATGTAGCGCCACACGCCCGCCGAACGGCACACCTGCGCCAGGTGCTCCGCGCCCAGGGCGTTCATGTCCCAGTTGGCGTCCGGGTTGTATTCCGCCGTCGGGTCGTTGGAGAGGCCGGCCAGATTGATGCAGGCGTCGACCCCCTTCAAATCGGACTCCGCGATCTGCCGGAGGTCTTTTTCCAAAATCTCGATCCGGTCCTTGATCCCGACCACCCCGGCGTTTCCGTAAAAGAACCGGTCGGCCACGCGGACGCTGAACCCCAGTTCCAGGAGTTCCCGGCAAAGGATGCTTCCTATATAACCGGCGCCGCCGGCGACGAGGACCGTTCCCATGAGCGAGCTACCTCCCTTTCACCGTCCAGACGTCGCCGAACGAATCGGGCGGGATCCGGACCTCGTCCGGCCGCCCGCGGTCGTAGACTTCCGAGGCGGTGCTGATCATCTGGGTGTCGTCCTCCAGGGACATCCACCCGTGGTACACCCCCGGCGGCACCACCAGAAGGCTGTGGTCCTTGTGCGACAGGACGAAAACGTTCGCTTCGCCGCGGGTCGGGCTCTCCGGCCGGTCGTCCACGAGGACGAACTTGGCCGAGCCGTGGGTGATGGAGAAGAGATCCCACAATTTGGCGTGCTTGTGGAACGCCCGCACCGCGCCCCGCGCCGGGTTGCCGACGAGGTAGACCTGCCCGAATTTCGGCAGGTAGGGGTCGGTCGAATGGGCGATCTCCACCAGGTAGCCGCGGTCGTCCTGGTGGGTGGTGAGCGGCACCAGGCGCACGTCTTTCAGCGTGGCCGCGTTCCATTTTACGTTGGAGAGGTCTGTCGGTTTTGTCATGTTTGCGGAAAAATGCCTGTCGATGTCGGCCTCTTTGGGGAGGTCGGGAGACTCTATAATATCCAAAGCCCCGCTTCAACAGGGCTTGCGCCCCGGACCTTTTTCAAGCAAAATGAAAAGAACGCGCCGGAAGGCCCGCGGCCGCCCGGCCCGCTCGAAAAAATTCATGGACGGGGAACCGATACGCACCACCTGATGCTTCCCGATCGCTCACGCAGGACGCCTCCGGGCGCGGCCCCCCACGGCGCCGTGCGGCTCCCCCGCGCGCTCCGCCCGCCGTATTTCCGAAAGCCCCGGCCCGTCCAATGAAGATCACCCTGGTGTTGAGTCCCATGTGGTGCCGCGAGGCCCCGCCGCTCGGCCTGGCGGCCTTGAAGGCCTATCTCCAGGAACAGGGCCACAACGTCCGATGTTTCGATTTCAACAATGAGTTCTGCCTGAGAACGTCGGAGAAATGGAAACCCTATTGGGGTTCGGAACACGGGACCGCCGTTTGGACGAAGGAGGATTTTGCGGGGACGGTGATCTCGGCCCACGAAGCACTGTTGGACGAGGCCGTCGGACAGATCGCGGCGCGGGAGGCGAAACTCGTCGGTTTCTCGGTCTATGCCACCAACGCTTTGCTCAGCCTGGAAATGGCGCGTCGGCTGAAGAAGAAGGCCCCCGATGTCTTTGTCGTTTTCGGCGGCCCGTGGGTCACCCAGGAAAGAGAAAAGGTCCTGAAGCATCCCGCGGTGGACGCCGCCGTCCTCGGCGAAGGCGAGGGCTCGCTGGCCGAACTGGCGCGTTCCATGGACCAGGGCCGGCCGCTGACGGAGGTCCCGGGGCTCTATCTTCGCGCCGACGGGGACACGGGGGTCTCCTTTAAAGCGGGGACGGAGTTGGCCTCCTTGGACGCCCTGCCGTTCCCGGATTTCAGCGATTTCCCGGTCGGCACCTACGACCGGCCGCGCCGGCTGCTGGCGTATTTCAGCCGCGGCTGTTTCAAGAAATGCGTTTTCTGCGACGTGCCGGTTCATTGGAAAAAATGGCGCTGCCGCTCGGGCCGGCGCGTCTTTGAGGACCTCCGACACCAGTTGACGCGGTATCCGGACATCCGCGCCATTGAGTTCTGCGAGGCGACCTTGAACTCGGACCTCCGCGCCCTGGAAGATTTTTGCGACCTCGTCATCGCGGACAAAAAAAGCGACCGGTCGGCGTTTCGGAGGATATTCTGGTTCGGTTTCGCGCACGTGCGGCCGGAGATGGACCGCCCGTTTTTGGAAAAGATGGCCCGGGCCGGATGCCACCACCTCCGCCTCGGCATCGAGAGCGGATCTCAAAAGGTCGTGGATTCCATGAAGAAAGGATACCGTCTGGCCGACGCGGAACGGCTTTTGGCGGACATGCGGTCGGCCGGCATCAAGGCGCTCCTGACGTTCATGGTCGGATTCCCCACGGAGACCGAGGAGGATTTTCAGGGGACGCTGGATTTCCTCCGGCGCAACGCCCGCCTCATCGAGCGGGTCACTCCGAACGAGAGCTTCACCGCCATCTTCCCGGGCACGCCGCTGCATCGGCAGGCCGAATCGTTCGGCGTCGAGTTGGGCGCGCATTCGGATCATTGGCGGACAAAGGACGGGAGCAACGATTTCCATGTCCGCCTGGCGCGGCATGAGCGGTTCTGCCGGGAGGCGGCGGCGCTCGGCCTGGCCCTCTCCCCTTCGTCGACCAAAGTCGCCCGCTATCGGGACGATTTTTTGGCGGATTACGAAGAAACGGCGTCTTCTCATGGGTGGACGGGCCCTCGGGAAGCCGATGAAGAAGATGATCGCAAATAACGGGTCGGGCCGCTCCCCGTGGTGGCGGGGTCCCTACCGGGACGGGGCCACCTTCACCTGGGACCTGCTCTATCGGTGCAACTATCGCTGCAGCTATTGTTGGTGGGAGCAGAAGAAACTCTGGGGGGAATTTTCAAAAAAATATCCGCCCGTCCCCGCGCAGAAATGGATCGATGCCTGGCGCCGGCTGGGCGGCCGATACGGCCGCGCCCGGCTCGACGTTCTCGGCGGGGAACCGCTCGCCACTCCCGACGCCGCCGGGTTTTTCGCGGAACTCTCGAAACACCACGACCTTGTCATCAACACGAACCTGTCTCCCGGCCGGAAAGAGTTGGAGACCCTGGCGGCCCGCTGCGTTCGGGAGGCCGTATACATCAACGCCAGTTTCCATCCCGAATTCGCGGAGCGGGAGAGTTTCCTGGAAAAAATGCGGTTGCTGAAAGAGGCCGGTTTCCCGGCGGCGGTGTTCGTTGTTTCCTACCCGCCGCTCATCCCGCAGTTGCCGAAGATTCGGGAATTTTTCTCGAAAGCGGGGATCCCCGTCGGGGTTCAGGTTTTTCAGGGGACTTACCGGGGCCGGGACTATCCGGCGGCTTTCACGGAGGCGGAGCGGGAGGCGCTGAAAACGGATGCCGGGCTCCGGTCGTCGGAAGAGCGGTGGGCCTACCGGGTGGAGGAGCGGCCCACGCGCGGGAAACTTTGTTGCGCGGGCTGGTTCTACGGCAACGTGAAGGCGGATGGAGAGGTCTACCGGTGCGGAGGAACCGGGCCGGGGTTGGAAACGGAAGCGCGCGTCGGGAATCTCTTCCAGGAGGATTTCGAGCTTTTTCCCGGGCCGGCCCCTTGTCCGGCCGGCCGCTGTTTCTGCCAGGAACATATTTATCTTTTGGAGGAACAGGAAAAAAAATGTCCGGACCTCGTGGAACGCTGGGCTTCCGGAAAACGCGCTCAGTAGCGGACGGATTTGAGATAGAGTCCGTGGGGCGGGACGGTTTGGCGCGGATCGGGACGGGTTTTGCCCAGCCCGGCGGCGATGAGCTGGCCTACGATGCGGCGGACCATGCGGTGCAGGAAGCGATCCCCGGAAATTTCGAAAATGGTTTCGTCCCCCCGTTTACGCGCGACGAGCCGGCTCAGCCGGCAGAGGGGTGAACGATCTCGCCCGGCGCGCCCCGCGAAGGCGGCAAAATTGCGTCGGCGCCGTATCCGTTCCGCCTCCCGCCGCAGGAGGCCCGATCGGAGCGGCCTCGCCAACCAGGCGGCCCGTGTTCTCATGAGCGCGGGCCTCTCCGCCCGGGCGAGAAGACGATAGACGTAGGTTTTTTCGACGGCGTCTCGCCGGGCGTGGAACGACGATGGCGCGCGTTCCGCGGAGAGAACGGAAACGTCGCTCGGCAGGTGGGCGTTCAGGGCCGCGGCGAGACGTCCATGGAACAGGCCCGGCGCCCGGAGGCTCGCCACTTGTCCCATGGCGTGAACGCCGCTATCGGTGCGGGACGCCCCCACCGCCGAAACCCTCTTCCGAAACAAAACCCGAAGCGCTTTTTCAAGCTCTCCCTGCACGGTCCGCCGGCCGGGCTGGAACTGCCAGCCGGAAAACCGCGTGCCGTCGTATTCCAACACCAGCTTATAGACGATGGATTTTCTCATGGTCATTGAGGGGGCCGCCGTCCGTCGGGCGGCAGGAGAGTTCCTCCGTCGAGCAGGGGGGCGCGGGGGCGATGGGTTGTCGCGCGAGGGCGGAGCCGCTATTTCGCCGCCGCTATTTTCTTGAGCGGTGTTTTGGCTTTCAACCAGTTCTTCTGGATGAGGTGTTCGGCGATCTGCACCGCGTTGAGAGCCGCTCCCTTGCGGAGGTTGTCCCCCACCACCCAGAAGAGAAGCCCGTTCTTGCTGGCCAGGTCGCGGCGGATGCGGCCGACGAACGATTCGTCCTTGCCGGCGGCGTGGATGGGCATCGGGCAGGTCGCCCCTTCGTAAGGGGAGTGTTCGTCCACCACGCGGACACCGGGCGATTGGGAGAGGACGTCCCGCGCGGCTTCCGGCGAGATCGGTTTTTCCGTTTCAATGTAGACCGACTCGCCGTGTCCGACGAACGTGGGCACCCGCACCGTGGTGACGATCATCTGGATGGACTTGTCCGAGAGGATCTTGTGGGCCTCGGTCATCACTTTCCATTCCTCGTTGCTGTATCCCTCCTCCTCGATCTTCCAGTTGTTGGCAAGGACGTTGAAGGCGATGCGGTCCGGAAAGCCGCCGAAGTCCGTGACTTTTTTCCCTTGGGCGACCATCTCCGCCTGCTGGCGGAGCATCTCGGAGGCTTTGCCGCCGGCGCCGGAGACGGCTTGGTAGGTGGAGACGATGACGCGCTTTACCCGGAAGGCCTTGTGCAGGGGCCCGAGGGGCATGAGGAGCGTCGCGGTGGTGCAGTTGGGATTGGCGACGACGCCGTGGTGGTTCTGCAGGGCGTCCCCGTTGATCTCGGGGATCACGAGCGGCACGTCGTCGTCCATGCGGAAATCGGAGCCGTTGTCGATCACCACCGCGCCGCGTTGGATGGCCTCGGCGCCGAAGGTGACGGCGGCGCCTTTTTCCCCCTCGGTCCCGGCGAAAAGGGCCACCTCCACGCCGTCGAAGGATTCCGGCGTGGTTTGCTTCACGGAATATTTCTCCCCGTCCACCTCAATGACGCGCTCGCTGCGCGCCAACACACGAAGTTCGTCCAGGGGGAACCGGCGCTGCCTCAAAACCCGGATCATCTCGACGCCGACGGCGCCGACACCGACAACGGCCACTTTAAACTTTTTCACGAGCGACTCCTTCATGGATCGGCGGAGAGGCCGCCGGATCGATTAAAAAAGGCGCCCCGCGTTCGGGACGCCGTTTTTTTATTATACAAAAATCAAAAAAAGTCGGAAACGGTCAGCCCTCCCGTTTTCCCGAAGTCATCTCCCGGATCACGCGGAGGAACTCGTTCACGTCGAAGGGTTTGGACATGTGGGCGTCGGCGCCGCAGGATTCCACGGCCACCTTGTCCTTTTCGTAATCGCGGCTCGTGAGGAGAAGGATGGGGCGTTCCGGAAACTTTTCGGAGAGCTGTTCGGCCACATGGTAGCCGTCGAGGAACGGCATGGTCACGTCGAGCACATACATCTGGAAGTCGCCGGCTTTTCCGGCCTCCAGCGCTTGCCGGCCGTCGCAGGCCGTGGTGACCTCGTGGCCGCCCATCTCCAGCGCCATCTTGATGTATTCCAGCGTCTCGGGGTCGTCGTCCGCCGCCAATATCCGTGCCATGCGAAGTCCTTTCCGGCTCAGGCCATGAGTTCCCAGCAGCCGCGGCCGAGCATTTTTTCCATCTCGCGCAGGAAACCGTCGGTGGCCTGCACGCGTTGTTGGGTCACTAAAGCATACTCCCCGCGGGTCGGGGTCTGCAAGCGAAAAATGAGGTGACATTTGCCCTGGTGGTCGGAGCAGACCTTCTGGACTTTTTTCAGCAGCTCGTCCTCCAGCCCCGCGGTGGAGACGTTCAGCACCACCCGCCGGACCAACTGCTCCCGCGCATCCTTTAAAGGAAGCACCTTGTCCACCAGGATCTCGTGGGCGTCTCCGCGGAGCTGCACCTCGCCGTGCACCACCACCATCTCGTGGGCGCTGAGGAATTTGGAGACGTCGTTGTAGGTTTTTGGGAAGACGACGCATTCTGTTTCGCCTTCCAGGTCCTCGATTTTGAAGCGGGCCATGGCGTGGCCGTTTTTGGTGACGGTCTTTTTTGTGTTCACGATCATTCCCGCCACGCGCACCTTGCCCGATTCCGGCAGCGTGCCGAGCGTGCGGTTGGTGTATATCTTCAATTCCTTCTGATACCGGGCCAGGGGGTGTCCGGAAAGATAGAAGCCGAGCACCTCCTTCTCGTTGGCGAGGAGTGTGTGTTCGTGCCATTCTTCGTGGGTGCCGTTCCCGCCGTTTTGCGGCGCGGGTATCGCGCGCGGCTTGATTTCCCCCATGTCGAAAAGAGCGCCCTGTCCGGCGGCGGTTTCTTCCCTCAGGCGCGTGGAGGCGGCCAGCGCGTTTTCCACCTGGGGCAGCATCTGGGAACGCCAGCGGCAGAGTTCCAGCAGCCGCACCTCTTCCGTCTCCTCGCCGAGCACGGGCCGGAGAGAATCGAACGCGCCGGCCTTGATGAGAGATTCCAGCACTTTTCGGTTGGCCTGCCGCGTGTCCACGCGGGAACAGAAATCGTCGAGCGATTGAAAGGGCCCCTTCTCCCGCCGCGCCTGCAGGATGGATTCCACCGCGCCTTCTCCGACGTTCTTCACCGCCAGCAGGCCGAAGCGGATCTTGCGGCGTTGCCGGTCCGCCGGCGGATTTTCCACGGTGAAGGCCGCCTCGGATTTTTGGACGTCGGGAGGGAGGATCTCGATCCCCATCTCCTCCGCTTCGCCGAGATAGCTGACGAGCTTGGACTCCACTTCCTTGGAACCGAGGTTGGAGTGGCCGATTTCCGATTTGAGCAGCGCGGCCATGAATTCCACCGGGTAGTTCGCCTTGAGATACGCCGTCTGGTAGGCCACCAGGCCGTAGGCCGAGGCGTGGCTCTTGTTGAAACCGTATCCGCCGAACTGGACGATGAGTTCGAAGATCTTCTGGGCGATCTTTTTGTCCACGTTCTTTTTCTGGCACCCGGCCATGAACGACTCGCGCTGCTGCTCCAATATCTCGTGGATCTTTTTTCCCATGGCTTTGCGCAGCACGTCGGCCTGGCCGGGGGTATACCCCGCCAGCGCCTGGGCGATCTGCATGACCTGTTCCTGGTAGACGATGATGCCGTAAGTGTCTTTGAGGATGGGTTCGAGCAGCGGATGGTCGTATTTCACCTTGGCGCGCGCGTGTTTTCGCTCGACGAACTCGTCGAGCATGCCGGAGCCCATGGGGCCGGGACGATAGAGGGAGATCAGCGCCACCGCGTCGGAGAGGGTGCTGGGGCGGAGTTTGCGCAGGAGGTCGCGCATGCCGCCGGATTCTAGCTGGAACACTCCCGCCGTTCGCGCCTGCAGAAGGAGCTTGAAGGTGACGGGGTCGTCCAGCGGGATGGCGTCGATGTCGAATTGGGAATCGTGGCGGGCCTTCACCAGCGCCGAGGCGTCGCGGATCACCGAGAGGGTCCGCAGCCCCAGGAAGTCCATCTTCAAGAGCCCCAGCTTCAGCAGGGCCTCGTCGTTGTACTGGGTGGTGATGACTTCGCGCGAGCCCTTGGCCAGCGGCACGTGCTGGGTCATGTCGCCGGCGGAGATCACGATGCCCGCCGCGTGCACGCCGGTGTGGCGTTTCATGCCCTCCAGCCGTTTCGCCAGGTCCAGGAGCTTGTGCACCTGCGGGTCTTTCTTGTAGAGGTCCGCCAGTTCCGGCACGGATTCCAGGGCGGAGTGGATGGTGGTGCCGAGTTCTTTGGGGAGCAGGCGGGCCACCTTGTCCACGTCGGGCAGGGGCATGTTGAGGGTGCGGCCCACGTCGCGCACCACCAGACGCGCCAGCATGGAGCCGAAAGTGATGATCTGCGCCACGCATTGCTCGCCGTATTTCTGGCGCACATACGCGATCACGCGTTCGCGGCCGTCGTCGGAAAAGTCGATGTCCAGGTCGGGCATGCTGCGGCGCTCGGGGTTGAGGAACCGCTCGAAGAGCAGCCCGTTCTCGATGGGGTCGATGTTGGTGATGTTGAGTGCGTAGGCGGTCAGCGCGCCGGCGCCCGATCCGCGCCCCGGCCCAACCGGGATCCCCGCCTTTTTGGAGTAGTGGATGAAATCCCAGACGATGAGGAAGTAGGTGGAGAACCCCATCTTGCGGATGATGCTCAGCTCGTAGTCGAGCCGGGCCTTGTAGTCCGGCCGGATGTGGCCTTTGCGTTTCTTGAGCCCGTCGAGACAGAGTTTTTCCAGGTAGGTTTCGGGGGTCTCTCCCACCGGAACGTCGTACCGCGGCAGCAGGATCTGGTCGAATTTCAACTGCAGGTGGCAGCGTTCGGCCACCGACAGCGTGTTCTTCACCGCCTCCGGCACTTCGGCGAATTGCTTCGATATCTCCGCCGGCGATTTGTAGTAGAACTCCTGCCCCTCGTACCGCATGCGGTGCGGGTCGTCCACGGTTTTTCCGGTGCCGATGCACAGGAGCACGTCGTGGGCGACCGCGTCGTCCTTTCGGAAATAGTGGCAGTCGTTGGTGGCCACCGTGGGGACCTCGTTCCGTTTTGCCAGATCGACGAGCATGGGGAAAACGCGTTTTTGGTCGGCGAGTCCGTGGTCCATCAGTTCGATGAAGAAATTGTCCTTGCCGAAGATGGCGCGGTACTCGTCCAGAATTTGGACCGCCTTCTGCGGCTGGTCGGCGAGGAGCGCCGACGGGATCTCCCCCTTCAGGCAGCCGGAGAGGGCCACCAGCCCCTCGGAATGTTTCGAGAGGATCTCCCGGTCCATGCGGGGTTTGTAGTAGTAGCCCTCCAGAAAGGCCTGGGAGCTGAGTTTCAGGAGGTTGCGGTAGCCGGTTTCGTTGGTGGCCAGCAGGGTGAGGTGGTAGGCGGCCTCGCCGGGACGGCTGTCGCGGTCGAGCCGCGATTTGGGCGCTACGTAGGCCTCGATGCCGATGATGGGATTGATGCCGACTTCCGTGCACACCCGGTAGAATTCCACCGCGCCGTACATGTTGCCGTGGTCGGTGATGGCCAGCGAGGGATATTTGGTGGCCGCCATGGCTTTAACGAATTCGGACGGGTTGCCTTTTTCGTCCGTGAGGCGCGTGCCCCCGTCCAAGAGGCTGTATTCGGTGTGGTTGTGAAGATGAACGAACTCGGCGTGCATGGATTCTTTTTTTCGGAGGACTTCAGAAAATTATAGCTCTCCGGGAGACGTTTGGAAAGATTGTTGGGGGGCGGATATGAGCTTCTTCGGCCGCCCGTTAGAGGTCGCGCAGGTGTTTTCCGCTCCGGCCGTAACTGACTTTGAGGATTTCCGCCATCACCGACACCGCGATTTCTCCGGGAGACTTGCCGCTGATGTCCAGTCCGACGGCGCGTAGACGCGGGGGTCCTTTTCCGGATGGATCCCCTTTTTGTTCAGCTGGGAGATGACCACGGGGACCTTGCTTTTGGAGCCGATCATGCCGATGTAGGCCGCCTTGGTTTTCAGCGCCGCTTCCAGGCATTCCTTGTCCAGCAGGTGACCCCGGGTCACGATGACCACGTAGGTCTTCTCGTCCACCCGGGCGGCGCGCAGGGCCGCGTCCGGGGACTCGACGTGCACCGCCGAGGCTTTAGGGAAGCGCTCCCGGTTCGCGAACTCCGATCGGTCGTCGGCCACGGCGTAGGGGATCCCCGCGACGGTCGCGAGTTCGGCGATCTTCTGGCCCACGTGCCCGGCGCCGAGGACGAACAGTCGGATCCGCCCGACGAAGACCTCGATAAATATCTCGTTTTTTCCGGAACATT
>ERZ795054.909-NODE-909-length-31310-cov-18.070965_pt1 | contig 31310 bp, 29 predicted proteins | sample MGYA00375138_ERZ795054 | MGnify/ENA primary metagenome ERZ795054 (study PRJEB30183, sample SAMN05720215) | anaerobic digester metagenome | isolation source: active sludge of municipal wastewater-treating anaerobic digesters | place: USA | collected 2014-12-23 ... | reverse complement strand
ACCTCGATCTGCCGCTTGGCTTCGGCCAGGGCGGCGCCGTCGACCAGGAAGACGTCTTCCACGCGCTCGCCCAGGGTGAGGATCTTGGCGGTCTGCACGTTGATCTGGTGCGCGGCCAGCACGCGGGCGATGCTCGATAGCAACCCGATGCGGTCGGTGGCGGTGACGCTGAGCAGGTAGCTGCGGCCGCGCTCGTCGGGCTGCAGGGCCACGGCCGGGGTGACCGGAAAGTGGCGCGACTTGCGCGACATGCGCCCGCGCGCCGGGGCCACCAGGGGCGCGTCGGAGGCGATCGCCGCGGCCAGTTCGTGCTCGATCTGCGAGAGCAGTTCGCGGTAGTGCGGGTGCTGGCCGTGGTCGGTAACCAGAAAGGTGTCGAGCGCGTAGCCGTGGCGCGTGGTGTGGATGCGCGCGTCCAGGATGGACAGGTTGCGCGACTCGAAGTAGCCCGCCACGCGGGCGAACAGGTCCTTGCGGTCGCGGGCGTAGATCAGCACCTCGGCGCCCTCGCCAATGCGCGCCAGGCGCGCGCGCACGATGGGCTGCTCGGCGTTGACGCGCGAGAACAGCGAGCGGGTGTGCCAGGCAATGTCCTGCGCGCTGTGGCGCAGGAAGTAGACCACGTCGAGCTGGGCCCAGAGCTCGTCGCGCGCGCTGTCTTGCAGGCCGTAGAGGCGCAGCACGTGCAGGGCTTCCTGCTTGCGCGACTCGAGCAGCGCGGTGGGCGAGGCGGGCTCGCCGCCCAGGCGGCGGCGGGTGAGGCGGAACAGGTCTTCGAGCAGCTTGCCCTTCCAGGCGTTCCACACCTTGGGGCTGGTGCCGCGGATGTCGGCCACGGTGAGCAGGTACAGCGCGGTCAGGCGCCGCTCGCTGCCCACGGTGGCGGCAAAGCGTTCGATCACCGCGGGGTCGGCGAGGTCCTGCTTCTGCGCCACGGTGCTCATGGTCAGGTGGTGCTCGACCAGAAAGGCCACGAGCTCGGTGTCGTCGGCGCCCAGGCCGTGGTCGCGGCAGAAGCGGCGCACGTCGCGCGCGCCCAGGGTGCTGTGGTCGCCGCCGCGGCCCTTGGCGATGTCGTGGAACAGCGCGGCCACGATCAGCAGCCAGGGCGAGTCGAAGTCGGCGATCAGCTGGCTGCACAGCGGGTACTCGTGCGCGTACTCCGAGAGCATGAAGCGGCGCAGGTTGCGCACCACCTGCAGGATGTGCTGGTCCACGGTGTAGACGTGAAACAGGTCGTGCTGCATCTGCCCCACGATGCGGCGGAACACCGGCAGGTAGCGGCCCAGGATGCCCCACTGGTTCATGGCGCGCAGGGCGTGGAGCACGCCCTTGCGCTGCTGCAGGATGGCCAGGAAGGTGGCGCGGTTGCGCGGGTCGCGCCGGAAGGCGCCGTCCATGCCCTCGCGGGCGTGCCACAGGGCGCGCAGCAGGCGGGTGGACATGCCCTTGAGCTCGGGGTGCTGCTCCAGCAGCAGAAAGCCGCGCAGGATGCCGTTGGGGTCGCGCTCCAGGCCGTCGTCGGCGGCCAGGTCCAGGCGCTCGTCGCGCGCCACGAAGGTCTCGTCCAGCGGCACGGGCTCGCCGCGGCCGCGCTCGAAGAGGCGCTGCTCGATGTTGAGCAGCAAGATGGTGTTGAGCTGGGTGATGGCCTTGGCGGCCAGGTAGTAGCGCTGCATCAGCACCTCGCCCGCGCGGCGCGAGCCGGTGGGCTCGATGTGCGCCGAGGCGGCCACCGCCTGCTGCACGTCGAACACCAGCCGGTCCTCGCGCCGGTTGGCCACCAGGTGCACGCGGGCGCGGATGTCCTTGAGGCGGCGCTCGACGCGGCGCAGGTTGCGCGCCTCGTCCAGGGTGATCAGGCCGTTGCGGGCCATCTCGCCCCAGCTGCTGCCCAGGCCGGCGGCGCGGGCCACCCACATGACCACGTGCAGGTCGCGCAGGCCGCCGGGGCTTTCCTTGATGTTCGGCTCGAGCGAGTACGGGGTCTCGTGGTACTTGGTGTGGCGCTGCTGCTGCTCGAGCATCTTGGCGCGGAAGAAGGCGCGCGCGTCCATCGTGGCGGCCACGGCGCGCCGGAAGCGGGCGAACAGCGGCCGCGGCCCGGCCACGAGGCGGGCCTCGATCATCGAGGTCTGCACGGTGATGTCGCGCGCGGCTTCCTCGCGGCACTCGGCCACGGTGCGCACGCTGTGGCCGATGTGCAGGCCCAGGTCCCAGAGGCGGCCGACCAGGGCCTCGATGCGCTCGCGCTCGTCGAGCTCGGGCGCCTCGGGCAGGAGGATCAGCACGTCGACGTCGGAGTGCGGGAACAGCTCGCCGCGCCCGTAGCCGCCCACGGCGAGGATGGCGGTGGCCGGGTCCAGCCCGGACTCGCCCACCATCCTGCGCAGCAGCTCGTCGGTGGCATGGGCCAGGCCCTTGAGCAGGGCCTCGACCCCGCCGCCGGCCAGGAAGGCGGCGATCAGGACTTCGCGGCGGGCGCGCAGTTCGTCGCGCAGGGCGAAGGCGGGATCGCCCACGGCGCTAGGCCGGAACCTGTTCTTCGCGCGCAGCGATGAACGCCGGCGGGGGCGGCGAGGCGGCCGAGAGGGTGAGGATCTCGTAGCCGGTCTCGGTGACGAGCACGGTGTGCTCCCACTGGGCCGAGAGGCTGCGGTCCTTGGTGACGATGGTCCAGCCGTCGGGCAGGTCGCGGATCTCGCGCCGGCCGGCGTTGATCATGGGCTCGATGGTGAAGATCATGCCCGCGGCCAGTTGCTCGAGGGTGCCGGGCCGGCCGTAGTGCAGGACCTGGGGCTCCTCGTGGAACTTCTTGCCGATGCCGTGGCCGCAGAACTCGCGCACGATGCTGAAGCCGTGCGGCTCGGCGAACTTCTGGATGGCGTGGCCGATGTCGCCCAGGTGGGCGCCGGGGCACACCTGCTCGATGCCCTTCCACATGGCCTCGTAGGTGACCTCGCACAGGCGGCGCGCGGCCACCGAGGCTTCGCCCACGATGAACATGCGGCTGGTGTCGCCGTGGTAGCCGTCCTTGATGACGGTGATGTCGAGGTTGACGATGTCGCCGCTCTTGAGGACCTTGTCGCCCGGGATGCCGTGGCACACCTGATGGTTCACCGAGGTGCAGATCGCCTTGGGAAACGGGGGATAACCCGGGGGCGCGTAATTCAGGGGCGCGGGAATCGTGCCCTGCACCTGGACCATGTAGTCGTGGCAGATGCGGTCGAGCTCGGCGGTGGTGACGCCGGCCTTCACGAAGGGGGTGACGTGGTCGAGCACCTCGGCCGCGAGTCGGCCGGCAAGGCGCATGCCCTCGATGTCCTGGGCGGTCTTGATGACGATGGCCATGGCGGCTGCTTGAGAGAGGCGGGGGAGGGCAGCTATAATAGCGAGCTTGGTCGGATCTTCGCCTTGCCGTCATCCCGATGGTGTGGCGTCGCAACCCGGCCGCCACGCCACCTTGACCGCGGGCTTGTTCCCGGCAGGGCGGCGCAGCGGCAGGGCGTCCGGTCCAAAATCGCGCGCCGCATCACCAGGGTGCCGCCGCTTCACAGGAAGCGCGGCGTCGATGCAGGCGTCAGACCCAACCCTAGTAGAAGAGGTATCACATGTCCGTCAGCATGCGTCAGATGCTGGAAGCGGGAGTCCACTTCGGCCACCAGACCCGCTTCTGGAACCCCAAGATGTCGCAGTACATCTTCGGTTCGCGCAACAAGATCCACATCATCAACCTCGAGAAGACCGTCGAGCAGTTCGAGGCGGCGCTCAAGTTCGCGCGCCAGCTCACCGCCAACCGCGGCACGCTGCTGTTCGTCGGCACCAAGCGCCAGGCCCGCGAGACCATCATCGAGGAGGCCACCCGCGCCGGCGTGCCCTTCGTTGACCAGCGCTGGCTGGGCGGCATGCTCACCAACTTCAAGACCGTGAAGGTCTCGATCAAGCGCCTCAAGGACATGGAGCAGACCCTGGCCGACGGCGGCCTGGAGCGCATGACCAAGAAGGAAGCGCTCGACTTCAGCCGCGAGATCGAGAAGCTGAACAAGTCGATCGGCGGCATCAAGGACATGAACACCCTGCCCGACGCGATCTTCGTGATCGACGTGGGCTACCACAAGATCGCCGTGCAGGAAGCCGCCAAGCTCGGCATCCCGGTGATCGGCGTGGTCGACACCAACCACTCGCCCGAGGGCGTGGCCTACGTGATCCCCGGCAACGACGACTCGGCCCGTGCCGTGCGCCTGTACGCGCGCGCCATGGCCGACGCGGTGCTCGAGGGCCGTGCCCAGTCGCTCGCCGGCGTGGTGGCGGCGGCCGAGGGTGACGAGGAGTTCGTCGAGGTCGTGTCCGAAGGCGCGCAGTAATCCGCCCCGGCACGGTTTCCACAAAGGGGCGCAAGCCCCTTTTTTGTAGCGATTTCTAGGAAAGAGGAGCACCCCATGGCGGAGATCACCGCAGGCATGGTCAAGGAACTGCGCGAGAAGACCGACGCGCCGATGATGGAATGCAAGAAGGCGCTCACCGAGGCCGGTGGCGACATGGCCAAGGCCGAGGAGATCCTGCGCGTCAAGCTCGGCAGCAAGGCGAGCAAGGCCGCCGCGCGCATCGCGGCCGAGGGCGTGGTGGCGATCGCCATCGCCGCCGACGGCAAGACCGGCGCGATCGTCGAGGTCAATTCCGAGACCGACTTCGTGGCCAAGAACGACGACTTCATCAAGTTCGCCAACGACCTGGCGCGCCTGGTGATCGAGAAGAGCCCCGCCGACGTGGCTGCCCTGTCGGCCCTGCCGCTGGGCGAGGGCACCGTCGAGACCGTACGCACCGCGCTGGTGGGCAAGATCGGCGAGAACATGAGCGTGCGCCGCTTCGTGCGCGTGACGACCGAGGGCGCGCTCGCGCAGTACGTGCACGGCGGCTCGAAGATCGGCGTGCTGGTGGACCTGGTGGGCGGCGACGCCGAGTTGGGCCGCGACGTGGCCATGCACGTGGCCGCCTCGAAGCCGCGCGCCCTGGACGCCAGCGGCGTGGCCCCCGAGGCGCTCGAGACCGAGCGCCGCGTGGCCATCGAGAAGGCGCGCGAGGCCGGCAAGCCCGAGGCCATGCTCGAGAAGATCGCCGAGGGCACGGTGCAGAAGTTCCTCAAGGAAGTGACCCTGCTGTCGCAGCCCTTCGTGAAGGACGACAAGCAGACCGTCGAGCAGCTGCTCAAGAGCAAGGGCGCGAAGGTCAAGGGCTTCACGCTCTTCGTGGTGGGCGAGGGCATCGAGAAGAAGAGCAACGACTTCGCCGCCGAGGTGGCCGCGCAGGCCGCCGCCGCGCGCGGCTGAGGAGGCGTCATGACCGGTTCCGCATCGGGTGCGCCTGCCTTCCGGCGCGTGCTGCTCAAGCTCTCGGGCGAGGCGCTGATGGGCGACGACGCCTTCGGCATCAACCGCGCCACGATCGAGGCCATGGTGGCCGACATCCGCGAGGTGGTGGGGCTCGGTGTGGAACTGGCCATCGTGATCGGTGGCGGCAACATCTTCCGCGGCGTCGCGCTCGGCGCCGCGGGGATGGACCGCGCCACCGGCGACTACATGGGCATGATGGCCACGGTCATGAACTCGATGGCGCTGCAGGACGCGCTGCGCCGCGGGGGCATCGAGGCGCGCGTGCAGAGCGCGCTCAACATCGAGCAGGTGGTCGAGCCCTACATCCGCCCCAAGGCGATCCGCTACCTGGAGGAGGGCCGGGTGGTGATCTTCGCCGCCGGCACGGGCAACCCCTTCTTCACCACCGACACCGCGGCAGCCCTGCGCGGCGCCGAGATGGGGGTGCAGATCGTGCTCAAGGCCACCAAGGTCGACGGGGTCTACACTGCCGACCCCAAGAAGGATCCCAAGGCGACGCGCTACGCGTCGATCACCTTCGACGAGGCGCTGAGCCGCAACCTGCAGATCATGGACGCCACGGCCTTCGCGCTGTGCCGCGACCAGAAGCTGCCGATCAAGGTCTTCAGCATCACCAAGCCCGGGGCGCTCAAGCGCGTGATCCTGGGCGAGGACGAGGGAACGCTGGTGCACGTCTGAGCGCAACCAGGAGGACACCATGAGCACTGCCGAGATCATCAAGGGCGCCGACAGCAAGATGCACAAGTCGGTCGAGGCCCTGCGAGCCGACTTCACCAAGATCCGCACGGGCCGCGCCCACACCGGCCTGCTCGACCACATCCAGGTCGACTACTACGGCGCCATGGTTCCGCTGGCGCAGGTGGCCCAGGTGGGCCTGGGCGACGCGCGCACGATCACCGTGCAGCCCTGGGAGAAGAAGATGGTCCAGGTGGTCGAGAAGGCGATCCGCGACTCCGACCTGGGTCTGAACCCGGCCACCAGCGGCGACCTGATCCGCGTGCCCATGCCGCCGCTCACCGAGCAGCGCCGCAAGGAACTGACCAAGGTGGTCAAGCACGAGGGCGAGAACGCCAAGGTCGCGATCCGCAATCTGCGCCGCGACGCGAACCAGCACGTCAAGGAACTGCTCAAGGCCAAGGAGATCTCCGAGGACGACGACCGTCGCGCCGAGGCCGAGATCCAGAAGCTGACCGACCGCCACATCGCCGAAGTCGACAAGCTCATCGCCGAAAAAGAGAAAGAGGTGATGACGGTCTAGTGCCGGCGGACTCGTGAAGGCGACTTCCAGCCGGGCCGTGGCGGCGCCTCCGCGCCACGTGGCCATCATCATGGACGGCAACGGGCGCTGGGCACAGCGGCGCCACATGCCGCGCGTGGCGGGTCATCACCGTGGCGTCGATGCCGTGCGCGAGGCCGTGGCCAGCGCCGGCCGCGCGGGGGTCGAGTACCTCACGCTCTTTGCCTTCAGTTCCGAGAACTGGCGTCGTCCCGAGGACGAGGTCTCGGTGCTGATGCGCCTGTTCGTGACCGCCTTGCAGAAGGAGGTCGGCAAGCTCGACGAGAACGGCGTGCGTCTGCGCGTGGTGGGCGCGCTCGAGGCCTTCGACGCTCCGCTGCGCGAGGCGATCCACGCTGCCGAGCTGCGCACGGCCGCCAACCACCGGCTCACGCTCACGATCTGCGCCAACTACGGCGGCCGCTGGGACATCGTCCAGGCGATGCGCGGCCTGCTCGGGTCGGATCCTTCCTGCGCAGCGGCGCCCGAGCGCATCACGGAAGCTGCGCTCGCGCCGCACATGGCGCTGGCCTTCGCGCCCGACCCCGACCTGCTGATCCGCACCGGCGGCGAGCACCGCATCAGCAACTTTCTGCTCTGGCAGACCGCCTACAGCGAGATCTACGTCACGCCCACGCTGTGGCCGGACTTCGACGCCGCCCAGATGGAAGCCGCGATTGCCTGGTACGCGGGCCGGGAACGACGCTTCGGCATGACCAGCGAACAGGTGCGGGCCGTGCCAGCCCAGCCCGCCGCCTGATGCTGGGCCAGCGCATCCTCACCGCGGTGGTCCTGCTGCTCGCCCTGCTGGGCGCGCTGGCATGGTCGCCGCTGGCCTTTGGCGTGCTGGTGGCGGCGATCATCACGGCGACCCTCTGGGAGTGGCTGCGCCTGACCGGCCTGCGCAGTGGGGCTGCGGCCCTGCCCGCCGTGGCCTACGGCGGGCTGCTGGTGGTGGCCCAGGCCACGGGCTGGCAGCCGCCGCCGGCCTGGGTGCTGGGCATAGGCGCCGTGGCCAGCGCGCTGTGGCTAGTGGTCGCCGCGCGCGTAGTGGGGGCGCGGCACAAGGGCTTTCGCTTCGCGCCGGCACTGGATCGCAGCTTTGCCTTCGTGGCGGTGACCGCAGCGTGGCTCGCGGTGCTGCATTTCCTGACCGAGGGTGCGGTGTATCTGCTCTCGGTGCTCGCCATTGTGTGGCTGGCCGACATCGCTGCCTACTTCTGCGGGCGTGCCTTCGGGCGCACCAAACTCGCGCCCGCCATCAGCCCGGGCAAGACCTGGGCGGGGGTGTGGGGCGCGGTGCTGGTCGTGCTGGTGCTGGCCGAGGTGCTGGCGCTGGCCGCGCCGCAGTGGCCGATCTACACCACGCGCCTGATCGTGGCGGTGACCCCGGTGGTCGCGCTGGCGGTGCTGGCCGCGCTGGTGCTGCTCTCGGTGGCCGGAGATCTGTACGAAAGCCAGCTCAAGCGCAACGCTGGCATCAAGGACAGCAGCCGCCTGCTGCCGGGGCACGGTGGCTTCTACGACCGCATCGACGCGCTCGTGCCGGTGCTGCCGGCCGCGGCGCTGATCGAGAGGCTGCTGGCGTGAAGCGCCGCCGCATTGCCCTGCTGGGCGCCACGGGTTCGGTCGGCGCGTCCACGCTCGACGTGGTGGCCCGCCACCCCGAATCGTTCGCGGTGCACGCCCTGACTGCCGCGTCTCGCGTCGAAGAACTCGCCGACCTGTGCGTGCGCCACCGCCCGCAGGTGGCGGTGATCGCCGACCCGGCGCGGCTCGACGCCCTGGCTGCCGCCTTGCGCGATCGCGGCCTGGCCACGCAGGCCGCGGCCGGCCCCGAGGCGCTCGCGGCGGTGGCGCGTGCGCCCGAGGCCGAGATCGTGGTCTCGGCCATCGTCGGGGCGGCGGGGCTCGCGCCGACGCTGGCCGCCGCGCAAGCCGGCAAGCAACTGCTGCTGGCCAACAAGGAGGCCGTGGTGTGCGCCGGCCGTCTGCTGATGGCGGCGGTGGAGCAGGGCGGGGGCTGCCTGCTGCCGCTGGACAGCGAACACAACGCGATCCACCAGTGCCTGGCCGGGGCGAGCGCCGCGTCGCGCGCCGATGCCCGGCTGGTGCTCACCGCTTCGGGCGGACCATTTCGCACGCGGACCGATCTTGCCGGGATCACGCCCGAGGAAGCGTGCGCGCATCCCAACTGGGTGATGGGTCGCAAGATCTCGGTCGACTCCGCGACGCTGATGAACAAGGGTCTCGAGGTGATCGAGGCGAGCTGGCTGTTCGGCATGCCGGCGGCGCGGATCGAGGTGCTGGTGCACCCGCAAAGCGTGGTTCACTCGATGGTCGAATACGCCGACGGTTCGGTGATCGCCCAGCTCGGCACGCCCGACATGCGCACGCCGATCGCCTACGCGCTGGCCTGGCCTGAGCGCATCGACGGCGGTGCGCCGCGTCTGGACCTGCGCAGCGTCGGGGCGCTCGAGTTCGCCGCGCCCGACCTTTCGCGCTTCCCGTGCCTGGGCTACGCCTACCATGCGCTCGCCGCCGGCGGCACTGCGCCCGCGGTGCTCAACGCCGCCAACGAGGTGGCCGTGGCGGCGTTCCTGGAGCGCCGTCTTGCCTTCGCCGACATCGCCCGCGTCAACGCCGAGGTGATGGCCGCCTTGCCGGCAGCGCCCCTGCAATCGCTCGATGACGCGCTCGAGGCCGATCGCGCAGCGCGCGCTCTGGCAGCGCGGGTCGTCCGGACTCTTGGGACCACGCCATGACCTTGCTCAGCACGCTTGCCGCATTCATCGTCGCCCTGGGCCTGCTGGTCGTGGTGCACGAGTTCGGCCACTACTGGGTCGCGCGCCGCTGCGGCGTGAAGGTGCTGCGCTTCTCGGTGGGCTTCGGCCGGCCGATCGCGCGCTGGGTGCGCGGCGCGGACCGCACCGAGTGGACCATAGGCGCGCTGCCCCTGGGCGGCTACGTGCGCATGCTCGACGAGCGCGATCCCGACTGCCAGCCGATCGCCGCGGCCGACCTGCCGCGCGCGTTCAACCGGCAGTCGGTGTGGCGCCGCATCGCCATCGTGCTCGCCGGTCCGCTCGCGAACCTGATTCTGGCCGTGGCCATCTACTGGGTGCTGCTGGTGATGGGCGCCATGGAGCCGCGCGCGCTGATGGGCGCGCCCCAGGCGAACTCGGCCGCCGCCCGCGCGGGCGTGCAGGCGGGCGACCTGGTGGTGGGGGTCTCGGGGGCCGAGGTGCGCTCGATGCGCGAGTTCTCGTGGATGCTGGTGCAGCGCGTCGGTGCGGCCGAGGTCGTGATGGAGTTGGAGCAGCCCAGCGGCGCGCGGCGGGAGGCCGTGATCGACCTGTCGGGCCTGCACCCGGATCAGCTCGACCAGGGTGCCCTGGGCGCGCTGGGCCTGCGGCCCTACACCCACGCGCCGCGCATCGAGCGGCTCACCAGCGGCGGAGCGGCCGAGGCCGCCGGCCTGCGCCCGGGCGACGTGGTGGTGGCGGTGGAAGGCCTTGCGCTTGCCGGGGCGGCGCCGCTGATCGAGCGGGTGCGGGCCGCCGCGGGGCGGCCGCTGACGCTGCGCGTGCAGCGCGGAGCCGAGACCCTCGAACTGCAGGTCACGCCGGCGGCGGTGGAAGACCGAGAGGGCGTGTCGGTGGGCCGCATCGGTGCCGAACTCAACGATCGGCCCTCGGCGGTGATGGTGCGCTACGGCCCCGTCGAGGCCGTGCCCCTGGCGCTGCGGCGCACCGGCGAGACCATCTCCTTCTCGCTGCGCATGCTGGGCAAGATGGTGACCGGCGAGGCGTCCTGGAAGAACCTCTCGGGGCCGGTGACCATCGCCGATTACGCCGGACAGACCGCGCGCACCGGCGTCAGCTCCTATCTGGCCTTCCTCGCGCTGGTGTCGATCAGCCTGGGCGTTCTGAACCTCCTGCCCATCCCCATGCTGGACGGTGGGCACCTCTTGTATTATTCGATCGAGATCATCAAGGGCAGTCCGCCGGCCGACTGGATCGTCGAGTGGGGTCAGCGCGCGGGCATCGCAGTCCTCGTGGGGCTGACCATGCTGGCGCTCTACAACGACTTCGTGCGGCTGCTCACCTAGCAGGCCCCGCCCCTCTTGACTGGAATATCCCAAGTGAAGCGCCGACAGCCCATGGGGCTAGGTTCGCGCATGTTTGTGCGCAAAGCCGCGGCTTCGGCCGTGCTCGCCCTGTTCGCCGCCGCCGCATCGGCGCAGCAGTTCACCATCAAGGACATCCGTGTCGAGGGGGTGCAGCGCACCGAGGCGGGGACGGTGTTCTCGTACCTGCCGCTGCGCGTGGGCGACCGCTACGACCCCGAGCGCGGCACGCAGGCGATCCGCGCGCTGTATGCCTCGGGCCTGTTCAAGGACGTGCGCCTCGAAGTCGACGGCGACGTGCTGGTGGTGGTGGTCGAGGAACGCCCGGCAATCGCCGCGGTCGACGTGGCCGGCGTGACCGAGTTCGACAAGGACCTCGTCAAGAAGTCGCTGCGCGACGTGGGTCTGGCCGAAGGGCGCATCTTCGACCGCTCGGTGCTCGATCGCGCGGACCAGGAACTGCGCCGCCAGTACCTCTCGAAGGGCCTCTACGGCGTGCAGGTCAAGTCGACCGTCACGCCGGTCGAGCGCAACCGGGTCAAGATCAACATCAACGTCGAGGAAGGCGAGATCGCCAAGATCGAGTCGATCCGCTTCGTCGGCAACAAGGTGTTCAGCGAGTCCGATCTGCGTGGCCAGATGGAGCTCGGCACCCCCAACTGGCTGTCCTGGTACACCAAGCGCGACCAGTACTCCCGCCAGAAGCTCGCGGGCGACCTCGAGAAGGTGCGCTCCTACTACCTGAACCGCGGCTACCTCGACTTCAAGATCGACTCGGTGCAGGTGTCGATCAGCCCGAACAAGCAGGACGTCTACATCACGATCAACCTCACCGAGGGCGACAAGTACACGATCTCGTCGGTGAAGCTCACGGGCGAGATGCTCGGGCTCGAGGCCGACTTCGCGAAGCTCATCGACGTCAAGGCGGGCGAGGTCTACAACGCCGAGAAGCTCAACGCCATCGGCAAGGCGATCACCGACCGCCTCTCGACCCTGGGCTACGCCTTCGCCACCGCGACTCCCTCGCCCGACCCCGATCGCGCCAACGACAGCGTCGTGGTGAACATCGTGGTCGACCCGGGCAGGCGCGTGTACGTGCGCAAGGTCAACGTGAGCGGCAACTCGCGCACTCGCGACGAGGTGATCCGCCGCGAGGTGCGCCAGTACGAGTCGGCCTGGCTCGACTCGGACGCCGTGAAGATCTCGCGCGACCGCATCGACCGCACCGGCTACTTCGAGGAGGTGAAGATCGACACGCCTCCGGTGCCCACCGCGCCCGACCAGGTCGACGTCAACGTCACGGTCAGGGAGCGTCCCACCGGCAACATCCAGCTCGGCGCGGGCTACTCGAGCTCGGAAGGCATCGTGCTCAACGCCGGCCTGCAGCAGACCAACCTGTTCGGCTCGGGCAACGCGCTGTCCTTCGAGGTCAACACCTCGAAGGTCAACAGCGTCTACGCGATCACCTACACCAACCCGTATGTGACGCCCGAGGGTGTCTCGCGGACCATCGAGCTGTTCGACCGCAGCTCGAACCTGGCGGAGCTGGGCCTGTCCAACGTGTCGTTCTCGACGCGCGGCGCGGGCCTGAGCTTCGGCGTGCCGTTCACCGAATACGACCGCGTGTTCTTCGGGCTGCGCTTCGATGCCAACAGCATCGACCTGACGCCCACCAGCCCGCTGCGCTACCGCGAGTTCGTGGCGCAGTTCGGCGACCGGCCCAACGCGCTGGCCAGCACGGTGGGCTGGGCGCGCGACAACCGCGACAACATCCTGGTGCCCACCCGCGGCAACTTCCAGCGGGTCACGGGCGAAGTCGGACTGCCGGGCTTCGACCTGACCTACTACAAGGCGAGCTACCAGTACCAGCAATTCTGGCCAATCATGTCGCGCCTCACCCTGGCCTTCAACGGCGAACTGGGCTACGGCGACGGCTACTCGAACAAACCCTATCCCTTCTTCAAGAACTTCTACGTGGGGGGCATCGGCTCGGTGCGCGGCTACGAGGCGGCCTCGCTCGGCCCGCGCGACCTTCAGGGCGACCCGCTGGGCGGCACGCGGCGCATCAACTACTCGTTCGAGTTGCTCACTCCGCTGCCCGGGGCCGACCGCACCCTGCGGATCTTCACCTTCCTGGACAGCGGCTGGGTCTGGGGGCAGACGCCCTTCATCGAGGACGCCACCATCAAGTACCGCAACGACCGCATCAGCCTGAGCGACATGCGCTACTCGGTGGGCCTGGGCATCGCGTGGATCTCGCCGCTCGGCCCGCTCAAGCTCAGCTACGCGATCCCGATCAACGACAAGCCGGGCGACCGCCTGCAGTCCTTCCAGTTCCAGATCGGCACCGGCTTCTGATGTGGCAAAATCCCCGCTTCCTAGGAGGCAGCACATGCAGCACAAGTTGATCGCTATCGCGCTCGCTTCGGCCCTGGCGTTCGGGACGGCGGCGGTGGCTGCGCAGGACCTGAAGATCGGCGTCGTGAGCTCCGAGAAGATTCTGCGCGACTCGGCGCCCGCCAAGGCGGCGATGCAGAAGCTCGAGGCGGACTTCTCCCGCCGCGGCAAGGAGATGCAGGACATGGAGGCGCGCCTCAAGTCCGCCGTCGAGCGCTTCGAGAAGGACGCCCCCGTCCTGTCCGAGACCGACCGCAACCGCCGCCAGCGCGAGGTCGCCGAGCTCGATCGCGAGTTCCAGCGCAAGCAGCGCGAACTGCGCGAGGACTTCAACCAGCGCCGCAACGAAGAGCTCCAGGCCCTGCTCGAGCGCGCCAACCGCATCATTCGCCAGATCGCCGAGCAGGAAAAGTACGACGTGATCCTGCAGGAGGCGGTGTACTTCAGCCCGCGCGTCGACATCACCGACAAGGTTCTGCGCGCCCTGAACGGCGGGGCCAAGTAGTCCATGCCGGCTGGCGGCCTGACGCTGGCCGAGCTGGCGGCGGCCGTCAAGGACAGCAGCGGCGGGCGCCTGGAGGCCGTGATCGACGGCCCCGCAAGCCGCTTAATCATCGGGGCCGCCACCCTGGCTGAGGCAGGCCCCGAGCACCTTGCCTTCCTGGCCAATCCGCGTTACCGCGCTGACGCCGCCGCCACCCGTGCAGCGGCCGTCGTCCTGACCCCAGCCGACTTCGAGGCGCTCGCCGCCGCTGGGCAGGCCGGCGCGACGCGGCCGAGCTTCGTCCTCACGCGCAATCCCTACGCCTGGTTCGCGCTTGCCTTGCAGCGCCTGTATTCGCCGGTACCGGTCGGCACGGGCGTGCACCCGGCCGCCGTGGTTGCCAGCGACGCGCGGCTGGCAGCCGGCGTGAGCGTCGGCCCCGGGGCGGTGATCGAGTCCGGTGCCCGGATCGACGAGGGCGCGGTGATCGGCGCGCTGAGCTTCGTGGGCGCCGGCGCCCGGGTGGGCGCGGGCAGCCGCCTGCACGCCAGCGTCACGCTGGCTCACGCGTGCGAGCTCGGGCGGCGCTGCATCGTGCACAGCGGCGCGGTGATCGGCGCCGACGGCTTCGGCTTCGCACCCTTCGAGGGCGGCTGGATCAAGATTCCCCAGGTGGGGCGGGTGCTGATCGGCGACGAGGTCGAGATCGGCGCCAACACCAGCATCGACCGCGGCGCCCTGGGCGACACGGTGATCGAAGATCTGGTCAAGCTCGACAACCAGATCCAGATCGGCCACAACTGCCGCATCGGTCGCGCCACCGTGATGGCGGGCTGCGTGGGCGTGGCCGGCAGCGCCACGATCGGCCGCGGCTGCCAGATCGGGGGCGCAGCGATGATCGCCGGGCACCTCACGATCGCCGACGGCTGCGCGATCGGGCCGGGGACGCTGGTGTCCTCGAGCATCACCGAGCCGGGGCACTACACCGGCTTCTTCCCCATGATGAAGAACCGCGACTGGGAACGCTCGGCCGCGATCATCCGTCACCTCGACGAGTTGCGCCGCCGCGTGCGCGAGCTCGAGCGCAGCGGGCGCAAGGACACGCCATGACCATGGACATCAACCAGATCATGCGGCTGCTGCCGCACCGCTATCCGTTCCTGCTGGTGGACCGGGTGCTCGAGATCGAGCCAGGCAAGCGCATCGTGGCGCTCAAGAACGTGACGGCCAACGAGCCGCACTTCACCGGGCACTTTCCGCATCTGCCGGTGATGCCCGGGGTGATGATCATCGAGGCCATGGCGCAGGCCGCGGCGATCTTCTCGTTCCTGAGCCTGGGCGTGAAGGCCGACCCCGACTCGCTGTTCTACTTCGCCGGGATCGACTCCGCGCGGTTCAAGCGTCCGGTGGTGCCGGGCGACCAGTTGCGCATGGAGGTCGAATTCCTGCGCGAGAAGGCCGGCATCGGCAAGTTCCACGGTCGCGCCACGGTGGATGGCCAGCTCGCGTGCGAGGCCGAGATGATGTGCGCCTACCGGCGCGTGGCCCGGGCACCCGAGGTCGCGTGATGGCACGCGTCCACGCGAGCGCCATCGTCGACCCGGCCGCGCAGCTGGCCGAGGACGTTGAAATTGGCCCGTTCTGCCTGGTCGGTCCGCGCGTGTCGATCGGCGCCGGCACGCGGCTCGACTCGCACGTGGTGGTCGCGGGGCGCACCCGCATCGGACGCAACAATCGTTTCTACGCGCATAGCGCCATCGGCGGCGAGCCGCAGGACAAGAAGTACGCGGGCGAGGACACCGAGCTCGTGATCGGCGACGGCAACACGGTGCGCGAGCACTGCACCTTCTCGCTGGGCACGACGCAGGGCGGCGGCGTGACGCGCCTGGGCTCGGACAACTGGATCATGGCCAACGTGCACGTGGCGCACGACTGCCAGGTGGGCAACGGCACCATCATGGCCAACAACGTGACGCTCGCCGGTCACGTGGAGATCGGCGACCAGGTGATTCTCGGCGGCATGAGCGGAGTGCACCAGTTCGTGCGGGTGGGCGCGCACGCGATGGCCGCCGGCGGGGCGATCGTGCTGCGCGACGTGCCGCCCTACGTGATGTGCTCGGGCAACCCCGCCGAGCCCCACGGCCTGAACACCGAGGGGCTGCGGCGCCGAGGCTTCGACGCCGACACTCTGGCCGCGCTCAAGCGTGCCTACCGCGCGCTGTATCGCGAGGGGCGCACCGTTGCCGACGCGCAGGAGGCGCTCGCCGCCCTCGAGGCCGAGTCGCCCGCGGCGGCGCCGGCCGTGGCGCTGCTGCGCGAGTTCGTTGCCGCTTCGGCGCGCGGCCTGATCCGCTGATGCTGCCCGCGCGGCCCGCCCTGGCCTGGCTGGCCGGCGAGGCCTCGGGCGACCTGCTGGCCTCCCTGGTGCTGCCCGAGGTGCGGCGGCGCGCGCCGGCACTCGACCACGTGGGCGTGGGCGGCGAGCGCATGGTCGCCGCCGGACTCACGGCCTGGCACTCGAGCCAGGAGCTATCGGTGCGCGGCTACGTCGAGGTACTGCGCCACCTGCCGCGCCTGCTGCGCCTGCGGCGTTCGCTGCAGCAGCGGCTCCTGGGCGCGATGCCGCGCGCCTTCGTGGGGGTCGACGCGCCGGACTTCAACCTGGGCCTGGAACTCAAGCTGCGTGCCGCGGGCATCCCCACCGTGCACATGGTGGCACCCGCGGTGTGGGCGTGGCGCCCCGAGCGCGTGGACCTGGTGCGGCGCGCGGTGGACCATCTGCTGATGATCTTCCCCTTCGAGGAGGCGATCTTCGCGCCGGCGGGCGTGCGCTGCACCTACATCGGCCACCCGCTGGCGCGCGAGATTCCGCTCGCGCCGGACGCCGCCGCCGCGCGTGGCCGTCTGGGCCTGCCCGCGAGCGGCCCGCTGGTGGCGCTGCTGCCCGGCAGCCGCCCCGACGAGATCACCTGGTGCGCGCCGCTGTTCCTCGACGCGGCGCGGCTCATGCTCGATTCCGACCCCGGGCTGCGCTTCGTGCTGCCCGCAGCCGACGCCGCGCTGCACGCGCGCCTGGCCGCCCTGCTCGACGTGCGGCCGCGGCTCGCCGAGCGCACCACGCTCGTGCTCGGCCGCTCCCACGATGCCCTCGAGGCAAGTGACGCGGTGCTGGTGGCCAGCGGCACGGCCACTCTGGAAGCCGCGCTTTACAAGCGGCCGATGGTGGTGTCGTACCGCATGCCGCGGCTGTCGGCCTGGCTGATCCGGCGCAAGGGACGCATTCCCTACGTTGCCCTGCCCAACATCCTCGCGGGGCGTTTCCTGGTGCCCGAGTTCCTGCAGGAGCAGGCGCAGGCCGCGCCGATTGCGCGCGCGCTGATGGAGCAGCTCGCGCCCGGACGCCGCGAGGCGCTCGCCGGCCCGTACGCCGAGATGCACCACGCGCTGCTGCGCGACACGCCCGCGCTCGCGGCGCAGGCCATCCTGGCAACAGCGGGGGCGGGGGCGTGAGGGACCTCTTCTCGGCGCGGCCGCCATCGGCGCTCGTCGCTGGCGTGGACGAGGCCGGCCGCGGCCCGCTCGCCGGTCCGGTCGTGGCGGCGGCGGTGATCCTCGACCCGGACCGGCCCATCGAGGGGCTGCGCGACTCCAAGCAGCTCAGTGCCGCGCGGCGCGAACGCCTCGCGCCGCTGATCCGCGAGCGCGCGCTGGCCTGGTGCGTGGCCGAGGCCAGTGTCGAGGAGATCGACGCCCTCAACATCCTTCAGGCCACGCTGCTCGCCATGCGTCGCGCGGTGGCGGGCCTGGCGCTGGTGCCCGAGCTCGTGCTGGTCGATGGCAACCAGTTGCCGCGCCTGGCGTGCGAGGCGCGCGCAATCATCGGCGGCGACGCGCTGGAGCCGGCGATCTCCGCCGCTTCGATCCTGGCCAAGACGGTGCGCGACGCGGGCATGGCCGCGGCCGAGGCGCATTACCCGGGCTACGGCTTCGCGCGCCACGCGGGCTACGGCACGGCCCAGCACCTCGCGGCGCTCGAGACCCTGGGCGCCACGCCGCTGCACCGGCGCAGCTTCGCGCCCGTGGCGCGCGTGCTGGCGCGCGGGGCAAGACCATGAAGACGGTCGAGATCCGCTCGGCGGACAACGCCCACCTCAAGGCCTGGCGTCGCCTGGCCGAGAGTGCGCGCGCCTGCCGCCTGGCGGGGCGCACCCTGGCCGAGGGGCTGCATCTGGCGCAAGCCGCGCTTGCCGCCGGCGCGCCGGTGCAGGCCGTGATCCTGCGCGAAGGGGCGGCGCAGCCTGCGATCGAGCTGGCTCGCGCCGCGGCCGAGCGCCACGCCTTGCCCCTGCACCTGCTGACCGGTGCGCTCTACGAGCGCCTGGCGCCGGTCCCCGAGGGCGCGGGTCTGATGCTGGAGCTGGCCATTGCGCGGCCGCCACGGCCGCAGGCCCTGGCGCAGGACGCGGTCTATCTGTCGGGCGTGCAGGAGCCCGGCAACGTCGGTGCGCTGTTGCGCACCGCCGCGGCGGCGGGCATCGCGCAGGTCGCGGCGAGCCCGGACACGGCTTACCTGTGGTCGCCCAAGGTGCTGCGAGCGGGCATGGGGGCGCACTTCGCGCTTGCTCTGCACGAGGGCGTGGGCGCGGAGGAACTGCCGGCGATGTTCCGTGCCGAGCGCCTCGCGGCCGAGGCCAGCGGCGGCGAGGACCTGTATTCGGCCGACTGGGGGCAGGGTCCCACGCTGTGGATGTTCGGCTCCGAGGGGGCCGGTCTCGCGCCCGCCGCGCAGGCTCTGTGCCAGCGCGGCCTGACCATACCCGTGGACGCGGCGGTGGAGTCGCTCAACGTGGCGGCGGCCGCGGCGGTGTGCCTGTTCGAGCAGCGCCGCAGGCGGCTCAATCTCCGTTCCGGTCGAGCTTGACGTACTGCATGATGGTCGCGGCGATCTCTTCGATCGACTTGCTGGTCGACGACAGCCACTGGATGCCCTCGCGCCGCATCATGCGTTCGGCCGCGTCGACCTCGTAGCGGCAATTCTCGATCGAGGCGTAGCGGCTGTTCGGCCGACGCTCGTTGCGCACCTCCGAGAGGCGCTCGGGCGCGATCGACAGCCCGAAGATCTTGGCCTTGTGCGGGGGCAGGGCGCTGGGCAGGGTGTTGCGCTCGAAGTCCTCGGGGATCAGCGGGTAGTTCGCCGCCTTCACCCCGTACTGCATCGCCAGGTACAGGCTGGTCGGCGTCTTGCCGCTGCGCGAGACGCCCGCGAGGATCACGTCGGCTTCGGCAAGGCCCTTGGCCGACTGGCCATCGTCGTGGGCCAGCGTGAAGTTGATCGCCTCGATGCGGTTCTTGTACTGCTTGGAGTCCGAGATCTGGTGCGAGCGCCCCATGGTGTGGGTGCTCTTCATGTCGAGTTCGGCCTCGAGCGGCTCGACGAAGGCCTTGAACATCTCGACCACGTAGCCGGTGGTGTCGGCGCGCAAGGCCTCGCTGACCTCGGGCTCGACCAGGGTCGAAAACACGATCGGGCGCAGGCCGTCGCGAGCGTGGGCCTCGTTGACGCGCAGGGCTGCCTCGCGCGCCTTGGCAATCGTGTCGATGAAGGGCAGGCGTTGCTGGCGCGTCTGCAATTGTTCGAATTGCGTCAGCACCGCGTGACCGAGTGTCTCGGCGGTGATGCCCGTGCCGTCCGAGACGAAGAAGACGGTGCGCAGGGTGGGACGCGGGGGCCGGTCGGGCATGGGGACTCCGTTGATGCAACGCAGCGATTGCGGGGACGAGCGGCTAGAATCGAGGGCGATTTTCACATACCCACGATCAGGAGAGGGCATGCAGCGCGGCCAGTTCGTCGTTCCGTTCAGCCAGTTGCGCATGAGCGATGTGGAGTCGGTGGGCGGGAAGAACGCCTCCCTCGGCGAACTGCTGAGCCAGCTCACCGACGCGGGCATCCGCGTGCCCGATGGCTTTGCCACCACCGCCGAGGCCTTCCGGGTGTTCCTGCGCGAGGGCGGCCTGGAGGCGCGCATCGCCGACCGGCTCGAGCACCTCGACGTTGACGACACCCGTGAACTCGCGCGCGCGGGCGCGCAGATCCGCGGCTGGCTCGAGGCCGCGCCCTTCCCGGCGGAGCTCGAGGCGGAAGTGCGCCGCTTCTATGCCTGGCTCAAGGCCGACGCGCCAGGCGACATCTCGGTGGCGGTGCGCTCCTCGGCCACGGCCGAGGACCTGCCCGACGCCTCGTTCGCCGGGCAGCAGGAGACCTTTCTGAACGTGGTCGGCGCCGACGCGGTGCTCGCGCGCATGAAGGAAGTCTTCGCCTCGCTCTACAACGACCGGGCGATCGCCTACCGCGTGCACAAGGGCTTCACCCACGCCGAGGTCGCGCTCTCGGCCGGGGTGCAGCGCATGGTGCGCTCGGACCTCGGGGCTTCGGGCGTGATGTTCACCCTGGACACCGAAAGCGGCTTCGATCAGGTGGTCTTCATCACCGCCAGCTACGGACTGGGCGAGACCGTGGTCCAGGGCGCGGTGAACCCCGACGAGTTCTACGTGCACAAGCCCATGCTGGAGCTGGGCAAGTACCCCATCATCCGCCGCTCGCTGGGATCCAAGCTCATCAAGATGGAGTTCGATCCGGCCGCCAGCGGCGGGCGCACGGTGCGCACCGTGGACGTGCCCGACGCCGAACGCCACCGCTACTCGCTGACCGATGCCGACGTGCTCGAACTCGCCCGCTACGCGGTGATCATCGAGCGCCACTACGGCCGTCCGATGGACATCGAGTGGGGCAAGGACGGGCTGGACGGGCGCATCTACATCCTGCAGGCGCGGCCCGAGACCGTGAAGTCACAGGCCGGCCATGCCGACACCCAGCAGCGCTTTCGCCTCAAGGGCAAGGGCCAGATCCTGGCCAGCGGCCGCGCGATCGGCCAGAAGATCGGTGTGGGCACGGTGCGCATCGTCAGCGACGCCGAGCACATGCACCTGGTGCAGGCGGGCGACGTGCTGGTCACCGACATGACCGATCCCAACTGGGAGCCCGTGATGAAGCGCGCCGCCGCCATCGTCACCAACCGCGGCGGGCGGACCTGCCATGCGGCGATCATCGCCCGCGAGCTGGGCATCCCGGCCGTAGTGGGCTGCGGCGACGCCACCCACACGCTCAGTGACGGCGCCACCGTGACGGTGAGCTGCGCCGAGGGCGACACCGGCAACATCTACGCCGGCGCGCTCGAGATGGAGGTCGAAACCGTCAAGGCCGGCGTGCTGCCCGAGATCCCCGTCAAGATCATGATGAACGTGGGCAACCCGCAGCTCGCCTTCGACTTCCAGTCGCTGCCCAACGCCGGCGTGGGGCTGGCGCGGCTCGAGTTCATCATCAACAACAACATCGGAGTGCACCCCAAGGCGGTACTCGACTACCCCGCGCTCGACAACGAGCTCAAGCGCGCCGTGGAGCGCCTGGCGCACGGCTACGACAGCCCGCGCGCCTTCTTCGAGGCCAAGCTCGCCGAGGGCATTGCCACCATCGCCGCCGCCTTCTGGCCCAAGAAGGTCATCGTGCGCATGTCCGACTTCAAGAGCAACGAATACAAGAAGCTGATCGGGGGCAGCCGCTACGAGCCCGACGAAGAGAACCCCATGCTCGGCTTCCGCGGCGCGAGCCGCTACATCGCCGAGAGCTTCGCCGAGTGCTTCGCGATGGAGTGCGCGGCCCTGAAGCGGGTGCGCGACGACATGGGCCTGACCAACGTCGAGATCATGATTCCCTTCGTGCGCACGCTCGGCGAGGCACGGCGCGTCACCGAACTGCTGGCCGGGCACGGACTCGAGCGCGGCCACAACGGCCTGCGCCTGATCATGATGTGCGAGATCCCCAGCAACGCCGTGCTCGCTCACGAGTTCCTGCAGTATTTCGACGGCTTTTCGATCGGCTCGAACGACCTGACCCAGCTCACGCTGGGCCTGGACCGCGACTCGGGCCTGGTGGCCGAGTCCTTCGACGAGCGCGACCCGGCGGTCAAGGCCCTGCTCGCGATGGCGATCAAGGCGTGCCGCGCCGAGGGCAAGTACATCGGCATCTGCGGCCAGGGGCCCTCGGACCACGCCGACTTCGCGCAGTGGCTGATGGAGCAGGGGATCGAGTCGATCTCGCTCAATCCCGACACCGTGGTCGACACCTGGCAGCGCCTCGCGCGGCCCGGCTGATCCGCCGCACCTCACCTCTAACGGAGCCCGCGATGCCCGCCTATGCCTGGTGGTTCGTGCTTGCCCTGGCGCTGGCCGGGGGCGAGTTGCTGACCAGCACCTTCTATCTGCTGGTGCTGGGCGGCGCCGCGGCGGCCGGCGGCCTGGTGGCCCTGGCAGGCGGTCCGCCGGTGGCGCAGTTCGTGGTCGCGGCGGCGTTGGGTGTGGCGGGCTCGCTGTGGTTGCGCCGCGTGCGTGCCCGCTCGGCAGCCGCGGCCGGCGTGGACCGCATCCAGCATCCCGACGTCGGCCAGAGCCTGCGGGTTGACGGCTGGACCGCGACGGGCACGGGCAAGGCGCAGTACCGCGGCGCGGTGTGGGACGTCGAACTGGCGCCCGGCGAGCGCGCCGAGCCCGGCGAGTTCGTGATCCGCGCGATCGAATCCAACCGTCTGATCGTCGCGCGCCGAGCGCGCTAGGAGAGACCATGTTCCGAGCGAGCTTTGCGCCGGATGCCGGCACCGTGATCGCCATCGTCCTGCTGGTGCTGGTGGTGATCTTCATCATCCAGGCGTTCAAGGTGGTTCCGCAGCAGTCCGCCTGGGTGGTCGAGCGACTGGGCAAGTTCCACGCCGTGCTCCAGCCCGGGCTGAGCATCGTCGTGCCCTTCATCGACCGCGTGGCCTACAAGCACAGCCTCAAGGAAGTGCCGCTCGACACCCCCGGCCAGGTGTGCATCACCAAGGACAACACCCAGCTCAACGTCGACGGCGTGCTCTTCTTCCAGGTGACCGACCCGCAGCGGGCGAGCTACGGCACGAGCAACTACATCGTGGCGATCACCCAGCTCGCGCAGACCACGCTGCGCTCGGTGATCGGCAAGCTCGAGCTCGACAAGACCTTCGAGGAGCGCGACTTCATCAACCACTCGGTGGTCAGCGCGATCGACGAGGCCGCGCTCAACTGGGGCGTCAAGGTGCTGCGCTACGAGATCAAGGACCTCACCCCGCCCGCTGTGATCCTGCACGCCATGCAGCAGCAGATCACCGCCGAGCGCGAGAAGCGCGCCCTGATCGCCGCCTCGGAAGGCCGCAAGCAGGAGCAGATCAACATCGCCACCGGCGAGCGCGAGGCGGCCATCGCCCGCTCCGAGGGCGACAAGCAGGCCGCGATCAACAACGCGCAGGGCGAGGCTGCGGCGCTGCTGGCGGTGGCCGAGGCCACGGCCGAGGCGGTGCGCAAGGTGGCCGCCGCCACCCAGGCGGCCGGCGGGATGGAGGCGGTCAACCTCAAGGTCGCCGAGAAGTACGTCGATGCGTTCGCCGGACTGGCCAGGACCGGCAACTCGCTTATCCTGCCGGCCAACCTCGCCGACCTCGGCGGCTTGATCGCCACGGCGCTGACGGTCGTCAAGTCGCAGAAGCCGCAGGACGGGCAGCACTGACATGGAGTTCGTGATCGCTGCGGCGGGCCTCGTGCTCGCCATCGGGATGATCGTGGCGGCCGCGCGGCGCGACGCGCGTCGGCGGCGCCGGGACGAGGCCGGCGGCGATCGTCCCGAGCAGCACTGAGCGCGCGCGGGCTGCGCGCGGGAGGGAGCATGGGAGCACCGACCATCGCCGCGGGACTGAAGCAGGTCCTGGCCGGGTACACGCCGTTCTCGCAGATGGATGCGGCGGATCTCGACTTCCTGGTCGGCCATGCCGAGGTGGCCTACTTCGGCCCCGACGAGGTCCTGCTCTCGCCCTCGGCGGACGTGCCGAGCCATCTTTTCATCGTCAAGCAGGGCCGGGTGCGCGGCGAGAACCCCCGCGACGACAACGCGGTGGCGTTCGAGGGGAGCGTGGGGGACTGCTTCCCGGTGGGTGCGCTGCTCGCTGCGCGACCGGTATCCCTGGTGTATCGCTCGAGCGGCGACACCTTCGCGCTGGTGCTCGCGCGCGCGCACTTCGAGGAGCTCACCCGGCGCAGCCAGGTCTTCCTGGACTTTTGCAAGCGCCGCCTGGGCTCCCTGCTGGACTTGTCGCGCCAGCAGATGCAGGCTGCCTACGCGGCCGATGCCAATGCCCAGCGCACCCTGGCCACGCCGCTCGGTGACCTGCTCAGGGGCGAGCCGCTCGTGTGCCGGCCCGAGACGCCGCTGCGCGAGGTGTTCGCCCGCATGCACGAGCGGCGCGTGGGTTCGATCATCGTCACCGAGCCCGAAGGCGAGGGCGAGAAGGTCGCCGGCATCCTCACCCGCACCGATCTGATCGGTCGCGTGATCCTACCCGCGGTGCCGCTCGATGCGCCGGTCTCGCGCGTCATGAGCCGCGGCGTGATGGCGCTCGACGCCGCCGACACCGCGGCCGACGCCACCATGCTCATGGCCGAGCACTCGATCCGCCACGTGCCGGTCATGTCGGGCGACGCCGGCCAGCGCTACGTCGCCGGCGTGGTCTCGGAGCGTGACCTGTTCGCCATGCAGCGCCTGACGGTGCGCCAGCTGGCGGTCACCGTGCGGCGCGCGGCCGACGAGGGGGCGATCGCCGCGGTCGCGGCCGACATCCGCCGGCTGTCCTACCACCTGGTGGCGCAGGGCGTGGCCGCTCCACAGCTCACGCGCCTCATCAGCCACCTCAACGACCAGCTGACGGTGCGCCTGCTGCAACTGGCGTGCGAGAAGTTCGGCATCGACCCGCAGACGATCTGCTGGCTCGCCTTCGGCAGCGAGGGCCGGCGCGAGCAGACCATCGCCACCGACCAGGACAACGGGCTGATCCACGCGCCCGAGGCTGACCTGCCCCGTCTGCTCGAGATGGCCGACTGGGTCAACACCTCGCTCGCCGCGGCGGGATTCCCGCTGTGCAAGGGCAAGGTCATGGCGCGCAACCCCGAGCTGTGCCTCACGGCCGAGCAGTGGCACGCGCGCTTCGCAAGTTGGATCGACCGCGGGGATCCGCAGTCGCTGCTCAACGCCAGCATCTACTTCGACCTGCGGCCGTTGTTCGGCGACGGCAGCCTGGCCGACGGACTGCGCGAGGAGGTGGTGCGCCGCGCCCAGGCCAACCTGCGCTTTCTCAAGCAGATGTCGGACAACGCGCTGCGCAACCGGCCGCCCGACTCCGGCGGGATCTTCGAGTCGCTGTTCGGTGAAGCCAAGGCCGAGACCCTCGACCTGAAGATGCACGGCACCGTGCTCTTCGTCGACGCCGCCCGCATCTGGAGCCTGGCCGCGGGACTGCCGCAGACCAACACGAGCGAGCGCTTCCGGCGCCTGGCCGAGGCGGGCAAGCTGCCCGAGTCCGACGCGGCGGCGTGGATCGACAGCTTCGAGTTCTTCCAGCTGATGCGCCTGCGCGTCCAGCACCGCAGGGCCGAACGCGGCGAGCCCGAGGCCGACAACCCCAACCTGGTCGATGTGGCGCAGCTCTCGCCCCTGGACCGGCGCATCGTGAAGGAAGGTCTGCGCCAGGCCCGCAAGCTGCAAAGCCGCCTGCAGCTCGACTTTCCGGGCTAGGTCATGAGTGCGCGCGCAGGCAGGCACGGGGCAGCGGTGCCGAACGCTCGACCGATCCTGGCGAGGGTGCAGCCGTGAGCTGGCTCGCACGCCTCTTTGGACGCGATGCGGGTGCCGCCGGCGCCGAGCGCTGGGTGGTGCTCGACGTGGAAACCAGCGGCATGAACGTGGCGGCGGACGCGCTGATCTCGATCGGTGCCGTGGCCATGGTGGGAGGCCGCGTGCTGCCGGGCGACAGCCTCGAGTTCGTGGTCCGGCAGACGCAGACCAGCTCGCGCGAGAACATCCTGGTGCACGGGGTGGGCCGCGCCGCGCAGCTCGCGGGTGTGGACCCCGCTCAGGCGGTTGAGCGCTTCCTGGACTACATCGGCCGCGCGCCGCTGATCGCCTTTCACGCCCCGTTCGACCGCGGCTTCCTGGCCCGGGCGATCAAGACCTATGTGAACACGCCGTTCGACAATCCCTGGCTCGACCTCGCGGAACTGGCGCCGGCCGTGGACCCCAAGGCCCGGCTCAAGTCGCTCGACGAGTGGTTGGGGCGCTACACGATTCCGGTGTCGGCGCGGCACAGCGCGGCCGCGGATGCCTTCGCCACGGCGCTCCTGGCCGCGCGCCTGCTGCCCGAAGCCGCCCGTCAGGGCGCCCGCAGCTTCACGCAGTTGCAAAGCCTGGCCCGCTCGGCGAAGTGGATCCAGTAGCGCGCGCAGGGGGCGCTTGCGCACCTGCTCCGCGCCGGTGTCGCAGCACGCGGGCGCGAGTGGCGGCGACTAGCGGGTGCGGCTCTTGAGCAGGCGTTCCTGCTCGCGCTTCCACTGGCGGTCGGACTCGTCGGCGCGCTTCTCGAACTGGCGCTTGCCCTTGGCCAGCCCCATGGCGAGCTTCACCCGCCCCTTGCTGAAGTGCAGGTCCAGGGGCACGAGGGTGTAGCCCGCGCGCTCGACCTTGCCGATCAGCTTGGCGATCTCGCGCCCGTGCATGAGCAGCTTGCGGGTGCGCGCAGGCTCGGCCTTCTCGTGCGTGCTGGCGGTGGGCAGGGGCGTGACGTGGGCGTTGAGCAGAAAGAGCTCGGCGCCACGGATGATCACGTGGCTTTCCTTGATCTGGCTGCGCCCGGCGCGGATCGACTTGACCTCCCAGCCCTTGAGCACGAGTCCCGCCTCGAAGCGTTCCTCGATCGAATAGTCGTGCTGGGCCTTGCGGTTCTGGACGATGGCCACGGGTCGGGGCGGGGAGGGGGTGACTACAATCGCAGTCTAGCAACGCGCGCCCCGCAGCCTTCTTCACGCACCGCCCACATGACCCAGGTCGATCGCTCTCTGCTCGTGCACTACAGCGCGGAACAGATGTTCGACCTCGTGGCCGACGTCGAGAGCTATCCGCGCTTCCTGCCCTGGTGCTCGGGCGCCAAGGTGCATCGCCACCACGAGGGCGGGATCGAAGCCTCGGTGGCGCTCGATTACCGCGGCATCCGCGCCCAGTTCACCACCCACAACGACCTGCGCTACCCGGAGCAGATCCGCATGAGCCTGCGCGAGGGGCCGTTCCGCAGCCTCGGAGGCCACTGGTCCTTCATCGCCCTGCGTCCCGGGGCGTGCAAGGTGCATCTCGTTTTGCACTACGAGATCGCCAGCTCGCTGCTGGGCCGCGCCCTGGCTCCCGTGTTCGAGCACGTGATCGGCTCGATGATCGAGTCCTTCGAGGCGCGGGCCGAGGCCCTCTATGGCCCGACCTGACGGGGCGCCCGAAGCCTCGGAGGCTGCGCCGCCTCACCCTGCGCCGGGGCGTGGCGCGCCCGTGGTTCGGGTGAGCGTGGTGCTCGCCCAGCCTGCAAACCTGCGGTGCGTCGAACTGACCCTGCCAGCGCCCGCGCGGCTTGCCCAGGCCGCGCAGGCGAGCGGCCTGTGGCAGCCGGAATCGGGCCTGGACCTCGGACTGTGGGGGCATCGCCTGCCGGGCGACACGGAACTGGCCGACGGCGACCGGGTCGAGATCTACCGGCCGCTGCTGATCGATCCCAAGGACGCCCGGCGCCACCGCGCCACGCTGCGGCGCGCGCGCCAGCCGGGCTGAAGCCCGGCCGCACGAGCCCGGATCCGCCTGCGCGGGCGGGGCCGGAGCGCGCAGTTCAGGGCTGGCAGAGGGAGGTGACGTTCTGGCGCATGCGCTGCAATTCTTCGGCGCGCTGGGCATCGTCGAGGAACTCGCGGCCCCCGTCGGCGGTGGGGCGCGCCACCCGCTGACCTTCCTCGAGCGCGCGCAGGTAGCTGCGGGCGCGTTCGCACTCCTGGGCGCGGCGGGCGCGGGTGGCTTCGTCATCCGCGACCTTGGCGGCGCTGGCTTGGGCGTCCTGCTGGCGCTTGCGCGCCTCGAGCTCGCGCTGGGCGGCGCTGGGGGCTGCGGGGGCGGCGGCGCGTGCCGCCGCGGGCTCGGCAGCCACCGCCTCGCCGGGGATCACCGGCGTGGCCGACACGCCGGGCTGGCGCACGATCTGGCTCGCCTTGACCGAGGGTGGCGGCGCGCGGTCCGAAAAGACCAGCGTGCCGTTCGCGTCACGCCACGCCCACTGCGCGGACGCGGCGGGCGCCAGGGCACCGAGGCTGAGGGCGATGAGCAGCGCGGCCAGGGCAGGGCGGGTAAGTGGCATGGTGGCTCCGGAGGTTGGGTCGATTGTCCGGGGCCTGTGGTGGCCGGCGCAAGGCGGCATCGCCGCCTCGCGGTATGGCGGACGATGCCGTGCGCCGCCACATGGCGCGGGAATGCCACGGGCTGCCCGGCGCCGCCGCCCCCGTATAATTCGGTTTTGCGACATGGGGTTTCCGATGCGTCTGCTCCAGAAGGCCCTCACCTTCGACGACGTGCTCCTCGTGCCCGCCTACTCGGCGGTCCTGGCCCGAGGCACGCAACTAGCCACCCAGCTCACCCGCAACGTCCGCCTTAACCTGCCGCTCGTGTCCGCCGCGATGGACACGGTCACGGAAGCGCGCCTGGCCATCGCCCTGGCCCAGGAAGGCGGAATCGGCATCATCCACAAGAACTTTTCGCCCGCCGCCCAGGCGGCCGAGGTCGCCAAGGTCAAGCGCCACGAGGCCGGAGTGGTGCGCGACCCGATCACGATCGGGCCCGACATGACGGTGCGCGACGTGATCGAGCTCACCCGCACCCACAAGATCTCGGGCCTGCCGGTGGTGCAGGGCAAGCGCGTGGTGGGCATCGTCACCAACCGCGATCTGCGCTTCGAGTCGCGCATGGACGCCAAGGTGACCGAGATCATGACCCCGCGCGAGCGCCTGGTCACGGTGCCCGAGGGTGCCAGCCTCGAAGAAGCCAAGGACCTCATGCACCGCCACAAGCTCGAGCGCGTGCTGGTGGTCGACGACGAGTTCAACCTGCGCGGCCTGATCACGGTGAAGGACATCACCAAGGCCACCGAGCACCCCGACGCCGCCAAGGACGAACAGGGCAAGCTGCGCGTGGGTGGCGCCATCAGCACCGGCGAGGACTCGATCGAGCGCGCCCACCTGATGGTCGAGGCCGGCGTCGACGTGCTGATCGTGGACACCGCGCACGGCCACAGCCAGGGCGTGCTCGACCGCGTGGCCTGGGTCAAGATGACCTTCCCGCGGGTGGACGTGATCGGCGGCAACATCGCCACCGCCGAGGCCGCGCGTGCGCTGGTGGCCGCGGGTGCCGACGGCGTGAAGGTGGGCATCGGCCCGGGCTCGATCTGCACCACCCGCATCGTGGCCGGCGTGGGCGTGCCGCAGATCAGCGCCATCGCCAACGTGGCCGCCGCGCTCGAGGGCACCGGCGTGCCGCTGATTGCCGACGGCGGCGTGCGCTACTCGGGCGACCTGGCCAAGGCGATCGCCGCGGGCGCCAACTCGGTGATGATGGGCGGCATGTTCGCCGGCACCGAAGAGGCGCCGGGCGAGGTGATCCTCTACCAGGGCCGCTCGTACAAGAGCTACCGCGGCATGGGCTCGCTGGGCGCCATGCAAAAGGGCTCGGCCGAGCGCTACTTCCAGGACAACAACGAGGGCAACATCGAGAAGCTGGTGCCCGAGGGCATCGAGGGCATGGTGCCCTACAAGGGCTCGGTGCTGGCCATCATCTACCAGATGGCCGGCGGCCTGCGCTCCTCGATGGGCTACTGCGGCTGCGCCACCATCGACGAGATGCGCAGCCGTGCCTCCTTCGTCCAGATCACTGCTGCCGGCATGCGCGAGTCGCACGTGCACGACGTCAAGATCACCAAGGAAGCCCCCAACTACCGCCTCGACAACTGAGCCGGGCCGCCGGCGGTGGCGCCCGGAAGGCGCCGGCGCCTGCTGCCCACCGACACGCAGCCGCGTCCGCCGTCCCCTGCGGTGGACGCGGCAGCTTTTTCAGCGCCCCGCCCGCCCCGCATCCTGACCGCGCCCGCCATGAACCACGACCGCATCCTCATCCTCGACTTCGGCTCCCAGGTCACGCAACTGATTGCCCGGCGCGTGCGCGAGGCGCACGTGTACTGCGAGATCCATCCCAGCGAGGTGAGCGCCGAGTTCATCCGCGAGTTCGCGCCCAAGGGCGTGATCCTCTCGGGCTCGCACATGAGCGCCTACGAGGAGTCCACCGACCGCGCCCCGGCCGCAGTGTTCGAACTGGGCGTGCCGGTGCTGGGCATCTGCTACGGCATGCAGACCATGGCGCAGCAACTTGGCGGCAAGGTCGAGGGCGGCCACACGCGCGAGTTCGGCTACGCCGAGGTGCGGGCGCACGGGCACACCCGGCTGCTCAAGGGCATCGAGGACTTCGCCACGCCCGAGGGCCACGGCATGCTCAAGGTGTGGATGAGCCACGGCGACAAGGTCACCGAGCTGCCGCCAGGCTTCAAGCTCATGGCCAGCACCCCGAGCTGCCCCATCGCCGGCATGGCCGACGAGGCGCGCGGCTACTACGCCGTGCAGTTCCACCCCGAAGTCACCCACACCATGCAGGGCAAGGCGCTGCTCGAGCGCTTCGTGCTCGAGATCTGCGGCGCCCGCGCCGACTGGGTGATGCGCGACCACGTGAGCGAGGCGGTGGAGAAGATCCGCACCCAGGTGGGCGCCGAGGAAGTGATCCTGGGCCTGTCGGGCGGGGTCGATTCCTCGGTGGCTGCGGCGCTGATCCACCGCGCGATCGGCAAGCAGCTCACCTGCGTGTTCGTCGACAACGGCCTGCTGCGCCTGGGCGAGCGCGAGCAAGTGGTCGAGACCTTCCAGAAGCACATGGGGCTCAAGCTGATCGTGGTCGACGCGGTCGAGCGCTTCATGAATGCCCTGGCCGGCGTGTCCGACCCCGAGGCCAAGCGCAAGATCATCGGCCGCGAGTTCGTGCACATCTTCCAGGAAGAGGCCGAGAAGCTCTCCGGCGCGAAGTGGCTGGCGCAAGGCACGATCTACCCCGACGTGATCGAGTCGGCCGGGGCCAAGACCAAGAAGGCCACCACGATCAAGAGCCACCACAACGTGGGCGGCCTGCCCGAGACCCTGCACCTCAAGCTGCTCGAGCCACTGCGCGACCTATTCAAGGACGAGGTGCGCGAGCTAGGCGTGGCGCTGGGCCTGCCGCACGAGATGGTCTACCGCCATCCCTTCCCCGGCCCGGGCCTGGGCGTGCGCATCCTGGGCGAGGTCAAGCGCGAATACGCCGACCTGCTGCGCCGCGCCGACGCCATCTTCATCGAGGAGCTGCGTGCCGCCGGCTGGTACGACAAGACCAGCCAGGCCTTCGCGGTGTTCCTGCCGGTCAAGAGCGTGGGCGTGATGGGCGACGGGCGTACCTACGAGTGGGTGGTGAGCCTGCGCGCCGTGCAGACCTCGGACTTCATGACCGCGCACTGGTCGCACCTGCCCTACGAGCTGCTCGGCCGCGCGAGCAACCGCATCATCAACGAGGTGCGCGGCATCAACCGCGTGGTCTAC
>ERZ795054.904-NODE-904-length-31661-cov-4.714358_pt1 | contig 31661 bp, 20 predicted proteins | sample MGYA00375138_ERZ795054 | MGnify/ENA primary metagenome ERZ795054 (study PRJEB30183, sample SAMN05720215) | anaerobic digester metagenome | isolation source: active sludge of municipal wastewater-treating anaerobic digesters | place: USA | collected 2014-12-23 ... | reverse complement strand
ATCCACTCGCTCAACTTCCTCTTTCCAGAACTCGAGCAACGCCCAGGTGACCGCCGTTCCCCAGGGGGTGAGCCGGGCGCCGCCAACGAGCCAGCCGCGCCCCCCCCAATCCCTCCGTTCCTTTGCCAGAACCGGCCGCGGACGGATCTCAATCAGACCCAACTGCTGTTGGACGAACAGAGTCCACGGCGGAAGCAGACCCTGAGGGCCAAAAGTGTAGGCGGACTCGTAATGGTCGAAACTACGCCAGCGGTCGCTCAAGTGGCCCAGGAATGCTGCGATCGTTTCGAAAGGCTCCGCCTCCTCGCGCGTGCGGTGGCCCCCGATCACGGAGGACTGAGCCTCGAAGAGCAGAGCCTCGAGCAAGGCAAAGTACTGCTCCGTGGAGTTCAGCCCGCGCCACGCATTCCAGGCCGCCGGACACACCATCAAACGATTCCCTTTGACCTGGAGCAGTTCCATCACGCGCAGCAGAATGAAGACCCCGGCCAGGTTCGGGTAGTCCCGGAGCAGGGCCCGTTTCAACGCCAATTGAATGGGATAGCTTGCCTGCCGGTTCAGTTCCGGGAGTCGTTCGACCGGCAAGCTGGCGTTCCGGCTCTTGACGGCAATGCCCTCAGGGCCGACGAACTCGATGAGACTCGCGACATCCTTTAGAATGGTGCCGGGCTGAGCTGGTGCAACCTGCTGCTCGGTCAGGACCCGTTGGCACTGATCGGCCATCGCGTTCCATTTCCTCCAGGCTCTGCCGTCGGAGTGGTAGAGTGACAACATGCGCTTTCCCTTTCATCGAGTCCCTTCGATCGTATTCCCAGGAAGCAGGCAAGGAAATGAGAAAGATCCGGTCACGCAAATGTGGCTCTCAGTGGCTCACGGAGCCGCCGCTCCGCCACCGGTCGAACACCGCGCGGATTCGGGCCAGTTGGATGGCGACGTGCTTCCCCTTCCTCATCGCGGCAATCGCAATGGTGGCGTGGAGATGATCCGGCGTCATGACCTCGACCGCATCCAGGTCCTTCTCCCCCTCGAGCAACTGACGGAAGTCGGCATACGCGGCACAGCCCTTGAACTGTCCCGAAGGCCGCCGCTGGGCGTAGCCCGCCTCGACAATGGCCTGGCCATTGTCCCGCAGCCGATGAGGCAGATGTTGAACTTCTCGCTTGGAGCGACATGCCCCGCCCCGCGCAGCACGTGCCGCGGCACCATGGTGAAGGCGGCCGCCGACGCAGCCGCGCCACTGAGGAATGTGCGTCGGTTCATTTGTGTTTTCATGGTTGCAGACGATCTACACGTTCCTGGCATCAGGCACCTGGAATCCAGGGCGATTGGCGTCCTTCAGCAGTTCGTTGGCTTCAGTCGCGAATTCACCCGTATGTCGTTCGGTTTGAGGATCGAAGGCCAGCCACGGGCCCACCATATACTGATTTCCGTCTTCCGGAACGCCGACACCCTTGCTCATGACCTCGTGGAGCTTCATGAAATGCTCGTAGGCGTCTTTGTTGTCGCCAAACCGGCCGGCCTTGGCATTGAAAGGGACGCCTTTGCCCAGGCGATACGAGTTGTTCATGAGATGGCCCAGGACACAACTGTGGTGGGCATCGACAGCATTGCCGTTGGCCATTTGGGGGTCGCCGGCTCGACAGGCTGCGATGAAGCTGCCGAACTGTCCGCCCGGGGTGACCTGCCCGTTCGGGACCTCGATCTTCTCCCCCTGGTCGCTGCCCTTGGGATAGTACTGTCCGCCGATGATCCTGCCGCCATCCTCGAAGTAGTACTCGTTCTCGACCTGGCGCCGGTAGCCGTCATAGTTGACGTTGCGAACGTTGAAGAACACGTACTGTCCGTTGGGATACTCCGCTATGCCCAACATCGTGTTCGGGGTTTCCCCCTGATCGTTCCAGAGAAAGCGTCCGCCGATCGCCATGGCGCGGATCGGGTTGGTCAATCCCTTGTCCAGGGCCCAGTAAGCCATGTCGAGTTGGTGGGTCCCCTGGTTGTTGAGGTCACCGTTGCCGGTCTCCCAGAACCAGTGCCAGTTGTAGTGAACGTAGTTGGCGTGGTAGGCGTCGATCCTCGCTGGGCCGCGCCACAGGTTCCAGTCCAGATGAGCCGGGGGAGCGGAGGGGCTCTTGAAGCCGATGGTGTCGCGCGGTTTGCAGCAGTAGCCGTATGAGATCTTCAGCTTGCCGAACTTGCCGGACCGGATGAGTTCGTGCAGGCCGGCGTTCTTCGCACTGCTGCGGCTTTGCGTGCCGTGCTGGATGACCACGCCGTGCTTCTTCTGCGCCTCGACCACGACGCGCCCCTCCTGGACATCGTGGCTCATGGGCTTTTCCACATACACGTGCTTGCCGGCCTGGGCCGCCCAGATCGTCATCAGCGAATGCCAGTGGTTCGGCGCGGCAATCGAAATGGCGTCCAGGCTCTTGTCTTCCAGCGCTTTCCGCACATCCGCCACCCCCTTGCAGGCAAACCTGTCCCCGGTCTTCTCCTTCACGTACGCCAGCCGCTGTGCCAGCACCTGCTCGTCCGGATCGATCAGGCAGGCGAGTTCCACGTTCTTCTGGCCCAGCCAGGCATTAACGTGACCGCCGCCTTGGCCATGCACGCCGGCGACCGCGATGCGCAGACGGTCATTGGCGCCCAAGACCTTCGCGGTGGATCCGGTGCCGCAGACGATGAATGTCGTTCCGGCGGCCAGTGAATGTCTCAGGAATGTGCGTCGATTGATGTGGTGCATATGCGTCATATGAAAACAGTGGGTTGAGCGTTTGACCGAAAGTGTGTATTCGCGAAATTCGTTGTCGAGCCGTCATTTCGCGAGAGCAAACGCATGGGCGCATCTCAGTCCATTTCAATCGTCAGGGGCGGATGCGAGAGGAGCGCGGAATTCATTCCGCTCAAACACGGCAACGGCACGGTGCTGCGGATTCAAGTCCGCGCTCCCAGGAAGGTTCATGGGGAGAGGGGAGTTGTCCTGCGGGACATGCCCAGGGCACATGAACCCGGGAGCGCCGGCATCCCTGCCGGCGTGTCGGTTCTGGACCATTCTTCTCGCCGGCAGGGATGCCGGCGCTCCCAGTGCAGGTTCATGGAGAGGAGCACGGTGACTTGTTCGCGTGGCTCGAACTGAACCGCGAAATACCCGAAACACGCGAACCCGGCGCCGTAATGGAAAAGCACTCCTCCTTCCTTATCGCGTGTTTGGCGTGGTTGGCGGGCACCTTTGAGGAACCTGAACCTGGTCACAACCGAATTCCTGACTCGCCCCCGGCAAACGGATCTGGCATCAAGAGCCATGCGCAACATCCGGGTCAGACGTCGAGCCAGCGGTCTGCTCTTCGCCATCCTCAGTGCGGGGCGCCTCATGGCGACGGCGATGGCCGCCCCGGACGCCGACGATTTCTCCTGGGTGCGCGGGGCGAATTTTGTGCCGTCCTATGCCCGGAACGACGTGCAGATTTGGATGGATTACGATCCCGCTGTCGTGGACCGCGAACTGGGCTACGCGGCGAAGCTCGATCTCAATTGCGTCCGCGTTTTCCTCCAGGTGGCCGTCTATGAACGTGACCCGCGGCGGTTCCTCGACAACTTTGAGAGCTTCCTGAGTCTCTGCGCCAAACACCGCCTCCAGATGATGCCGGTGCTGTTCGATTCCTGCTTCGGCGAGTTCCCCGATCTCGAGACGTATCGCCACAAAGACTGGATGGCCTGTCCCGGACAGAATCGACTCGGCCCCGAGCATTGGCCCGCAATGCAGAAGTATGTCGCGGACGTGGTTGGCGGCCACAGGGCGGACCCGCGCATCGTGATGTGGGACGTGATGAACGAGCCGACGTGCACCTCGTTTTACAAGAAGCTCGAAGACAAGGAAGCCATCCACACGTTTCTGAAGCAGGCGCTGGCCTGGGTTAAAGCGCAGCAACCGAGCCAGCCGCGCACGGTCGGCCTGATGCACAGCCAGGAACTCGAGCTGGTGCAGGACGACGTCGAGGTGCTCGGGTTCCACAATTACCGCGGGGACCTGCGCGAAGACATCCGCCGCGTCCAGGAACTGGGGCGAAAGCTGGGCAAGCCGGTCCTCATCAACGAAGTGGTCATGCGCCCGCGGCAGCCGTTCGACTTCGCCATGCCGATCCTGCGCGAGGAGAAGATCGGCTGGGTGTTCTGGGAACTGATGTTCGGCAAGACGCAGTTCACGCGCGACGCCAATTCGATCCAGGGCCTGCTCTATCCCGACGGGACCTGCCGCGACGCGCGCGAAGTCGCCGCCGTGATGAATCTCAGCATCGAGGAAGCGGTCCGGCTCTTCCCGCAACCGCGTCCGGCCCCGCCGCCGCTGCCCGGCGAAGTCATGCCCGCGCCGCGCATGTTGTTCGGCGACGATACCCGGCATGGCCGCCCCTTTGCCAAAGACCCGTGCGTCCTCCGTCTCGGGGATCGTTACCTGATGTATTACTCGATGGCGCCGCCCACCAACAGAGCCGCGCCCAAAGGCTGGGCCATCGGCATCGCCGAGAGCCGCGACCTGGTGCAGTGGAAGAAGGCCGGCGAGATCCTCCCCGAACAAGCCTGCGAACAGAATGGCCTGGTGAACGGCAAAGCCCTGCTGCTTGGCGGCAAGGTTCACCTGTTCTACAACACCTACGGCAACGGAAAGAACGATGCCCTCTGCCACGTTGCTTCCGACGATGGGCTGAAGTTCACGCGCAATCCCGGCAATCCCATCCTGCGTCCCACAGGCGACTGGAACTCCGGGCGCGCGATCGACTGCGACGCCTTCGCGTTTGCCGGCAAGCTCTGGCTCATCTACGCCACGCGCGATCCCTCGATGCAGACGCAGATGCTCGTCGCTGCGACGGCCGACCTGAAGAGCGACTTTGGCCGCGATGCGTGGACCCCCGTAGGTGACGGCCCCATTCTCAAGCCGGAATTGCCTTGGGAGACCCGCTGCATCGAAGCCCCCTCTGTGATCCAGCGTGGGAATACGCTCTATCTCTTCTATGGCGGCGGCTACAACAACGACCCGCAGCAAATTGGCTGCGCCACCAGCACCGATGGTCTGCACTGGACGCGGCTGCATCGCGAACCCCTCATTCCCAACGGCCAACCCGGAGATTGGAACTCGAGCGAGACGGGTCACCCCGGCATCTTCACCGACACCGACGGCCGGACGTACCTCTTTGTGCAAGGCAACAACGACAAAGGCCGCACCTGGTTCCTTTCCGCCTACGAAATCGACTGGCGCCAAGGCCGCCCCGCCGTCGTATGGGACTCGGGCAAGTTTCCGATGAAACGTCCCGGCCCGGCGGCGCACAGCGAAGGCGGCATCGCCTTCTCGCCCGGTTGGACCTGCTGGCGCGGCGAAGGTCCACGCGGTGGCGGACTGCATTACGCAAACACCGCCGGCGCGACTGCGACGTGGGAGACGACAGGAGGCGATGTGACGCTCATCCACAAAGTCGGCCCCGATTGCGGCCTCGCCCGGGTGCTGATTGACGGCCAGCCCGCAACTCAGGCCGAATTCGACACCTACGCGCCAATCGTCGAGTGGAATCACCGCCGCGTGCTGGCCACCAACCTTCCGCCGCGCCGGCACGTGGTCACCGTCGTCACGTTGGGCCAGAAGAACGAGAGGTCTTCCGACCGGTATGTGCAGATTGTGGGATTCGAATGAGCGGGTCCGTCACTCTGCGTTGGTACGCCATGCTGTCTTCCGCTACAGTCCGGCGACATGAAATCGCCGCCCTTTATACGTTTGATCCGCCTGCATCACGCCTTGGCCGCCCCGTGGCTGCTCTGCGGCACTTGGCAAGCGGATGCGGACACCGCGTTCGATGCCCCCGGCAACTTCAATCCCATCGTGCCCGGCTACTTCGCCGACCCGACGATCAAGAAGTTCGGCGACACCTTCTACCTTTACGCCACCACTGACGGCAACGGCGGGGGGCGCGGGCCGGCGACGGTCTGGGTTTCCTCGAACTTCGTGGACTGGGTGCTGGTGCCGATGAACTGGCCCACCACGCCGCACTACTGGGCGCCCGACGTGGTCAAGCGCCCCGATGGCCGCTACTACCTCTTCTACAACCAACCCTGCAACACTTTCGCCGGAGCCTCCGACATGCCCATCGGCCCCTGGACGCCGCTCACGCCGGGCGACGGGCTCGTCATCGAGGATCGTTTGGTCAAGGACGTCATCACGCTCGACACCCAGTTCTTCGAGGACAAGGACGGCACGCTCTACGGTCACTGGGGCACATGGGGCATCTTCCCGAATAGCGGCTGCGGCTGGGGCGTGTTCAACGCGGACATGAAATCCTTCGCGCGGCTCGGCATGATTCCGAACACGCAGGCCAAGGACTTCTTCGAAGCGCCGTTCATGATCGAGCGCAACGGCGTTTACTACTTCACCTATTCCTCCGGCTCGTGCCACGACGCCAGCTATCGCGTGCAATACGCCGTCAGCGACAAGCCCGACGGCGAATTCAAGATGGGGCCCAACAATCCCATCCTCGCCACGAGCGCCGACGGCAAGGTCCACGGTCCCGGGCATCACTCGATTCTCCAGCAGGGCGACGAGTACTTCATCGTCTATCACCGGCACGACATTCCGGTGACGCCGAACGGCATGCACCGGCAGATTTGCGCCGACCGCCTGGTCTTCGAGCGCGATGGGGTGATCAAGAAGATCGAGTCGACGCACCAGGGCATCGGCGCGCTCGGCCCCAAGTCGCCGCGTTTGAACCTCGCGTTGACGAAGAAGGTCACCGCCTCGTCGTGTTACCAGGACACGCTCCGCCATCACGAATACAGGCCCGAATACGCCGTGGACGACAATAACGCCACGCTCTGGCGGCCGGGGAACAACCGCGCGGGAAACTGGCTGACGGTCGATCTCGGTTCCGCCCAGCGCGTGCGCCGCACGACCACGCAGTTCGAATACGGCACCTGGTTCTACCAGTATCTCATCGAGTCCTCGCTTGATGGCCGGACGTGGAAGACCTTCGCCGATCGCCGGCAAAACACCCGCTGGGGCAGTCCGATGGTCGACGACGGCGACGCCGAGGCGCGCTACCTGCGCCTGACGGTGACCGGCACCGAGTTGCCGGGCTTGTTCGGCGCGGTATGGAATTTCAAAGCGTACACCGACGCGCCCGCTGATCCGCTGCTCGCCATGGCGGACAAGGCGTTTGCCGAATTCATCGCCTCCAAACCTCCTAGCAGCCGAGGCAACGAGGCTCAAACCTCATCGGCGCAGAGCCAGAGCCTTCTAACGTCGGCTGCTACTCAGCCTCTCATCCACCTCGATGTCGCCGGACTCCAACTCGGCACACCCATTACGGCTTGGACTAATCAGGGCACGCTTGGCGGGGACTTCCGCGGCCGCGAGACCAAGCCCGTCGTGGACATGGCCGGCGGACGCAAAGCCGTCCGGTTCTCCGGCAAGCAGATGCTCACCGCCTCATTCCGGGCGCCCCGATCGCTCGCGGGTAACAGCAGTTTCACCGTGGCGGCGTGGGTGAACAATCCGGAGATTGGTGAAAGCGAATGCCTCATCAGTTGGGCTGGACGCGGCGGGCCGGATGCCACCACGGCGCAATTCGGCTACGGTACGCATCCTGAATTTGGCGCGGTCGGTCACTGGGGATTTGCGGACATGGGCTTTCGCGGCGCGCCAGCCGAAGCCGGGCAATGGCACCATCTGGCGGTGGTCTTCGACGGCGTCATCGAGCGTGTCTATGTGGACGGGCAACTCAACAACTCCGAGGCCAAGATGCTGCTCATGCACGAAGGGCGGCCTGTCTATGTGGGTGCGTCCGAGCCCGGCTCCGAATACTTCGATGGTTCCCTCGCCGCGTTGCGCGTTTACGACGGCGCATTGAGCGAGTCCGAGGTGAAGAACCTGGCCGCCGATGAACCATCCGCCGACGTGCTCGTTCACGTGGACTCGGCCAAGCTTGACTACGGCCCGCTCCAGTCGTGGGCCAACAACGGCTCGCTCGGTGGAGCCTTCATCGGCGAGAAAGCGCCGGTCGTGGCGGATGTAAACAGCCGCATTGCGCCACGCTTTGCATCGAGCCAATCGCTCGAACTCGCAGCCGAAAGTGCCGTGACCCTTGGAGATTTCACCCTGCTCGCCGGGATCATCAATCCTTCACTGGAAGAGCCGGAATCGGCCGTGGAGTTCATTGATGGCGAGGCCAAACATCACGCGCTCCTGCCGACACCGCCCGCGGGAGGCTGGCACCAACTGGCGTTGGTTTACTCTGGCGGCCGTGGCGCCTTCTTCATCAATGGCGGTCCGACGCGAACGAGTCTGCCGCCGCCGCCCAAGACGCTGAAGGCCGTCCGACTCGGTGGACAGCCGCCGTTTAGCGGGGCTTTCACGCGCGTGCAACTGTTTCGGCGAGCGCTCTCGGCCGAAGAGGTTTCCCAACTGCACGCGCTCTGGAAGCAGGAGTGGCGGACGCCCGCGCCGAATCCCGCCGCCTTTGCGCAAAAGCCCGCCGCGCTGTGGCCGACGGCGGTGGCCATGACCGCCGAGCGCGGGCGATCGGATCTTGGCAGCGTCGAGTATCTCTTCACCGAAACCACCCGCCACGCGGGCGCGAGCAGCAGCGGTTGGACTCCCAATGCGTTCTTCCTCGACGACGGACTGCAACCCAACACTCGCTATGCATATACCGTGGCCATGCGCGATCCATTGGGCAACGTCACCGTCGCCTCGGCGCCACTCGAAGGGGTCACTGACACTGCGCAATTCCAGGCGCTCGCCGATTCCTTCAAGACCGATCGCGATTATCTGGCGCAGGGCGCCGAGGGCACAATCTGGGACGGTTCCCTGAGCCAAGACGACGCCAGCATGCCGGAAGTCATCGCGGCGAAGGACAGCGTGTTGCGGCTGCAATCCAAGGGCACCGTCTGGGACGGCGGCAAGCCGCTCGGCGCCTTTCTCTACAAGCGCGTTCCCGGCGACTTTGTGGCCGAGGCGACGGTGGCCGATTACGCCGGCCTCAGCACCCGGAAAGTGCCTGGGAACAACGACGGCGGCCTGATGGTGCGGGTGCCGAAGGTGGCGGATGCCGGTCCAGGCGAGGACCTGGTCCAGCTCAATTTTTTCCCGATCTGGAACCAGGGGAACATGGTGACCAGCCTCGACGGCGGACGCTCGCAAAAGGGCAACATGCTGGCCTGGGACGCGCATCGCCATCTCCAGATCATCCGCCAGGGAACCCTGTTTCACTTCCGCACCAGCGCGGACGGGGAGGACTGGCAAGACATGCCCGGCTCGCCCGTAGAGCGCAAGGATCTGGCCGGTCTGCCGCTCCAGGTTGGCCTCTACCACGCCAGTTACGGCGGCGACAGCAGCTTCGTCGCATTCAGCAACTTCCGGTTGATCATCCGGAAATGACGAGGAGATCTCCATGATATCTGACCTCCTTGAGTCGCGTCTTGGCGCCATGCCAGAGTGGCATTGGTGCACGCTTCGACCGCTCTTGCAGGATCAAATCGTGCAACGCCGTTGCCTGGCTCCAGGTCTCGGCTCCAAGGAAGCTTGGTCGTCCGTCTCGAGCCGGTGTCGCAAAAGCTGCGACATGACACGCGCGGCTGGAAAGGGCATGATCGCGTCCGACAACCATATGAGACTCACGAACGACCGTGACCGGAATGCTGCTGCGCTGAAGAGAGCGAAGCGGGGCCTTGCGCTTTCAACCCTGCTGCTGCTCGTCCTCCTCGGGCGCGCAGCGGGTCCGGCCACAGTCTTCGCCGCGGAACCGAAGCGCACGGTTCCCACCGATCGTCCGGTCAGTTATGAGGCGTTCGGTGCGGTCGGGGACGGCGTGGCCGACGACCTGCCAGCCATCGTCGAGGCGCATGCGTTTGCCAATGCCCACGGTCTGGCGGTGCAGGCCAAGCCCGGTGCCACCTACCACCTCGGTCGCCGGGCGCTCACCGCCGTCATCGCCACCGACATCGACTGGGGCACGGCGCGGTTCATCATCGACGACACCGAAGTCGAAAACCACCGCGCGTCGCTCTTCGCCGTCCGCTCGCTGCTCGAGCCCGTGACGCTGTCGATCCCGCGGTTGAGCCGCGACCAGCGGCATCTCGACGAGGTGCCGCCCCGCGACTGCTGGGTGCGCGTGGAGAACAGCCGCCAGCGGCGCTACATCCGCCGCGGCCTCAACCAGAACCATGGGTCGACCCAGCGCGATTGCTTCGTCCTGCGCCGTGACGGCACCATCGAGGGGGCCATCGACTGGGACTACGACACGATTACGCGCGTCGAAGCCCGCCCGATCGACGAGCGGCCGCTGGTCCTCAAGGGCGGGGTCTTCACCACCATCGCCAACCGGATGGAGCAGGCCAAGGGTTACAACTACTGGGCGCGGAACATCGCCATCCACCGCTCGAACACCTCCGTCGTGGGCCTGACCCATTACGTCGTGGGCGAGACGGACACCGGCCATCCCTACGGCGGATTCCTCGCGGTGAGCAGTTGCGCCAACGTGACGCTGCGCGACTGCTTCGTCACCGGCCACAAGACCTACAGAACCATCGGCGCCGCCGGCAAACCGGTGAGCATGGGCACCTACGACCTGAGCGCGAACGAAGTGGTCAACTTCACGATGATCGGCTGCCGCATGGATAACATCTGCGACGCCACGCGCTGGGGCGTCATCGGGGCCAACTTCTGCAAGAACATCCTCCTGGAGAACTGCACGCTGTCCCGCATGGACACCCACCAGGGCGTTTCCGGCGCCTACACGATCCGCGGCTGCACGTTGGGCCTCGCCGGGCTCAACGCCATTGGCCGGGGCACGCTGACGGTCGAAGACTCCACGCTGAACGGCCGCTCGCTGATCACCCTGCGCGGCGACTACGGCAGCACCTGGGAAGGCAGCATCGTGATCCGCAACAGCCGCTGGATCCCCGCATGCGGCGCACCGGTCCAGCCCTACCTCCTCAGCGCGAGCAACGACGGGCAGCACGACTTCGGCTATCCCTGCTTCATGCCGCGGGAAATCAGCATCGACAGCCTCACGATCGACGACCGCCAGCACCCCAAGGATTACTCTGGCCCCTACCTTTTCACCGACCCCGACGGCGCGATGTCGTCCACGGGCGCCCGCCCATTTCCATACCGGCTGACCGAGCGGGTGACCCTCCGCAACCTGACCACGACCAGCGGCCAGAAGCCCCGCCTGTCGCCGGACCCCGCGTTCGCCGCCAGCCTGCAGGTGATCGAGCTGAACTGAGCTGAGACGAAAGGAAAACCACGACGAAGGGACGGCAGCTCCATCACCATGAAACGCCTGTTGACCCTCATATCGCCCACCTCAAGAACGGGCTGGACCTGGCCCGCGAGACCGGCATGCCGCTCTTCATCTGGTTGGATGGCGAGTATTGGTGGCAGCACCGCCCGGATCTGTGGAACTGGTGGGATCCCACGAAGCCCGGCTACGACCCGAGGAACAAGGAGAATGTCGAATGGTTCTCGTGGAACTCCGACGACGCGCTCAAGATCTCATGGCTCAACTGGGGCCGGCAGATCCGCATGCTCCCGCCGCCAAACCTGATGAGCCCGCGCTATCGGGCGGCCTGTCATGAGAAGATGCGGCTCCTGGTGCCGATCATCCTGGATTGGTGGAAGGCGCTGCCGGCTGACCAGAGGCACCTGCTGGCGGGGGTGAAGGTCGGCTGGGAATCTTCCATTGGCGTGAACAACTTCTACTATCCCAATGGCAACGATTTGCTCGACAAACCGGCCGACGAAGACCCCAGGCACGGCATCAAGGCCACCGAGGTGCCCGCGCGAGGGTTGGTGCAACTCGGCTATGCCGCGGTGAAGACCGCCGGGATTCGCACCGAAGGACAAATCACCGAGGCGGACCTGGCCGAGGTGGCGCGGCGTCACATGGAGGATCTGGCGCGGCTGGCGTCCGAGTTGGGTGTGCCGCGCGATCGCCTGTACACCCACGGCGCGGGATGGAAGGAGAAAGAACTGCTTTACGGCGCGGCGGTGAACCCGTTCAGTTGCCCCGGGTGGAGCTTCTATCGCCACGCTGGCGACCCGTCGAAGGACGCGGGAGTGCAGGAGGCGCTGGCGCGCAGCGACGCGCCGCACTGGGGGGCCGTCGAGTGGCTTTATCAGGGCCCGCGGACGGTGGACGCCTGGCGCGACGCGTTGGAGAAGACGCTGGCTGACCCGCGCTGCCGGCTGATCTGCATCGTCAACTGGTCGAGCATCAAGGATGATGCCGCCGCCCATGAGGCGCTGGCCGCGCTGAACGCCGCCGATGCGCCAGTGGAGAAGCCCAACATCATCGTCATCCTCGCCGACGACCTTGGCTATGGGGACGTGCAGTGCTACAACCCGCAGTGTGGCAAGATTCCCACACCCAGTATCGACACGCTTGCGTCCCAGGGAATGCGTTTCACTGACGGGCATTCGTCTTCGGGGGTGTGTTCGCCGTCACGTTACGCCCTGCTCACCGGGCGGTATCACTGGCGCACACGCTTGCAGAACGGGATCGTGGGTGTCTTTGCGCGGCTGCAAGGCAGACGCCCGGGAGGGCGGACATCGCGTGCCGTTCATCGTGCGCTGGCCCGGCACCGTCAAGCCTGCCAGCGTGTGCCACCAACTTGCTCATCAAGCCGACTTGCTCCGGACCGTCGCCGACATCCTGGGGACGAAACTGCCTGACAACGCGGGCGAGGATAGCTTCAGCCTCCTTCCCTTGCTGCGCGGCGAGGACAAGCCGATTCGCGCGAATGCCGTCAGCGCGTCCAGTGGAGGAACGCCCGCCGTACGGCTGGGGAATTGGAAATACATCCCCGCGCCCGGCTCCGGCGGCTGGGGCACCGGCGGCGACCAAGCACAGCCCGTGCAACTCTACAACCTCGCGGACGACCTCGGCGAAACCAACAACCTCGCCGCCGCCGAGCCGGGGAAAGTCGCGGAGATGAAGACATTGCTGGAAATGCTCATCACCGCCGGCCGCAGTTCGCCCGGTGCAGCACAAACGAACGATGTGAAGGTCGTGCGCTACCCGCGCGCGGCCGGGCGGAATAACACAGCGAAGACAGCCAAATGACCCGACGTCCTCGGGATTTCGCTTCAAAGAATGATGAAAATGCTCAGCCCTGTCCTGATTGTTCTTGGTCTGCTCGCCGTGGTTCGCTCCGCGGTGGCGGGTGATCCCGGAACAACCCGGGGCATCATTGAAATCGGCAAGCCGGAGCGACCGGCAGATGCGGTCACGCTGGTCGGGCCGGACGGCTCCAACCTCATCCCTGAGGGCAAGGCCCCCACCAAGTGGGTTTTCGCTGACGGGATTCTCACCGCCTCACCGGCTTGGGACAGTGTCCTCACCAAGGAAAGTTACCGGGACTTCCGCATGCACGTGGAATTCAACGTGAACGAGGTGAAGGACGCCAAGGACCCCGAGGCGGACGGTAACTCCGGCATCTACATCCAGAATCGCTACGAGATCCAGATACACAACTCATTCGGCGTGTCGGAGGCGGACTACACAGCCAGCGACTGCGGGAGCATTTACCGTCGGAGGAAGCCGGATCGGCTCGTCTCCAAGAAGGCGGGAGAGTGGCAGAGCTTTGACATCGTCTTCCGGGCAGCCCGCTTCGACGGTGGTGGGAAAAAGACCGAGAACGCCCGCATCACCGTTTATCAGAACGGTGCATTGATCCACGACGACTATTCCATCCCCGGCAAGACCGGGGCCGGGGAGAAGGAGGGGCCGGAGCCGCGGCCTATCAAGCTGCAGGGACACCACAACCCGGTGCGCTTCCGCAACGTGTGGATCCAGACACTGTCACTCGATTCGCGCGATGGCAAGGAACTGGCTCTCCTGACGCCGAGTGGGCATTCCACACCTGCTGGCACCTGTTCCGCGCCCTGATCGAAGGCGCACTCGATGGTTTGATCCGCGAGTTGGGACGCAAGACCGTCAAGAGAGTCCTAGCCGCGATTGACCAGACTGTCGAAGGGTTTCTCAATGACGCCTTGCAGATCAGCCCCGAGCAAGTAGCCGTTCAATTGAAGGCTGAGAATCTGGGCTATCTCTGACCTCTGCGCATCCCAATTTACCGCCAAAATGTCAGTTGTTTATTCGTAACTGGTGCGAACCAAGTAACCAGTGTGCGACGGACATTGCCATCCGCCACGGCCCTTGTGTGGGCGCAACGTGAAATCCGCTTTGCTTCGCTTGAATTCTTTCCCGCAACTCGTGCATTTGACGACGTAAACCACCTTTGGACCACGGAAGGTTGAGACCGCACGAAACGGTCTTGCAGGCGTTGTCCTCGCCAACTGCGGGACGGAGAGATGGCCTCTGCCCGTAATCTCCACACGGAATGCTGGTCGAAACGGTTGGTTCGTGACTTTGATGGACTGGATGCGATCCAACCGATACGTCCGTGATTCCCGCGTCTGGATTTTGACAGCGCACAGCAAGACCTTGCCAGCTTTCGTTCGACGGAAAGCGTATGGCTCAATCCGCCGGACGGAATTGCCGTAGCCCAAGTCCACACAAAGATGGTTGGCGGCTGCGAAGCGAAGCGACTCGACTGGCACGCCTTCGCCCCACGTCCAGACTGTTGCGGGCGGCGTCCAAGAATCATCGGTTTCTTCACCCTGCTGTGGCGCAGATGCCAGTTCTTCACGCACCAAACGCCCTTCAAGCCAGTCAAACTTCTTCAAGCTCGTGCCGCCCTTGAAAGCCCACGATGTCGAAAGCGCCTCATCCGCGCCGATGCCCCACAGCACCCAGCCGATGACGTAGTCTTTCTCAACGACGTCTTCGCGCAGTCCCCACTCACGCACGCGCTCCTCGATGTCCAGCCGTGTAATCATGGTATGTCAGCAACAAGTGTCACGTTCACGCGCAAGCCCCAGCGTTTAACAATTGCACCGGTTGGTTTTGCGCTCGGATCGAGCAGACTGATTCCAGTGCTCATCTCCTTGGTGCAAAGTTCGACGAGCTTCGGCGAAGCGATACCTAGCGTTTCGAGCAGATAGCCCAGCCGCTTGAACACTGCGCCGCTGCCTAGCATCACCGCGTGACCAGCCAGTTCGTCATCGTTGCGCGACGTGCCCTCGAAATAATTCCGCAGCACGTCCGCAACGTGCCGCATTCCACCGCCCAGCGGCCGATCATCGAGCAAATCCACGATTGTTCGCGACGGGTCGGAAACTTTGACCTGGCTCTGAGCCCGCCAGACATCGCGCAACCCGACGTGTTCCATGACGAACGGGAACTTTTGCAGCGTGGTGACGATGATCTTCTTCCCCGTCTTGAGCGCCTCAGCAAGCTGCTGCGAATCCCTGTCAATTTTCTCGACGACGCCGGTCTTGTGCTCGATCTGGTAAACGATGTCCTGCAATTGCTGGTCCAGCACGAGCCGGTCGGTGATGATGACGACCGAATCGTAAATCAACTTGCTGTTCGCGTCATGCAAGCTCGCCAGCCGATGCGCCAGCCAGGCGATGGTGTGGCTCTTGCCGCTGCCCGCCGAATGTTGAATCAGGTAGTTCTTTCCCGGCCCGCAACCCGGCTGTTTCACCGATTGGCCAATCCGCCGCACGGCCCGCAACTGGTGGAAGCGCGGGAAGATCAGCGCCTCCTTCGTCTTCGCCTTGCCGTCCAGCTTCACTTCCTTGCGTTCGAGATGAACGAAGCGCCCGAGCAAATCCAGCAGGCTGTCGCGCGCGAAAATCGTTTCCCACAAATAGGCCGTGCGATGGCCGTTCGGATTCGGCGGATTGCCGGCGGCCTTGTTGTGGCCCTGGTTGAACGGCAGGAACACGGTTTGCTTCCCCGCCACTCGCGTCGTCATCCAGACCTCGTCCGTGTCCACCGAAAAATGCACCAACGCCCGCTTCTTGAACTGGAACAGCAGGTCGTTCGGATCGCGGTCCTGAATGTATTGCTTCCGGCCCTGCTTTCCGGCCGTCTGGCCGGTCAACTGGTTCTTCAACTCCATCGTGAGCACGGGCAGGCCGTTCACCGCGAGAACGACATCAACCTCGTTGTCGTGGCGTTTGGAATAGCGGAGCTGCCGATACACCTGCAACCGGTTGCCCGCGTAAAGCGCCGCCGTCTCCGGGTTCAGCGAACTGACCGGGGCGAAGTGGCAGAGCTGAAACCGGACGCCATAATCCACCACGCCGTTGCGCAGGCAATCCAACATCCCGCGCGCGTCCAGCTCCCGCGTCAGTCGGAACAGGAATTTCTTCTCCACCTCCGGCCCGTGAATCTTGCCCAACTCCTGCCACGCCCGCGACTGCGTATTGCGCAGAAACACCAGCACGTCTGCCGAGTTGAACACCAGTTCGCGGTCAAACTTCCCGTTGTCGCCCCGCTCGTAACCGCGCTGCAGCAACGCATCTTCGATGACGCTTTCAAACGCCTGCTCGGTATGGATTGGGTCGTTACTCATGTTCGTTCGGCGCAGCCGGCGCTTCCGCCTCTGCCGCTTCCAGCCGCTTCAGGAATTCACCATACGCCACCTGCCGGAGAATCCGGGCCAGTTTTCGACGTTCCTCTGGTTGCAGATCGTCGGCCAGCGCGTTTCCGTCCCGGCCAAAACACCGCTCCACGAACGCCGTGTCTGCGCCGAACTCGTAATCCCGCCAGGTAACGAACCGCCTGGGCAGTCCGCTCAATTCCTCGCTCGTTTCCAAGTCCAACAATTGCACGTCCGTCAGTTCACCCATCGCCAGCTCGCGACAGCGAAGGTTCGGACGCCCGTTCCACATCACATCTCCGGCAACGCGCCATGGACCATGAGCGTGTGGGTCAAGGGCGATGTGGGTCACGCGTCGCCGGACGACTTTGGCCTGGGCATTCTGAGCTGGGGAAATCCCAGTCCCAATGCAGGGAGCTTTCTTTACCACCGGCCCGAGGGCGAAACCGTGTTCGGTTTCTACAGCAACGACGACCGCGCGCCCACCGGCGAATCCACAGTCACCCGTTCCATCGTCTGGCTTCCGGAGCCGAAGCAAAGCGGATCGAGCGAGGGCGCCGCGCTGCGGGATTCCCCGTAGCGGTGTCTCGGCGGAGCCCCGCAAAGCGCGGTGGCGCCCGTCGCGTGAGCCAGCGGGAGCATGAAACGGATAGCAAACTGGCGCGATTTCCAATCCCTGTGAGATGTTGCCTGGCCGCACGAAACGGCCCATCCTCGCACTCGGTATGACACCCGCGCTGCCCCCGCGCGTCTCGACCACTCTCGTGGCGCTATTGTGGATCGTCTGCGTCCTGCCGCGGCTCGCGGCGGGGGATCCACCGGGCGATCGCCAGGAGGGCGCGCCCCGTGCGGCCCAGGTAACGGGAGCGCCGGACAACCACACCTTTGTAATGCCCTGGGGCACGCCTGCGGGGATGCGCGTCGAAGGCGAATGGATCGAGTTCGAGGCCGGCCTGCGTGTCGTGCGTCCAGACTGGTCGGGGTTCAGTCCGGCCGTGAAGTATCTCCAGCGGCCGAGGTACGCGCGTGGCGGCGACCGGCGCACGGTGACTTCGACCATCGAGAATCTGAACTTCACTTTGAGCGCTCAGGACCGTGCCGTTGGCGAGGCCGAACTCGAGATCGAGGCCACGGTGCCGGCCGGATCAACGACAGCCGGGATATTCTGGTGCTTCGAGATTCCGGCGCACGAGTTCGCCGGTGGCTCGGTCGAGGTGCTCCAGGCGGAAGACCGTGTTGGAACAGTCCTTGCGGCGAGCCTCCGGGTGCAGGCTCGGATGACCTCAAAGCCGCCGGGCGAGCGCGTTTCAATGCGGCTGAAGTTGAGGGCCAGCACCGCCGGGGATGCGGAGCCCGCTCGGTTGACGCTGGATGCGACGCGTCCCGGCCATTCGTTCGACGGCATTGGGGGCAACTTCCGCCTCCAGTTTCCCAGGACCGATCCGTCCGTCATTCAATACAACCTCGACCATCTACGGGTGGCGTGGGGGCGCGTGGACATGCCCTGGGCGGATTGGGACCCGGACGAAAGCGCGTTTGCGCTCGAAACGGCGCGGGGGGGGCGGCTGGCCTCGCGGGTTCGAGAGGCAATGGCCATGGCGCAGACGTTGTCCCGGCGCGGCCTGCCTGTGATCGTCAGCGCCTGGGACCCGCCGCGCTGGGCCCGCAGCTCGGTTCCGCAGCCGCCCGGCGCGAGAGGTGTCGCGCTCGACGAGGGGAAGCTGCCGCGCATCTGCCGGTCTCTGGCGGTTCACCTGGTCAACAATGGGGGGCAGCGCCCGGTCGTGCCGCGGGGCCTGCCGGAAAGGGTGAGCGCCCCGCGACGCCTCGTTACGGACGCCACCAGGGAAATGGAGGAATCCGGGCGTGTGGAAGTGCGCAGTGGCAAGGCTGAATTCGTCCTTTCACCGGCCAGCTACACCACGCTCCTGGGCGGCCCCTCGAGTCCTCCGGCGAAATGATCATCCAAACACCTTCGGTTCGAATAAACCATTGAGAAGATGAACACGCACATTTGGAAACCGCGTTCGACTTGGGGACTGATCGTGGTCGCCCTGCTGGCTGCCGGCATATCAACCGGAGCTCAGGAGCCGCGGTCGGCGACGCCCAAGGTCGTCACGATTGCTGGGAGGCCGTATCCGGTCCATCCCGCCCCATTGCCTGCCCGAATCGACTTGCCTTCCCCGGGCGTGAGCCAGGAAGAAGCCGAATACCAGCCGGAACGACGCCCCATGGACCCGCGCTTCCCGCCGGCCAATTCACGCACCGCCGAAACCGAAGCGTTGCCAACACACAGCCGTCTCGTCCTCACCTCCAGCGGTACCTATCTTACGGACGGTTTTGCGTGGGCCAAACGGACGGCGCTGAGCAAGGTGCCTCCCGATAACGGCGGCTGCTACCAGGCGGCCTTGCCGGACCGCGGCGGGTACTGCCAGCGAGACTTTGTCCATCAGATCGACGGGGCCGCGCTCCTCGGCCTGCACCGGGAAAACCTCGCCATGTTGCGGCAGTTCGCGTCGCACCAGACCGAGGCCCGGGGCTGGTTCACGCTTTGGGAGATCAACTACGATGGCTCGCCCATGGCCTGCGACTACCGCGACGACCGGCATTTCTGGCGGAATACCGCCGGCATGTTCGACCTGATCCATGGCGCGTATCGGCAGTATCTCTGGACGGCCAATCCCGCCTTGGTCGAAGACCCGATCCTGCATGGCTTCTATTCCCGCACCGTCAACGAATTCGTCGCGGCGCACGATCGCGATGGAAACGGCATTGTCGAAGGCCAGGCTGCGACGGGGTGGGGCATTGCCTGTACCTACAACGAGATGCCGGGGATTGTGCTGGCCGAGTCCGCCGATAGCCTGGGCACTCAGCGGCGAGCTTTCGAGGCTTACGCGGGGTTTCTGCGGGCGCGCGGGGACGGCGCCGGCGCCGAGGCCTGGGCCGCAAAGGCCGAGCGCTTGCGGCGCGCCTTCAACGACACCTGGTACGACGTAGCCGCGGGCCGCTACCGGATCGGCTTCGACCATCCCGGGCGACGGCCGGTGACCGGCTTTGGCTACGAGACGAGCTGGTTCATCCCCTACACCGGCCTGTGCGAACCCGGCGCTCGCGCGACGGCCTATCTCGATTTCATCCACGACCGTTTTCAGGCGAAGCCCAGTCCGAACATCGAGGCTTGGACCTACCTGCCCGACGTCTTCTATTCGTGGAATCAAAAGGAGCGCGGCTGGCGCTACTTCCAGCACGTCCTGGACAGCCGGTCCCGCTATCCTGAAGTGTCGTTTGCCGTGATCAGTCACATTGCCACCCGCATCCTGGGGATCGAGCCCGATGCGCCCCGCCGCGCGGTCACCACGCTGGGGCGGTTGCCGGCGGAGGTCGCCTGGGCGCAGTTGGACCACGTGCCGGTGGGTGTCAATGACGTTCTTGTGCGCCACGAGGACGGCAATCGGACGACAACCCTGGCGAACCACGCCGGTCCGGACCTCACGTGGGAGGCGCTGTTTCCCGGTGAACATGCGGTCCTGCTTGTGGATGACGCGCCGCGGACGCCCACCGCGAAGGCGCAGAATGGAACGCGGGTCAGCGGTGTCACGGTCACGGTCAAGACCGGGCAGCGCCGGTTCGTGAAAGTGCCTGAATCCTTGGGTCAATGATCTTCGAGAATAGTCCGGGGCACGTGCACGAATGCGTCCCTCGGCAAACGGATCTGCCACAAAGAGCCATGCGCAACGTCATTCTGTTTCGATCGGCCGGCGGTGGGCTCCTTGCCAGCCTCAGTGCCTGGTGCCTCGTTGCGGCGCCGACGGCTGCCCGCGGCGCGATTGACCGTCACGCGCTGGTCACGCGGCACAACCTCGAGTGGAAGGATCTGCGCGGACAGGTGCCGCTGGGCAACGGCGAGTTCTGTTTCAATGCCGATGCCACGGGCTTGCAGACGTTCGGCGGCAGCACCTTGTCGCACTGGGCCTGGCACTCCGCCGCGCTGCCGCCGGGATGCACGCCCGACGATGTTCCGCCGACGGGAACGGTGGAGACCGGGCGAATTCAAGGCCCAATGCGTCAAGCGGCGGCCCGCGGCGAGCTCGACGGCTGGATGTTCCGCAATCCGCATCCGATGAATTTGGCCCGTCTGCGGTTTCTGCGCGGGGATGGAACGGTCTTGAAGCCGGAGGACGTCAGTGCGGTTTCGCGACGATACGATCTGTGGGCCGGCCTGCACACGAGCCGGTTCACGGTGGATGGCCACTCGGTCGTGGTCGAGACCTGTGTGCATCCCACGCTCGACCTGGTCGCCGTGCGCGCCGAGTCACCTCTGCTGCGACAGGGGCAACTGGTCGTGGCGCTGGATTTCCCGTATCCGAGCGGGAATAGCGGTTCGCCCTGGGTGGGTGATTGGAATCGGCACGGCGCACACACCAGCGACCTGACCGTGCAGGCACAGGCAGGGCGCGCCGACATTCGCCGCGCTGCGGACGCCGCGACGTATCAGGTGAGCGTGGGCTGGGGTGAAGGTGGTGTTTTTGGAAAACAGATCGAAGCCAAGGACGGCAAACCGCCAGCCATCCAAACGGCGGCGTGGACACACACTTTTGAGCTAATGGGCGACCGCTCCGGGCACCTCGAGTTCGTCTGCGCTTTCGGGGACAAGCCACTCGATGCCCTGCCCAGCGTAGCGGAAACGCAGCGCGCCGCGGCGGAGCGCTGGGAGCAGTTCTGGACCACCGGAGGAGCGATCGACTTGTCGGGAAGCAAGGACCCACGCTGGCACGAACTCGAGCGGCGCATCGTGCTCTCGCAATACCAGATGGCTGCCCAATCGGCCGGGAGTTGGCCTTCGGCTGAGACCGGCCTGATGGGCGTGGATTTCTGGAGCAGCCAGTTTCACATGGAAATGGTCTGGTGGCACCTGGCGCACTACGGGTTGTGGGACCGCTGGGCGATGGCGAAACGGGCGCTGGATTGCTACCAGAAGTTCCTGCCGGTGGCCACGCAACTGGCGAGGCAGTTCGACTATCGGGGCGCCAAGTGGGGCAAACAGGCCGGGCCCGAAGGGCGCACCGCGCCGTGGGCTGGCAGCTTTGTCCTGCATTGGCAGCAGCCCCATCCGCTCTTCTTCGCCGAACTGGAATACCGATTGCGGCCGAACACGCGCACCCTGGCGAAATGGAGGGAGATCGTCTTCACGACGGCGGATTACATGGCGGACTTCCCGAGGCGCGACGACCAAGGGGTGTTTCATTTGCAGCCCATCATGCCGCCGAGCGAGCAGGGAATCACACGCGACACCGTGTTTGATCTCGCCTATTGGCGCTGGGGACTCGACCAGGCACAGCGCTGGCGTGAGCGTCTGGGACTAACCCGCGAGCCGCGCTGGGACGAGGTCCGCCGCTGCCTCGCCCCACTGCCGGTGGTGGATGGTGTATTCGTCCATTCCGCCGAGTGGCACGACACCTACACGAAGCGCGCCTGGGAACATCCCGATCCCATCGGCGTCCTGGGCATGTTGCCGCCGATCGAAGGGGTGGACCGCGAGACGGCCCACCGCACCGTGCGCAGGGTCTGGCAGACGTGGGATTGGAGCAAGTGCTGGGGCTGGGACTTTCCCTGGATGGCGATGGCCGCCGCCCGTGTGGGCGAGCCACAGATCGCCATCGAGGCGCTGCTCAAGGAGGCCGGCAACAAGAACCACTACGACCAACGCGGTGTGAACATCGGCGGTCCTTGCCCGTATCTTCCCGGCAACGGCGGGCTGCTCTACGCCGTCGCGATGATGGCGGCCGGGTGGGATCCGCCTTCGCCTGAAGGCTTCGGCGCGACACGCGCTTCGCCCACGAACCACGCGCCCGGGTTTCCCAGCGACGGAAGCTGGGTGGTGAAATGGGAAGGACTCAGAAAGGCGCCATGATCGTCCCAAACAACCGGCCACCCGCGATGAATTCAGCCCATGCCCTGCCGTTCCTCGTCCTGCTGACGGCGCTCTGCCTCCCGTGCAGCCACCTGACCTCGGCAGGGGAAGCAGGCTCCCCGGGTCCTCGGAGTTCGCGCCTCGCCGCATACCGGATCGTTGAGCGGAATCAGCACCTCACGGTCGTAGACGGCGGCGACCTCGACCACGTCTCGCAACATCTCGGCATCTTCACCCAACCGCCCCGCCAGGTGCCCACGCGCGGGATGCCGGACGGCCCTTTGCTCGGCAACGGCGATGTGGGGGTGACCCTCGCCGGCCCGCCGGAGGCACAGGTGTTCTACCTCGGCAAGAACGATTTCTGGACCCGGCATCCGGGCGACGCAAAGGTCATCAACGTCGGGCGGGTGGAACTCGGGATTCCGGCTCTGCAAGGCGCCGGCTACCGGCAGGAGCAGGATTTGGCGCGGGCGGAAGTTCGCGGGACCTTCATCACGAAAAGCGGTGTGACCGTGCGCACGCGATCGTGGGTGGACGCCCACACGAACCTCCTGCTGACGGAATTGCAGTGCGAAGGCAATGAGCCCGTAAACGTCTCCGTGCGGGTCGCCTCCGGCGCGAGCAGCGACGTGCCCGGGCACATTGCCGACAATGATCGGCCGGCGACGGTCGGGCGCGAGTTGTACGGTGGGGGGCGGTGGTATTTCGATGGCGAATTGGCGGAGGTGGTGGTTACCAACGTGGTCTTGAGCGGCGAGGTTTCTGCCCAACCCGCCAAGCCGGAACGCTTCGACGGGAAAGCCACCTGGCGTGAATATATCGTGCCGAGGATGAGCAAGGCCGTCAGCGTCGCCGCATGGATCAAGATCGCCGGCACGAGCAAAGAGGCGAACTATCTCGTCAGCAAAGGCGAGTGGAATCAGGCCTACAGCCTGGGCTTGTCGAATGGCCGGCTCCGTTGGGCCATCAACGGCACCGTCGTCCAAACGGAGCAACCGCTTGCACTCGGCCAATGGCTGTATGTCGTCGGCACGTTCGACGGTCAGCGGATGTGCGCTTATGTGGATGGCCAACTCGCGGCCAGCCGCGGAAGCCGCGTCGTCACGAGCGACCGTTTCAGTCGGAAAGCGGATGGTCTGCCCGGCCAGCCCCGTGAGGTGGCGGTGATGCTGCGCGCCGTTGGGGCGCACGGTTTGGATTTTGTGCTGGAACCCAGGACGCCCGTCACCCTCGCGACGTCCATCCTGAGCGATTTGGATGCGAAGCATCCGGCGGCAACGGCGAGGGAGCTGGTGGCCGGTCTGACGCCAGCCGGGACAGCCGGGCTGTCCGCTCGACACCGCGCGTGGTGGACGGATTTCTGGGCGCGCTCCTTCATTGAAATCCCCGACCCGGAGATCGAGAAGCGCTGGCATGCGGCGCTCTATGTGATGGGCAGTTGCAGCCGACCGGGCAAGGTGGCGCCGGGCCTCTGGGGGAATTGGCTGACAACCGACCACCCGAATTGGCACGGAGACTTCCACCTCAACTACAACTTCCAGGCGCCCTTCTACATCGTCTATGGCGCGAACCACGCCGATCTTTCGCTCCCGTTTTACCAGGCGATCTGGGAATCCGTGCCGGATGGCCGGGCCATGGCGCGGCGGCGCGGCTGGCGGGGCGTGCATTTCCCCGTGTGCATTGGGCCGTGGGGACTGTCTCCGGAGAATCCCGATGGCGACTGGGGCCAGCGCTCGAATGCAGCCTACGCGGCGCTGAATTTCATCTGGTATTGGCAATACACGCAGGACCTGGCCTGGCTGAAGAACACCGGCTATCCTTATCTGCGCGAAGTGGCCGAGTTTTGGGAACACTATCTCAAGCTCGAGAATGGCCGCTACGTCATCTCCAACGACGCTATTCACGAAGGTTCCGGCGACAACATGAATCCGGTCCTTTCGCTCGGCCTCGTCCGTGCGCTGTTCCACGCCATGCTCGCGATGAGCACGGAACTGGGGGTGGACGAGGACAAACACGCCACGTGGCGCGACATCCTCGATAAGATCAGCGCCTATCCAACACAAACGCGCGACGGCCAGACCGTCTTTCGCTACAGCGAGCGCGGCACCGCCTGGTGGAACGACAACACGCTCGGCATCCAGCATATCTTCCCTGCCGGCGCCATCGGTCTCGACAGCGATCCGAAGCTGCTCGAGCTGTGCCACAACACGATTGACGCCATGAGCCGCTGGCACGACGGGAACGGATTTTCGTCTTGGTACACCGCCTGCGCCCGCGTCGGCTACGATCCCCGAACGATCCTCGCGAACCTGCGGAAGGAATGCGACCGCTGCTCGATGCCGAACCTGGTGCTGACCTACGGCGGCGGCGGCATCGAGAATGTCTCTGGCTTTCTGGCCATCAACGAAATGCTCATGCAAAGCCACGAGGGCGTCATCCGTTTCTTCCCCGTTTGGCCGAAGGAACAAGACGCCCGCTTCGGCAGCCTGCGCGCGGTGGGCGCCTTCCTCGTCTCTGCGGAACTCACGAACGGCGTGGTCGGTGCGGTGAAGATTCGCAGCGAGAAAGGCCGCGCTTGCACCGTGCAAAACCCGTGGCCAGGCAAGAACGTCCAACTCGTGCGGAACGGAAAGGCAGCGGAAACCGCCACCGGCGCCCGCTTCACCTGGGGAACGGCGCCCGGCGAGATCCTCGAGCTCCAGGAGGCGCATTGAACGCAGCGCGGCCCAGCCGCAACCGAAGCTATGGAGACCCGGAACAACACGCTGGAGATCGACGTCGTCAATCTTTGGCCGAACCGCATGATTGGCGATGCCGGCTTGCCAGAGGAGCAGAGGTTCACACGTTCCAACGTCGCCATGCCTCGTGACGCCAGGCTGCTCGACTCGGGTTTGCTTGGACCGGTCTCCCTGCAACAAAGCCGGAAGGAAGCGAAGTGACTTTGCGCGATGGAGTCCGTTGCCGGATTTGCACGCGCGCCAGCAACGACGGTTGGCGCTTGTAACTTGGCGCCAGTCCCAGTATTCACACGGTCATCCATACGTAGCGCTGAGTGGCTCCAGAGAATGAACACGTGACTGGCCTGTGAGCGTGACAATCTTCGCCAAAGTGCTCGAAGCAAACACATGATAAGACACGACTCGCCATGAAGACTCCTCGCGATTCCAAGTCCCCGCACACCTCACCGATCCCCAACCAGGGGCAGCGGTCGCCGTCGGGCGCGGCCTCCTGCGGTTGCCACGCGCAGGCCGAAACGGCAGCGCCCAGCGGTTTCTCACGCCGCCATTTCCTGCAGGGCTTGGGGGCCGCCGGCGCGGCCGCCGGGGCTCTGACTCTCACCGTCGCCAGGGTCGAGGGCGCGTCCGAGCGCGTGCCCGCCGACGCGCCGTTTCCCCGCGGCGCGACGCTGCGAGTCAAGCCGGTGTTGGTGTTTGATGCGCCGACTCGACAGGACCAGACCTCGTGGCGCAGTTACGGCGGGATCCACACCCTCGACGCCGCGCGCGAAGAAGCCGGGCGCATCGGGAACGAACTCGCCGCCCTGAAGGCGCAGGCGGAGTTCCCCATCCAGGTGCATCCGGTCGAGGTGCTCGATTCGCAGGCCAGGCTTCGACAGATGCGGGTTGACGACACGGACGCGTGCATTGTCTACGCTGCGGGTTCCTGCACCGAATGGCCGCTCGAGGTGCCGATGATCATGTTCCTGCGCCATCGGTCGGGGCCGTTCTACCTTGGTCTCGAGATCGCGAACTGGCGGTTCCTGCGCCAGAGCGGCGATGTTCCGGCAGTGCCAGGGTTTGACGCCGACGACCTGGTGGTCGACAGCCAGCCTGAATTGCTCTGGCGGCTCCGGGCGCTGTACGGGGTCAAGAACGCCAAAGGCACCAAAATGCTCACGATCGGCGGGCTGGCCGCCTACAGTTCCCTGGCGCAGGAGAACGGACCGCGCGTGGCCAAGGAGATGTGGGGATACGAGTTTGTCAACGTCACGGACGAGGAGTTCACCGCCCGGCTCAAGGCGGCGCGGGAGAACGACGCGGTGGTCAGGCAGGTCGAGGAGCAGACCGCCGCCCTGTTGAAGCTGCCCAACATCAAACTCGAGACGGATCGGAAGTCCGTATTCAACTCTTACATGGCCATGCACGTCTGCCGGGAACTGCTCAAGGAGACCGGGGCGAGCAACTTCGGCTTTGCCCATTGCATGGGCCGCGGCCAGATCACGATGCTGGGCACGCCGGCCTGTTTTGTGTTGAGCCTGGCCAACGACGAAGGCTACACGGCCTATTGCCACACCGACCTGTCGCACACGATGCCGGGCGTGTTGCTGCGCTGGATTGCGAGCCGTCCGACCTTCGTCTGCAACTCGCATCACCCGCACGAGGGGATTTTCCTGGTGGCCCATTGCCAGGCCCCGCGGCGCATGAACGGCCAGGACTACGAGCCGGCGACGATCATGACGCACTACGAGTCGGACTACGGCGCGGCCTGCAAGACCGAATACAAGCAGGACCAGGTGGTGACCGTGGTCGTGCCGAACCTGGCGTGCAGCAAATGGCAGGGGTTCCGCGGCAAGGTGATCGGCTCGCCCTCCTATCCGGCCTGTCGCTCGCAGATGGAGATCCTTGCCGATGGGGATTGGAGACGTCTCCAGCGGGAGATGGAAGGTTTTCACACGCAGGTCGTGTACGGCGATTACCTGCGCGAGGTCGGTTACGCCCTCAAGAAGGTCGGGCGCCAGATCGCGTGGGAATGCTTCAGTTGAGGCTCTCCCATGCTTAGGAATACTGGAAGTCGCTTTGGCACCACGGCCGACTTCTGCCTGAATGACCGGCGGCGCGGTTGAGGTATGGATGTTCTCCCTGCATTGAAGGTGTACGATTAAGCGCTGGCCAGCGCAGCAAGTTTGGCGCAGTCCAGTTTGGCGCAGTCCAATGCACTGCTGCGAGCCGACCCATTGGCGCGTCAGAGCGGGCGGCGGGCGACGCCGGAGCGGGGTGGTTCGAGCATGAGGTTTTCGATGACCTTGCCGACCTGCGCGGGGGGCATGGCTTCGATCAGGTGACGGTGCTGCTTCTGGGGCGTTGGAATCCATTCGTTGTAGCCGTGGAACACCCTTGCTGGGTCTTGAGTTTTCCTGTCCTGCGCCTACCGTCCTGGGAGCATTCTGTGGACAGACCGCACATCACGCGTCGGCGCGCTCGGATAGGTGGAGGCCTCTTTCTCCTTCTGCTTTCGGCGCTTGCGGCCGAGGGGGCCGGGCCGCCGCGCGTCTTGATTCTTCACTCCCACGGGCGTGAGTTCGCGCCGTTCAACATTCTCTCATCGACCTTCCGCACGGAACTGGCCCGGCAATCGTCGGAACCCCTCGAGTTCTACGAAGCGTCGATGGAAGCAGCGCGCTACGAGGAAACCGCGATGGACCTCCCGTTGGCGGACTATCTGCAGGCCATGTTTGCGCAGCGGCAGCCGGACCTGATCCTGACCACCGCCGAGCCGTCTTCGCTCTTCATGGCCCGGCACCGCTCACGGCTCTTTCCCTCCACACCCCTGGTGGGGGTGGTCAACCAACGGATGGTCCCGGCGATGGCTGGCACGACCAACGCCACCATCATCCCGATTCACGTCGAGCTTGCGGTGCTTTTAGAGAATATCCTGGAGGTCCTGCCCGCGACGACGAACGTGATCATGGTCCTGGGAAAGTCGCCGTTTGAACTCTATTGGACTGAGCAATGCCGGCGCGAGTTCGCGCCCTTTGCCAGCCGCGTGGCCGTCAGCTATGTCAACGAACTGACGCTTGACCAAATCTGCGCCCGTGTGGCTCGCCTGCCTCCGCGGTCGGCGGTGCTCTACGGCATGCTGGCCATGGATGCGGCGGGCGTGCCCTACGAACAGGAGCGCGCGCTCCGAATCCTTCATGCGGCGGCCAACGCACCTCTGTTTGGCGTCCTTGAACATCACCTCGGCAACGGGATCGTCGGCGGCCGTTTGATTTCGATGGAAGCGCTCGGACGCGAGGCTGCCCGGGTTGGCCTGAGGCTGCTACGTCGCGAGACGCCCGCGGATGTTCGCCCCACCCGACCCAGTCAGCCCGCCTATGACTGGCGTGAGTTGCGCCGTTGGGACATCAGCGAGGCAGGCCTGCCCGCCGGCCGCGAAGTGCGCTTCCGCGTCCCGACGTTCTGGGAGGAATACAAGTGGCAACTCATCGCCATCCATGCGTTGTGTCTGTTGGAAGGGTTGCTCATTTTTCTGCTGTGGCGAAATCGGCGCCGGCTCCGAAGGCTCCAGGGCGCGCTGTGCCAAAGCGAGGAGCGATTGAGCCTGGCCACGACCTCGGCCAAGGTGGGCATCTGGTCCTGGAACGTTGCGAGTGGAGCCATCGAAGCCACGCCGGAAGCCAAGGACATCTTCGGCTGGGGGGCCAGTGAACGCATGACATTGCCCATGTTCCTCGCCCGGCTGCATCCCGACGACCGGACTGCGGTGCAACAAGCGCTGGACCGTGCGTTGCAGGACCAGACGATTCACGAGATCCAATGCCGCATCGTCCGACCCGACGGCCAAACGCGCTGGATCGCGGCCCGCGGACGCGCGCACTCTCGAGACGGCGCGCCGGTCAACATGCTCGGCGTGTTGCTGGACGTGACGGAACGCGAGCAGGCGCAAGCCGAGGCGCAACGACAGCAGGCGGAGTTGGCCCACACGTCACGTGTCTCCACGATGGGTGAGTTGGCCGCCTCGATTACCCATGAACTCAACCAACCGCTGGGCGCCATCCTGAGCAACACCGAAGCCGCGGAGATGTTTCTCGGTCAGAATCCACCCGCGCTGGCTGAACTGCGCGACATCCTCGCGGACATTCGCAAAGACGATGAGCGCGCCAGCGAAGTCATCTGCCGGATGCGCTCCCTGTTCCGGAAACGCCAAATGGAGCTGAGGCCGATCGACTTGAATTCCGTGGTGCAAGCCGTGGTTCGCATGGTCAGCGGCGATGCGGCGTTGCGGAAGACAACGATTGCCGCGGCATTGTCACCCCGACTGCCCCCTGTGCAGGGCGACCGCGTCCATCTGCAGCAGGTCCTTCTGAACCTGATCATGAACGCCATGGAAGCCATGGCCGGACAGGCACCCGAGACGCGGCGCCTCACTGTGCACACCCGCCTCGATGACCAAGGCGCCGTGGAGGTGGCGGTGAGCGATTGCGGACCCGGCATCGAGCCGAACCAGTTGGGGCGTCTCTTCGAGCCCTTTTCCACCACCAAAGCCAACGGCATGGGCATGGGGTTGGCCATCTCCCGCCGGATTATCGAGGCGCATCATGGCCGGCTCACGGCTGCGAACCAGGCGGGCGGTGGCGCGCTGTTCCGCTTGATCTTACCGGTGGCAGAGGAGGAGCGAGAATCGTGAATCCCGCCCAACCCACCGTCTTCGTCGTGGACGATGACACCTCGTTCCTGACCGCGATCGCGCGTTTGCTCAAAGCGGGCGGCTACGCGTTTCAAGGGTTTGCCTCCGCGACGGAGTTCCTCGCACACCCGCCTGGCGACCAACCCGGGTGCATCATCGTGGACCTCCACATGCCCGGCCCCAGCGGGCTGGACTTGCAGGACGCGCTGGCCGCGGTCGACCATCCGCTGCCGCTGATCTTTCTGACGGGCCACGGCGACATTCCGACTTCGGTTCATGCGATCAAGCAAGGCGCGGAGGATTTTCTCACCAAACCGGTCAAAGGGAAGATTCTGTTCGCTGCCATTGAACGCGCGCTGGCCCGCGACGCCCGGCAGCGCGCGCAACGGACGCGGCGGCGGGAATTGCTCGACCGCTTCGATGCGCTCACGTCGCGTGAACGGGAAGTGCTTGGACACGTCGTGCGCGGCCAGTTGAACAAGCAAATCGCTGGAAACCTCGACGTCAGCGAGCGCACCATCAAGGCGCATCGGGCCAGCATCATGGCCAAGCTTCAGGTGCAGTCGGTCGCCGAGTTGGTGCGACTGACGGAGAAAGCGGGCGTGTTGGAGCAAGGGGCTGGAGGGAGGCAGGCACTTCAGGGTGAGGCGCCGGGGCACGCAGTCCCGGGCAGAGCCCAAGACGCACTCCCCCCGCGCTGAGCCCTGACTCCTGACCCGGAAATCTCACCAGTCGGGCGGTCGCGGCATTCCTGACGGTCCGTGGGTGAGATTTCCGGGTCCGAGCCCTTCCCAGCGTACTGCACCAAAGGACAATAGCCGGCTTGCCTCCGCCCGCGCTACGGTCCGCACTCGGATGCCCAAACGGGGCCGCGTGGAATGAGCGAACACGAGATGTATGTGGCGGTTGTGGACGACGATGACAGTTTCTCCCGTGCGATCAGCCGTTTGCTGCGCGCGGCAGGGATGGATTCCGTCGTTTTCGCTTCCGCCGAGGCCTTTCTCCGTGATCCGACCCACCCCCGCGCGAGTTGCATCATCCTCGACATCCACCTGGGCGGCATGTCCGGACTGGACCTGTGCCGGCTGCTCTCATCCGAAGGGCACGTCGCACACGTCATCATGGTCACCGCGCACGACGAACCGGAATTTTGCCAGGAAGCCCGGCAGATCGGCTGCGCGGCGTATTTCCGCAAACCTGTGCCCGGGAAACTGCTCCTGGAAGCCGTTCACAATGTCGTCAACGCCCCGAATCCGTAGCCCGCATGTTTCATAGACGTGTGATCACCGCAAAGCCGAAACCTGCAAATTGTGCACTGTTGAGGGCTGGAAAGCCACAGCCAATGAAAACAAAGCCACTTCTCTTCAACGTGGGCCTGCTGGCCGCCGCCGCGGCGCTCGCTTGCACGAACCCAACCGCGCTCGCCTCCGGTCAAAGGCCGAATATCGTCCACATCGTCGCCGATGATCTGGGCTGGAAGGACGTGGGGTTCAACGGCGCAACGGACATCACGACGCCACATCTGGACGCGCTTGCGCGGGGTGGCGCGACGTTCACCCAGTTCTATACACAGTCCATGTGCACGCCCACGCGTGCTGCGCTGATGACCGGCCGGTACCCGTTCCGCTACGGCCTGCAAACCATCGTCATTCCCGGCCCGGCCAACTACGGGCTCGACACCACCGAATACCTCCTGCCGCAATGCCTCAAGGACGCTGGCTACGCCACCGCGATCATCGGCAAGTGGCACCTCGGTCACGCCGACTTCAAGTATTGGCCCAAACAACGCGGCTTCGACTACCAGTACGGCGCCATGATCGGCGAACTGGATTATTACACGCACAGCGACGCA
>ERZ795054.897-NODE-897-length-31740-cov-7.528925_pt1 | contig 31740 bp, 16 predicted proteins | sample MGYA00375138_ERZ795054 | MGnify/ENA primary metagenome ERZ795054 (study PRJEB30183, sample SAMN05720215) | anaerobic digester metagenome | isolation source: active sludge of municipal wastewater-treating anaerobic digesters | place: USA | collected 2014-12-23 ... | reverse complement strand
GGCCCAGGCTTTTTGAACGTCAAGACGGCTTCGATAAAATTTGACGGCATCCACCGGGACAAATGCCGCAGGTTGGGCCTCGGCGGTCTCCAGGGCCAGCATCCGCAATAGTCCTTTTCGACTGGCCTCCGGAACTCGCAACGTACCTTCCCAGAAGTAACCATCGGCGGTTTCCTTGAACGAGAAGATGGCCGCCTTCAATCCGTCCAAACCGGCCGCGGACAACACTTTTTCCGGACGCGGGGCCATGGGATCCTTGGGAGGATTGGCTGCGCTGGCCGCGATCAATTGCCGGCGGACGTTCTCGAGGATGACTTGGAGATTGACCCATCCCAACAGGGTGCTGCCGCGCAACTGGGGCTGACAGGATTCGAAGACCGGTTCGGCGGCCAGCATGGGGACCAGCCCGCCGGCTTGGCGAACGAGGACCTTTTCCAGGTCTTTGGTTGAACTTCCCAGCAACAACAGAGATCCGGATTGGCCAACGTAAAGGCCTGTTTTTTCACCGGGTTTATCGGGTGAATCCTTGGTGGATTTCTCCTCTTTCAGACCGGGAAAGGCGTTTTCCATGGCTTTCTTCAGATCGTTGGGGGCGAAAAGAAGATTCAGAAACTCAATGTCCCGAATTTTTTCGGTTTTGAGGGATTTGCCTGCATCAACCCATTTCTTGCGCAGGGCAGCCAACTGGCCGGTCAGGGCGTTGGTGTTGTCTTTGACGTCCAGAAGGACCAGCCAGGCCGGGCTCTGATTGGTGGTTCCATCCCAGCCATTGCGCGTGATCGCCAACGTGACTTGGCCATGCATCAAGCCGATGTATTCCTGGAATTTCACCCCCAGTTCGCGCTCGAGGGGCTCGACAACATTCGTCTGCCAGCGATGGAGAAACTTTTCCCGGAAAGGCTTCATCTCGGCATCCTGCCAAAACAGCCCCCAAGGGGAACTCAGAGTCACTTGCCGCAAATGATCAAAGTCCGGCACGCTTACAACAGCCAGCGTATCCGAGGGCAGCAACTGCTCCGGAGACTGAACCACGGCGGCGCGCCCGGAAACCGTGGCGGCAAAGAGAACGGCGAACGCAAGGCGAATCAGATGTTGGCATTTCATAATTCAATCGTCGGCAGGCTGATTATCATGGCCGGGAGCCGCAGACAAGGAGATCCGTCAAAACCGGGCCATCCAATCCTTGAACTCGTGACGGTCCCCAACATTCATCCCGGATGACTCCCCGCTTTCTCGCAAACCGCGGGAGCCCCTACGGGGTGGGAATGGCAACGGGCGTTTCGGTTTTCTTAAGCCGGCTGGGGGGAGGCAAATAGCGATGGGGGTTATTGGGATTTTCCTTGTCATACGCATAGGCATCCCGATGGGCGAGGAAATACTTGACCCCATCGACGGGAATGGCGAATCCAATCCCTTCTCCCACGGTCGACTTCATGCTGGTCACCCCCACGACTTCGCCTCGCAGATTCAACAGGGGACCACCACTGTTACCGGGATTGATCTGGGCCGAGGTCTGCAGGTAAAGAGCCCCCTGCAACTCACGGGTCTTGGTGCTCACAATGCCTTCCGTGACCGTCCGTTCCAGTCCCAGAGGGCTTCCGACGGCAAAGACCCGGTCGCCGACCGCCAATCGCTCGGTATCGCCCAAGGGAACATATGCAAAACGGGGGGCGCCCTCATCGACAATCCTCAACAAAGCCAGGTCGGCATACTTGTTCATGGCCACGATCTGGATTCGCTTATAAGTCCGGCGCTCCAATTGCCCCGATTTTTGATGGTACACCTCCACAGAGATCTGCGCTTCCCCTTCGATCACGTGGAAATTGGTAATGAGGTATCCTTCCGCATTCAGGATGAATCCGGAACCCAGTCCACCCGGAGTGCGAACCTGGACGACCGCCTCTCCGAATTGCCGGACCAGCTCGGTCACGGAACGTTCCGGCGGCGGGGGGGTCGTCACATGATACAAATCGATTTGACGATTCAAACCTGTCTCCGGCTGGGCGGGCGCCGAACCCTTCTTCTCTCGGATGATTTTCTCGATCTGATTCCGAGGAATCATCAGAACCGTATAGCCAATATCCACCGCCACATGATCCCGTTTTTCCGCCAGGATTTTGCCGGTAATCGAGGCGCGATCCTTCAATTGCAGCGTTTCTGCAAATGCCTGGGACACCCCCAATCCGGCGATCAGACTCGAAATGACGAACGGTTTCAGCACGCGCTCAACTTACTGGCAGCCCCCGACCTTGACAAGCCGAAGACTGGATTGGTATTGAATGCGCGGAAGGAGTCCCATGGCCCCGGGAAACGAGTTCTTGAACAAACAGGTTGTGCCGGTTCTGACTGCGCTCAGCGAGAACACCTACCTGTCGGCCATCCGCGCCGGCATGGTCTCAGTGGTCCCCCTGACCATCATCGGGGGCCTGTTCATGATCGTGTCTTACCTCCCCATCAATGGCTGGGAGACGTTCATCGCCCCCCACCTCCAACTGCTGCAAGTCCCCGTGACGGCGACGTTCGGTTTGCTGGCGGTCTTCGTCTGTTTCGCGATCGGGTACGACTTGGGAACCCGGTTCAAACAGGAACCCATCGTGAGCGCCTCCATGGCCACACTGATCTTTCTGCTGATCCAAATCCAATTGAACGACCAGACCCTTTCGATGGACGGCCTGGGCTCCAAAGGCCTGTTTTCCGCAATCCTGATCGCCGTGATTTCAGTCCGCGTTCAGAAATTCTTCACCGATAATAACGTCGTCATCCGCCTGCCCGACAATGTGCCGCCGATCGTGTACGAGTCCTTTCTCTCTCTGATCCCGATGGTCTACCTGGTATTGATCTTCTGGCTGATTCGGTTCGTGCTGGGCGTGGACATCAACGCGATCGTTCAAACCGCTTTCAAGCCCCTGGTTTTTGCTTTGAACACCTTGCCGGGCATACTGGTGTATGCCTTTCTGGTCACGCTGCTGTGGTCCGTCGGTATTAACGGGGACAACGCCATGGATGCCATTGTTGCCCCCATCTTTCTTCAATACCTGGCCGCGAACGTGGAAGCGACCACCCAGGGCCAGCCCCTGCCCTATATCACGGCTTACGGATTCTTCACCGCCTTCGTCAACGTCGGCGGAACGGGGGCCACGATCGCCCTCGCCCTGGTGATGTGGAACTCGCGCGAGCCGGGCTTCCGCAAAGTGAGCCGGATCTCGTTGCCCACTCAGATTTTTCAGATCAACGAACCGATCTTCTTCGGCTTTCCCATCGTCCTGAACCCCGTCTTCATGGTTCCCTATGTCCTCAACGCGTTGATCCTCACGACCGGCAGTTTTCTTCTGATGCAGTGGAACGTGATCGAGAAACCCTTTGTCAATGTGCCCTGGACCACGCCACCCATCATTGGACATTATCTGGTCTCGGGTGGAGACTGGAAAGCGGCAGCCTGGGGCGGCATTTCCATCGGGATTGCCATGTTGATTTACTTTCCCTTTGCCAAAATCGCCGAAAGACAACGGCTCCAGGCTGAGGCGGCGGGGAAAGCCCACGAGTAACGCCGCCCTCCTCCGTCATCAGGGGCTTGATCTGCCCCCCCCTCTCTCCCCTGACCGCTTTCTTTTTTGCACGGACCTGTTAGCGGCAAAGCTCTTTGACTCGGAGAAGGGGTGGAATATATTGGTGTTCGGATACAAACGGGTATTCTTACATGTGCGTGAAGGCGTTCAATCCGCCGAAGCTCACGCTCGTTCCAAGGTGGGAAGAGACCTCGCACACTTTAGATTTCACAATTCTGTTTCTTGCTGTTATGAAACCCCACATCCTCTGGTTCTTATTATTATTCGCCGCGGCGGGCGGAATGGCCGCATCGAGTCTTGACAGGCGGATTTCCCTCGCCCTTGACAGAGCTCAAAGGCACATTGATGAGTTTGGGACAATCAGTATTAGCGCGCCCATCTTAACCTACGCGCGTTCCAACGAGTTTGCATTTCGACTGACCAATGGAGCCAGTTTCTATTTCAACAGCGCCAAGACCAATACGCAGGGACGGGCGGCATCCTTCCAGCAGAGCTTTCAATCCCTGTTGCTCCAGGGACAGGCAGAGGCGGACCCGATAGTCGCCGGAGCCTACATGGCCGCAAGCCAGAACTACCTCCAACAACAGGCAGCCTATCAATTGTCACAACAGACGCTTAAGCAAGCGGCTGAGGCGCGGCTGCAGGCCGCGCTGGCTTCGGCGGCAACGAACAAGACCCCTGGAGCCAGTAATCTGGCGGTTGCGGAAGCCTTGCGCGCCTATGCGGAACAAATCTATCCGTCAAACCAGCCACCAACCTTTCCGGTGGCGGCCTCGTTTAACACCGGGAACCTTCCAGCTGCACCCACGACGTTGCATTCACTCCTGACAGATACGAATTACGGGCGGCTGCACCCCATGCAAGCCTTCCTGGGGCTCTTGAACAGCATGCCCTCGGGCCTCGGGATCTCGGACCGCGCGGCCTTGCTTACGGCAGCCGGAGACAACGCTGTCGAGAGCTTTTTTCGGGCTTTGGGCGATTCTTCCTTGTATACCAACTTTTTGAATCCGGAACTCTATTTCGGCGCGGTAACGGTCAGCATCAATCCTGGCTGGAGGACCCGAAGGAATTGGGCGGGCGAGGTGTCGGTGACAGTCGACCTGGAATTCAGTGATGCCCGTCGTCCTGTGGTCGTCAATGTCCTGAATGATCCCCGATGGCCTGCCAATCTGCGCGCGGCGATCGGAATAGACCATGGTTATGTCATGACCGATGTCGCCGCGCTCAAAACCATCGGCATTGATCCCCAAGAAGCCGCCAATCTGGCCAACGCAACGCCCGTTCAGCGAACCTTGGAAAACATCCCCCGGGCCTTCCTGGAGAAACGTAAAACCAAACCCGTTGCCGTCATGGTCCTTTCACCGATGATTGAATCCGAGACTTTCGACCTGGCCTCCAGCTACCGGCAGCAGAATGAGTTTGCCCTTTCCCTGGCGGCCGCCCTGACCTATGCAGGAGCCAAAGCACAGGCGGCGGCGTTCGAGAAATTTGCCAAGTCACGCCAGTACGACATTGCCACCCGCTCGCCTTTGGCCACCGTCAACGCCTTTTGCGGACAGGACGGATCGTTCGGTTTCCAGATTGGTCCGCGGCCGCGAGCCCTCGAAAATCCCGCGGACAGACGCAGCGGACCGGCGGACATCCTGGATCGGCAGGCATTTCCGGCCCTGTTAATTCTTACCGCAAGCGAGGGTGAACTTGAACCCCGCGTCGTCCTGAACACCAATGATGTCTCCCCTGCTTTCAGGCTTCACGAACCTTATTTGTGCTTTCGACAAATATCGCGCTGGATTCCGCTAAAGCAGCCGTTCTTTTCTTTCCGGGATTGGCATCGGCCAAAAGACTGGTTCGGCCCAGGTTTCTCTGAACGGGAACGGATCAAGGCAGCCCATGCCCTCGAACAGGCCCTGAAAGGCGTCACGAACTCCTGCGCACCCAAAATCCTGAGGGATCCTCTCCGCGAACGCATCCGATTCTGTGAGCGCGAAATCATTGGCACCGTTGATACGATCGGGCTTCCACCCGGGCGGTTGTGTCGGCCGCCGCCCCAAGAGGAGGTCCAGGTCGACAGCGTCTACCCCCGAGAACTCCACTTCAGGGCGAGATCCGATGGACCGTGCTCTTTACCATTTGAGTTGACGTTTTCCGGGCAAAATCTCGATTTATTGACAGGCCCCGTCTTCTCAGTCTTCGGCAACACCACCGTACCAATCATCTCAGCCTCGCCAAGCCATCTCCTACTCAAGGCTAGCCTGACCAATCTCCATCCGCCGGCAGTCGCGTTCCAGTTCCCTCTTAAGGCTCCCGCCAAAGCACCCTGTCTCTTCAGCCCCGCCATCCCCCTTCGCGTGGACCCTCCCCGTCCTCGCCTGCTTGAGGCCGCCCCTAAAACCATTACCCTCAAGCGGGACGATCAAGGCGCCCCCCTGGGTCGCGATGTCTCAGTTCTGTTTGTTGGCCAAGGACTGCACAGCCTGGACACCAATGCAGCTAATGTTAGAATCCTGAGTGGCGGCGCAAACCTCAGGAATGTGCTCCGGCTGGGAGACGCTCTCAAGGTGTATTTGAATGTGACCAACGCAGGGGAGGCTATCGTTCTCGAGTTCCCTCTCGCCACAATCGAGGGTTCCGCGTCCGATTACCTGATCACTCCAGGAATCCAGGTTGAGTTCGAACCTTCGTTGAAAAAAGAAACCAAGTAGATGAAAGATGAAAATTATGATTTATCTCACACATCGCGTCCGATGGCTCGGAGCCGCCTGTGCCGCCATGATAGTCGTATCCTGCTCGACCGTCCACCGGCCAGCTTCAGCGCCAGGCGACACCGCAAATAAGCCGGGATCAGAGCTGACCTATGCTTTACTGTGGTACAAATACGCGGCGGAAGCGCGCGCGCTTTATTACCAAGCCTACAATGCAGCTCGAGATCGACTCGCCATGGCGATCGCACAACATGCGAATGGTCAGGATCGTCTGGCGGTCATTCTCGATATTGACGAAACAGTCCTGGACAATACCCCGGTTCAGAATCAGCTGGCAAATGGCGAGGTTTTTTCGCCGGAAATGTGGAAAGCATGGTCGGACAAGGCCAGCGCCGATGCGCTCCCCGGCGCCCGGGAGTTCCTGTGCTATGCCGCTTCAAACGGCGTGGAAGTCTTTTACGTGTCTAACCGCAAAACCAACGAGCTGGCGGCCACGATCAGGAATCTGGCCTTGCGGAATTTCCCGATGACGGATCCAGATCATGTCCTGCTGCAAGAGGCCAATGAGAGCAAGGTGCCGAGAAGAAGCGCGGCATCAGCAAATCATACCGTGGTTCTCTTGATCGGGGATAATCTCAATGATCTGTCGGAAATCTTCGAAAATGTCTCAGTGGGGGAGCGCTTCCGTCTGACCGATGACCGGCGCGAGGAATTCGGCCGACGCTTTATCGTGCTCCCGAATCCGATGTATGGAGACTGGGAAAATGCCCTTTATGACTACTATCGCCTCTCCCCCTCCGAAAAGGCGGCGATCCGCAGAAGACTCATCCAACCGTAGAAGCCCTTCGAAGTCTGCCGCATGAGGTCGCGCAGACGCCCCATCCTCTACTCTGACAAGCAAGGAGCACAAACCATGAAATTCATGCCCATCCATAAACTCGGTCCGCACGCAAACGGATCACAGGTTCACTTCGGGACCTTATTTCCTGGCGTGAGCCCGCAAGACGGCTATGCCATCGAGCTGCGGGTCATTCACGAGAACGATCAATTCATCCAGACCGAACCGGCGCACCGATTGCCTTTAAACCACAGCCTGGATCCGGCCTATGGCGATTACTGGGAAGCGACCCTCGATCTCTCAAGTCCAGGCAGCGGGGCCCACTGGGGCGCGCCGGGCTCCTACGTTTATCGATACGCCGCCCGCAAACCGGACGGGACAGAAATCGACTGGATCATCGATCCTTTTGCCCGCCAGTTTGGCGTCGGGCGACACGCGGCATTCACGCACGGATACCAGCCGTACGCATGGAGCGCCGCCGAAGCGCAATGGAAAACCCCGCGGCATCATGACCTTGTGCTTTATGAGATCAACGTCATGGAATTTGCCGGGTCCTTCGACCGGGCGATCGAACGGCTCGATTACCTGCGCGATCTGGGGATCACCGGCCTGTCTCTGATGCCGATCACCAACATTACCGACGCGATCGACTGGGGGTATACGCCCATCGGATACTTCGGAGTCGACGAACGTTTCGGCAAACGGGATGACTTCCAGCGGTTTGTCGAGGCCGCCCACCAGCGCGGCATCGCCGTCCTGGCCGACGCGATCTACGGCCATACCAGCAGCCTCTTCGCTTACGAATACCTCTACAGCCGGCTGCCGGCGGTGCCCAACCCCATCATGGGATCGTTCGCCAAAGATATGTTCGCTCCGAGCGTGGACTGGACCCGGGCATTTGCGGAGGATTTTTTCTACACCGTCAATCGGCATTGGCTCGAGGTCTACCACATTGACGGTTTCCGCTACGATTGCGTCCCCAACTACTGGGAACTCGGACCGCACTTTCGCGGCTACGCAAGCATTGTCTACTTCACCTACCAGTGGATCAAACAACAGATCGTGGCCGGTAATCCCGCCTATGCCCGGTTTGACGATGGTCCCTCGCCGCTGCGCCTGATCCAGTGCGCCGAACAACTCGAGGCGGTCCACGCCGTCCTCGAACAGACCTATAGCACGTGCACCTGGCAGAATGACACCCTCTCGGCCGCCCAACGCATCGCGCACGGCGAACCGGGAGCCATCGATGAGTTTGGCCTCAAGCTGGGCGCGGTCGGTCTGCCGATCGAACGGACGGTGAACAACGACCGCCTCCTCAAGAGCCCGCTGCAATATGTCGAAAACCACGACCAGAGCCGGCTCCTGTGCGAGTTCGGCACTTATAATCCCGATGAGCAGAAGAATCCGTTGTTTGAACAGGGCGACCGCTCCCGCTGGTTCAAGGTGCAACCTTATCTGATCGGCTTGGCCATGGCGAAGGGCATCCCTCTGTTCTGGCAGGGACAGGAATTCTGCGAAGCCAGCAAAGTCGCCCCAGGCGGCACCAGTCGGACCGGCTTCCTCCGCATCGTCCACTGGGAGTATTTCTACGATCCCGCGGGACGAGGCGTGCTCACCCTGGTTCGCAAACTCCTGAAACTCCGGGCTGCCCTGCCCCACGCGCGCGATGGCGAACATTTCTACTTCCAGGCCCCCGACCGTTACTCAAACCACGGCATCCTGCTCTTCGCCCGCTATTATCCCCACACGAACCATTACACCCTCGCGGCTCTGAACTTTACTGACACGTCCAAGTGGGTTCCTTTCTGGTTTCCCATTTCCGGCAATTATCGCGAGGAATTGCACGGCTCAACGGATCCCTCGCTGAACCTCATCGGAATTCAGGCGTACGCCGAAACTTGGATCGAAGTCCCCTCGAATTATGGACGCCTCTGGACCCACGAGTAGAATGCCAGGCAAAATACCCTCTCGGACAAACCTGAAAACCGATCAGCCAGCAGTAAGCCTCCGGGCCGGGTGGGGTGCGTTTGGATCTTCTGCGGCATGACGGAAGCCTTATCATTTCACTTCAGAGATGACAACAGAGAAAAGCCTCCGCTGAACCGCAAATCAAACGACTTAGGATCTGGTCAAAAATAACTTCGGGTTTTTCCCGCAGATCACTGCGATCCGCACAAAGGCTTTACACGCGGCTCAAACCGCAGTTGGATGATCGAAAATCGCATGTTGGATGCCCCCATCCCATCACGATCGGAGGATTGGCTTTTGCAGGCGGAAGGCCTGGCCAAGTCCTTTCCCGGCGTTCAAGCCCTTCAGGGGGTTCGATTGGCGGTCGCCCAAGGCAGGGTCCACGCCGTCCTGGGCGAAAACGGCGCCGGGAAATCCACCCTGATGCGGCTGTTGACGGGCGAGGAACAACCGGACCAGGGCGTCATACGTCTTCGCGGCCAGACAGTGGTCATCCGCAATCCGCACCACGCCCTCACCCTGGGCATTGCCATGATCCATCAGGAGCTTCAGGTCTTCCCCGCGCTGACGGTGACGGAGAATTTGTTCATGGGACGCGAACCGCAGCGCGGCATCCTGGGCTGGATTGACCGGGCCCGAATGATGACCGAGGCCCGCCGCCTGCTCCAACTCCTCAACATCCCGGTGTCTCCCCTGGCCAGAATGGGAGATCTCAGCGTGGCGCAAATGCAGGGTGTGGAAATCGCCAAGGCCTTGTCGGTCCAGGCCGGCTTGGTGATCATGGACGAACCCACCTCCGCCCTGTCCGAGCCCGAGGTCTCCGCCTTGTTTCGGATCATCGCCGATTTGAAACAACAAGGCACGGCCATTCTTTACGTGTCCCATAAACTGGACGAGATATTCCGGATTGCCGATACGGTGACGGTGCTGCGTGACGGCCGGCATATCGCCACCCGAAACATTTCGGAACTTAACCCGGAAAAACTCATTGACCTGATGGCCGGCCGCGAATTGAACCTCGCGGGCGCCCGCCCGGTTCTCGGAGTCAGACCCGATAACAAGCCTTCTCCTCCGTCGCCCAAGCCGGCAGCCGCCCTCTCAGCCCGGGAACTCACCCGGCAAGGCGCCTACACGGACATCAGCTTTGACGTCCACCCCGGAGAGATTCTCGGCCTGGCCGGCTTGATGGGCGCCGGGCGCACCGAATTGGTTTCCGCTCTTTACGGGCTCTGCCCGGCAGACAGGGGCAGCGTCTTCATCAATGGCCAACCGGTGAAGATCCGATCGCCGCGCGAGGGGATGGCCCTTGGAATCGCCATGGTCACCGAAGACCGGCGCGGACAGGGATTGGTGCTGCCGATGTCGGTGAAACACAACCTGACCCTGGCAAATCTCAAGCGTTATTGCTGGGGACCGTTCATCCTGACGAATCAGGAAAATCGGCTGGCTGACGAACAAATCCGGGCCTATCGAATCAAAGCCCGCGACCGCAACCAAAAGGTCGAGCATCTGAGCGGAGGGAACCAGCAGAAAATCGTGTTGGCCAAAGCCCTTCTCGGTGAGCCAAAAGTGCTGATCCTGGACGAGCCCACTCGCGGCATCGATATCGGGACCAAGAGCGAACTCTATCCCTGGATTCGCCAACTCGCGCGATCCGGACTGGCCGTGATCCTGGTCTCATCCGAACTGCCGGAAATCCTGGCCCTGAGCGACCGCATAATGGTCCTGCGACAGGGAAGACTCTCAGCGGAACTGGATCCCCGCCAAACCACCCAGGAGGAAATCCTGAAGTTCGCCATGCCAACCTGACAAAACCGCGAGCAATCGAGCCATGCGTTTATGGACACGGTGACGAGCAATGAATCGGCAACACAAGGACTCCCGCCCCAGCGCCGCGTTGGTCTCGGCCGATGGCTGTCGAGGTATGGTTTGCCGCTGGCCTTGGTCTTGATCTGCGGGGTGCTGGCCTGGGTCAGCCCTCATTTTCTGACCTGGCAAAACGCGATCATCATCTTGCGCCAGATTTCGATCAACGGCCTCCTGGCGGTGGGGGTGACGCTCGTGCTGTTGACCGGGGGCGTTGATTTGTCGCTGGGTTCCCTGGTGGCCTTGTGCGGGGTGGCAGCGGCAAGCTTCGCGCATCCAGGAGAATACCCGGTGCCGGTTCCGGTCCTCGTGGGCATCTGTGTCGGCCTTGGATGTGGCATTCTCAATGGATGTGTGGTCACAGTCGGGCGAGTGGCGCCGTTTATCGCCACCCTGGGGATGATGACCGCCGCGCGCGGATTGGCCTTGATTGCGAGCGGAGGACGTCCAGTCTCGAATCTCAGCGACTCGTTCCTGTGGATCGCGCGAGCCGAGCTCCTGGGGGTGCCGATCCCGGCGCTTCTCCTGAGCGTCGTGAGCGTTCTCACCTGGGTGTTTCTCGTCCGCACGCGATGGGGACGCCACCTTTACGCGGTCGGCGGAAATGAGAAGGCGGCCCATGCTTCGGGCATCGCCGTGACACGAATTAAAATCCTGGCCTATGCCTTGTGCGGCGCCCTGGCCGGCCTGGCTGGGGTCGTGTTGGCTTCGCGGGCAACTGTGGGACAACCCAACGCCGGAGTAGCGTATGAACTGGATGCCATCGCCGCCGTGGTCATTGGGGGCACCAGCTTGTCAGGCGGCGTCGGCGGAATCGGAGGCACGCTTTTAGGCGCTCTGCTCATGGGCATCATTAACAACGGGCTCGATCTGATGAATGTCAATGCCTACTATCAGCAGGTGGTCAAAGGCTTCATCATTGTGGGCGCCGTCTGGCTCGACCGACGGCAGCGAAATTAGCGACGGCCAATCAAACGAATTCATTGCTTTCCGCATGGAAAACCATAGGATGCGGGGGCATGGAATTGAGTCCCGAGTTGTTCCAGCCCGAAATCCAGGAGGCCCGGAAGGCTTTCGAAAAATACATTGTCTGCATCGAGAAAACACCCGATCAGTTCGAGGCCGCCATGAAATCCCTGCTGGCCAAGGCGATCCAGGCCTACCAAACCCGAGCCCGCAATCTTCGCCATGGAATCGCCCTGGACAAACAACTCACCATCATCATTAGCCAGACGGACTCCGATCGGCCGCAGTGCGGCATTTACTTCAATCTGCACTCCCCGTATTTCAAGCGGGACAAACCATCCGCCAAGCAGGCGGACAGCTAGAACTTTGTGCAATAATAACTTCCGGTTTTGGCCGGCCGTTACGGCTGAGACGACTTATCGTCTTTCTGGTCGACGCTGAGGAACCGGTTCAGGGCATTCAGATAGGCGCGGGCGCTGGCCTCGATGATGTCCGTGCTGGCACCTTTGCCGGGGACCAACTTGGCCTGGCCGAAATCGACCTTCACCGTGACCTCTCCCAGGGCGTCTTTGCCCTGCGACACGGCCCGAATCGAGTAGTCCACCAATCGCCCATGGATCTTGGTCAATCGATCAATCGCCTTCAACGCGGCATCCACAGGGCCATCACCGGTCCCGGCATCCTGGCTGACTTCCGGTTCCTTCTTCTTGTTTCGCTGCCGCCGGAGGCGAACCGTGGCGGTCGGCACAATCTGGCTGCCGCTGGACACGCTCAGGTAGTCAAGAGACCACGTCTCGGGCACTTCGGTAATGTGACCTCCCACCAACGCGGTGAGATCGTCGTCATAGACGAATTTCTTCTTGTCCCCAATCTCCTTGAACCGGGCGAAGATGGCCTGAACATCGCCTTCGGAAAGCTTGAATCCGAGGTGGCGCAACCGGGCAGCCACCGCGGCGCGCCCGCTGTGCTTGGTCAATGGCAGTTCGGATTTGCCCCAGCCCACCTCTTCAGGATCCATGATTTCGTACGTCTCGCGTTTCTTGAGGACTCCGTCCTGATGGATGCCGCTGGCGTGAGCGAAGGCATTTTCACCGACAATGGCCTTGTTGCGTTGCACCAGGAGGCTGCTCATGCGGGAGACAAGGCGGGACGACCGCACAATCTCGCGGGTGTTGACGCCACAACCGATCTGGTTGAAGTATTCATTCCGGGTTTTCAAGGCCATGACCACTTCTTCGAGCGCCGCATTGCCCGCGCGTTCGCCAATCCCGTTGACGGTGCATTCCACCTGGCGGGCGCCCGCCCGCACCGCCGCCAGCGAATTCGCCACCGCCAATCCAAGATCATTGTGGCAATGCACGCTGATCACCGCTTTACCTGAGCGGAATTCAGTGACTTCCTCATACAAGCGACCAATGAGCTTGCCAAAGAGCTCCGGCATGGCCCACCCCACGGTGTCCGGGATGTTGACCGTGGTCGCGCCCGCGCCAATCACCGCTCGACAGACCTGAACTAGGAACTCCGGCTCGGTCCTCGATCCGTCTTCCGGAGAAAACTCGACGTCCTCGACATAGGACCGGGCGCGTTTCACCCCTTCGACCGCCAAACGGAGGATCTCATCCTGGGCTTTGCCCAGCTTGAACTCCCGGTGGATTTTCGAGGTCGCCAGGAAGACATGGATCCGCCCTCGGCGGCCGGCGGGTTTGACCGCCTCGGCGGCGGCATCGATGTCCTTCGGCACACAGCGCGCCAATCCCGCAATCATGGGGCCTTTGATCTCCCGGGCAATGGTGCGCACCGAGGTGAAATCGCCGTCGCTGATAACAGGAAAACCGGCTTCGATCACATCGACCTTGAGCCGGGCCAGTTGACGGGCCACCTGCATCTTTTCCCGGAGGTTCATCGAGGCCCCCGGGCATTGTTCGCCATCGCGCAACGTGGTGTCAAAAATGATGAGCCGGTTCGTTTTCATATCGTTGTTGTGTTCCTTCCGTTTTCCAAAACCGTCCACCGCCTTCTTCGAGAGGCCCGGGGTATAACAAAAACCCCACCGCCTCACGGGCAGTGGGGTTTTCGAAAATTACTGAATTGAACTAAAACCCGACTGCCGTGCTGCATCCAGGCAGCAGACCTAGCAGAGACAGTCGATGGTTCAATCGCCAATTCACGATTTATAGTTAATCCCGATTGTTGACCGCGTCAATCCACAATTTCCAGATTTGAGTTTTCAGCCCCCTCCTGATCTGGTAAGGAGGCCCAGGTGACACCGACAGTTCCCAGTCTGCTGCTGCTCATACCGGCTTATAATGAGGAACACCGGATCGAACCGGTCTTGCGCAATTACGCCCGGTTCTTTCGCGAACAATACTCGGGCCGGTTTGAAATCGTCGTGGTTTCCAATGGCTGTGTCGATAACACGGCGGGAGTGGTGCGCCGGGCCACCCAGGATTACTCCGAGATCCGCCTGCTGGACTTCCCCGAACCCATCGGCAAAGGAGGCGCTCTCATCGAAGGACTCAAGCTGGCGCCCAGCGCCGATTTCATCGGTTACGTGGACGCGGACGGCGCCACCCCCCCCCACGCCTTCCTGGATCTGGTCAATGCATTGGATCGCGCCGATTGCGTCATCGGCTCGCGCTGGATCCCCGGCGCCGTGCTCCACCAGGCCCAGTCCAGCCGACGACAGTTCGCCAGCCGCGTTTTCCATGCCATTGTCCAAGCCCTTTTTTGGATGAATATCCACGATACCCAGTGTGGCGCCAAAGTCATGAAACGCTCGGCTGTCGAACAAATCCACTCGATGCTCCGCATCGCTGACATGGCCTTCGATATCAATCTCCTCTATTCCCTCCGGCAAGCCGGCTTCAAAATCCTAGAACTCCCCACCGAATGGACCGATCAGACCGGCTCCAAAGTAAAACTGGGAAAAACCTCGTTGACAATGCTACTTTCGGTCATCCGCCTTCGCCTGGTGTATTCCCCCATCTATCCCTGGTTGCGCCCGCTGCGACCTCTGGAAACCTGGGTTTACCACTGGCTCAGCGCCCCACCGCCCCGACCAGGGCCGAACAGCCCTAATTGACTAGGGTCATTTTTTTTCTATGGGTTCACGCTTAATCACTTGTGAAGCGACCTACGGCCTGTATGCTAACACTGTATCAGTAAGCCTGCCAAGCAAGCTGGTGTGAATAATGGCAAGTTGTTTTGATGAGTGTTGGGGTGCGGCCTGAGAGCATCCTTCGCAAGTAAGTAATCGTGCGTCATCATGAAAAGCACAAGAATTAAGCAAGGAATCGTTTTATTCTCCTTGGCAGGGGGTGTTGTTCTCTCATGTTCGGGTCAGGTCATGGACTTGATCAACAACAACTACGGGTACATCAATGGGGATACGTCAGGCGCCAGCGGTGTGTTTACGGACCAGATTCCTTCCGGCGCAGGAACTGGCACCTACAATTCATTCTTGCGTGTTCAAGGGGACAAACAGGAACAGGGCGCCAACATCCTGCCGTTAAATTGGGAACCCAACAAAACCGAATGGGCAACCAAAGGCGGTTCTTTTACGCACGAAATCACCGTCACCGACTTCACCAGAACCCGTGTCACATCAGGCGGCACCGAGTTCTTTGCTTTGTCATTGGATGTCAATGAAAATGGGGGGAGCGAATCCTATTTAAGCCTTGACTCCCTCCGAATATTCACCCGATCCCAACCCATCAACGGCGCCGCTGATGTCTTGGGCAGTTTCATCACCAATCCCCGCAGTTCGCTCCCAACTTCCGATTCCAGGTTGATCTGGAGCATGGGGGGAAACACTTTGATGATTAACGCCAACAAGAGCACAGGCAGCGGCACGGACGACATATATCTCTACCTGCCCGTGAGTCTGTTTGGCGGAGTTTCAGGAACGGATTACGTCTATCTGTACTCGCACTTTGGGGGATACGGCATGTTTAACAACCTTTACAACTCGGAAACGGGTGACGGTTTTGAAGAATGGGCGGTCCCCCCTTCAGCGTTTCTACCGCCCGTAACCCCGGTTCCCGAACCCTACGAGTATGGTCTCATCGGAGTGGCGGGTTTGCTAGTTTGGGCATTTTTCGATCGCCGTCAGCGAAAAGCCTCGGCCGCATAAAAACCGGTCGCGGTTTCTCTTCCCCAGCGCGATATTCAGCGAATACGGCCTCACGGGGGTGATTCAAGCATCAACGGGAGGTCCTTTTATCCATCGGGAGGTTTCCCTGCGTTACAGGCTGGCCAGGATTTTCAACTGTTCGATCACTTTCTGCTGAACAAGAGTAGACCAGTGATTGTAGTCATCGACCTCGAGTCCGGCGAGGTGACCGGGGGCTTTGAGGAACTGGAAGGCTTTGAGGGCTTCCTCAAGGCAGAGCCGAATGGCGGCGTGATTGACCTGGTAATCCTGTCGAGGCTGAACGACAACCACTAGTCGAGGGGCGATCATGGCCAGCACTTCGTGGTAGTCATAGGGGATTCTGTTCTCGTTGCCGATAAAGGCGCCCAAACGGGGCAGGAGCGGCAACCAATGCGACCACCGGGCAACGCCGCCGGTGCCTTGGTCGGGAGTATCGGATCGCCAGGGCGTGAAACCGGCGACACTGATCACACCGGCAATCCGGTTGTCCAAGGCGGCAGCATGCAAGGCCGCCATACCACCAGTGGCGTAGCCAAGCAGAAAGACGCGTCGTGGATCCGCAAAAGTCACCTGTGCCAGGGCTCCCACCGCCAGCCGCAAATCGGCCACGGTTCGGCCCAGCAACGACCAGTGCGGATACCGCTCGTAAAAGCGGGTGATTTCCTCGATCCGCGATCCATGCCCGATCTGGTCAAAGCAAAATACGACAAAACCGGCTTTGGCCAACGCAAGATGGACGCCCTCCCCCCGCAGATAGCCCGCAACATAACCATGGGAAACCGAAATGGGATGAGCCCAAATCACCACGGGCAGTTTTTGATCGGACTGATCGGCGCCCGCCGGGAAATAAAGATCACCGCAGACGTAATTGCCGAAGTTCAGGTTTTTCTTGCCGACGCCGTCCGGCAGGCGGTTGCGTCGAAGCATTTCGGCCCGATGGGCGGGTTCGCCTCCGTAAGTCCCCAGAGCCCCTCCTTCGATGTCAGGCGGGTCACCTAAGGTCCATTCGATTCGACGGCGGATGTCGGCGCGCTTGGATTCCCATTGGTCAAGATTCAGGATGGGATTGCCTCCCATCGTGGTCATCAATCCCTGGAGACTGGCCACCGGAAAAGTCTCGGGCCGAATCTTTTCCTGGCTGCGTTGAAGCCAACCGGAATAAGTGGGAAACAAGGAACGGCTGCCGGCAAAGTCCTTGCCCGGGCGGAAACGGGCATCCAGCCAGTCGAGATACGATTCGATATCCTGGGCGGTGGTTTCATGGCCTCCGGGGCGATAGCGAAGCTGGAGGGCCTGGGGGGCCTGAAGAAGTTGATACACCCGTTGCGCGCTGTAGTAACTCTGTTCGATGGCCCATACACTTTCGACAGGGTCGTTCAATGCGGTGGAGATCAAGCAGGGGCGAGGAGCAACGCAAGCTATGAGCTCGGGTTGATCGATCGGCAAGAGGTTCTCACGGCCGGCAAAGAATCGGAGCCGGGGATGGAGCCAGTCGGGAAAAGTGCGTGTGATCAGCTCAATGCCCTCTCCGAATTGCGTTTCCGAAAAGAGTCGATAGGAACAGGTTCCCCCCGCTCCGGCGCTGCTGAGGATCACTGCCCGGATCCGAGGATCCAAGGCGGCGGCGATCAGGGAGGTTTTCGCATTGCGTGAGTGACCGGTCAAAGCGATGCGTTGGGAATCGACCCCAGGAAGGGTCAACAAATAATCGACACAACGACTGGCCGCCCAGGCGCGCCGGGTCAGCTTGGTCCAGTCGCAATCGGGCCAGAGGTTTGTAAAGGCCCCGGTGTCATCCCGAGAATCCGCCCCGGCATAAACACAACCGAGATACCCCCGGCTGGCGGCCACAAGAGCCCAGGGACGATGGTTGTCCTGGGTCATGAAAACCGGAAAGGGACCCGGACCTCGCGGGATGACCAGTTCCAGTGAAAGCCGGGCTTGGGCTTTGGGACCAAACTCGAGAGTCACAGCCTTCAAGGTCACTCCATCCTGGCTTTGGGTTTGGATATTGACAGCCCGGAGGTTGTCGGGAGGCGCCGGGATCGTACCAAGGACGTAGTGTTGAAAGAGCTTGAGCAATTCCTGCCGGCGCGTCAGCCAGTCGGCGGGCGTCTGGATTCGGTGGCCCAAGCTGTCCAGGAGAGGATCCGGCAAGCCCGGAATGGAACGTATCTGGTCGAAACGCGGGGGGAGTTCACCGGTTTTTTCAAGCCACTGTTCCCAGGAATCGCTCTTGGGCAACCAGCGTTTCAACTCAGCCAGAGTTCCGAGACGCCGCTCATCTTCCTGCGCCCAGAGGCCGCCCACCAAAAAGCCACAATACGCCAGAACATACCATCCGCGGAGGAACTGTCTCGTTTGCATAAAACACCCCTCATGATGCGCTCAAAAAGGAATCTCGTCAAAACATCGGCGATGGGCATAATACCGGCGGTCATGACGATGCCGAAGGCCGAACAACACCCCGCAGAAAAGCAACAGGACACTTGGCTGGATGCCTTTCTGGAGCACCTGCAATCGGAACGCGCGGCCTCGGTTTACACTGGCCGAAACTACCGACAGGCCCTCCGCGAATTCAGCCGGTGGCATCAGCAGGAACGTCATGGACCGCCGGAGTGGCGTCAATTGCGCCGGGACGATTTCCGGAGTTACCTGCGATTCCTGGGACGCCAATCGCTTCGACGGGCGGCCATCCTCCTGAGGTTTTCGGCGTTGCGTTCGTTCTATCGGTTTTTGGTTCGCCGGGGGCATGTTGAGAGCTCGCCCATCAAGAACTTGTCCCTTCCCCGGGCCGAGAAGCGGTTGCCTCGATTTCTGACGGTCGAACAGATGAAGACCCTTCTCGATGCTCCCGGGCAGGAGGCCGATACCGGGGATGACGCGCCCACGCCAGCCAAACAACACGCCGCGGCGCGCGACGCCGCCATTCTCGAGACTTTCTACTCGTGCGGATTGCGCATCGCGGAGTTGTGTCAACTCAAGGTGGAGGACATCGACTGGCAGGAAACCTTGGTGCGGGTCCGTGGCAAGGGAAAAAAGGAGCGTTTGACGCCGATCGGACCGCCTGCCCTCGAGGCCATCCGCAAATATTGGAGTCTGTTGCCGGTTCGGCCCACGGTCGGTTCGCCGGTTTTTCTGGCGCGGCCCGATCGGGAAAGACCGGTTTATCCGCGCCTGGTGCAGCTTCGGCTGAAGCGCTATCTGGCGCGCGCAGGATTGGATCCAGAGCTCTCGCCCCACAAGCTGCGACACAGCTATGCCACCCATCTCCTCGATGCCGGCGCCGATCTGCGCAGCGTCCAGGAACTGCTCGGTCACGCCCACCTGGTCACCACACAAGTCTACACCCACCTCACCACGGAACGTCTCAAAAAAGCCTACGACCAGGCTCACCCCCGAGCGTGATTCAGACCGGTTAAATTCCGGCTGGCAAGATCTGGCTTTAGCCATTAATTTTCCAACTTGCTGAGTGTGGAATGCCGATCGACCTTGGATCTTGAATTGCGACCATTGTTGACGACAGGAAAGGAATCGGAATGAAACCAAATTGGATCTTCGGGAGCAGATCTTATCTTCTTGATCTCCTCATGGCTGGCACCCTCGCGGCTTGCATTCAGCCGGGCTGCTCCACCTCGGCCGCAACTCCCCCGCCGGGCGTGAGCTTGAAGGTTATGGCCGAGGACGCCCTGGTGGCGCCGGCCAATGTCTCGTTGGTTGCCGAAATCTCCGTTTCGAGCGGCTACGTGCGCTGGGTCGAGTTTTTCAATGGGGATCAGCTGCTGGCCAAAGTGGAAGCCAATCCCATACTGTCTTCTCCCCAGCGTCTGTTTCAATGGGACTGGCGCACAGTCCTGGCGGGCGAATATCAGCTGTCCGCTCGAGCCACAGACAATGCGGGCACTATTGCGGTCTCCAAAACGGTGTCGTTGGCCATCAAACCCTCCGCCTCGGCCTTCCTGGTCATTCAAAAGCCGGCCCCCGAATCCCAGTTCACCAGCCCTGCCACCATTCCCATCGAGGTCATTGCGGTCGATCCCCGAGCCGACATCCGACGGGTCGAGTTCTACGCGAACGAGAAATTCATCGACCGTTCCGAGCACCTCACGAAAGAGGCGGTGATTCCGGGACGTCCGATCTCACATCGATTCGAATGGGAAGACGTAGGAGCGGGTGTCTATACCATCACAGCCAAAGCCGTCGATTTTTTCCAAAAACCGGTGGGGTCGCCTCCTGTCCGAATCACGGTAAAGCGTGTGGTTGAGGAAACGTGGATTACCGTGGAAACCGGCAAGTCGCAGGCCACCGAAACTGGCAATCTTAAGGAACGCAGCCTGGTCTTTGTCATCACTCGCAAGGGTCCGTTGTCCATCGAACTGCCCGTAGACTACACGCTGGGAGGCACGGCCCAAAATGGGGTCGATTACCGGAAATTGGATGGCCGTCTGGTGATCCCCGCCGGAGCTGTGTCGGCGGAGCTCACGGTGGAAGCCTTGCCGGACTCGGTGACAGAGGCCGATGAAACCGTCGAGGTTGCGATCAAGCCGCCGGCATGCATCGAGATCTATCCACCACCGCCGGAGTGTTACCAGGTCGGAGATCCCTCGACCGCGTTTGGTTTCATCCGCGAGGCCACCGCGCCCGCACCGAATCAGCGGGTGCTCGTTAAACAGGGGTCCATCTGGCGGTATTCAAACGACGGAACCGATCAAAAGGAGTTGTGGCGAGAGCCGGATTTCATGGATCAATCCTGGAGTTCGGGCCCGGCCCAATTGGGATACGGGGACGGCGATGAAGCCACAGTAACCTACAAAGGCGATCAGCCCCGGCCCATCACCGCCTACTTCCGTCATGCCTTCGAAGTAACCGATCCGGGCCTGTTCAAACACATGGTGGTTCGACTGGTTCGCGATGATGGAGCGGCGGTTTATCTCAACGGCAAGGAAATCTGGCGCGACAACCTGCCAGAAGGAGTCCTCACCTCTGAAACACGCGCCCTGGCATCGGCGGGGAGCGACGAAAACGCCTTTCATGTTCATGGGATGGAAGCCATAGGCCTGATTCCTGGCCGAAACGTGATCGCGGTCGAGGTGCACCAATCCAGTCCTTCGAGCTCGGACTTAAGCTTTGATCTGGAACTGGCCGCCTTCGAACAGGAACAACGTCCCGTGGTGAGCCTTGTCGCCACCCAACCGGAAACCATGGAGCCCTCGCCCAACACCCGAGTCAGACCCGGAGCCTTCTTGATCAGCCGAACCGGTTCCAGTGATCAACCGTTGACCATCGCCTGCTTGCTGGGCGGAACAGCCATCTTGGGAAAGGACTACAATCTCAATCCCTCCCCATCCCTGGCTTTTCTGTGGACGATTCCCGCGGGCAAATCGTCCCTGGAACTCCTGGCCGCTCCAATCGACGATAATCTCGTCGAAGGCGATGAAACCCTCTCGCTGGAACTGATCGCCTTGCCAGCAATCGTGCCCGGCTGGGATCCATACCTGTTGGACGCTCGCGCGGCCAGGGCCAAAGTCGTCATCCACGATAACGATCCCGCGCCTCGGATTTCTCTGAACATAACCTCGCCAAAAAATGGAGCCCGATTCACCCGGGGCGAACCGGTTGAGATCCAGGCGACTGCCATCGATCCTCAAGGGTACATCAACCGGTTGGAGTTTTACGACGGCGACAAACGCATCGGCATCTCGGAGCTGATCTTTGTCAGGGCGCCGGATCCAGGCACGCCCATCGATCACTCGTTTGTCTGGAAAGACGCCCCCGTGGGCGAGCATGTCCTGACCGTTCGAGTGGTGCATTCCTCCCAAGGCGCGGTCCTGTCCGATCCTGTGACGATCCAGATCGATGGCGGAGAAAACAGACCCGTGGTCCTGGAGGTTGTCGCAACCGATCCCGTCGCCTCGGAATCGCCCGAGGCCAGCGGCAAACCGGATACAGCGACTTTTGTGATCAAGCGGAGGAGCGGCCCGATCGACCTCGAAGTGCCGGTATTCTTCACTTTAAAAGGCACCGCTGTTCAGGGCAGGGACTATACAGGATTGGACGGAGTCGCATTTCTCAAGTCGGGCCGTGAGAGTGTCGAATTGATCCTCACGCCCGTCGCGGACAACATCAAGGAGGGGGACGAAACCGTGATCCTGAAACTGGAACCGCCGATATGCATCGCGATCTACCCTCCCCCGCCGGGCTGTTACCAGGTCGGCCCCCAAGGGGAAGCCAAGGCGGTCATCCTGGATCGCACCACATCGCAGCCTCCCCACGTCGTTCTCGATCATCCCTCGGATGGCGCGGTATTTACGCTCCCTGCCACCATCCCCATTACAGCAAAGGCCTCGGATCCCGACGGCCAGGTTGTGCGGCTCGATATCCTGATCGACAACCAGGTCTTTGGCTATGACAAGGAAAACACATTGACAGTCTCCTGGAAAAATCCGACTCCAGGCATCCATAAGATCATGGCAAGGGCGGTGGACGACAGCGGCCTCGAAGGATTTTCACCGGCGATCGAGATCCGGGTCCGATCCGAGGACGAGGTGGCGTTCGTGCATCGCAATCTGCCGCCCGCCTATGTGCCGGGAGCGGCTTTCACCGTCGAGCTTCGTGTCAACCCACCGAGCCACGGCGCCGCTTACGCGGTCGAGGATCAGCCTCCCGCGGGTTGGGAGGTCAGCCATATCAGTGATCAGGGTGTTTTTGATGCCGTTCATGGACGAATCAAGTTCGGTCCGTTCACCGACCGGCAATCGCGAACGTTGACTTATCATGTCTTGCCGCCAAGAAACGCCAGGGATCGATACGAATTCAAGGGTGCCAGCTCACTTGACGGCAAGGCCTATGCCATTGCCGGAGATTCTGTCATCGAACCTGTGGGCGAAATCCATCCCGCCGACCGAGATCCCGCAGACAAGGCGATATCCATGACGGAACTCACCGCCTATGCGGCGGCTTGGAAGGAGGGCCAAAACTGGCCGGCGGGACCTGTCCCGATCCCCATGGGCTATCTCACCCGCGCCGGCGCGCTCTGGAAAGGCGGCGAATCTTACCTTTACGATCCCACCAAAGGAGCCCCTCCCCGTTGCTGGATCAATCCGCCTGTATCCCGAAGATTAACCGCATCCGGAGTGGCCACAGGACACGCGCGCCGGTTTCTGCCCAACCGTTGTCTCCCCGGCCAAACCGTCGACGTGACGATCAAAGTCGAGTGTTCGACCTCCACAGCCGCCTGGGCCGTCGAGGAGATCGTTCCCGCGGGGTGGATTATCTCGGATATTGGCAATGACGGACGATATGACGCCGCAATTGGATCCATCCGTTGGGGATTGTTTTATGGGAAACAACCCCATGTCCTCTCTTATCGAGTGACCGCGCCCGATGAGGTCACCTCGGAGGTCAGCTTCAAGGGGCTTGTCTCTTTTGATGGCGTCGAATATGCCATCGAGGGAAACGGCGGGGTGGTGGCAACGGATAGCCGGAGCGGTTTGCGTTTCAAGTCGATCGGCCGCCATGCCAACGGCCACATGCGGCTGCAAGTCGCCGGACCGCCCAATCAGCTGTTCGCAGTGGAAGCCTCCTCCGACCTTGTTCACTGGTTCGAACTCGACACCCGGCTGCTCACAACCGGCGAGTTCGAGATGGAAGATGACGACGCGGCCACAGCCAATATCCGATATTACCGGCTGCGTCCCATAGGCAAATAGCGGCCTATTTCATCACGATCCGATAGAACCGCCCCGAATGGGATGCGGGCAATGGATCTATCAGCTCGGCCAACAGGTTCCCGGCAAGAGTGATCGGACCCGGCAAATCCTGCCACACGCCTGTCCCCAATGAATCACAGGCCTGAACAACATATGTCCGTCCCTCGACAACCAAAAAACGGATCCGCACATTAAGATTCTGATCAACCCAGGCATCAATCGATGCGATCCGAGGGCTCGTGGGTTGGCTTTGACCCATGGCAATCCGGACATCGTCGCTGGTTGTTAATGAGCCGTCGTCAGCAGTCAATCGCAGAATGTAGCTGCCGGCTTGTGAAAAGGTGGCCTCCGTGCGCCAAAGGTTGGTCTCTCCAAACATTACCTGTCCGGGCCCCTCGACTTTCGACCAGGAGACGGTCACGTATCCTGGGGGCGCCGGCAAGCCGTCATCGAGAAAACTGCCGCTCAGGACTACCCGATCGGTCAGTTCATCGAATTCCTGATCGGGCCCGGCATCAACCGCCGGCGGCCGATTGGTGGCGGCATCTTGGATCGCCAGCCCCAGATCGAAGCTCAAATCGGAACTCGACGCGCTGTTCTGATGCATCTCGACCGCCATAACATTGAGGCCTTCCCGGAACAATCGAGGATCGGGAACCACGGTCAGATATTCAGATTCGCTGGTTCCTCCCACCGAGTTCAAGGCGGTCGTGCGATAGTTGATTTCCCCTTCAGGCAGATTGTCGCGGAATACCTCCACACCGTTCAGATAAACCACCGGTCCATCATCCCGCAGCAACACCAAGACCGCCGCAGCGAGGCTCTGGACGTTCGTCACGGAGAAGGTCGTTCGGAAGTAAGTCGTGATGAACTTGGCCTGGCTGTTCGGGCCGTATCCCACGATCGTGGTTTCGTCGCCGTCCCCATAACCCAACTGCGCTTTGCCACTCTTCCATGAGCTGTCGTCAAAGTGGATTCCACGCCAGGCAGTGCCGGGATTGGAACCATCATCAAGGTATCGCCAGACGGAACCGGGCGGCACCACAATGTGGGGAGAATCAGGAGGCCGGCTGACCGTCAGACTCATATCGTCCTGAACGATCCACTCGCCATCATCGGCGCTTAATCGCAGCACGTAAACGCCAACCCCCGGCACCTGGACCGTGGCGCTAAGTTGGTTCGGGTCCTCGAACAGGACCGGGCCGGGTCCGTCCACCTGGCTCCACTGAACCCCCAACGCTCCCGGAGGCCGAGGCAAACCATCGTCGCTCGCCTGCCCTTGAAGGGTCACCGCATAGGGAAAGAGCGCTGATTCCAGAATTTGGTCCGAGCCGGCATTCACGCGCGGCAATCGATTGCCGTCATTGTTCATGCCGGGTGAACCTCGTTCAAAGCCTGCCCGCCAATTGGCCGACTCATCGCCATACGCGTCTGACTGGATTCGTTCCACCGAGGTCCCTTGCCCGGCAACATTTGTCGGCCAGGGCGCGTGATCACGATAGGCCACCGCGTCCACCGTGATAAAGGATATCGCCACGGAACCATCGCCCGATCCGGTCGGTTCATCGGGCCGCTGCAGTTCCAGCCGTTCTCCATCGTCCTGAAGGCTGCCTGAATACGGACCATAGACAGGGACATTGGCCGGCACATCGTGGCGTGACCGAAAGGTCGCCGGTTCCAGATCGGTCAGGAGAACAATGCCTCCCGGCGGAATGACCTGGTTCGTGGGGAACACATAACCCACTCCGTTGAGCCGCCAGGTCCGAGCCGGATCCGACTGGGGATAGAGCGGCACCGGTTCCGTTCCGATATTCTTGAGTTCAATGAATTCCGCATCGCCCGGTCTGGGAGCATAGCGGATCTCGTTGATTACAACGGGTCCCACCAAGGGGCCGGCATTGCCCCCCCCCAAAGTCACCAGCCGTTGTGCCGGGTATTGAACCTCGCCCGCGCTGTTCAAATACCGGCCAAACGACACCCCCTTCGCCGCAGCCCCGAACTCAAACCCATCCAGGTGCCCCGTCAATGCTCCGCTTCCATCCGCCGAGAAAAGCCACACCTCCTCCCCTTGCCCATCGAGACTGAAACTGGCCCCTTGTCCAGGAGTCGCATTGAAATGCGTTTCATCAAAGACCCTATAGCCATGGGCCGAAAGGATTGTCCCCGCGGGAATTCGAAATTTTGCCGGTTGATTGCGGTCGTCGGTCAACCACCATCCGCCGATGTCGGCGTCTTGATCGGTGGGATTGCCGAGTTCGATCGCATCCAGCTGCGGCGCATCCGTGCGCGTCAGAACCTCGGTGATTTGGACGGGGGGTATCGAGGCGGGAGCATCCGGAAGTCCGGGCGATCCCCCCAGGACGCTGCCAGGACGCCATGGGTGGGGCTTGCCCCATGCGTCGGGCTCGGCCGTTTCGTCTGTGACGACTAATGAGAAATCGTACCCGTCCGTGATGGGGAACCATTGATCATCATACCGAAAATCAAGGATCTCCTCGTGAACGGCGTCCACCAGGCAAAGACGTTCTCCCGCATTGTCCAGGTTCCCGATGTATTCACCGGCCACCGGGGCTCCATCGCCATATCGGGCTCGAAAAGCCTCGAGATTTCCCACCACCAAAACCCTGGCGCCCGGCGCCAGACGGGTGACCGCGCTGCCGTCAAAGCTGAATTCCACTCCTTTCACGAAGCGAACTCCCGAAAGATCCAAGGTGACCTCGCCAATATTTTTAAGCTCGATGTACTCCAGAGCTTCATCGTCACTGCCGCCTTCAGAAGAACTGGCGGGATGATACATCATCTCGGTCACGCGAAGAAATTGCTGGGCGGGGCTTGGATTTCCCGCGTAAGCGTGCGATGCCACCCTCCGACCCGTAGAATCCCAGAGTTGAATCGTCTCGCCCCGAGCGGAAAGTTGCCCGCGGTAGTTGCCTTGAACAAAAAGACCTTGTCCGCGCCTTGGGCCAATGGAACGAGAGCGAAAAACCTTCACGTCCTGGGCCACATACAGAGTCCGACCCGCGGGAATCACGGTTCCCGGACGGAACTCATAGTCCACTGCCCCTCCAAGTTTCCATCCGGAAATATCGACGGCATGGGGTTCCGAATTGGTCAGGCATAAAAACTCCTCGGCCTGGTTGCCCGAGGCCGGGCTGAATTCAACGGCCGCCACTTGAATCCGGGCCTCAGAGGGTTGGGCGCCGGGAAGCCGTTCGCCGTTCAAGGTCGCGGCGGGATTGTTGATCAGAAAATCGCGGCGCCCCGGCAGGTGCAGATCGATGATGCGCGCGGCCTCCTCCCGGACAGATCGATGAGCACCCCACGTCCCCCATTTCGCCTCGTCCAGGTCGGCATCGGAAGGCGTAATGTCCGGAGGATCCATCTGATCCAGCATGTGCCGGATTCTGTTTTCGATCACACGCTGATCCGCGGGAGTTCCGGGCGGCGGCAGGAGCGCATCGACAACCGTCCGGAGACGGCGCAGATACATGGCACGGAAATCCGGATGATTGAAGATGACGGCATAGAAACGGTTGAGGGCGCCTTTGGCCTGCTGAGCCTGGTTATAGAAGTTCAAGACATTGTCCTGGTAGAGCGTATCGGAGAAGTAGCCCTGCTGATCGGTCCAGTTTCGGCCCCAGGACAAATCGACGTCCCACGGAAAAATGGCCCACTCGCCGGTGCCGTCATTGTCGCAGTAAAGGTAGTAATTCTTGTGGCCATGATCCTGGTGGCTGGCAAGGGCGGAGGCAACGAAGTAACTCACGGCTTGCGGCAGATCGAGGTTGTCGTACGCATACAAAACCCGGCTGGCCAGCGGCAGCCCCGGGTTCAGACTGCTGACAAGGGTTTGGAGATCGTTGAGGTTTTCCTGCCGGCGGGTTTTCTTCTCGTTGCCCGAGGCACCGCTCAGGTCATTGTACATTTTGTATAACGCGCCCGCCGGATCGCGCCCCAAACGCTCGAGCATCAGGTCGTCGGAGTCCTCCATCAGGTCGAAGATGCCATGAAACGCGGCGTTGGCCTGCACTCGAACCTGGAAGGACCAATGCGCATCGCAGCCCACAACGGCTGCCATATCGCAAAAGAGCGGATTATGGGTTTTCGATTTATCACCGTAGTTGGTCATCAGCTTGACATCCTTGGCGCGATCCGCGCCTTTCCCGAATCTGAATCGATGATCCCGAGTGAAATCCAGGTTGAATCCTTTCTTTTGAAATCCGGAAGTCGACTGTCCCCGCAAGCTGAAGAGCACATTATCGTAGAGTTCTCCCTGGTAAAAAACGCAGCCCCGCACCCCGGAACGAGTCTCGGCCTGCGCCTGGCTGGGCCAGAATACTTGAACCACCGGCAAGCGGGATTGAATGCGGGCATCGGCCACTACTGTCCCCAGAAATGCCTCCGAATCGAGCGGGTCCGGAAAGAACGGCCAGCGCGAGGTCCGCCCGTCGGCGTCCGTAGCCGTGACATACCAGCGCACCAACTGCCCCGCCGTTGAGCCGGACGCCGGAATGGTTGCGCCGTAAATCCCATCTCCGCTGGCGTTGTCGCCGTGCAAACCATCATCCAGCATCGGGATCTGGTTGGTGACGCCGAATTGCACCCGCCAATGCAGCCTCACGACCGTCACCGGAGACAAAGCCGAATTGACCCGGGCCGTGATCGTGATGTCTTCCTGATCGAGTGGCTGATCCGGCAAGGCGGGCAGACTGGCCACCTGGCTCAGCAAGGGCCCCAGCCGAGCGGTGCTCCCGGAATTCGGCTGTCCCGGAGTGGCCGGCTGCAAATAGCCCGCCTCTGTGGAATCCCCGACCCGCGAAATCCCGACCAACTCAGCCGCCACCAGAAAATCGGCGTTGGTCGAGCTCAAGTTCAGGCCCTGAATCGCCAGCACATTGGTCCCCGCCCGCAAGACTCCCGCCTGAGCGCCCAAATCGAATTCCTCAAAAACCACCGCGGCACTATTGGCATGGGACGCTGTCGCCGTCGAATTCCAGGCAACCGGGTCCGGGGCGTTTTGAGCCGCCACTGGAACCCCGTTCAGGAAAGCCGCAAAACCGTCATCGTATTTCACCCGCAGCAACAAACGTTCCATCGAGGCGGGATCATCCAGGGAAAACCGATAGCGAAGGCAAACCGCGCTGTTCCGGCCCATCAGAAGGGATTGCAGGTCCGTCTGGATGTGTCCCGCAAAACCCGGGCCAGCCGCGGGGGCAAGAGCGGCCTGGTGAATCTGTCGAATGCTTTCCGGCGACAAGGCGCGCGTCCAGACAGCCGCCTCGTCAATCTGCCCTCGAAATCCGTTGCCGGCCTCATCGAAAATGCCGCCGCCGCCGATGTTGAGGGCAAAATCCGAACTGCCGTAATCGCTTGTTTCAGCCTCGCCCACACCGGCTAACGTTCCGTCGATATAAATCCTGAGGCTCGATCCGTCGCCCACCCCCACCACCTGATGCCACTGGTTCTCGGGGAAACTCCACGGCACGTCCAAGCTGCCGCCCCCCGGCGTCCAGAGCTGAAGGGTCGAGGCGTTGATGAAGCCGAACTCGACCGCGTCGTTTTGTCCGATAATTCCCGTGCGTTCCGCCTGCGGACCCGAAGGCCGAATCCAGGCCATCAAGGTAAAAGCATCTCGATGATTAAGCATGGGCCGGTCAACGCCGACATATCCTTCCCACCCATCCAATTCCACCGCGCGATTGTCCAGCTCGAAACCGCCATAAGCCGGCGGGCGTAGTCCGGCCACGCCAAGAACGGCATCCGAGAAACGGGCGGGAAACGATCCCGGCGCCTGATTGCCCGCCGTAGTTCCACTGGTTTCGTTCAGCCGCCAGTAAGCCAACGGCTCGGCAGCCAGAATAACCGTGCTCGCCAGATCCTCGCCCGGATTGGCGCTCCCCGTGTCGTATCCCACTCCGTTGATGCCTTCCCTCCACGCCGAATCGTCGAATTCCGGCAAAACCCAGATCGAATCCAGGCTGTCATTTGGCGGGACCAAGATCCGCACGGGCGAACTTGCCGTGATCAAGCTGAATTCATCGCTCCGTACCGCCCGCCCAAAGGATACGTCAGGGAATTGCTGGGGATATGCCGGCGAAAACTCGTCCGCGACGATTCCGTCAGGCCGCACGAGAGCCAGGTATTCGCCGCCACTCGAGAGCTTGAAATTGGTGTGAAGAGGCGCCCCCGGTGTGCGCCGGTCTTTTTCCGATGCAAAGACCACCAGATGATGTCCCGGACTCAGGTTGGTAGCTGGAAAACTCCATTTACCCAAGGCATCGGGACTGTCCGTCAAACACCAATCCTGCAGGTGGATCGCCTGCGATCCGCTGTTATAAATTTCGATCCAGTCCTCATAGTCGCCATCCTCATCCGCCAGGATCCGGGTGTTGCTGGCCATGAACTCGCTGAGGATAGGTCCGGCGGCTCTTGATAGCGGGCCTGTGGCCAAGCCTATCGCTAACGTCCCGGCAACAGCAAACCATCCTGCGATCCGATCGGTTCTCATAACTTTATCCGTTTCACCCGACGTCCGTGCTGCACTCGGTCACCGGGATACAGAATCACCTCGTCGTGTTCTTTCAAACCTTGCTTGATCTGAATCTCGAGTCCATTCGAGGGTCCCACATCGACGTCCCGCAATCGGGCGCGTCCCTCCTCCACCACAAAGGCCCCCCAGCCGTCTCCGCGACGAAACAAGGCGCCCGTCGGAGCCTTGAGCACCCGGTCGGCGTCCCACACCACAATCCGGGCATCTACACGAAACTGGTCGCCCAAGTTGCGCCGCTGCTGAGGGGGAGTGACCAAGTCGGCGATCACGTTGACCCGTTGTTCTTCCACACCCAGGGCCGAAACCTTGGTGAAGGCCGAGGGCTCGATCATCCGCACTTTTCCCATTAAAACCTCGTTCCCTCCCCATTGGTCAAACTCGACTAACGCGCCCGATTCTATCGCGGCGCCGTCCCGCGAAAGCACCTCGATCAGAACCTCGAGATCTGTCGGATCCCCGATTTCCAAAAGCGGCGTGCCCGCCGCCACCACCCGCGCGTTCTCCTCAAACACACGAAGGACCCGCCCACAAACCGGCGCCCGGATTTCCACGGGGACCGGGGCGGAGGCGGAGGATGCTTCCTTGAGAACGGCGTATTCCTCCAGTTCGGCTTCCGCCTGACGCAAACTGCCTTCCGCTGCGGCATATTCTTTGAGCGCGGACGCCTCGCGCCACTGGGCAGCCTCCAATTCCTGCGCGGTCGCGGTCTGGGCCGTGTGCAACCGCTGCAGGCGCCTCAACTCGCTGACCGTGTAAACATGCGCCGCGCGGGCACGCTCCTCATTGGCCTTGGCCGCATCCCGGCGCGCCAGGGCCGTGGCGCGACTGCGGGCGTCCAACAATCCCGGGCTTGCCGGCTCCATGATCGCCAGCACGGTCCCAGCCGCCGGAATTTCATCGCCGGCTTTGAGGGAAATGCGGCGCAGCTGGCCGGTCACGGGAGCCGAGAGGGTGTAGCGATGTTTGATTCGGGTGCGGCCTTCCTCGTTCACGGTGGTGCGCAGGAGGCCAACCGTCACGGGCGTCGTTTCCACCGGAGTGGGTTGCGGCCACAGGCCAATCGCCAACAACACCACCAAGGCCGCGGCCCCGGTGTAGGGCAGCCATCTCCAGGGCGAATGACGGGCGGAATTCGGTTGCCTTCGGGAACTCGCGGATCGTTCTGACGCAGTCGGATTCATGAATGTGGATCGATTGTGTAAGATCTGTTATTCGGGGGCTTTCAACGCGCCCACCAGGTTCAATCGCGCGAGCTTGCGCAAGACCAAGAGCGCGGATAAGCCCGAGGCGATGGTCACCACCGTCACGGCAAACGCAAAATTGCCCGAGCTCAACACCAGGGGCAGACGCACCGTCTCGGTGTTGACCTGGGCGATAATAACCCGGGAAAAACCGCTGCCCAGAAGCAGGCCCAACGGCACC
>ERZ795054.893-NODE-893-length-31783-cov-7.018911_pt1 | contig 31783 bp, 21 predicted proteins | sample MGYA00375138_ERZ795054 | MGnify/ENA primary metagenome ERZ795054 (study PRJEB30183, sample SAMN05720215) | anaerobic digester metagenome | isolation source: active sludge of municipal wastewater-treating anaerobic digesters | place: USA | collected 2014-12-23 ... | reverse complement strand
TACCGGGCTGTAGAGGGTGCCATTCACGAGGGTATCGGTACGGCGGTAGAGTACCTCGCTGTTGTTGTATGGCACCTGCTGGAAGCTGGGGACCACGGCAGCAGCTGTTGAATCACCCACCCCCTGCAGCAGTGCACGGTTTTCATCAATTAGCTGTTCCTGGCTGAGGGGTTGTCCGCGCATATCCTGTTCGCGGTAATACTGGAACCGGAGGGTAACACCGGGGCGGGTCGCTTCCTGCTTCAGGTAGAGCAGGGTGCGGTTGTAGTACCGTTCAGCATATTCAAAGGTTACCTCAAAGCGTTTCTCCTGTGTAACAGGCACCTGTGGCGTGAAGGTGATGCGGGCGGTGTTGTAGTCGATCACATAATCGCTGGCGGCTCCCCGGGTAAGGAGCCGGCCGTCGAGGTACACCTTTTCAGAGCCTGCCAGCACCATGATGAAGCTCTCGCCGGAGGCTCCGTGGAGCTGGTATGGTCCCTGGTTCCCTTCGATGCCCGGGAAGCGGTTCACAGTGTACTTGCCCCTGGCCACGGCTCCTGCCACCTGCGAAGAGAGTTTCCACTGCGCTCCGGCATCCCACGCCCCGGAAAAAGTGGCGCCTTTCACTTTTTTGATGAACTGCAGGTATTCCCCCGGGGCGTTGGCGATATCGAAATCGCCGGCGGTGGTTTCCCATCCTCGGCCTGAAGCTTTGATGAATACTTTATCGAACTCCCTGAGCTGCTGGCTGGTGCCGTCGGGCTGGATGGGAATGGTGTTGTCGGTAATAGCGGCCGCCAGGGTGATGCCGGGCGCCAGTTCCCCTGTGAGCTGGAGGTTCATGGCCGAGTTGAGCACTGCATCCTGGCTGGTGCCGATGGTAATGGCCCGTGATATCGAGCCACTGCGCTGCAGTCCGCTGAAGCTGAAGAAGTCCTCCTGCCCCTCTTGTTTGAGGTCGAGGGGGGTATAGAGGTATGACAGGTCGTTGCCCGGTTTCAGCTCCGGTTCGGGGCGGAGGGATTCGTCGTAATAGGCACTCCTGAGCCGGAACGGGAACACCCGGTACACCGCCACCACCGATGAATCACCAGCCTGCCAGAACAACGGTGAGAGCGAGAGCCTGCCCGACAGGGGTTCCAGGGACCAGAGGGAAGAGGGGATGGTGTCGCCGGAAGGTGAGATCAGGAAAAGCGTACCCGGTGCAATGGTGAGGGTATCGGGATACCACAGGGTATCGGGAGGGTGGAGGATTTTGCGGCGCAACGACGACCAGGGCTGGGCTGCAGCGGCCCACCCCATGCAAAGTAGCATTGCCACCAGGAGATGCTTTTGGTACCTTTTCAAGCAGCCGGCTGTTTCACCTTACAAACATAGCGAATATTATGCAGTCACCGGGTTAGGGGCCCTGCAGTGACCAAACGGCAAAATCGGCTTAAATTGTGTATTTTCGCCGCATGACAGAAAGGGCGATTCTGGTAGGGGTGATCACCAGCCGATACGACAAGCGGAAAGTGGATGAGTATCTTGACGAGCTGGCGTTCCTGGTAGACACAGCCGGTGGGGTTGTGGCCGGGCGCTTCATCCAGGCGCTGGAATACCCCGACCCGCGCACTTTTGTGGGCACCGGAAAACTGCAGGAGATCGGAGCCTTCATTAAAGAGGAGCAGATCGACCTGGTGGTATTCGACGACGAACTGAGCCCTTCACAGCTCCGCAACATCGAACGGGAGCTCAAATGCAGGATCCTGGATCGCAACAACCTGATCCTGGACATCTTTGCCAAGCGGGCGCATACGGCCCATGCCCGGGTTCAGGTGGAACTGGCACAGTACGAATACATGCTTCCACGCCTCACCCGACTGTGGACCCACCTCGAGCGGCAGAGGGGAGGTATCGGCATGAGAGGCCCCGGCGAGAGGGAGATCGAAACCGACCGCCGTGTGATCAGGCAGAAAATCACCCTGCTGAAAGAGAAACTGAACGAAATCGACAAACAGAAGTACATCCAGCGCAAACACCGCGAACAGATGGTAAGGGTGGCCCTCGTCGGCTATACCAACGTCGGCAAATCAACCCTGATGAACCAGCTGGCCAAAGCCGAGGTGTTTGCCGAAGACAAGCTCTTTGCCACCCTTGATACCACCGTACGGAAGGTCGTGATCGACAACCTCCCCTTCCTGATCGCCGACACCGTGGGATTTATCCGCAAGCTTCCGCACACCCTGGTGGAATCCTTCAAATCAACACTCGACGAAACCCGTGAAGCCGATATCCTGTTACATATCATCGATATCTCCCACCCCGGATTCGAAGAACAGATTGCCATCGTAAACCAGACCCTTCAGGAGATCGGGGCAGCCGACAAGAGGATGATCTACCTGTTCAACAAGATCGACGCCTACCGATTTGAAGCCCCGGATCCCGACGACCTCTTCCCGGAAAAAGAACCCATGCCCACCCTGGGACAACTACGGCAGTCGTGGATGGGGAACCAGGACCATCCGGCCGTGTTTATTTCTGCAAAATACAAGACCCATTTTGATGACCTTAAAAGGATCCTGTATGAGGAAGTGAAAGCCATTCACGTGAAGCGGTTTCCTTACGATCACTTTTTATTCTGACCCCACATACGGTTTCTCCATTTCATGCAAGTATCCGTATATTTGCAACCGGAATAATTCCATCAACTCAATGAAAATCATCATTGCCGGCGACGGTGAAGTAGGGTTTCATATTGCAAAACTGCTATCGGACGAACACCACGACATCACTATTGTTGACCCGCACCGCGATTTGCTGGAGATGCTGGAGTCACAGACCGACCTCCTCACCATCACCGGCGACTCTACTTCGGTATCGGTCCTGGAGAGTGCAGGCGTTACGGAAGCAGATCTTCTGATCTCGGTGGTGCATGATGAAAGGGTGAATATCGTAACTGCTGTCCTCGGTAAAAAACTGGGGGCAAAACGTACCATCTGCCGGGTAAACAACCCCGAATTTCTTCAGCCTGAAAACAAAGCCATGCTCAAAAGCCTGGGGGTGGATTCGGTGATCAGCCCCGAAAGCATTGCCGCCCGGGAGGTGATCGATCTGCTCAACCAAACAGCAGCCACCGAGGTGTTTGATTTCTCAGGCGGAAAGCTTTCGCTTTTTCTGATCAAACTCGATCAGAATGCCAAAGTGATCAACCGCACCTTATCACAGGTGGCACTGGATTACCCTGCTCTGGCATTCCGCGCTGTGGCCATTCACCGGCAGGGAAAAACCATCATCCCCCGTGGCGACGACCGGTTCCTGGTGGATGATCTGGCCTATGTCATCACCAAGCCCGAAGGGATTGACCAGATGATTGCCCTGAGCGGAAAAACCAGGATCGACATCAAGAATGTGATGATCATCGGAGGAGGAAGGATCGGTCGCCTCTCCGCCATGAGCCTCGAACACGATTTCAACCTCAAGGTGATCGACATCAGCCGCGAGCGGTGCGAACAACTGGGCTCCTTTCTTACCAAAACACTGGTAATCAACGGGGATGCCCGCGACATGACCCTGCTGGAAGACGAAGGGGTGCGGAATATGGATGCTGTAATTGCCGTTACCCGCGATTCGGAAACCAATATCCTTATCTGCCTGATGGCCAGGAAATACGGCGTAAGGCGCACCATTGCCCTGGTGGAAAACATCACCTTTATCGATATCGCCCAGAATATGGGTATTGATACCATCATCAATAAAAAACTGATCACCGCAAGCCATATCGTTCGGTTCACCCTCGACGCCCAGGTTACCTCCATCAAATGTCTGAACGGAGTGGATGCGGATGTGCTGGAGTTTCTGGTGAAGGAAAAATCACAGGTTACCCATAAGCGGATCCGGGACATCAAATTCCCCTCCAACGCCATCATCGGCGGGCTGGTAAGAAACAACGAAGGACTTATTGCCATCGGAGATCTTGAGGTGCTCCCGAACGACAAGGTGGTGGTATTTTCTCTTCCCGAAGCGATGAGCAGGGTGGATAAGCTTTTCAACTGACGGATTTTTCATTGATAAGAACGCAACATGCGCACCTGGTCTGAAATCAACTGGCGGCATATACTCCGGATGATTGGCATTATGCTGGTCATCGAAGGGCTGGCCATCATGTCAGGGATCCCGTTCTCGCTCTACTACGGGTCACATGACATACACGCCTTATGGGTTTCGGGCGTGATCACCGCCCTTTCGGGTGCGTTGCCCCTGCTGCTGTTGAAAAAACACCGGGAAAACACGATCGGAAAGAGGGAAGGGTATATCATCGTGAGCTTTTCATGGGTGATTATCAGCCTGTTTGGTTCCCTCCCCTATATCCTCAGCGGAGCAATTCCAGATCTTTCAGACGCTTTCTTCGAGGTAATGTCGGGGTTTACCACAACCGGTTCATCGGTGCTTTCCGACATTGAATCGGTTCCCAAAGGGATTCTTTTCTGGCGCAGTATGACCCACTTTATCGGAGGGATGGGGATTATTGTGCTTTCGCTGGCAGTACTTCCATTTCTGGGCTTCGGAGGCTCGCAGCTGTTTGCGGCGGAAGTTCCCGGGCTGAAAACTGATAAGCTGCATCCCAGGATTACCCAAACGGCAAAACGGCTCTGGCTGATCTATTTTGGATTTGTCATCCTCCAAACCCTGCTGATGATGGCAGGCGGCCTGAGCTTTTTTGATGCCATTTGCCACTCTTTCAGCACCATGGCAACCGGAGGGTTTTCAACCTACAACGACAGCGTGGCAGGATTCTCTCCCTATCTGCAGTATGTCATTATTATCTTCATGATTCTGGCAGGAACAAATTACACCCTGCATTACCTGCTGCTGCATCGTCAGGTACTCAGGGTACTGAGGGATGAGGAATTCCGTTTTTATCTGCTGATGATACTGGGGATGGGGGTAATCATCGGAGGGATGTTGTTTGCCTATCATGGGATGCCTGCCGAAAAAGCCTTCCGGGATGCCACGTTCCAGGTAGCTTCCATTGTCACAAGCACAGGTTTTGTTTCTGCCGATTACCTTCTCTGGAAACCGTTTATCTGGTTTCTGATTTTTCTGCTGATGTTCACAGGCGGAAGCGCAGGCTCAACGGGTGGCGGCATCAAGTCAGTGCGTATCCTGCTGCTGGTTAAAACCAGTATGGTGGAGCTGAAAAGGCTGGTGCACCCCAGAGCCTATATCCCTGTGCGGTATAACCAGCAGCCGGTGTCTCAGGAAACCTTAGCCAAAGTGCTGGCTTTCTTTTTCTTCTATATGGCACTGTTTGTACTGGGAAGTATTGCCATGAGCTTTCTGGGGCTCGATTTTGAGTCAGCAGTTGGGGCCGTCATTGCATCCCTGGGAAATATCGGTCCTGGCCTGGGATCGGTGGGGCCTGTGGAAAATTACGGCCATATTCATGACGCCGGCAAGTGGATACTCTCCTTCCTGATGCTCACCGGTCGCCTGGAAATTTTTACTGTACTGGTTTTGCTGAATCCGGGGTTTTGGAAGAACTAACCTCCGGTACCTCCTCCTTTACCGGTTCAAATGCGATGTTGTGTGCCGCCAGCACACGGGCAGCCTCTTTCTCGTATTTTTCCTTTGCCCGCCTGCGGTTAAGGGCGACATGCTTCCCTAAATTGGCTACAAGGAACTCATCGGCTGCCGTAAAGGTGCCTGCCGGTTTTTTCTGTCGCCTGATCATTTCACCATATTCATTTTCTACCAGAAGGCGATAGGTGTCGAAGAGCAGCAATGCATCATCGCGCAGGTCTTCATCCTCTTTCAGCGGCTTCAACCCCTTGATAACCACCGTTGAGCTGTCGAGCTGCATAAGCACCTCCTGATAGGTTTTATCCATAATGGACGGCACATACGATTCCAGGGATCGCTCCATGGCGTCCAACCGGTTCACCACCAGCTGATGTTCGAAACTGATGGTTTGTACCTGGGTACGGACCCGTTCCTTGCTGCGGCCACATCCGGCCAGCATTACAGCACCCGCCAGAAGGGCGGTTATTACCAAGTTCCAGGATCGAATTTTCATAGGAGGGCAGTTTAGGGTACAAAGGTACACAAAGGGCTGATACTCTGATGTGCCATTCTCCCGCCGTCAGGAAAAAAATCAGCAGGAAAAGCCAATGCTTACTGCGCTGATTTTTATCCCTTCAACGCCGGTGAGGGTTTGGGCAAGGGCTTCCAGTGTGCTTCCGGTGGTGATCACATCATCCACCAGCAACAGATGCATCCCCGGCCGGAGATTCCTGCCCTTCAGCACGAACCTGTCGCGGGCGTTTTCCCACCGGCTGTACCGGTCTTTTTTAGTCTGGCTCTGGCTGTGTGTACGTCGTACCACGAGCTTGTCCATCACAGGTACCTTCAGCTGTGCCGAAAGTCCACGGGCAATCATTACACTCTGGTTGTACCCCCTTTTCCGCTCTTTCTTCGGATGTAAGGGTACCGGTACAATGCCGTCGACTTCCCCCAGTACCCCCGACTGCCGCAAAACCAACCCGAACGCTGCCCCCAGAAATTCACCCGCCTCCGGCACACCCTTGTATTTAAGGGCATGAATGAGTTTTTGGGTACTGTTCCCCTTCCGGTACAACAGATAGGATGAACAATGGTAAAAATCAACCCTTCCGTAAAAAACCCGCGCAGTTTTGTTGTCGGGTTCAAGCCAGTGCCCCGATACGGGAAGATGCACCCTGCATGAGAGACAGATCAGCTGCTCACGGGTGAAAAGACTGTTGCCGCAAACCACACAGTTGCGCGGAAAAAAGAGTGCGGGAACCGACGCACCCCATTCCAGTAAGCTTTGTCCTATACGCATATCTCTATAGTTGTCTGAAATCTGAAAACCGGAAATATCAAACCCAAATATTTTATCATTCAGCATGGGTTTGAAAACCAACTTTTTGCTTAATTTTGCCGCCCCATAGATGAAAATTACCGGAATACCATGACAGAACAAACCCAGCATAAAAAAAGAGGCCTGCTCCTGTTGCTTCTCCTGCTCCTTGCAATTGCCTTTACGGCGATGGTGGTGATGTATGCCATCAGTAGGCGCAACATCCAGAAAGAGATCACTTTACGTGTTCAGGAATCTACCAGTCACCAGCGCGAACTTGATTCACTCACCTTCGAATTTGAAAGCATCAAAAAAGCATACGGAAACCTGAATCTTCAGCTCAGAGGGAAAGACAGCATCATCCAGCAGAATATCGTGCGGATCAACAGGCTCATTGCCAGCAATAAATCCAAAGATCTGATTGTTAAAGAGATCGAGTACCTTCGGGGGTTAAAACAGGACTACGAACGGCGGCTCGACTCGCTGTTGTACATCAACATGGAACTCACCGACAAGAATCTTGAGCTGAAATACCGGGTTGAAGCTGAGAAGGAAAAGAATATTGTACTTACTGAGGAGAAGGAGGAGTTTAAAAGAAAAGCAATCCTGGGCGAAAAGATTCGTGCATACAATCTTACTGCAGGGGGTTTCAGAAGCCGTGGTACCGCAAAGGAGACCCCCTCGGACAAAGCACGCCGTGTAGACCGCCTTAAAGTGTGTTTCACCATTGGAGAAAACCTGGTGATTCCCCCCGGAGAAAAAACGGTATATGTAAGGGTGGCACGTCCGGATAATGTAGTGCTGTCATTGGGTGCAGGTGATGCTTATACCTTTGACTATCAGGATGAAAGGCTTCAATACTCAATGAAACAAACCATCAGTTACCAGAACAAGCCCCTCCCTGTATGCCTCAACTGGGATAAGATTGTGGAGGGGAATGCAATGGCCGGCACTTACCATGTAGCTGTTTTCTTCGAAGGACAGGAGATTGGCAAGACCTCCTTCACCCTCGAATAGGATTGCATCTGATCTGAACTTTTTATCGCCGGCAGTGTTCTCCTGTCATGATTATTCCGTGCCATGCCTGAAATCAAAGGAACCATTTTCGACATCAGGAAGTTTACTTTCAATGATGGCCCAGGGGTGCGTATCACCATCTTCATGAAGGGGTGTCAGCTGCGCTGTACATGGTGCCACAACCCTGAAGGGAGGGATCCTGGACCCACAGAGGTGGAAACCGAATCGGTGAACCCGGATGGCACGGTGCAGCAATTCAGGGAGGTGATTGGCCGGGAGATTACTACAGACGAACTGCTGGACATCATTCTTTCGGAAAAAAGACTGATGCAGGAAACCGGGGGTGGCGTTACCTTTTCGGGCGGAGAACCCCTTACCCAACCCGATTTTCTGGTACCCATCCTGAAGCAGTGCCGGGAGGAAGGGATCCATACGACCATTGATACCAACGGGTATGCAGATCGTGAAGTGTTTGAAAGGGTTCTGCCGTTCACATCGCTGTTTCTGTTCGACCTGAAACACACCCGTCATGATAAACATCTGGATTTCACCGCGGTAGGTTCGAAGAAGATTCTTGAAAATCTCTCGTTCCTCCTCAACTGTGGAGCCAGGATCTGGCTGCGGATTCCGGTGGTCCCCGGTTTCAACAACAGCCGTCATGAGATGGCGGAGATTATCGATGTGCTCAAAGCACTCCCCGGAGAGATCGAACAGGTGCACCTGATCCCATTCCGCCAGACTGCAGCCGATAAATACCGGAAACTGGGGTACGAAAACCGCATGCAACATGTGCCTTCGATGTTGCCGGCAAGGCTCAATCCCTATAAAAGGATGTTCCGCCGGGCCGGTTTCGAAGTGATTATCGGCGGTTGATTCCCGAAAAACGGTCATTCAGCCAAATCGTTATCACCAATACCCCCGGTATTGTTTTATCTTTGCCCTCCTTTCCACCTTTGAGGAAATAAAGTGTTATACCATGAAAGTGCTGCAGATCTCCTATAAGGTACCATTCCCCCTCACCGATGGCGGGGCTGTTTCGGTGTATCACTGTTCCCTGGGATTGCTCAGCAATGGCGCCGGACTTACCGTACTGGCGGCTGATCAGGCCACCTCTCCGGGGGATCTGGCAAAAGCCCCGGAAAATTGGCTGCAGGCTACCTCCTTTACATCGGTTCCGGTTGACAACCGGGTAAAAACTGCGGGAGCCCTGATCAATCTTTTTACAGGCCGCTCCTATTTTTCCGCCCGGTTTTACAGCAGTGCCCTGGATCGAACCATCTCTGAGATGCTGCAGCAGCAGGAATACGACATCATCCAGCTGGAACACCTCTATCTCTGCGAGTATCTTCCTGTGATCAGGAAACACAGCAGCGCCAGGGTCATTCTCAGGGCACAGAATATCGAGCACAGGATCTGGGCCAGATACCTTACCTCGGTCAGAAACCCTCTGGCGAAATGGTACCTGAAAATCCAAACCCGCCGGCTGGAAGCTTTTGAGCGAAAATCTGCCGGCCTGGTGGATGGGATCATTGCATTATCGGAACAGGACCTGGAGTGGTTCAAAAGCTCCTGCCCCGGAATTCCCGTCAGGGCCATTCCCATTGGTATGGATATACCTGACAATGAGAATTCTGTATCATTGTCGCCGGGAAATGAAGTTCCGGTATTCTACCATCTGGGTTCCATGGACTGGCGCCCCAACGACGAAGGGCTGCGATGGTTCATCAGGGAAATATTACCCGCGATTACCCGGAATTACCCCGAATTCAGGATGCGTATGGCGGGAAAAAAGATGCCGCCATGGTATTTTCAGCAGCAATCAGCCCATCTCGGAATCGACGGTCAGATTGAAGATGCAGCAGCATACCAGTCGGACAAGGATGTGCTGATCGTTCCACTGCTTTCCGGAAGTGGCATCCGGGTGAAGATACTGGAAGCCATGGCGCTGGGTAAAGCGGTGATTTCCACCTCCAGGGGAGCCGAAGGTTTACCCGTGAAACATCGCCACGATATCCTGATTGCCGACACCCCGGAGGAATTTGTGCGTTGTGCCGGAGAGTGTATCTCAACCCCTTCGCTATGCAAAACCCTTGGAAATGAAGCCCGTGAAACCGTCAGAAAACATTTCGGTATCCCGGCAACAGGTGAGGCTATGAAAGCGTTTTATGTGTCCTTATGCCCGGAATCAAAATAAACATGGCCACTTCCATCAGGAGATTCTTACTGTACAAATTGCATTTGCCGATGTGGGCCTTACTGATGTGCCTCTGCCATGGGGGGTTCGCCCAAACGGTCTCGGTAGCAGTGAAGGACGACAAAGGGGACCCTCTTGCGGCTGCTACCGTTAAATTAATGAGGATCAGCGATTCAGTGTCATGGAACAGTTTTACCAACAACGCCGGTATCGCCACCTTCGAGTCGGCCGGTAACGGGATGTTCAGCTTCACCATCAGCCATGTGAGTTTTCTTCCGATCGAACGGTCAGTGATGGTGAGCGGGCTAAAAAAGAGCTTTGAATTCACCATGAATGACCGCCTTAACACCCTGGGGGCCTTCACGGTGCAGGCCACAAGGCCGCTGATCAGGCAGGAGGAAGATAAAACCATCATCGATCCTGAGCCCATGGCTGCCACGAGCTCCAGCACCCTGGAGGTGCTGGAGAGTACTCCCGGATTGTATGTCGATCAGGATGGGGGGATTTTTCTCAACAGCACCTCCCCTGCTGTGGTGTATATCAACGGGCGGGAAATGAAGATGAGCACACAGGATATCAATACTATTCTCAGGAGTCTGCCGCCCGGAAGTGTGGAAAAGATAGAAGTGATGCGAACCCCTTCGGCACGTTTCGATGCTGCCTCCTCCGGAGGGATCATCAATATTGTGCTGAAAAAAGGGGTGAAGATCGGACGGTTTGGTTCGGCCAATGTGGGTATCACACAAGGGAAGTATGGCAACCAGTACGGAGGATTTTCGCTGAACAACAGCGGGGAAAACACCACCATGTATCTCAATTTCAACTATACGAGGGATAATAGCGTGGTATGGCTTGAATCGGAGCGGAAGCTTGACAGTGTAAACAACCTGGACCAGACCATGCGTACCCGGAGCCAATCAGGCCACCCCCTGCTCTCTTTCGGCCTCTCCTGGGATCCCGGCAAAAAGGTCTCTGTAAACTACGATGGCAGAGTCAATTATGCCGGAAGCAACAACCATACGCTGAACATCAATCAGATCGGCACCTCAGAAACACCAAAACTCTTCAGGAGTGAGAATACCATTGACAACGGCTCCGCCAGGCTGAACCTCCAGCAGGATTTCGGGGTGATGGTGAAACCCGATACCTCAGGTAACCTGTGGGATACCCGGCTCAGCTACAATTTTCAGCATGGACCGGGCAACCAGGAGTACATCACATGGGTAACCTATCCCATCCAGAATATTGTTACCGGCGAAGGGGATTTGCTGCAGCAGCGACATTTTGGCACGCTCCAGTCGGACCTTACCTGGATGCTGCCCCTGAAGATAAAAATGGAAACGGGTGTAAAAGAGAGCTTTCAGTTTTTCCGGAGCAGCTCCGATTTTCTGCTGTTCGACGGATGTCTCCCCATTACCGATACCAACCGCACCAACGCTTTCCGGTACCGCGAAAACATAGCTTCAGCCTATCTGCAGGGGTCTAGAACCCTCTTCTGGGATATCATTCTGAAAGGAGGCATCAGGATGGAGCATACCCTCATGCAGGGGTTCCAGTCGCTCCCCCGCGATACCGGTTTCGAAGTATCGCGTGCCGACTGGTTCCCTTACCTATACCTGAGCCGGACCCTGTTCCGTATCTTCGATGTGGAACTTAACAGCTACCTGATATACCGTAAAACCATCAGCCGCCCGGGATACCAGAGCCTGAACCCGTCGGTGAACTATCTGGATCAGTTTACCTACGAATCTGGAAATCCGGCCCTGAAACCCCAGTTCACCGATAATATCGAATTCAATGTAAGTTTCAACGATATGCCGGTGCTGGCGATCGGCCGAAACTATACCCGTGATATTTTCGCGGCCGTGGTGTATCAGGATGAAAATCAGCCCGGTGTTGCTGTAAGAACCTTCGACAACCTGGGTAATAATATCGAAACATACTTCCGGCTTATGGTGGGGATCCCCCCTGGAAAAAAATACTTCTTTGCCGTGGGTGCCCAGTACAACCACAACGATTATGAAGGGATTTATGAGAACGAGCCTTTCAGCTACCAGCGGGGCGGATGGCGGTTTTTTACCTTCCATTCACTGTCCCTTGCCAGAAACACAAAGCTCACCCTCAGCGGTTTTGCCATGTACAAAGGGAGCTATGGCTTTTATGAAATTGAACCGTTTGGCACTGTCAACATGGGGATCAACCAAACCTTCTTCGACAAAAAGCTGCAGATTACCCTCAACTGCCGCGACCTGTTTCATACCATGAAATTCAGGGGCACTCTCCATCTGGGGTCTCAGGATGCAGAGGCTCTGCGTTACACTGACAGCAGAAGAATCGGCATTTCCATCCGGTATAATTTCGGCATAAAAGACAAACCTGAAAAGCGGGGGATGCCTGAAATGGAGGGAATGGATACCTGATTCAGGTCTGTATACGAAGATCTTTTAACAAACCCCAATATTTGAAATGCGATGAAAAGATGTGTATTTATCATGTTATGGGCCACCATGTCAATATCCCTTTATGCCCAGGACATCACCGGAACCTGGAATGGTGCGCTGGTGATGGGGAAAGCCCAACTCCGTATTGTTTTCCATATTGAGAAAACTGATACCGGATACATCGCAACGATGGACAGCCCTGACCAGGGGGCTAAAGGGATTGAAGTGACCTCCGTAGAGTATCAGCATTCCGACACTTTTAAACTGATTGTCAAACCTTTAAGAATAGAATACGTTGGCCGGATCGTCTCTGACTCGCTCATCAAGGGCACCTTCAGGCAGGCAGGCATGGAGCTGCCCATGGATCTGAGCCGCATGGAGATTGCCCCAAAGTCGGTGGCCAGAAAACAGGATCCGAAAAAGCCTTATCCTTATCAGGAGCAGGAGGTGAAATTTCACAACCCTGATGCCGGGATTGATCTGGCCGGAACAGTTACCATTCCCGAAGGCGACGGCCCGTTCCCTGCAGTGGTGCTGGTGTCGGGCAGCGGATCGCAGGACCGCAACGAGGAGCTCCTGGGGCATCGTCCGTTTCTGGTGCTGTCGGACTATCTCACCCGAAAAGGGGTTCTGGTATTGCGGTACGATGACCGTGGCGTGGGTGGTTCCGGTGGAAGTGCAGAAAATGCCACCACTGCAGATCTGGCTGGTGATGCCCTTGCTGCCGTGAATTACCTGATGTCGCATCCCATGGCCAGAAAAGACCGGATCGGGGTTATGGGCCACAGCGAAGGTGGTGTAATTGCCCCGATGGTGGCCAACCGGATCCCTGCGGTGAAATTTATCGTGCTGCTGGCAGGACCGGGTGTGCCCTGCGATGAACTGCTGCTGAAACAGATAGAGCTGATCAGCCGTGCCGGTGGGATGAAAGAGGATGAACTGGAGAAATCCATGGCCATCAGCCGCGAGGTTTTTCGGTTGATCAAAGAGGAAAAAGATACGGCCATTCTCCGTTCAAGGCTTGCGGAATACCTTTGGACTACCACGGACAGGATGCAGGAGGAGATGAAGAAAGCAGGCATGACGGAAAAAGACTACGTGGAATCACAAGTATCTGCTTTCATGTCGCCCTGGATGCTCTACTTCCTGAACTACGACCCCGCAGTGGAACTCGCACAGGTAAAATGCCATGTGCTGGCAGTAAACGGCAGCCTCGACCTGCAGGTATCAGCACCGGAAAACCCCGAAGGGATTCGTAAAGTCCTCGAAAAAGGGGGAAACCGGCATTACACCATCAAAACCTATCCGAAACTTAACCACCTGTTCCAGAAGTGCAAAACCGGCCATCCTAATGAATACGGTGATATAAAGCAAACCTTTTCGCCAAAAGTGATGAAGGATGTTTCCCGCTGGATTCTCAAGGTCTGAACCCTCAAATGTAACTGCCTGACGGTGTAAGTTTGCAGATTTCCGAAAAAGGCTAATTTTGGGGAGATGATTTTACCGGGTACCCTCTGCACTGTGAAATTTGTCGCAGATAAAGCCTACCTGCTGCCCGAAAAGCCCCTTCCGTTCGACAAGCTGGGGCTCCCGCCGGTGGCCAGGTCCTTTTTCGCCCCTGCGTGGTGGCGTCTTCGGGTGCTGGAGTGGTTCGCACACGAAAATCGTATGTATGTGGATGTCATCTCCTACCACTCGGGCGAGGTGGAATTCACCCCGGAGCAGGAAGCCCTGTTTAAGGAACTGGAGCAGGTTGAATCGATCAGTTTCCGGAGTATCAGCACCCAGGGTCTCATGACCACCCTGCGGGGTACCCGTCCGGTTACGATTCTGCCACAGCTCAGCGATCCCGGTTACATGGGGGCTTACGAAGCCCTTTTCGGAGAAGAAGAGGAAGCGGAACCAGATGCCACAGAAATGGCAACCCCTGCAGAGGAACCACCCCAAAAGCCCTTGCAGGTACCTGTACCCCCGGTAACCCGGGTGGTGAAACAGAGCTTTCAGGTTCCCCTCAAAGAGGTTCGGTTCCAGCTTGGCAGTGTGTCTGTCGTCAGGTATTTCCGCGAAGTGGATCTTACCATTGAGCTGCAGATCCCGAACCCTGAACTGAGGGAGGAGTTTGATGCCGTTAAGAACTATTTTGCCAATGTATTAAAAACCAAAAAGATACAGGTTTTTGCCGAAATCCAGATCACCCGGGGTGAAATCACCGGCGCCCATGCCCGGTCGCCTGAAATTGCAAAGATCGACAAAAGCCTGATCGAAAATGTGAAGTTTGAATTCGTGCAGGATACCGTAAAAAAACGGATGGCATTTGAGGTGGATAAGTCGCTGTTTACTATGGATGAGCTGTTCGAATCGGCTACCGATGGGAGGGTTAAGGGTGGCGCTTTCTACCAGAGCGAACGGGAACTGTTCGAAGACCTTCTTCAGATCACCGATACCAAACACTACCGAAACCTCCGGTACCTCTCTTCAGTGCATGCACACCATATCATGAAGCTCAGGTTTGTGCACCGGCCCCTCTCCTTTATTTTTCTGATTGAAGGAAAACACCATTACCACCTGATTTGGGAGACCCTCGATACTACGGAGGCCACCTATATCTGGCATTCCACTCGCGATCTGAAGGAGCTTCGCAAGACCCTGGAAAAGATCGAAGACATCCTCAATGTGATCAAAGTGCAGGGTAAAATTGCCTACCTCAACACCCGGCAGGAGGCTTTCAGGCGTATTTGCCACGATTACAGCAACCTCTCCGATGGTTTCATCAAATGGAAAAATGAGCTGGAAAGTATGTTAACCTGATGAAAACCAGATCAGACAAGACTTCAAATTTATGCTGAAAAAAGACCATTTCCATTTGCGTGTATTTGTCAGATTTTTCCCATGGATCTGTCTGATTTTGTGGATTTTACTGCAAATCCCCTTTCTGACTGCCGATCCCGATACATTGGTTGATCTTAACACCCGCGGAGCCTGGACAGACGAGGGGTTGTACAGCGGTACTGCCCGTATCTTTTTGAATACCGGTACCATCGACCCTTATGAAAACAGCCTGTACACCCGTGGACCTCTCTTTACCTGGTTACAGATACCGGTTTTCTTTCTGTTCGGACAGTCGCTGTTAACCGCCCGTCTGATGGTGCTGGCGATGGTGGTTTTTGCGCTGATCCTCCTGATGCGCAGGCAGGAGACCCGCACAGCAGGGCTTTTTCTGCTGGCCGCCGGTTTCACCCAGTTTCACCTGTTTCAGTTCAGCCATTACGCCATGGCAGAGATGATGGGTACCGCAGTCATCCTGATGGCCATTCTGTGCATCGTTAATCTTGAAATAAATCCCTCTGATCACAGGAATCAGCTCCGGTGGATCCTGTTAGCCTCAGGACTTTTGTTCATCGTGTATGCCCTGAAGATCCAGTTTTTGTACATCGCCTTTCTGCTGCCCGGTTATTACCTGCTCAGGATGTTACCGGTCCTTTTTTCCAACTCTGAAGAAGGGATCCGCCGCCGGCGGCAGTTCTTCCTTGCCATGCTGCTGACCGCTGCATGGATGGTGTTTTACGGTGTGGCCTGGTACCTTCCGAACCGCGCGTTTTACGACTATGTCATGGCCCGCGAGGTGGATGGCCGTTTCCCTGATACGATAGACAGTATTCTTAACAGTGCCCGGTTCAATTTCACCGTTCTGCTGTGGGTTCCCTACCTGAAACCCCTCATTGTTGCCGGCGCTGCAGCCCTTGCGGGAGGCCTGGTACGACTGCTCTGGAAGCCTGCCAGCTGGTCACCGGTCCATAAAGCCCTCTTCCTGCTTGGGTTGGTGTGGTTTCTGGGGGAACTGCACAAAATTCCCATGACCTATATGCCCCACCGGTACCTGGTTTCGGCCTATACAGCCCTGGGACTGATGATTGCTTCATTTGCCGCTTCTGTCGCCACCGACAGGAAGTGGCTTGGAGGGATCATGGCGATGCTGATGGTGTGTATGGCAGCTGTGCAGCTGCCCCATACAATAGAGGCCATCGGGCGTCGCACCTATGACCTCAGAGCTGTTAACCGGTACATCCGGCAGTACCCCTGGGAAGGAAAAACCATCACCGGGGCCTGGGGTCCTTCAGCAGCGTGGGGAACCAAAGCCCGGGTGTTTCCCGTTTGGTATGGGTTTGTGAACGACGACCGGGCAATGGATGCACGTATGGTGATTGCCGAAAGCGATCAGGAGGATAGCGACCGCAGCCTGATGATGCAGGGTATTGATATTTATACTGCAGCCGACTCTTCACGGAGATTTCCCATCTGGCGCTATCAGGTTGATTTTTACTGGATTCCGGAAAAATAATGCCCCGGATCAGAAAAAAATCAGGCTTTCATTTCCTTTTTTTGGTTTTCAGTCAACTATACTTCACGAAACGCGCTGCACCGGCAGCGCACCAAATGAGTGAGTATGAGATTGTGCGGGGTAGCCCTTATGCTGGCAATGTGGGGGGGAACGACGGGGATGGCCGGTTTGCAGGGTCAGGTGGCAGATGACTTCTCTGCCGGAAGTTTCAGCGCCAAAGGCTGGAAGGGCGATACTGCCCACTTTCGGTTTACGTCGTCGTCTGCCATACCCCAGGCACAATGCCCCGCACTCCAGTTGAACACCACAGGATCAGGTACATCACTGATATACAACACCTTTCCCCTGAAAACCAAATCCGAATGGTCGGTCTGGTGCAAGCTATCCTTTAATCCTTCATCTTCCAATTATACCCGTTTTTACCTCACCGGAGGCAATGCCTTCCCCGCTTCAACCAACGGGAGCCTTTTTGTAGGGATAGGGATGAACAGCGACCGGGTGGGAATTTACCGGCAGGACAATGATCAGATTACAGCACTATTTACAGATACCACCACCCTGCTGAACCAGTCCACGAACCAGATAAGGGTATTGGTCAGGTATGCCGCACCCTGGTGGTATTATGCCATCGATCCCACGGGGGGCTATAATCTGGCATGTACCGATTCATTTACCTTTACCCCCTCCTCCGATACCGGTCTTGCCGCCCTCTGGTGCCAGTATACCTCCAGCAATGCCACCAAGTTTTATTTCGATGACGTGTTTGCAGGCTCTGTTCCTGAAGATACCATCCCGCCACAACTTGTTTCGGCCATGGTGCCGGAACAGCAGCTGATCAGGCTCGCCTTTACCGAACCTATAAACGGATCCATGCTGGCAGCCGGTTCCGGTTGTTTCTCCGTGGCCGGTATTCAACCCCTGATCGCATATTATGACCCTCTGAACCTGCATGTTATAAACCTGCTGTTTCAGGATCCTTTCCCTGATGGGGATCCTTTTGATTTATCCATTAAAAATCTGACGGACAAAGCCGGTAACCCGATGCCGGATACCCTCTTATCCCTTACCTGGCATCAGGCCCTGAGGAACGAGGTGGTCATCAGCGAAATTATGGCCGACCCATCGCCTCCTGTAAAACTCCCCGAATCAGAATACATTGAACTCCAAAACACTGCAGATTTTCCCATATCCTTATGCAACTGGATCCTGTGGATTGATGAAACTCCCGTTTCTCTTCCGTGCCGGGTCATGGAACCAGGTGCATCTCAGCTGCTGGTAAACGAAAAAGATACCCTGTTATGGTCTTATTTACCGGAGGTTGCCGGGCTTACAAGCTTTCAGCTCCGGAACAGCGACGCCACCCTCGCGCTGCAGGACCAGCATGGAAGAATCATCCATGCAGTATCTTATTCCTCTCAGTGGCATCAAACCGATTTTCAGGAGGCAGGAGGGTATTCCCTTGAGCTGAAAGACCTTTCGAATCCCTGCGAGGATCTTAATACCTGGGGATCAACACTGGACCTGAACGGAGGCACACCAGGAGCACCCAACAGCTATTCCACCCCCTTTGCTGACAGGAATTCCCCGGCCCTTCTGCAGGTATACGTATCCGACCCATGGACCATCCGTCTTTCCTTCAGCGAATCGGTTGACACCATCCGGAAACCCCATGACCTGTTCCGGATCGCGGGGAGTTCCACCATGATCACCGGCAGCGGGTATATCCCGCCGATGTACCGGCAGGCATATCTCTTTCTGGGGGAACCTCTGAAAACCGATACGGTATACCTGCTTGAATTGTTTGATACCCTGTGCGACTGCATGAACAACCGTATGGCAACGGGTACCGTTCCCTTTGGCATTCCTTCGGTTCCCGATTCTTCGGATCTGGTCATCAACGAGTTGATGTACAAACCTTTGGCATCCGGGGCCGAATATCTGGAACTTTTCAACCGGTCAAAAAAGATTATCGATCTTTCGACGTGTCTGCTGGCTAAAATCGATACCCTTGGCAACACCCTTATTGACCTTTATCCCCTTACGGATGAACAGGCAATGTTGTTCCCCGGTGAGTTGGTGGTGATTACTGCTGATGTCTTCAAACTGCTGGCTTCACATCCGGCCGCCAAAAAAGAAAAGGTACTCCGGAATCTGAGCATGCCCGCCCTCACCGACGACGGGGATGTGCTGGCCATTATAGGGCCCGCAGGGCTCCGGATCGACCAGGCAGCGTTCCATAACCAGCTGCATGCCCCCTGGATTGCTGACCCGCGTGGGATATCCCTCGAACGGTTGTCGGGCGATCTGCCTGGTTTGATGCCTGAGAACTGGTACTCCGCCTCGGAAGCATCAGGGTGGGGAACCCCTACCCTGCCCAATTCACAGTGTTTTGGCGCAGCCTCCGCAACAGGCAGGCTTGAGGTTACACCCCGAAGCTTCAGGCCCGGTCACGGAACAGGAACAGATCTGGTGCAGATCACCCTCAGTGGAATAAAACCGGGATCCACCCTCTCGATCAGTGTCTTCAGCGAAACAGGAATGCTGGCAAAACAAATCGTAAGTGAAGGGATACCTGCAGAAACGGATGTGTGGCGCTGGGACGGGACCGGGCACCAGGGGCAACTGAATCCAAGGGGTATCTACCTCATCGAGGCAGTGGTATATCACCGGGATACCGGATCAGCCAGATATTTCTGTCCGGTGGTTCTGCTATAAACTGCCGTTTCCTGATTCTTTCAGAACGTAGTCTGATTTCCTCCGGATTTTTGTATATTTGACCGAAATCTTCACGGCTATGAAGAAACCTTTTCCCCTAAGTATCCTTTTGTGCATTTTCAGCCTGATGTTCCTGCCCTGGAGCCTGAGGGCACAGTCAAATGGTCCGGTAAATGGCTGGTTGTACGCCTACCGGTATGGGATGGCGGGCGGAGTAACAGTTTCAGGTTTTACCCGCGATTCGGTTGGCTACAGCAAAAATGCCATGCCCTACGGTGGTTTTTACATCAATCTGGGCTTTACCCCCAATGCAGGTGTGAGCCTCTCGGCGCTCTATACCATCAAGGGGACCCTGATGAACTCCCCCTATGTACGGTACCGCTACCACTACATCAGCCCTGAACTTACCCTCCGCTACCGGGTGATTGATTTCCTGCAGGTGGAAGCCGGATACAGATACCCAGTTTCCATTATTTCGCAGAAGGTAATCCTCAACGGAGGGCAGGCTTCCGGTTCAGAGCGGCTGGATATTCCGGGGAAGGGAAACTACGGCCAGTTTCTGGTGGGAGGGGTTATGATGTTCGGAAACAACACAGATCTCACATTCAGGTATGGGATCCAGAACCGGGACATCCCTTTCTCCCACTACCAGATTGGGATTTGTGTGCATCTGAACGACCGTATCGAAAAGAATTTTAAGGAAGTAAGCGCCAGGCAACAGGCGAGGCTGCTGGCATCCCGGCAGGCGATGGAACTGCGGGAGGGGATTCTGCTGGTGCGGCTGATCACGATGCAAAACACCATTTATGCCCTGCAGCAGGCAGGTGAATCCGAAAAAGCCCGGCAGGTGAAGGCCACGGTTGACGCAGAAAACCAAAGGATCATCGAAGCCTTCGATGCTTTCCAGTTCACGAAGGTGTACTTTTTTTACGATATGCACACAGCAAAGGTGATGGAAGGAAAGCTCGATTCAGTACTGATGGATAAGTATCTGAATCCCGTGCCAGTGCCCCGGTACCAGGGGCTTCATTACATTGCCGAGTTCGGGCAGTATGAATCCGACCGCAGGTCGTACCAGGTACGCAGGGATCCGCAGTATCTGATTGAGAACAATATCGCCCTCGACAGTACTGCAGCCTGGATCTCCTATGCCGACAAAGGGTTGGGTATCGGAGGGCTGGTGGTGATGAACAGCCAGTTCATCACCCTCGATGCCCCGTTCCCCACCTTTACCCCCATCACCAATAAAACCCTGTTCAAAGACGAAAAGAAGTACGAAAAGGCCGTGATCAAACTGAACGAAGCCCTTACGATGCTGTATTATAAAGAATAGGCATGGGGTGAAAGAAGATTGTATATTTACCCAGTGAAACAATCCCCAAAACTCTCCATTGTCATCATCACCCTCAACGAGGCGCATAACATTCCGCGTCTGCTCGAATCGGTAAAGGGGATGACGGATGATGTGGTGGTGGTGGATTCGGGTTCCACAGATGCCACGGTGCAGTTGTGCATGGAACGGGGAGCCCGGGTGGTCTCCCACCGGTGGGAAGGGTATGCCGCTACCAAGAACTTTGCTAACGCACTGGCAAAATACCCCTGGATCCTGAGCCTGGATGCCGATGAGGCTGTGTCGCCCCGGCTCAGGCAATCGATAGAAGAGCAGCTTGGAACCGACTGGCCCGAAAACCGCGTGTATGCCTTCAACCGGCTGGCCAGCTATTGCGGAAGGTGGATCAGGCACGGCGGCTGGTACCCCGACCGCAAAATCCGCATCTGGCACCGTAACTTTACGCGCTGGGAAGGAAAAGTGCACGAAAAACTGGTATTCGGCAGCAAACCCGAAGTGGTGTTCCTGCAGGGCGACCTGCTCCATTACACTTACTACACCGTCGCCGAACACAGGAACCGCGCAGCCCACTATGCCTCCCTGCATGCAGAAGCCATGGCTGCCGCCGGAAAAAAGGGAAACCGGACAAAGCAGTTCGGCGGTCCGGTTGTACGTTTCCTGAGGGATTACCTGCTCAAAGGGGGATTCCTGGATGGAAAAGCCGGATTTACCATCGCATGCATTTCTGCCTCAGCAGTTTATCAAAAATATTACCTGCTTGAAAAGATGCGCAACCTGAACCGGTAAAGCGTTTTTTATCTGCAGGTCCTTCAGGTAACTCTATCCGCAAGACCCATACGCCATGTCAGAAAAGAAACGGAATTTCATCAGGACCTTTTCGTTTATCATCACACCGGTTATCTTGCTGGTCATTCTTTTGTTCTTTCCTCTGGATGATCATAATCCGTCGGTTACACGGACCTTTTGCATCATGACGCTGATGGCGGTATGGTGGATTACCGGAGTGGTGCCCCTGGCCGTTACCTCCCTGCTTCCGGTAGCGCTATTCCCGCTGATGGGTGTTCTCGACGGCAGGGACGTGGCATCTGCCTACTTCAATGATGTCATCTTCCTGTTTATGGGTGGATTCCTGGTAGCCCTTGCCATGCAACGCTGGAACCTGCACCGGCGTATTGCGCTGCATATCCTGGCTTTCACCGGGGTAAGCCCCGGCCGGATACTGCTGGGTTTTATGCTGGCATCGGCGTTCCTGTCGATGTGGATCTCCAACACCGCCACCGCCATGATGATGCTGCCGATTGCCATGTCCATCATAAAACAACTGGAGCTGCTGATGACAGAGCGAAGCACCGCCCGGTTCAGCACAGGGGTGTTGCTGGGGATTGCCTACAGTGCTTCCATCGGAGGCATTGCCACCCTGGTAGGAACACCTCCCAATCTCTCTTTTATCAGGATTTACCATATCTATTTCCCTGACTCCCCGGAGGTCTCCTTTTCACAGTGGATGCTGTTCGCCCTGCCGGTGGCAGTATTGCTGCTGGCCACTGCCTGGGGTGTGCTGTACGTATACTTCAGACCCCGGAAAGAGGAGTGGATTCAGATCCGCAGAGAGCTGATTATAAAGCAGATACATAAACTTGGAAAAACTACCTACGAGGAAAAACTGGTTGGAATAATCTTTTTTCTGCTGGCCCTGTTATGGCTGCTGCGTGCCGACCTCAACCTGGGAACCTATACCCTGAAAGGATGGGGAAGCCTCTTTAAAAACTCCTCCTTTCTCAACGACGGAACAGCAGCCATTGCCATGGCCATCCTGCTGTTTATCATCCCTGCCCGAAAGGAGCACCACACCCCTCTCCTCGACTGGAAAACCGCCTCTTCGCTCCCGTGGGATATCCTCCTGCTCTTCGGAGGAGGTTTTGCCCTGGCCCTGGGAATCAAGGAATCGGGCCTCTCTGTTTGGTTTGGTGAACAACTGCTGGGAGTTACTTCCCTGCATCCTCTCTGGATAATTCTTTCCGTCAGTCTGCTCATCACATTCCTTACTGAACTCACCTCCAACACCGCCACAACTGAAATGGTGCTTCCGATCCTGGCAGGGATTTCCATCTCGTCGGGGATCGATCCGCTCCTGCTCATGATCCCCGCCACCCTGTCGGCTTCGATGGCCTTTATGCTGCCCGTTGCCACACCCCCGAATGCCATTGTGTTTGGCAGCAACCGCATCACCATGGGGCAAATGGCACGTACAGGGCTCATCCTGAATCTGGCCGGTGCCGTCATCATCACCCTGATGATGTACTTCTGGGGAAGGGTGGTGTTCTGAAACTTTCAATCCCTATTTTTGTTTGCCCTTTACGACTAATCCCATCTCTGATGAAATCATTCCGCTTTTTCTTTTCGATGGCCACCACAGGCATGCTCCTGCTCGTATTTGCGGTGGTGATAGGTACTGCCACCTTTGTTGAAAACGATCATGGTACAGCCGCTGCAAGAGCCCTGATTTACAACGCCTGGTGGTTCGAAGCCCTGTTGTTTGTGCTGGCCCTGAACTTGCTGGGAAGTGTGGTGGTGAACAAATTGTGGACGAAACCCAAATGGCCGGTGGGATTTTTCCATTTTGCATTTCTGCTGATTCTGGCCGGGGCAGCCGTCACCCGCTATTACAGCTTCGAAGGTACCCTGCGGATCCGCGAAGGGGAAGCGAGTAACCAGCTCATTTCCCGTTCGGTATTCCTTCGGATGGAAGCGGAATACCAGGGAGAGAAAACCGTTGTTAACCATCCTCTTTCGTTGCTTCCGGGGAGCCGCAAAGGGTTCACGGAAAAGATGCACATCGCTGATAAAACCTTCACGGTGAAGTACATCGGCACCATCCCAAATGCCATTCAGGTACCCGTTGAAACGCCAAATGGGGTTCCGATGCTCTCCCTTTTGGTGGTAGACCGGAACAACCAACCGCACGATGTGCTCCTGAAGAAGGGTCAGGAGAAGAAGTTCGGAAGCCTGACGTTCAGGTTCGGCCATGAAAACGCTGACAGTACTGATATCATTTTGTATGCTTCAGGGGATACCATGATGATGCAATCATCAGACACCCTCTTTACCATGCTGATGGGGGCGGATTCCTCCTCTTCCCTTCCGCCGGGTTCGTCCTATCCACTTCTAAGCCAGGCCATATACCAGGCAGGGGATCTGGGTTTCGTGCTTAAACAGTTCCTCCCGTCTGCCCGGATGGAATGGGGCAGCGATCCCATGGCCAAACAGGGGCAATCGGATGAAAGGGTCAAATTCTCTGTTACGGATGGCTCCGAAACCCGTGAGGTGGTGCTTTCCGGAAAAGCCGGAACCCCCGGAGATCCTGAAATCCTCCGGTTCGGCGATGCCACGGTAACCCTTCAATACGGATCCCTGGTACATCCCCTTCCGTTTGCGCTGTACCTCAGGGATTTTCAGATCGAACGCTACCCGGGATCACAAAGCCCCAGCTCATTTGCCAGTGAAGTGATCCTGATCGACACGGCCAAAAACCTCGAAAAACCTTACAGGATCTTTATGAACAACATTCTGAAATACGGTGGGTACCGTTTTTTCCAGTCGAGCTATGATCCCGACGAGAAAGGAACCGTTCTTTCCGTAAATTACGATGCACCGGGTACAGCGGTTACCTATACCGGGTACCTCCTGATGACCTTAGGGATGATCTTCTTACTCTTTTCCCGCCAATCCAGATTCCGCCGCCTCGCCGCAAGTCTCAGCAAAATGAAGGGGAAAGCCCCCCTTACAGTTGCTCTCGTGGTGTTAATGCTTCTGCCATTGGTTGCATTCTCCAATGATACGCTGAAACCAGCAGTGGTGGACCCGGCACACGCGAAAACCTTTGGGCTGCTTCAGGTACAAAATATAGACGGCCGGATCGAACCAGCCAATACCCTTGCCTCGGAATTGCTGCGGAAAATATCAAAACAGAACAGATACAACGGCCAGACACCGTTACAGGTGATGCTCTCCATGCTCGCAGACCCCGAAGCCTGGCAATCGGAGCCCATCATTAAAGTGGGCAACGGAGAGATCGCTCGTATGCTTGGCATTCAGGGCGAATACGCCTCCTTTACCGATCTTTTGGACCCCGGGCAGCCCAATGGATATAAACTGAGCAATGCGGTGCAGCAAGCGTATGCCAGGGAACCGGGACAACGATCAAAATTCGATAAAGAAATAATAAATGTAGATGAAAGGATAAATGTTTTGTATAAAATGATACAAACGGGCTATCTGGCCATCTTCCCTGTTCCGGATGATTCTACCCATAAATGGGTGAGTTTTTCGGAAGCGCATTCCCACCCCGACAGGAATCTGGCGGTTTTTGCCACCACTGCCATGCGCAATTATGTGACTGCCCTGCAGGAAGGGGTGCAATCCGGCCGGTATGAGAAGGCCGATTCGGCTCTGGCAGAGATCGTGGTGTATCAGAAGAAGGAGGGGGCCGCAGTGTATCCCCCGTTACTCAAAACCAGGCTGGAGGTATTGTACGTGAATTTCAACCTGTATGGAAAACTGGCCGGGGTGTATGGCCTGCTGGGGCTGTTGCTGCTGATACTGCAGATTCGTTTTTTGCTGAAACCCACCGGAAAAAGCAGTCTGATCAACCGATCCGGGTTCTGGATGGTGTTTGCACTGTTCCTGTTGCATTCCTCAGCACTGGCTGTGCGATGGTATATTTCGGGGCATGCCCCGTGGAGCAATGGCTATGAGACCCTGCTGTACATCAGCTGGATCTCCTGTTTCATCGGGCTGCTGTTTGCCCGCCGCAGTCCTCTTGCATTGTCCATCACAACGCTTCTTGCTTCCCTCTCACTGATGGTGGCAGGGATGAGCTGGATGAACCCTGAACTCACCAACCTTGTGCCGGTACTTAAATCGTACTGGCTTATCATCCATGTGGCCGTCATCACTGCCAGTTACGGCTTTCTGGGGGTTGGCGCTCTCATGGCCCTGGTGAACCTGGTGCTGATGATCCTCCGCAGTCCCAAAAATAAGGATTCTGTATCGCATGCAATCTCCGAACTCACCACCATCATACACATGGCTCTGATCCTCGGCCTTTATCTCCTCACGATCGGATCGTTCCTGGGAGGGGTTTGGGCCAATGAATCGTGGGGGCGCTACTGGGGCTGGGACCCGAAGGAGACCTGGGCGCTGGTAACCATACTCGTATATGCCTTCATCACCCACATGCACCGCATCAGGGGGCTTGAAGGCATATTTACCTTCAACGCAGCCGCCCTTGTGGGTTTCGGTTCGGTTCTGATGACCTATTTCGGCGTGAATTACTACCTCTCAGGGCTCCACTCCTACGCTGCTGGCGATGCCCCCCCTGTGCCGGCAGGAGTTTATATCGGAGTGGCTGCATTGTTTTTTCTGATCCTCTTTGCAGGATTTGGCATACGGCATCATCAGAAACAGGTTGCTATGCAAAATGTTACAAATGAGGATCCTGCGATTGAAAACCGGCCTTCAGACAGTTCCGGTACATAGGAATAGATAAGACACTACACCTTGTGGCTGGCTTCCTCCGAAAAGAAAACCCTTTCCTGATGGATTGTCAGCGGCGTAGCCAGGCCTGTGGATTCTGTTTGGTGCGCCCCTGCCAGATTTCAAAATGGAATTCGGTGCCTGCCTCCCCGGTTCTGATCAGTCCGATCAGATGACCCGTCTCCACCTTCTCCCCTTTCCTCACAAACACCGACTGCAATTTTGAATAAAGGGTGAAATATTCACCATGCCTGATCAAAACGGCATAATAGGAAGGAAGCTGGATCACTTCGCTCACCTCCCCTTCGAACACTGCCCGGGCCTGGCTTCCGGCATTGGTTAAAAAATCGATGCCGTTGTTTTCGGTGTATACATCGAAATCAGGATGTTTATGGGTGCCGAAGGTGCCGGAAATGGTCCCCTTTTCAACCGGCCACGGAAGCTTACCCTTATTGGAGGCAAAACTGCCACTGAGCCTGGTATCCACTACCACTGCTTCTTTGGCTTTGGGGGTGGTTTCGGTTTTCTTGGTGGCCGATTTGCTGATCTCCTGCTGGATGATCTGACTGATGCGGGCATCCAGTGCAGCTGCCTCCTTCTTCTGCCGGTTAATCTCCGCCACAATCTGGTGCTCCTGCTTCTGGATACGCGAAAGTGCCTGGTTCTTTTTCTCCTTTTCTACAGTCAGTCCCAGACTTTCCCGTTCCTTGTGATCCTTAAGCATCTGCTTCTCATTCAATTGATTGCGAATCATTCTGCCGGTAAGGATCTGTTTTTCAAGGGAAGTATTCAGCTGCACAAACAGATCCTTGCGGCCACTGGCGATGCGCTGCAAAAACCGCATGCGCTTCCAGGCCTGGTTCAGGTTTTCCGATGCCAGAATATAGAGTATCCTGTCGTCCGATTCCCTCATCTTATAGGACAGCAGGATGGCTTTGCTGTAAGATGTCTTCAGCCTGTTGATCTCCAGGGTGAGTTGCTCCACGGTGCGGGTATGGAGTTCTAGCTGCTGCGACAGGTAGCCCATCTCCGATTCTATGGTGCGCAACAGCGCGGTGCGCTTCTTTATCTGGGCATTCAGGAGGTTGATCTCAGCCAGGGAGCTCTTTTTGTTTTTCCGCGCTTCATCGAGCAGTTTCTGGTTGTAGGCAATCTGCTGCTTCAGTTTTTTCTGCTGCTCCTCCAGGGCTTTTTTGTCGGCTGATTTCTGACCAAAGGCTGACCATCCGTTCGCAATCACTGCAAGCACCAGCAGCAAAACTGCGGCATACATCAGATAGGGTTTCCGTTTTTTCATCAGGGAACTGCCGTTATGGATCACTGCATCATCGGTTTGTATGCAGGTGGAATTTTAAAAGGAAACGTAAGGATGTTCGCTGAGGAAAAATCACTGCTGCCGATTTTCAACAGCGTAGTATTTGACTGGTCCTGAACGGTGAGGGCAGCATTTTCAGGAAACAGCTGCCCATCGAGCTTTGTCCATCCGGTGTATACCACTGAAAGTTGTCGCTGCTGGTCAGGAACCGAGAGGGAGTTCTCCAGAATCCGGCCTGTCGCTTCCGACAGCACCACCACCTGGTCCATCACACCGGAACCTTCGGGGAGCGATTTGCCCGGAATACCCTGGTTGATCCGGTACCTGCCGCTGTACACAATCCGGCAACGGTTATCGCTGCATCCTTCAAAAACCAGATTGTCCGACCAGTTTTTAAAAGGGTTTGCCAGCAATAGTGCCTCCACCATATTGAAGTCGGCCTCCTGACGGTACTGGCTCAGAAAAAAACGGTAATCGCCGGCAAAATAGCGGCTGTTGATCCGGTCAAGCATCCATACCGAATCCTTCGACAGCATCATTCTTGCCACTTCCAGTCCGAATTTGCGCATCGAGATCCAGATCAGGGAGTCGTGCACTATCCTGACCTCCCCGTCGAGGGTGGTTTCTGTCCCTTTTGCAGTCAGGGTAAAAGTTGCACTGAATGTGAGATGATGAAAATCTGCAGCGATTCCTCCGTTACGGGCTATCTGTTCCGGGTTATCAGCTCTTATAACCTGTTCATTTTGTAAAGGTTGCTTTTTCAACAGCCCACAACCGGATAAAACAGCAGCCATCACCAACAGCACAAACAGGGTATGGATTGTTCTTTTCATGATCAGGGTTTTTCAGGAAGCTTTGCTCCGTTTGATGCTGCCAGTGCTTTCCGGCGGCAAGCCTCTGCCATCTCTGTTAGGCCTGCCATTTGGCACAGGTGACCGGCCGATTCCATAACGTAAAAAAGGTGGCCAAAGGTATTCATCAGCGTTTCAATGCCCCCTTTGACTGCGGTTGTATTGCCCGAACCGGCCTGATGCCAGAGAAGCAGCAACTGTTTCCACGGGTCTGTTTCCGGTTGGGAGGCAGCTCTATCCATAACAGCCTGCATCTTCTCCTTTCTGCCGCTGAGTACCATAAAACGCATGTAATCGCAAAGAAACCAGGAGGTGACATTCCCTTTTCCCATTCCTTTGGAAAAGTATTCATCACCCTTACTGAAATCCAGTGCATATAAAGCAGCATTGGCCATGGCCTGTAAAAACCGTTGCGAAAGGGTATCGTTGAATCCTGTAAAGAGATATCCTCTGGACAGGGTTTTTCGGGCTTCATCAATCCGGCCTTTATAGAGCAATCCTTTGCCATAATACAGGTATAACATCGCCTGGTCAGGGAACTGTTCTGTTCCCCTGATCCCTTCCTCAGACAATACCGTAAAGTCGTTCAGCGCATTGGCACACATCAGCAACTGTTCCCACACCAGGTAGCGGGTACTGTCAAGTTCCGTCACCTTTTTAAAGAGATCCAGCGCTTCGCGATACCGTTGCTCCCGCACCAGAAAATCGGCATACATCGACCAACCCTTGGGATTATCAGGATGGTGTTTTACCGTTAAATCAAGAAGGCTGTAGGCCTGCGGCAGAAGGGCGGGAAATTGCTCCGTGAGATTGTAATACGACAGCAGCACCACAATTTTGGCATCGATGCTGAGATTGGGGGTTGAGAATGCCTGCAGCAGCTCCTGATAGGCCTGTGCATCATCCCCTTTGCGCCGGAAATATCCGGCCATCTCAAAATGCACCTCACCGTTGCCGGGGTCTATTCTGAGGATTTCACGCCACAGGGGCATGGCTTTATCCTCTTTCCCATATCGCACGTACATAGCGGCCAGATTCCTCAGGTAATCCGTATTGTACGGATTTTCCCTGACCAGTTGCCGGAGTTTTTCTTCCACTTTCGATTGTTTTCCGGACATTTCCAATAAACCGGTCATCTTGAAAAATATCTCCTCATCAAAACCAAATTCCGAAAGGATCCGATCATAGGTTTTTACCGATTCCAAAGGCTTCCCTGCCAATAACTGCGCTTTGGCAAGACCCTCATACCAGATCCTTTTCCGGGGCCAGATCCTGTTCAGCTCTTTAAATACCACAACAGCCTCTGCATACCTTTCTAGTTTCATCAGCAGATCGGCCTGTAATACCTTGTACCATCCGTTGCCGGGATCCAGCTTTACAGCCTTCTCAGCCCAAACCAGGGCAGAATTGTAGTTGCCCGTAATATGCCCGATATCGGCCAGCTGGTAACAGGAGGGATGGTGTTCAGGATCGAGCTTCAGGCACTCTTCCAGCAGCTTGCGTGAAGTTTCAAAATTCCCCAGTATCTTTTCCTTGCTGGCTTCCAGGAATTTTTCCGAAACCATCACGGACTCTTTCGTCAGGCTGTCCGTTTTTCCTGAAGTTGCACGTCCGGATTTACCTATCGCTGTGCATCCCGAAAGAACTCCCAGCCAAACAGCCAGTACCACCAGTGCGGTTAACCCGGGGACCCATGGAAGCCTTTTTCCTGCACACATGTTCATAATAGCTTGATCGTCTGTTTATCAGGACATCACGGTATAGTCCCCGATGCTTACTTCACTGTAACGTCCTTTGTAATCCACATAGCTGCCAATCATGGAGTTGTCAATGTTGATATTCTCCACGGTGGTATGCTCCTGAATGATCGAATTGGTGATGATTGAATCGCTCACTTTACAATGGGCGCCGATAGAAACATGCGGACCAATGATCGATTTTGAAAGCACCACATCATTTCCGATATAGCACGGAGGAATGATCAGGGCATTGTCGATGGTAACGGAGGAGGCGATTAGGTTTTCGTGCCGGTTGAGTTCAAGGATCCGCTGGTTGGTGAAAACGGTAGCATTTTTATTGCCGCAGTCGAGCCATTCGTCAACAGTGCCGGTAGTAAAGTGCATTCCCTTCTCCATCATGTTTTGCAGGGCATCGGTAAGCTGATACTCACCCCCTTTGCAGATCTGGTGATCGATGAGATACTGCAGTTCAGCTGCCAGGTTTTCACCGTTTCGGAAATAGTAGATCCCGATAATGGCCATATCAGAAATGAAAGTGTCTGGTTTCTCGATAAACCTTGTAATATAGCCATCTCCATCCGTTTTCACCACCCCAAATGCGGAAGGATCCTCTACCTTATGCACCCATACGATTCCATCACTTTCGGTGTCCATTCTGAAATTGGCAGAAAACAAAGTGTCAGCAAAAGCCACGGTTACCTGGCCGTTCAGGGCTTCGCGGGCACACAGGATGGCATGGGCCGTACCCAGGGGCTCGGGTTGGTAATAGACCGAGGATCTGGCACCCAGGTCTGCAGCGATGCGGTGCAGGTGACTTTCGACTTCTTCACCAAAATCTCCTATAATATAGGCAATTTCATCGATATTAGTACCACTTACCCTCACAATGTCCTCCACCAGGCGTTGGACAATCGGTTTTCCTGCGATGCGGATGAGCGGTTTGGGGATGGTGAGGGTGTGGGGCCGCATACGCTTTCCCATCCCTGCCATGGGTATGATGATTTTCATGGTATTGAACGGTTGGTTAATTACTTTCCTGTATGGCCAAAACCTCCGGCTCCGCGGTCGGTTTCTTCAAGCTCTTCCACGGGATTCCATGATACGGTGGCATGTGAGGCAATGACCATTTGAGCAATGCGGTCGCCGGGCTTTATGGTAAAGGGTTCTGAAGAGAGGTTCACCATGATCACCTTGATTTCGCCCCTGTAATCGGCATCAATGGTTCCGGGGGTGTTGAGCACCGAGATGCCGTGATTTGCGGCCAGACCGCTCCGGGGGCGCACCTGTGCTTCAAAACCGGGAGGCAGCGCAATGAAGAGCCCTGTAGGTACCAGCGCCCTTCCCAGCGGAGTAAGGATAAGGGGTGCTTCGAGATGGGCATGCAGATCCATCCCGGCTGACAAACCGGTTTTATACACCGGAAGGGGATTCCCGGACCTGTTCAC
>ERZ795054.890-NODE-890-length-31873-cov-6.473191_pt1 | contig 31873 bp, 30 predicted proteins | sample MGYA00375138_ERZ795054 | MGnify/ENA primary metagenome ERZ795054 (study PRJEB30183, sample SAMN05720215) | anaerobic digester metagenome | isolation source: active sludge of municipal wastewater-treating anaerobic digesters | place: USA | collected 2014-12-23 ... | reverse complement strand
CGGGGATTGATTTCAATGAGCCTGAGCCTGCCATCCCGGGGATCACGAAGCAGCTCAATCTCACATATTCCATTGTACTGCAATGCCTTCATCATGTTTTCGGCATACGTTACCGCCTCCTGGTCATGGATGCTTCTGGCAAGGGTGGCCGTTCCGAACCTGGCAGGATGCTGCCTCACCTTTATGCCTGTCCATGAGGCTTTTATAGTCCCTTCAACACAATAAATGCCAACAGATATCGTACATTGATCCTTTTCATCAGGAATCATCTCCTGCGCCATCACAAGGTCTTCCCAGCCAGAAGCAGTAAATTCCTCCTTCTGAGATTGATACTCCTTCAAACTGCGGCATATTACCACTTTCTTCCCTGTTTTCCGGTAAAAAGACAATCCAAGACGGCCTTTGATCAGCACAGGCCACACTGCTTTTTCGGGGACAGGGGCTGTAAGGTTCCAGGTGCAGGGTACCGGGAGGCCAGCTGCTACCGCTTTCTGCATCAGGAGATATTTATCGCAGATCTGCAAAGCGGTTTCCGGCTCCGGTGCCATCAGGTGATACAAGGGAGACAGCAATTTCCGGTTACGACTAAGGGTAAGCACTGCATGGTCATTTGATGGAAAGACCACCCATCCCTGCACATCATGATGTTCAGCCAGGTCCTTCAGAAAATGCGCCAGTTCATCACTATCGTAAGGAGGGCATGGGAAATATTTCGCACAGTACCGGGAGTATCGGGCCACACACTTTTCTCCATGGTTCAGGACATAGACCGGAATACCGGCACGACCCAGCGCCCGGGTATTGGATAAGCCCTGTACATGGCCTTCAATGATGATGGCTCCCTTACTCATTTATTTTCAATCGTTTGTATAGTTCTATGATCTGCCTGGCCACTACGGTATTGTCGAGATGCTGCATGAGTTCACGTCCGTTTGATCGCCCGGCTGCCGACAGCACCTCAGATATTCCTTTTGCCAGCATCTCGGCATCGAAAGGAAGCAGGTAACACTGTTTGGTCTGGCCAAGCACTTCTGCAATGTCACCCGAAGGGGTGGCAATGATGGGACAATTGCAGGCCATTGCTTCTTTCACAATATTCGGGGATCCCTCCAGCCAGGAAGTAACCAGCAGCAAGTCGGCTGCATTCAGATACAGGGGGACATCCTCCGGCTTTACAGGATAAGGAGAAAGCAAACGAAATTTCACCTGTTTTTCTGCAAGCTGACATGCCTTGAATGCCAGGGAAAAATTCTTTCGCGGATCAGCAGGATTGCCCATAAACAGCACATAACGGGTATTGTCCGATAACCCCAGCTTTTGCAGTGCAATCTCTTTCTCCATCGGCATAAATGCTTTAAAATCTACACCATTTGGAATTACAGAAGCAATACTTTTTCGCAGTATCATCTTTCTGAGGTTCTTCGATTTAACGATAATGGCATCCACGAAAAAATTGAGCAGCATCCCCTGCAGAACCACCGGGATACTTTTCAGTTTTCTTCGTCCGCTTGAGTTGACGCTGCCATAGGTATCAGAACCCATATAGGAAACTACAAGGGGTATACGGCTGTTGGCAAGTCGGGCTACCCACCCGCAAAAGGTATAATGGGCATGGACCAGGTCGTATTGTCCTTCCCTGATAACTTTGCGCAGAGGTCTGATATGCGACAGGTAGCCCCTGAGCCCTTTACGGGTGATCCTGAAAAAATCCACTGAAACTCCCGCTTCCATCAATGCCTCAGCCTGGCTCTTGATGAATGGGGCAATGCTGAAACCAGGGTGATTTCCGCCGGAAACAAACAATACTTTCAGCTTTTGTGGATTCATGGACGAAGTTTTTCTGGGATGGCAAGTATTATCCGTTGTGCCCTGGTATTCCAGGAATAACTTTCTGTTGCCTTCTTCCGGGCATTACTGGCCATCATGCGGAGACTCTCCGAATCTGCATCAAGCGCCCTTTGGAGGGTTTTTTCAAAACTCAGCGGGTCATCCGGAAGGCAGACAAAAGCATCCTTACCGTCTTCAACCACCTCCATTATGGTCGGGTATCCGGGTATCACCATCGGGATTCCGGTGGCCAGATATTCAAACACTTTTAACGGCGAACAGAAATTGATGGTGGGGACTTCCCTGGACCACATGGCCAGCAGCACATCGGCTGCATAGAGGTAAAGAGGAATCCTGTTATGAGGCTGTTGCCCCTCGAACCGAATATTGACAATTCCACGGTTTCTGCACACCTCCTCGTACAGAATTCTCCGTTCAGGATTCCCCCCCACCAGGAGGAAAAGCACATGCGGAAAAGCTACTGAAAGATCAAGGATGTAGTGGATCCCCCGGTTTGCCTGCAGATTTCCGGAATATACCACCAGGGTAGCCTCAGGATCTATCCCCAATGTACTGCGGGCTATCGGCAAAGGGATGACTTCCGTAAAAAGCTCCGTTGAAAATCCATCATGCAATACCATGGTCTTTTCTTCCGGGATCCCATTGGAAACCCAATAATCCCGCAATGCTTCACTGATACAGATTACCTTTTCACATCCCTTTTTTCCGGCACCTGTAAGGATCCACCGGCAGAAAATGGCATTCAACCAGCGGTTTCCGAGATGCATATGGGTATTGTGGATTTCGAGCAGAACAGGTTTGGCACTTCTGAGCGACATTCTGAAATACCGAGGGTCTCTCACAAATATCACATCTGGCGACTCACTCCTTATGATGGATGGAATCTGTAAACAAGACAGATGTTTTGCCAGCTTTCTGTGCAGCCTCTGGCGGATAAGCTTAACCCTTACCGTATGATCCATGGAAAAAGCAGACTGAAGCTTCCTTTCTGCCTCTGCATCAGACATACTCCGGGCATTCAGTACCAGCGTTACCCTGTAACCAAACCGGCTGAAGGCATTGCACATCGACACCACCTGCACCAGGTTCGCCTCCCGGGAGTCAACTCTGCCATTGTGCAGATACAGCAACTTTTTGGGTATAACATTACTCATACCAGATAACTTGGGGATTCTTCGGTATTGTACCTTTCCATAAAATCGGGCCTGATGAGCTGCCCGACAAAAAAGAAAAAGGTGAGATACACGGTGTTAATGGTATTAAAGGTGGAGGAATAGGTGAAGAAGTCGAGTATAAAGACAACCCCCATCAGGAAGGTACCGGATGCAATGGTTTTCCAGTAGGGAGTAAGCTCAGCATACCGGCTTACCGCCGAAACACGCCTAATGTAGTAAAAATAGAACCATAACAGAAATACGACTCCCAGGATACCGGTAGCCAGTAACGCCTGGATAAGACCTGTGTCAATCAGTCCCCGGGCTTTGATAATACCGATATCCCGTTGCTTTTCCAGCCTTTCAGCTACATCGCCCACATATTTATCGGCTCCAAAACCCGTAAGGATGGTTTTTACCGTTGCCTTCTGTTTGATCATCAATCCTTCCCCGGTAAAAAACTCGCTCAAGACCAGATAGGTGCCTCCAAATCTCCCGCGGTAGTCACCACTGCTCTGATCCATAACATTATACACATAGATATAGGAGGAAAGGTATTTCCCATCATATCTGCCCCACACTTTCTTTTCGGGATTCAGAGTAGGTGTTAAACGTACTCCAAGATAAAAAACACCGATCATCCCCAGTAAAATTAGCGGTGACCACCAGATAAAGGAAACCGGGATAAATCGTCCCTGGCGGTTGTCGCGGAACCGCTTCCAGAACAGGAAGGCCAGCAGTAAAACCAGATAAAAGTAAATGCCCCTTTTATCCCCAACCCAACCCATAAAAAGGAAACCCAGTGTAAAAATTAGGTAACGCCATCTGCGTCCGAGATGAAGCCATGAATAAATCATAAACCCAATTGCAAATAGTGGAAAAACTGTATGTAAAGATCCAGTGGAGATAATCATTGTGCCCACATGCTCTTCGGATCTTCCGATGGTAAAATATTTCACAAATGAAGCAACGATCTGTATCAGAAAAATGAAAAATATAAAGCGATTAAGCCGGAAGAGGGTTTTGGGCTTGAAGGTATACATATAGGTTCCTGCAAAAATCAGAAATGCATTCATGTAATGCCGGAAATAGGAATATGCATCGAAATTCAGGGCACCTGCCAGGATTAATCCGATCAGGTAAGTGATGGTCATACCTAAAATGATCATGCTGCCCGGCAGATTCCGGTTTTCGGTAGCCCGATCCAGAAGTGCCACTAAGAAGAAGAGCCAGACTAAAATTTCAATCACTGCCTTCACCAGGGTCATCGAGAACCCCAGCATCGAAAAAACCCCCTGGAAGTATATAATGAGAAACAGCACAAACATGATGTTGGATTTCCGCAGCAGTCCGAAAATCAGCAGCGGTACACCAATCAGTATGGCCAGGATGGTTTGTGACATAGCAGATCAGGTAAGGGGTTGGTTGAGCTGCGCCAGGAAATCGGATACCCTCAGGTTGCATCCTCTGTTTCGGTGGAAATCCCCGAATTGCAGCTCATATTCACCGTTTCCGGTATACAGGTAGCGCGCAGGTTTGTCATTGATCTTCATCTGGTAGGGTGTTCTTACGCCCCACCACGTTTGAATTTCGTTCACATAATAACTGCCATCGGTATGTTCGAGGATATCCACATTGAGTGACCGGATTCCGGACAACTCGCTGATTTTCCTTGTGATCTCCAGCAGCTCCCGCGGCGGGTCAACCCAGCCTGAGCGACGGCTGCCTGAGTGAAGACCCTTGCGCGGTAATTTCTGTTGTCCGAAATACGAATCCCCGGCTTTCAGAATTCTCCATTCCCATTGGGCCGGAATGTATTCCTGAAACAACAGGTAGTTGTGCTGCCGGTCATCCATCACGGGAATCCGCAGAAACCACCATTTTTTCCAGCGCAGAAGGCCGGGATTGTACCATTTGAAGCGGGTAAAAACCTTTCTTGCAAGCCTGCGGGCTTTTGCAGCGGTGTTGACAATCCGCACTCCCGAACCTGCACCCCCGAGATTGGGCTTTGAGACAATGGGCCAGCGGTAATGATCTCTGATAAATGCCTTTGCTTCATCCCGGCGGTAAAAAATCCATGTTTCGGGATGGGGAATATCATGGATTTTCATCCAGTACGATTGCATCCGTTTGTTTTCATACAGCAGGCTTCCGAAATAGGAAGGGTACATCGGAGTGTCGGGCAGGTATTTTTCGATGAAATACAACCGTTCATTGTACATCTGCTTTCGCACCTCCGTGTCGCCGGCAGCCCGTACCAGATAGCCGTCAACCGGCTCATTCTTAATGTTTTCCCACCATTTATTGCTGACAATGTCAATTACCCTGTAGGGCACGTTCAGCTCTTCGCAGGCGGCAATGTAATGCTTTTCCCAGCCCGAAGGCTCTGTTAATATTCCCAGGACAGCCATATTATGAACGTTTATTTATCAACGAGAGTGATGACACCCAATCACTGAACTGAACCGATACTGCATCGGTTACCAATCCGGATATTTTTTCTGCATCAAAAACGGTATCGCCCGATTCGATCAGCAGGTCTTCGGGTGGCCAGGGAGCAAACTCAACCTGTACTTTAGCCTTTTCTGCCACCATCAGGGCTGCATTAAGCAGCGTATATTCTTCTCCTGCAATATTATAAATCTGTTGGTGCGCATCAGGATGGGCTGCAATGATATTCAGCTGGCGACAGATGTCGTCCACATGGCTGAAAGTACGACGCAAACTGCCATCGCCATACAGGATAATAGGGTTGCCCGCGCGGGCACAACGGATGAAATATCCAATTGTACCAAACGAATACTCCTGCTGGAGGTGGTTTCCATAGGGCACACAGATACGGCATACACTCCAGGAGATCCGGCGCGCATTCCCCCATGCTTCGAGATACAGCTCTGCGGCGATCTTATTGGCAGCATACACTGTTTTTGCTTCCCTGGCATCGTTTTCATTGAGGAGTCCCTTACTGCCCCGGTATACAAGCCGTGTGGAAGGGTAAACGATACGGGGGGGACGGGCAAGACCCGAAACATAGTGGAGCAGGTTCAGTAATCCGAGTTCATTGACTTCCAGATAGTCTCTGTATCTTGAAAATCCTTCACGGGTACCGGTAAGTCCGGCAAAGTAGTAAATCACTCCGGCACCCTCAGGCAAAAGGTCAAATGCATCACGGTGCAGGATGTCCAGTTGCTGATACGGAATCCCGGAATGATAGGAATCCTGATGCCGGTCGCAGGCGAGCACCGGGTATCCGTGTGACTTGAGCCACAGCACCATGTGGCCGCCCAGGTAACCGTTGGCGCCGACCACTATGCACAACTTTCCGTTTTCATTCATGGGTACCAGTTTCTGAAGTGGTTTCACGAATGATATAGGTGGGTCTCCGCTTTACCGTTTCGAAGGTCTTTCCGAGATATAATCCCACAATGCCCAGAATCAGGATAATGATTCCTGAGAGGAACCAGATTGAAAGAAACACACTAAGCCAGCCACTCACCACGGTACCCACCAAAAAATACCGGATTACCAGCGCAATAGCCACCAGCATGGTAAAAGAAACCAGCATCACCCCCAGCTTCATTACCATGCGCAAAGGTTTGTCGGAGAATGAAAGGATGGTGTGGATGGCCAGTACGATCCTTTTCCGGAATGAATAGGAGGAGCGGCGGTTATCAGTACGGGCAGCGTGTTCTATGGGTAAAGTGGCACTTTTAAATCCCACCCAGCGGTTGATCATAGGGTAATACCGGTAAAAATCACCCAGGTTTTTCATGGCATCCACAACCCTGCGATGGTACAGCACGAAGTTGGCTACATCCGGGTCGACAGGGGTTTCGGAGAGATACCCAAGCAACCGGTAAAACAAACGGGACGCTGCTTTTTTCAGAAATCCGTCCTGCCGGTTTCTGCGGGCGGCAAACAACAGATCCAGGTTCTCCTCCGCTGCCTTATTCAGCATCATGGGTATCACCTCCGGAGTGTCCTGCAAATCACAGTCGAGGGTTACTACCCAGGTTCCCCGTGCGGCATCAAGTCCTGCCTGGATGGCGCTTTGCTGGCCGAAATTGCGGCTGAGGCTGATTCCTCTAACGCGTGGGTCTTTCTTCGCTTCTGCCATAATGGCTTCCCAGCTTTCATCCGGACTATGATCCTCCACAAGGATGAGTTCAAAGCCCCCCCGGATGGCAGATAAAGCATCAGCCGTTCTGCGTACCAGTTCGGGCAGCAGGGATGCAGCTCCATAGACCGGACTCACAACGGATATGTAAGGGATCTGTTCCATATTACCCGGATATTTTTCTGATCATTTCAATGGTTTTGCTCTGTTGCAGAATGTCGGTATACAACCTCTCCCTGCCGGTACCGCTAATAGCATCATGAAAGGCCTTTAAAGCACCCACAAAATGGTTGTCGGCCGGCGCATTCAGGGAGGTTGTGCCCGCAGGCGTTTCCAGAATCAGCAAAGGCTGGTCGTCGGGCCTCGGGGTAAATGCCCGCATCATACTCAGCTTCCCCGAAGAGCCCCAGAAAGTAACACGGCACTGGTAAAAACTGCCAAAACCAAAAGCAATGGAAGCACCAACACCTCCGGGACCAGACAGATAAGCGCTGCCAAACATTTCTGTACCGGAGGACTGGTCCCTGAACAAGGAGGCTCCGGAGAGCTGCAGGTTGTCGCCCAGCCAGAAAAAGGCTGCCCGTACAGGGTATCCTGCAGCATCGGTGAGTACACCACCTCCGATTTCCATATCGTAACGGAAGTTACCCGGCGGAAGCAGCGGAAATCCGAAAGCGGCCTCGAAATGGCGCAACTCCCCGATCGCCCCATCAGCAAGGAGCTGCTTCACAAATCCCTGCTGTGCATGATACTGAAACATATAACCCTCCATCAGCGCCAAACCTTTCCTGGTTGCCACATCCACCATCATGGAGGCGTCCCGGTGGTTAATTGCAAAGGCCTTCTCGGCATACACATGCTTGCCGGCTTCCAGTGCACGTATAACCCACTCTTTGTGCAATCCGGTGGGCAAAGGGATATACAGGGCATCAATATCATCCCGGGCAAGCAGCTTTTCATATCCTGCATGCCCTTCACAACCATGTCTTTCTGCAAAATCACCGGCTTTTCGGGGATCGCGGCTGGCAACGGCGACGAGCCTGAAATGTTCAGGCATAGCCTTGATAGCCGGTATAAACGACCGGTCGGCAATGGCCGCACACCCCATAACTCCTGTTCCGATCACCTTCTTCATCGTCAGAATCGTATGGCTGCAATAAGACTGCGTGCAGCAATGTTCAGATAGTTGTTGTACTGAATGAAGTTCATCAGCTGATTCAGGGTCATCCAGCAATAATTTTCCGGCACTTCAACCGGAAAGGAATTATCTGCTTCAACAATCCGGTTAAGGTTCTGCTCCCGGTAGAACCTCCCTCCCTCTTCCGACTGCATGGCACTATACCAGACCCGATCGGACGGAGCTTTCAGGACTTCCGAAATGAAGGGAACAGAGTACTCATTCACCCCTTCCCGGTAATTTCCGGTAAGGCATTGCACCGTGGGTGCAAGTTCAAGGATGTCAAAATTACCCACCTCAACTTTTGCCTGTACCAGGAAATGCAGAATACCACCAATCTCTTTTACGATAAAGGCGATCACACCCTCCTGTGCAGGTTTGATCATGGGCTGGTCCCAGGAGATGACTTCACGGTTTCCGATGGAGACATTTACCCCAATCACAGAAAAATACCGCTGCAGATGGTGTACCCAGGAAGTGCCATCGTAGTGCCAGCCCTGCACAGAATTCAGTGAAATCCGCTCTGCATCAAGTTCATAGAGGGTTTTAAGCCGGGTAATCCAAGAAATCAGTCCGGTGAGGTCATGCACAGGGGTGGCTGTGCTCAGCAAAGAATTCAGCAACAGCAATCCTGCCCGGTTATTCTTTCCTGCAATAGCTTCCGAAAGGCGATCAGCTTCCGGAAAAGCCTCTCCAGGCGCAAAAGGGATCCCTGAGATAACAGTCCGGGTGTCCATATTCACCAGATTGTCCTTGCAGATCAGCTCTTTGATCTGTGCCAGCGTTACCCAGATAAACTGATCAGGGATTTCAGGAAGTTCATCGGGTGCCACCTCCACTATGATGTTGCGGTTCCGCTTTCTCAGAAACCTGGCCCCCTGCTCCGACTGCAGCTGATCGAGCAACACCTCCACCGGTTTTTCGCCGTTGAAATACTCCAGAAAGAGCGGGGTTTTCCCCTGATGTACCCTCATGTAATTGCTCCGGGTAGCCTGAAGCGTTGGGGAAAGCTGGACCGTATTGATATTGCCGGGTTCAATCTTGGCCTGCATCAGAAAATGGAGTAATCCGTTGATTTTCTTTGTCAGGATACCCAGAATCCCTATCTCGGGCTGGTTGATGATGGGTTGTTCCCACAGGGATACAATTCCGGCATTGGTTTTCACCCTAACCCCTTCGATCGAAAAGAATTTTCCGGATTGGTGCCGGATGTTACCGGTGCCGGGCTCCACCTCCCACTGTTGAAGGGCATGCAGCGGAACCTGCTCTACCATCACCGATACACAAAGGTTTTTCTCCTTCAGCCACGCCTCGATTCGGGCGGTAGAATGTACGGCCTCCCTGATGGAAAAAGCCGACCGGAAAAACGCATATGCAGCATGATTTGCAGGGGAATACTCCATCCGCCAGTGGTTATGAAAGAATCAACAAATATAGGAAATTATGAAGAACCCCAAATTCTACTCGGCAGGGATCTCTTCATCAACCGGTGCTTTGCCTTTTTTCTGCTTTAACCGTTCGGTGACTGAGGAGAGGAATTTCCTGACTTCAGCCAGGGAAACAAAACCCAGTTTGAACAAAGCAATCGTCCACAACAACAGGAAACCGGTTTTGAGGGCCGTTTCAACCCAGTTAAATACCGGCTCTGACGTTAACTCAGCAAAAAGCACGGCCGGTACAAACAGGATCGCCGTCATCAGGATAGCCCTGAAGTCAGTAACTTTGGCAAAATCACGGTAGGTGAATAAAATACCCCCTCCCAGATACACCATGTAGGAGATGATCAGTGTAAAGGCGGCTCCCCGTACCCCAAACCGGGGGATCAGCAGAATATTAAGCACAATGTTGGTAATCCCTGAGGCAAGGGCAATCCAAGATGTGAGCCCGAATTTTTTGGCGTATCCCAGAAATGAGTTCGACAGGGGTAATACGCCCAGCAGGAATACCCCGCTCACAATCCAGGCCACAATAGGGATGGCTTCGTGGTATCGGTTGTCGAACAGCAGTAAAATCGCCTCCTTTGCAAATAAAATGGATACCCCGGAAACAAAGGTCATGAGCAGGATAAACAGCGACATCAGCCTGCGGATTACCGAATAATTCTCCGATGCCATGTTCTCATAGAACACCGGAACCCACATCTGCCTGAAGCCCAGTGTAATAAATAGCGGGACTCCGGCAAGCTTGTAGGCAATATTGTAGATACCCACATCCTTAAGTGTCATAAAGTATTCCAGCAGATACGATCCGGTATACTGCAGAATGGAATAGGCCCAGATGGCACCGATCAGGGGCAATCCGAACCTTACCGTTTCCAGCATGGTTTTCCAGCGCATGTGCCCACCGGCATAACGTTGCATGGAAACCACCGATACCACAAACAGCGATACGGGTGCTGCATACATTCCGATGATCCGTCCCATTACGCCCATTTCCAGACCGGCAATGCAGATCAGTGACACGGCCGAGCCGAGGACGAAAGCTGAAAAGGTAGTTATCGCCAGTTGTACCACCCTGAATTTCACCACCATGAATTCCGTCCACACCCTTACCGGCTGTGAAAAAAAAGCCAGTATGACCCCAAGCAGCCCATAGGGATAGAAGCTGAATTCTGTAAAAATCTTTTGAAAAATTGCATTCCCGAAAAACAGCAATATCAGCGTAAAAGGGATCGGAATCAGCATAAAGAAACTGTGGGCAGAAGCAAAAATCTCTTTCTGCCTATCTTCATTGTCCTTATGATCGTAATACAGCCTTACAGCCGCCGAAACCGTGCCCGGGTTGTACAGGAGCCCCAGCGCTGTAATGACCATGGAGAACATTGATAGGATGCCAAAATCGGCCGGACTGAGGAACATGGCAAAAACAGGCAGCAACACGAGTCCCACCATGTTTTGAGACGCTTTTTCGAGCGACATGGCAAGGCTTCCGGCTGCCAGTTTCTTCAGATAAAATCCGAGATTTGCCATACGATCCGGGCTATGCTTTAGGGGGTGCAAAGTAATACTTTACTGCATCGGTTACACCGGTTACCAGCACCCCTCCCGGATTCAGGCAATTTTTCAGGTTCTGCATCCCCTGCTCTACCTTACCTGGCTCAAAATACCTGGTTTGCAGCAGATTGAGGCAGATCACCAGATCATAGGTCTCAGGGATGGGGGTGAACACATCGAGACGGGCTGTATTGAAGAGACTGTTTTTCATGATCTCCGGATGAAACAGTGGAATGGAGCGCACATGCCCGGGGTCGGGTTTTGCATTTTTGTACTGTTGCCGGATTCTGCGTGTTTTATTCTGATTACAGAGATGATAGAGCTTTTCAACCGGGTATTTGAACTCAAACCAAAGATTAAAAAATCCTTTCCCCCGCTTTATCTGCACGGGAATATGGTCCTGGTCGAAGATAATACCGGATTGCGGATCATACAATACCTCGGTATACAGGTCTGCCAGCGTATAGGATTCAACCTCTGCATACCGGCGGATGGCACTCAGGTTGCTCATGGAATCCATCCCGAAGGAGGCGCCGATATCGAGTATTTTCAGGGGTTTCCCAGGATGGTATCCTTCAGCAGTGAAAAGGGCTTCGAACAGCGGGGCATTTCTGCCGGGATAGGTGGATTTTCGGACCCCGTTCGGGAAAATCAGGTGGCTGGCAATGCGGCTGTAAAAGTCTGAAGGGAGGTCCGGGGTCAGCAGGTTGGCGGCAAAGAGGCGTCCATCACGCTGGTATCCGCCGCAATGGCGCCGTACCGCCAGCAACCATGCCGGAAGGAACGTTCGGGCCAGATTTTTTATGACAGGGTTCACGATTTTCTCAAAGATTGAAGGTACGCGGTATTTCCTCCACGGATGCTAATCCGCAATGCAGAAATATCGTTCAGATTACCGGTAAGGGGGAGCCGTTTGCACAGTTCTTCCCTGTCCATGCGGATGAACCGGTCCCACCCATCTTTGCGGCTCTTATTCCGGAGCCGCACAATATTCACCCTTGACCTGAGCCTGGCGAGGCTGAGCCGTACCAGTCCAAAAGGCCCCGTTGAGGGTTGGCAGTACGCTACCGAAAGATGATCAGCCAGCATATCGGAAGCTTCCTCCCTGAAATTAGCGAAATAGGAGGCCAGTACATCCCCTTTTTCTTTCTCCGGGGCAGACAAACTTTCAGGTTGCTGCAGGGCAGTTTCCAATGCATTCGCCACTGCATTTTCACTGGTACAGGCAACACTCACAAAAACGGGAAGCCAGGCAGTGATGCGCTCATCTGTTCGGGGAATATAGGAGATGGTGGGTTTCATCGCCAATACCGCCTCCAAACCGGTGGTGCAATCGTGGTGGATCACTGCTTTCGCCGATTTAATCCATGGTTGAACACTGCCCGTGCCATCCACAAAAAGATTCAGTATGCCCGCAAAAGCCTCACGGTAAACTTCCTGCGCTTCATCCGGGTGAGGTCTGAGCACAAAATTCAACGCAGGAAATCTTTCTGCCAACCTTTTTGCCATGGCGATGAACTCCTGCATCAGGATTTTTCCCTCCCGGTGTTTCAGCAGGTACAAAGGGCGCTGCTCCTCCGGGATATCCCCTGTGGTCTCAAGAAACTGCCTGATCCACTCTTCCCCCAGCACCGAATTCGATAACCCGAAACTGGTATTGATCAGCACACAATTTCCGTAGGTGTTCCTGATGTGCTCTATATCTGCCGCATAATAGGGATCGTGTACCGGTTTCAGCAGGTCGAATCTGGGCTCACCTGTTACAAGTATCTTCTCCTGGGGAATGTACGGAATGTGTTCGGCGATATCTTTTTTAATTTTATCTCCAAAAACATAAATATAATCGAAATATTCAACTGCATCCTGTTGATACGACCTGAGCAGATCATTGCGAATCTCTCTGGTCAGGGCTCCCCCTTCCACATCCAGGGCTACCATACGATGGCCGAGGGACTGGATTTCACGGTAAAAGGGGATAAAATCCGAGGATACACTTTTAGCCAGGTAGAGGGCATTGCGGTGGTGCAGCATTTCGCGCCGTATACCGGCTTTGGTTCCGATGATCACCTTCCAGCCTCTGGCTATAAGGGCCGAGGCGAGCAGTATTTTCCCGTCAAGCTCCCGTTTCTTCGACTCAACCGGTATAAAAATCAGGGGATGTTCAGTCATCTGGGAAAGGGATAGGTCGTCAGGTAAGTTTTGGAAGGGCTGAGTGATAGGCATCCCATTGTCCGATATCATGGTAGGCTGATCCCGGGATCGGGAATACCCCCACGGGCTTGCCTGCTGCCTGAACAGCTTCAATCAGATGGGTGATGTGAAACATCCGGCTTTCAGGAATCATCGAAAGGCAATCCGAACCAAGCACATACATCCCCGAATTGATAAGCATACTGAACTCGGGTTTCTCAGTTATGCGGAGCAGCACACCCTTTTCATCCACATCGCAAACCCCATAGGGTACCGACAGGTTATAGAGTGCGGCCACCACCGTGATGGAAAATCCGCCGGAACGGTGGAACCGCAGCATCTCCCCCACATCCGATTTGATGATCACATCGCAGTTACTCACCAGCAGATCACCCTCAATCTTTCCTTCAAGCATCTTCAGGGCTCCGGCGGTACCCAATGGCTGATCTTCTTCCAGAAAGGAGATGTCGTAGGGATATTGCTGATCTTCAAAATAGGCCTTAATGAGGCGTGCCTGGTGGTTGAGGGAGATAATAAACCGATCAGCACCATAGCGTGCAAGTTCATGCATGATCACCTCAATAACCGGCTGGTTCCCGATAGGAATAAGCGGCTTGGGGAGAATGCGCGTAAAGGGGTCAAGGCGGGTTCCCTTGCCACCGGCCATAATCACCACCGGCACGCCATGGAGCGCGGATGCGTCGGAAGACCCTTGGTCCGACAACTCGGAAATCAGTACTATGGAGTCGATCTTTCCTGCGACATCCACCACCGGAGCCGCATTCAGATGTTTCTCCTTCATCTGATGCAACACTTCATGGCGGTCGAAGGGTAACCTGAGTGTGTAGGGGGAAGGGTTACAGGCATCCGACACGGTACCGCTGATGTCTCCGTTACGGAGAATCCACCGGCGCACATCACCGTCGGTAAGGCTCCCGCACAAACGCCCATCCCCATCTGTGAGGAACAGCGTTTTAACAGGGCTGTCGTCCAGAATCTCCAAAGCCTGCTGCACCGAAAGGGTGTGCTGAATGATTACTCTATCCTTCATATCTTGTAGTTCAATTTCTCCATCAACAGGCCGGCCAACAGGAAATCGCTCTCATCATCAATATCTACAGATCGTTCCTTAGGCATCACCAGGGCATAGGTTCCGCTGTGCAAAAAGCCCTTTTCCCTTATAAAGGCTTCAACCGAAGACATATACACCGCCCCATTGATGCGGTAATAAGGTTGTAACTGCTGACGTGGCCGGTTGAACAAAGGGTTTACAAACGCCTCCATCGACAGATCTTCGGGCAGCAGCCCGGCCCACTGGGGTGGATGATCACAGGCAGATACCCCGACCACGGCAGAAGCCTTTTTCTCTTGCATCATCCGCCATGCCCCTTTAAGGTCCTCTGCCGTCCGAAGCGGAGAAGTGGGTTGCAACAGGGTGAAATAATCGTACACCTCACCATGATTCGTAAGGTTCTCCAGCAAATCAACAATCACATCCGTACTTGTTGCGTCATCGCCCGAAAGGGATGCATTCCGCAGCCATGGCACCTCAGCCCTGTATTGTTGTGCGATGTCAGCATACGCTTCATCATCGGTCGATACAATTACCCTGTCGTATAACCCGCTTTTAAGGGCAGCTGCGATACTCCATGCGAGCATGGGATGACCGTTGAGCAGCCTGATGTTTTTACCGGGCAGCCCGCGGGATCCGCTACGTGCTGTGATGATGGCCAGATGTTTCATACCTAAAGGCCTTCAAAAATACGCAAACTTTTTGCAAGACTGGCTGCCCCGGGAGCTGCAAAAAGCCAGGCCCCGCTGCGGTCGGCTGAACAGGTCAGCTTTTCCGGTTTGTGTGAAAAATGTTCAATGTATTCGACAAAATTATCATCTGAAATAACCGATTGATGTATTTTATCGATATATTGATAGTTTTCTGATGTACTGTACTGGATGGCCGCTGCCTTTGCGGTGGGGGTATGGGAAGGTACTTCAATACCTGCAGCCAGTTGGAACATAATACGATACATGTCGATACCAGTGGCCAGCGGGACCAACCTGAACGCAATATGGTCGCCTCCCGGGCGGGCTCCGGTTTCAACGATCACAGGGCCATTTTCTGATAAAATCACTTCGGTATGTGCAATGGTATCGTTAAGGTTCATGGCAGCAGCCATTTTCTCCACCTCCCCCATTACCAGCCGTTGCTCTGTCAGGCTGAGCGCTGAAGGGATGGTATGCCGCAGCTCCACGAAATGGCCGTTTCCGGAAACCTGTTTGTCTGTGAATGCCACAAAATGGATTTTTCCATGCTGGCTCCAGGTTTCCACGCTGATCTCTTTTCCGTTGACAAATTCCTCCAGAATTACCCAGCCTGCCGGAGAAGCATTTCTGGCGCGGAGAAATGCCGGGACAGCATCTTCCGATGTTCTGATCAGGGATACTCCGGTGCTTCCGCTGAAGTCGACCGGTTTGATGATGGCAGGAAGGCCGATACTTGCAAGCGTTTCCAAAAGTGCTGCCTCATTTTCAGGAGAGGCAAAGCGGGGCGTGCGGATTCCTGCCCGCTGCATGGTCTCCCTGAAACGGTATTTATCCACCGAGAGTTCAGCACAGGTTTTATCCGGACCGGGCAGTTGCAGTTCATGGCAAACTGACGCCACTACCGGCAACAGGAGCTCGGTGCGGGTGGTAATGGCACACGGTTTCCACTCCCTGGCCAATTTCCAGGTTGCCGGCAGTTCAGAAGCATCCATGCAGAAAGGGTGATCTGCTGTTTTCAGCCCGGGAGCCTCCGGGTTGCGGTCGGTGGCAATCACTGCATACCCTTCAGCCTGCGCAAGGCGGATGAGGGGCAGCATCTCTTCGCTGGCTCCAAGGAGTAAAAACCTCTTTGTTTTTTTCATTCCAGCAGATCATCCGGCTGATAACTGCGACCTGCAGTACGGCCTGTAATTTCCGGCCACCGGCTGGCGGGGATGCCGCGGCCGGCGCGCTTGGCTGTTACGTTCTCCTCCGAAAAAGGTTCGCCCTTCGTGATGGTGGTCTTTGCCACAAGGCTTTTCTGCACCACAGGGCGGATCCTCCGTTCTGAATCCTGCGGTTGTTTTACACCATCGCCCAGTGCTTTTTCGATATTTCTGATCGCCCGCACCATATTTCCGAACTCTCCGGGTTCCAGGCTGGCTTTGTGATCAGGCCCCGGCAGTGTCCGGTCAAGGGTAAGGTGCTTCTCCACAACCACTGCTCCCAGGGCCACTGCAGCCACAGCAGCTTCGATGCCCATTGTATGGTCCGAATAACCTACCGGCACACCGAAATGATCTTTCAGGGTCATCATAGCCCGCAGGTTCACTTCCCAAAAAGGTGTGGGGTAGTTGCTGGTACAGTGGAGCAGTATCACCGAGCGGGCGCCTGAATCCTTCAGGATACGGAATGCCGTACCCACCTCCGTCAGATCGGCCATGCCCGTTGACAGGATCACATCTTTCCCTTTTCGACCTACCTGCGAAAGGTACAGCAGGTTGGTAATTTCCCCCGATCCGATCTTGATAAGCTCCATTTGCAGGTCATCAGCGAGAAAATTCAGGCTCTCCTCTTCGTCAGGGGTCGAAAGGAACCGAATGCCGGTATGCTGGCAGTAATCCCGGATTTTTCTGAAGTCTTCATAGCTGATTTCCAGTTGTTTCGACATCTCATATTGAGATGGGTAGAATCCGGCATTCTGCTTCTGGTACTCAGCAAGTTCAGCCTCCCTAAGCATCAGGGCATCGGTCTTCCAGGTCTGAAATTTCACAATATCAGCCCCGGCTTCCCGGGCAGCATCGCAAAGCCTGAAGGCCATATCCAGATTGCCGTTGTGGTTTACACCAGCTTCAGCAATCACGAGCACTGGTTCACGATTCAGGCCAACAGTTGATTCCATAGGTGTTTGGATAGGGCGGTGTCGAATTTTTTTACCAGTTGCTGCCGGATCGGGAGGTTCATAAATGCCAGTGCAGCTTTCACTGCTCTTTCGCTGTTGTTTCCGTCGCAGAAAGGGTCGTAAGGGTTTTCGGTGATGGTGCATAACTCCCTGTGGGCTGCAGAGGTGGCTTCCCGGATGGCATGCAGGATTTCTCGGGTATCATATCCGCAGTGGATCACGCTGTCTGCAGCCATTCTGTTTTTCTGGCGGTTGCCAATATTCACTGCCGGGATTTTAAGCGACGGAGCTTCCACCAGTCCGCTGGAGGAATTTCCCGCCACCACGGCGGCTTTCCGCAACAACGCCAGATAATTACGGCTGCCCAGATGAGGAATATACCGCACATGGGGGCAGGAACCAGCCAGGGCCGACATAATCCGCACAATTTCATGGCTTCCGGGATCGGCACCCGGTGCTGTGATTACTACCTGGTAATCATCGGATTCCTTCAAGGCTTCGACAAGTGGCCGGCATTGGTCTGCCGGAGAGAGGCCGGGTTCAAGGGTGGATGGGTGATAGGTTACCAGGATCAGCGGTTTATCCGGATCCAGCCCGTATTGCGACTGCAATTCGTCGTCTGTAGCAAATACCCCGTGGTGAATATTATCGAGTCCGGGTTCCCCTGTAATTACGATTCGCCAATCCTCCTCGCCCATGCGGCTCACGTTTTCTGCGTATACGGCATTTGAAACCAGATGGAGGTGAGCCAGCTTGGTGGTGGCGTGCCGGATGCTGTCGTCAATAGCCCCTTCGGTAACTTCGCCACCGCTGATATGGATCACCGGGATACCCAGCAACAGGGCCGGGATGGTCACCGTAAACAGCTCATACCGGTCTCCCATCACCATCACCGCATCAAAATGGTGGTGATTCAGCAAGTTGGTAAGAACCGTCAACCCTGATGAAACCATTTTAGGGGCTCCGGTGGCATCACCGGACGAGGGAGCAAACGGAGCTTTCAGCAGATGGGATTCCGGCAGTATGGCATCCTCCAGCACCTCCTGCATTGAATAGCCGGAATGGGTGTCGAGGTGCCCCCCACCCGCAATCAGAAAGGTCTCTGCCTGTTGCGACATGAGGGAAATTACCCTTTTCAGCAGCCCGTATTCTGAGCGGGCAAAAGAACATACGGCAATCCTTCTCATCAGATGATTAATTCCACCGCCAAAGGTAACGCAGGATTTTGGATTTGCCTCAGCTGCCGGAATTTTTTCTCAGGTTAGTATGCCTTGCAATGAACATGCACTATTCAAAAACCACAGGATACTGCCAATCTCACACTTCTATCCCTCCGTTGGTCTTTACCCGACCCAAAAGGAAATAACCGTCAGAGGAATTATATGAAGTGAGTCCAGCATCACCACCCTTCAGGGCAAATTTGGGAATCAGCCCATTGCAACTCCGTAGAATTACAATCATTTCAGTTAGCTCACGAAACGAGGATTCCTGTCTGTTCAATCTCATAAGCAAATGGATTGAACGAATTAAAATCCTTCTCATTGATGGGATGAGGTTCAATCCTTAGGTCAATCTTTCGTCTGAGCTTCATCAATTGCTTCTGGGTAGCAAAAAAGTCACTCATGTTTTCAAGAACCAGTGCAACATCAATGTCACTGTTATCGGTTTCGGTTCCTTTGGCAAATGAACCAAACAAGTATACTTTTTTCACCCCAAGATCTTTAGGGATCATCAGAACATACTGCCTGACGGTGTCTATAATTCCCGGATTAACCATGATCGCAATGTTTCGATTCGTTCAGTCCATTCCTCTGCAAACTCCTTGGTGCAGAGTCGGTAAAAATCCTGTTTGTAATTATCATAACGGGCATTGATGTTGAATGAGGAGATGTCATCAAGCCACTCTTCAAAGTCTTTATCAAGAATGAGACCTGCATTGGTAGCGAGTCTGAGTAAGTCATGAGTAAAAAATGCATGCCTTCCCTGGTTCTTTACATAATGAGCCTTTAGTAGTTTTTCAAGAACCAGATGCCCAAGGAACAAAGCCCAGCTATAATCTCCGGATTTGAGGAGATTTTGCATTGTCAAACGATCCTTCTCTGAGGTATCAATCCAATACTGAACTAAATGGTCGAGTTTATCATCCATGAAAGCAAAGATAAGCCAATATCATCAATAGTCAACATCTCATTTGATCCAACCGGCCAAACTTTAATATTTTTATAAGATAAGATGGTGGTGCAATGCTGTTCAACCCACTTCGTGGGTTGCAAGGGCACGAGGGGCGTCGATTTCCCCGGATGCAATCCGGGGCTAATATTATTCAACCCACTGCGTGGGTTTTTAAACATTTTGGACCCAAGAAACCCCGCCTGCGGAGTTAAACAAAGTTAGCCCCGGGTTGTACCCGGGGAAACCAGGGCGAATGCGGAACAACCCCGCTTGCGGGGTTCAACAAAGATAGCCCCGGGTCGTACCCGGGGAAACCAGGGCGAATGCGGAACAAACTCTATCCCTGAACAACTTCCCTGGGGTGTCAGAACCAGGGCAGTGAAAAATGGACGAATCCCAGATAGCGGAGCAAAAACAGCAGCGCGATTACTATTGCGAGAGCAAAAAACACCGGAATCCATGGGTTTCTCTTCTTCCTGAAGGGATCCTTGAGGTTAAGCCTGGCGTTTTTAGGCAACCTGGCCAGGTGCGTCAGGGTGCCGCCAAACGGAATATTGATGACTGCTCTGGCATTCACAGCCCAGCCATTGGCATCGAGCACCGGTGCCAGGTTGCGTTTTCTGAGCTTCAGCCAGGCAAGAAACATCGAAGGGCCGGAGATCAGCAGCATCACCCCGATCAGTGCCAGCGGCATTTTCCACCAGGCCAGCTTCATAAAGCCGCCGATGATGGAGGTGAGCACAGAACCAATCGCTGCAAAAGCCAATCCCACAGCGGCAAAGATCCCGGCAAACTTGCCGATGTCGAAAGGGGCCGGTTTGGGGGCTTCCACCGGTTTTGCAGGAACTCCGGCGGGCTGCTGCACAGCCTGATTAATCCCTTTGTCAACCGTGGTTCCAGCCTGGTCTACAGAGGAGGCTGCAGCAGAGGTTACTTTGTCCTCCTGAGAGGCTGCGATCTTTTTCACCTGGTTGCCGATCATCTTCGAGATCTTCCGGTATGGCGACCAGAAAGCCTGCCGGATGCTGATCGGATTATCAATGATCTTTATGATGGAGGCATCCCAGTCGAGACCGTTGTTGTCGTAAAATACCGCATTCCTTCCCAACTCCAGGTTGTCCACGTCACCATCGGTGAAGGCAGCCACAATTACCATCTGCTTGTCTTTAACCCTTGATATACAGTTAAAATACACCAGGCAGATGCCGCTGGAGGCAGCCATCAGGTTATGCTTTACCATATCGGACACCCTGATGCAGAGGTCGCAGCTCCGCTGGTCGAAATAGAGGGTTCCGGCCTGGAATATCCCCCTGAAGTCGGGAGAATAGAAGTCGGAGAATGAGACGAAGTTGTTGAGCAGGGTATAGATATCGCAATAGTAGCGCACCAGTTTGTCGACCAGCAGGATATTGCCTGCTTCAGTCTCCAGCGCCATGTCTTTATCCAGCAATTCGCGCAGGGTACCGTCGATACCGTTGTGAAGGTACTCCCTGATCAGCTCAATTCCCAGGGGCTCGACTGATACACCCGCTTTCTCTGCCATCCATGACTGGAAGGGATCAAAGCTTTCAGAGACTTTTTTCCATCCCTCTTCCGTAAGTTTATCCGAAGTCACGAGGCGTGCTGAACGGATCAGTTCAAAGAACCGTGCAGCACGACTCCGCCAGGCAGGATTCAGGGGTTCTTTGAAGGAGATCGCTTTCCCGGCAGCAATCCGGGCAATGGGAAAAGTCTCGAGTTCATCCAGGCTGGCTGAGATATCCTTATGATTGATCCCTTCGATCCTTGCAGCCAGGTTGTTGAGCAGTTCGGCCGAGGCGGGGTCAAATTCAGCGAGCTGACAACGGAGGAAATAATCGTCGATTTTTGAGCGGAGGGCCAGGAACAGGGCATAAGCCTCCTCTGTAGCGGCGGCAAAAGGGAGGATTCCGGCCTGATTGTCCTGCGCTTTTTGGTGCCAGGCGGCATAAGCCTCACATTCCGCCAGGAAGGTATCGAGGATTTCGGCGCTGATCCCATCAAGGCCGCTTCGGTCGGTGACAGCACCACAGCTGCTGATAATTCGTGTGATCCATTCCTGCAATCCGGGGTCATCGGTGGAGATGGCTGTAATAACCCCGTCACCGTTGAAGCCGGTGCCGGCAAAGATCGCCTGGGTGTCGGAGGTGTCGGCGATTGAAAGTTCAGTGGCATGCGGCTTATCCAGATGGATCAGTATCTGCCGTGCTGAGGCAAGCAATACCGCCCCTTCAGGATTGTCCTTGTTGATCACCGACAGAGGCATGGAGGTGGGCCTCTTCAGCAGGTCATCGGGCTCATAAATCACTGAAAGAAGCCAGCGTACCGCTTCAATGATTTCAGGCACCCTGATCTTGCCATCATGATCGGTATCGAATAGCTTCAGGGTGGCTGAATCGATCTCCAGCCCATCCACAGGACAGCTCAGGGCTGTCCATAGTTTCTGGTCGAGCTCTCCAAGGTGTTCCAGATCGGCTCCCCGTTCCAGGTTTACACGGTTTACTCCGCCAACACGCGAAAACTGCCAGATGTGCTGGCCTGAATTGATTCTGAGCATAGCCTCATGGTTTTATCACGCAAATATATAAAACCATTCCGGTTGAGAGGATTTCTTTCCTCAGATGGATATATGGAGATGCTCCTTGTAATAAGGTTCACAGGAGCTGCAGTGCTTCAGGGTAATGACCCTCTTTGTGGTCACCTGGGTGGTATAATCTACCGTAAAGCGCTGCCAAATATGCGTGTTCCGTGATCTCTCCACAATGGTATACACATATTGGGAGTTGATGCCATCATATAAGGTAATCCGTGATTTTTCAGCCCAGATGCTGTAATGGAATGTACTTACCTGTCCGCTGCTGTCGCGGCTTGCCGTGGTAAGAGTGTTCACGTAGGTTACGAGTCCGTTTTCCAGATTGGCATAAGAATAAACAATGTATTGCACATCAGGGGTTTGTTCCGATAAAAGACTGTCGGTTCCATCAGGCAACACCTGGAAATCAGCAATCGACTCTACGGTCCAGATGCCACCACCCCTGGAGAGTTCTTTGAACAAGGCATCCTCATAATTCACAAAATCATCCTTCCCGCAGGAGGCCAACAGGAGTGATATCACCATCAATATCAGTAGATTACTTGTTTTCACAGCTTCAGGATTTTAAGGTTAAGTGCGAGGGAAGCATTGATGTACCAGCCTCTGAAGTCCATGGGGATAATATTGTTTTCGTAATCATAGATTCCGTTCTGGGCATTCTCTTCGTATTTCTGGTAATCGGCCGGAAAGACGATGGTCGACAACGCTTTCCCCGGTCTGTCATCTTCGAAGGTACGCAGGCTGCGGCTCTCCTCCGTATCGAAGAAGGGGAGTGTACGGATGCCGCTGAAAGTGATGGATGCAAAGGGGGCAAGATCGAACCGGAGTTTTACACCGAGGGTAAAGTCGCTCTGCACCACGCTTCGGTACACACCTGCAAAATAAAATTCATCCCCCTGCGACAGCGAACCATCGAAATGGATTACATTCACCCTTACCACGCCACTTCGGAGGTTGACCCCCGTTATGCTGTTGATTACCCAGCGGGTACCGAAACGCTTGCCAAGCTCCACATTCACCATCCAGTCGGTGAACTCGAGTTCAATGAGGTTGCCCCTGCCATTTTTAAAAGAGGATTCAATAGTGGGGTTAAATTGTGATTTAAGGTAATCCATACCGAATACGAAACCATTACTTTCCGACCAGCCACCGAATCCTCTTGAAAACGAGGATGATGTACTTTTAAATTCGGTAAGAGGAGATTCCAGGAGGCTTGCCATATAGGTGTTGTAGGATTCCACGAAGGTGTTGAACGGTTTTGGATTCCAGAAATGTGCGGTTGGGCCTGCATGATAGCTGACCCGGATCCCGTCGTATTTCTGGCCCCAACCCAACACCGGCAGCAGCGCCAGTAATGCTATTATCATCTGCTTTTTCATGATCATTTCCCTCCGGTTATCAGAAGTTGTAATCCAATGTTTCCGATCCCCATTTCCTGGTTCTGCCAGGTATCGTTGTAGGTACCCGGGTTAAGTGCCTGATTTACAAAGATCATATCCTGTCCCTGCCACCATGGCGCCTGCCAGTACAGTCTCAGTTTCCAGGCACTCCTGGGATCTTTCATCCGTCTGAGATACTCAACAAATACCGTAGATGAAGCGGAAAGGGGGATAAACAGAAACGCCGGGGAGGCGAAGTGCACCTGCCACTTCGCATCGTCCTGGGTTTTTCCCTTGACTTTAAAGATGGAGAGTTCCACCGGCCGGGCACCCAATCCCAGTTTATACCTGTCATTTCTAACCGGATACCAGGCACCACCAACGATAGAGAGGGTGGTCATCCGCACCCGAAGTTTCCGGTACCCGGTTCCACCGTAGCCTGATGAAACGGTCTGCCGCTGGTATTTCCAGGCAAAAAGCTCCATCGAAACGTCATCATCCCATTCGGATACCCCGAAGCTGAATGTGAAACCGGGGAGATACCTGATATTCGGCATCTGCTCGTCGAGCCAGGGGCGGGTATCATTGTACCGGTCGATGATATGGTTCAGTGGCCGCATAGGGGCATACGCCAAGCTGAGGCCAAAATCCTGCGCGTACAAATTATTTATAGCCAGCCCCAGCGCAATAAACATCACAATTTTTCGAAACATATCCGGAAAGTTTGGTAACGGCTCTAGCACCAAACAATCCGGCATGCAAAAAGTTTGTTTGGTTGTTTGGGAGGTTGAAGATAATGTGCCAATTATCCAATGTGCCAATTATCCAATTTAAAACCCTGAAGGGGTGTCAGGATTATAGCACATGGGAGCCATCAGCAATCGCAAAACCCCGAAGGGGTGATATGATTATAGATGAGATGATAATGAATGATGATTTTGGACATGATTATTAAATTCATCTTGTAAAATTTTATTTCTTTGTTAAAAATCAAACCCATGGCCGGAACCTATACCCAAATCTATATACAATATGTATTTGCCGTAAAAGGCCGGGAAAACCTTCTTAAACCTGAATGGAGGCAGAATGTATTCAAATACATGTCCGGTATCATACGAGAGAAAAATCAAAAGGCCATCATTGTCAACGGTGTTTCCAACCATGTGCATGCATTCGTGGGATTGAAACCAAGTATGCGAATCTCAGACCTGGCAAGGGATATTAAAAACAACTCTTCCAATTTCATCAATTCCAAACGATGGTTGCCGTGGCATTTCCAGTGGCAGGAAGGTTACGGAGCTTTTTCCTATGGTCATTCGCAACTCGATGACGTGTATCGGTATATACAGAATCAAGAGCAACATCATAAAAAACGGTCATTCAGGGAGGAATATCTTGAGCTTCTTAAAAGGTTTGAAATAGAATTTCAGGAGCCGTATCTTTTTGAATGGTATGATGATGAACCCGAAATGGTGTAGCCCCTTTCTCCGATAATCCTATCACCCCTTCGGGGTTCTTTCTTTTCATGGTGCATCCGTCACCCTATAATCCTGACACCCCTTCGGGGTTCTTTCTTTTCATGGTGCATCCCTCACCCTATAATCCTGGCACCCCTTCGGGGTTCTTTCTTTTCAGCGTGCATCCCTCACCCTATAATCCTGGCAACCCTTCGGGGTTCTTTCTTTTCTGCGTGCATCCCTCACCCTATAATTCTGACACCCCTTCGGGGTTCTTTCTTTTCTGCGTGCATCCCTCACCCTATAATCCTGGCATCCTTTCGGGGTTCTTTCTTTTCTGCATGCATCCCTCACCCTATAATCCTGGCAACCCTTCGGGGTTCTTTCTTTTCTGCGTGCGCCCTCACCCTTTAATTCTGGCACCCCTTCGGGGTTCTCAAACTCAATTCCCTCAATCCCGATACGCTTCGCTATCGGGACTCCGCTTCGCTCCGCCTCCTCAACTTCCTAAACCTCCTCAACAGCGTAGCGCTCAACATCATCAGCCAAATGTCACTTTCCCGCGTTTCATCGAGAACCAGACCCCAAGACCGCAGATGAGGGCGAAGGTGATAAAACCGTAATGCATGGTTCTGAGAAAGATGGCATCGGGGACGGTTTTTACAGTTTGGTTGCCGATGTAGAGGGCGATAAAGAGGGTTGCGATGGTCATGCTGATGATCTGCCCTGCCACACGCATGGTGGCTGCGGTGCCGCTTGCCAGTCCAAGCTGGTGTTTCTGTACAGAGCCCATGATGGTGTTCATGTTGGGGGAAGAGAACAGTGCAAAGCCGGTACCCACCCATAGCAGCAGCAGCACGATGGCCCACACCGGTGTGGCAGCTGTGAGGAAAGCCATGGCAAGCAGTCCGAGGGCACACATGAACATCCCGGTGCTGGTGAAAAACCGGGGTTGTATCCGATCCGACAACCTGCCTGTGATAGGCGACATCAGGGCCATCATCACCGGCTGGGCTACCAGGATGGTGCCGGCGGTGCGGGGAGGCATACCCTGGATCTTCTGCAGGAACAGGCTCAGGTAGAACACAATGGCGAAAGTAGCACTGTAGTTGATCAGGGCTGCAATATTGGAATAGGCAAACAGCCGGTTGCCTTTGAACAGCCTGGTGTCCAGAACCGGCATTTCCGTTCGTGTTTCCACAAACCAGAACAGAATGAGGGCAAAGGTCCCAAAAGCCAGAAAAAGCCATCCCGCCAGGAAAGGGATCATAGAGGACCCTGCAACAAGCAAAACAAAGCCAGTCATGTACAATCCGGTGCCGGGATAGTCAAAACGCCTTCTGGCTGAGGTACTTGTTTCATCCTTTCCAAGATAAATCCATGCAAGCACGATACAGAACAACCCCAGGGCTGCTCCGGTAAAAAAGATCGACCTCCAGCCGGCATACTCCGTGAGCATCCCACCGATAAACGGACCTGCTGCAAGACCAGTATATACCCCCGAAACCGATATCCCCAGTACGCGCCCACGATGCTGCGGAGGAAATGCTGATACCAGAATGGCCGGACCGGTGGTATTACTGAAAGCTGCTCCAATGCCCTGAATAAATCTGCACAAAATCAGCCAGTTGCCGGATGGGGCTAATCCTCCGCCCAACGACGAAATCACAAAAATAAACAGCCCGATCCTGAAAAGCCTCCTGATACCCATCAGGTCGCCCCAGCGCCCCGCCGGAAGCAGGAAGATGGCAGTGGAAAGCAGAAAGGCCGTGACGATGCGGCTAAGTGACACCGCATCCAGTAGAAAGGACTTTTCAATGGCCGGAAGGGCAATATTGACCGAAGAGATCAGAAATGTACCCATAAAGGAGGTGAGCGCCACCACCACAATCATCGAAATAAGGCGACCATTCCATTGCATGCAGAATAGAGATTAATTGTTCTTTCTACTTTCTACTTTCTACAAACTACTTACTCCCTTTCCCGGTACGCCAGCAACCTGTGACCTATTCGGGAGGCCAGGGCAGGATATTTTTGTTTCCAGGCTTCCATTACTTCGCAATAAACCACAGGGTTATGGATCTTTTTACCAATATAAAACCTGGCTGTATGGCCTGAAAATCCTTTTTTGAATTTCAGCAGGCTGTCGTACGGATCACGGGTGCTGCCGCCCCCAAGGTGCAGCATGGTACACCCCTGCTCAAGTGTCACCGCAACCGCCACATCCTGCATCAGCTCGCTTATCCCTGCCCGGCGGCCGGTGTCGTTCACCGCCGAGAGGAAGTTGTGGGCATATAATCCACCGGTAAACAGCAAAAAACCTCCGGCAAATTCACCGTCCACCTCAAACAACAGAAGGTGCACAAGATCCTTGGGAGTACTGCGGAGTCTTTCAAAAAAGGAATCATCAAACAGGTAAAAGGGGGCAGCTCCCCGATGCTGCATGGCATAACGGTAGAGTGACCCAAAAGATTTATAATCTGCTGATTCAGAACCCTTCCGCCAGGTAATGGGTGAAACAAGTGCATGTTTCACATTCTTCCGGGTTTCTTTCCGGTAACCTGTCCTGACTGATTCCATAGTGGTACCGGGAGGAAGCGGCAGGAGCACAGTGGTGCGATCTTCCTCCACCTCCATCACCCGCCTGCTGAAACCAATGTTGTCCAGCACCGGATTAAAACGGGTAAACTCGGCAATCACCCCGTTACTCAGACACCAGTCATGGAATTTCGCATAAAACCGCTGCGAAAACTCTTCTGTATCATTTCCGGAAGCTACCCCGTTGTACCCGTATGCTCCCTGAATATCTATATAATTTCTGTACTCATCCCCGAATGATCCCGGCACAGGGTTCATCAGAAACGGATAGAGAGCTGTATCGCCGGCATGTGTAAACACAAAGCAGGCGGCTCGCCCCCCCTGCCATGCTTCGAAAAGCCGGTAATATTCCGGGGTGAAGTAGACATCCTGCCGGAATACAGGCAGTCTTCTGAAAGCAGCCCTCCATTCCTCAGCATCCGCCAGGGTGAGCAGCTTTCCTTCGGGATATTCAGGCATAGTGATCAGGTGACTATCCATGGCGGAGGGATTCAAGAAAAACACCGGCCATGTATTCCCATGCATCATCCGGAAAACCTGTTCTTACCGGCAGGTTGAGGATACGGCCCGAAAGGGCATGGGACCCGGTAAAATGTACGGGCACCTCTCCTTCATCAAATCTCCAGAGGATCGGGGCGAAGATCTGTTGCGCTTTCAGGGTATCAAAAACCCAATCGCGGTGGTCAATCACAACCGGAAAGCAATGGGGCGATGCAGCTGAGATTTCGGGATCAGGAAACAGGGCATACTCCTTCAGCCGTTCATGCAACAGGGTGTAAACCCTTCGCCGGGCAGCGGTTTCGGTATCAATATCGGTTTGTTCAAACCATGCAAGGCTTTTCACATCCATACCTGCCACACCGGGCTGATGGTAATAATCGTTGGCCCGGGCAAAACATTCGAGGCATTCAGCCTCAAAGGGGAGGTTGTCATGCACAAACCAGCTTCTGAAGGCCTGTCCCTGCCTTCGCCAGGCCAGATACACATCGTTGAAATGATCGGGACGACACTCCACCTCCTCTTTTGTCAGCAACAGGCTGCCGTCGAGGGGGAGGAATTTCCTGAAGCTGTAAAAGATGGCATCACCCAAGGGTGCAAATTCGGGGAAGAGGCATTGGGCCCGGTCTTCCCATACAGTGAGCCCCTGTACTTTCCAGGCGCGGATAGCCTCAGTCGCATGATCCGGCAAAGGGAATCCAAACCAGGGGATGATGTACAGCACCTGATTTTCCGGATCTGCCAACAGCTTACCAAGTGCTCCGAGATCGATCTGGAGGTGTTCATCCACGGGATAGAAGGTGTAAGCAACCTCCATCTCCCTGAAAGTGCTGATGATATCTGAACACAGGTAGGAAGGGAGCAGTACTGCAGGCGTCGGCATTCGATTCTTCAGGTTTGCCAGCAGCACTTTGAGCGAGTAGTACCCTCCGCCTGTCAGGTTCGCATAATATCCGGGGTGGTGGCGCTCAGCCCATGCCTGTGGGGAAAGATATTTTTTCTCCGGATCCGCCTGAGGGTTCGGAATTAACTCTCCTCCAATAATCCAGCGGGCTGACATATCAATGATTCAGATGTTGTAGATACCCGTTTTGTATTGCTTCAGGTTTTCGGAGTGGCTGAACCAACTGATGGTGGCACGCAGTCCCTCACGCAGCGGAGTGGCGGGTTTGAATCCGGTAAGCTGCTGAAGCAGCGTGGTATCGCCGCAGAGGCGAAATACTTCGGAATTTTTCGGCCTGAAACGTTCGTTGTCCGCTACTATCACGGCCTCTTTCCCCGTAAGATCCCGAATCAGCATAAACAGATCACCTATGGAGATCTCGCTACCGGTGGCAATATTCACCTCAATCCCTTCTGCAGGGGCATTTGCAAGGGCCAGTAGCGCTCTGCAGGTATCAGTAACGAAACAGAAATCGCGGGTGGGGGTTGTGTCGCCCAGGTGGATTTCAACAGCGCCTGCCAGAAGCTGGGAGATGATGGTGGGGATTACGGCACGTGCCGACTGCCTGGGGCCGTATGTATTGAAGGGTCTGGCAACGGTCACCGGCAATCCGTAGGCATGGCAGTAACTGAGTGCCATGGCATCGGCCCCGATTTTAGTGGCGGAATAAGGGGATTGCGGCTGTTTGGGATGTTTCTCGTCGATAGGTACGTATCGGGCAGTGCCGTATACTTCAGAGGTAGAAACCTGCACAAACCTCTGTACCTTGTTGTCAAGGGCGGCCTGGCACAGGTTGAGGGTACCCTTTACATTCGTTTCCACATAAAGGTCCGGAGCCACGTACGAGAATGGTATTGCAATCAGGGCGGCAAGGTTGAATACCAGATCAGCATCCTCCGTGAGTTTGCGGCAGAGATAAGGGTCGCGGATATCACCCGTAACCACCTCCAGATCGGGATGGGAAATCCCCTCAAGCCAGCCGTGGAAGTTGAAGGAGTTATACAGCGACAGGGCTCTCACCCGGTATCCCTCCTGAAGCAAAAGCTCAGTCAGGTGGGATCCAATGAATCCGTCGGCACCGGTGACCAGGATGTTTTTCTTATCTTGTGTCTTCATAATCAAATTAATATCATTGCCAGCGACAAGCCGATGACGGCATATTGCAGCCAGAGAGCGGTTCTGTAGAGCTTTGGTCGTTCAATACGCAGCAAATCAAGCATATAAGAACCTGCAAGTGTCACAAACAGGATTGAGAGGGTGAGCCACCGGATTTCGATCCGGTGCAGCGTGATGGCTGAAATCTCGAGGGTATATCCTGTAATCAGCAAAATCAGCAGGATCCATTGCGAAAAGATCGCTTTTCTTCTGACCCACGGGAATAACCAGAACGATGCGAGGAACAGGAAAAACAGGAGGCCATTTCTGAGGGTGAACAGGTATGTACACCGGATCAGCAGGTTGGATGCAAAGGCATCGGCTACCATTTTTGGGTCGCGCCTGAGGATCTCCAGACGGGTTGCAGGTAATTCAGGTTTGAGTCCTGAGTTTTTGTATGCACGCACTTCAGCCCATTCCACACGTTCATAGGCAAATACAGACCCGGATGGCTGCCTCCTGATTTGAGAGAGGTAATCCCTTTCGCGCCAGTTGCCCATATAGTTTTTGTCTTCAAAACCAGATGTGCCATTGACTGACAACGCTGGCAGATGTACAAGGATGCCTGTACACAAAAGGATACCGCTAAACAACGCAATTGCCCCGATACGACGGGATACTGGCTTCCAGGAGGGAAAAATCAGATACAGCAAGGCAGCACCATACAGGGGTATCAGGTACATCAGGGTGATTTCCCTCACCCAGAACCCCATCCCGAACAACACGGCTGAAGCCACCAGACTGCTCAGCTTATTGTATTTCAGCCAGCAGAACAAACGGTATACCCCTTCAGCCACACAGGCAAACATCAGGGCGTCGTTTGTGCCGAACAGGAACGGACTGCGCGAGGGGTCGAATACAAAGGCCAGGGCAGTAAGCAGCATTACCCTTTTCACCGGAAGGGAGATATCCCATAAACCCGCCATTTTCCAGAGGGACCAGATCACGAGCAATCCGGGGATCAGCGAAAGCAGCCGGTTCGACAACAAGATGCTTCCGGTAAGATGGGTAAGGAGCCCTGACAACCCAATGTACAGAAAAGAGGTACCGGTGGTCAGCATATTCCACCATCCTATTTCCTGAAGACGAACAACCTCCCGCCAGTAAAACAGCTCATCCCCCGAAAAACCGGCCGGAAATCTGATGGAAATGGCTCGCACAGCTGCTGCAACCACCCCTATCAACAACCCTGTAAACGGGATTGTTTCTTTTTGCAACAGTTTATGGTTCAGCAGGTTTTTCATCATACAAATGATTACAGATGTAAAACTCCGCAACAGGGGCTATTGGTCCTTCAGTAACCGGAACAGATACTCACCATACTGGTTTTTTTTCATCGGTTCGGCAAGATCCAGAAGCTGTTCCTTTCCGATAAAGCCTTTACTCCAGGCGATTTCTTCGATGCAGGCGATTTTCAGCCCCTGCCGTTTTTCGATGGTTTCGATAAAATTGGAGGCCTCCAGGAGGCTCTCGTGCGTTCCGGTATCAAGCCATGCATATCCACGGCCCATCAGTTCGATTTTCAGCGACTGCAGGGCAAGGTATTCCTGGTTTACGGTGGTGATTTCAAGCTCGCCACGGGCCGACGGCTTGATGGTTTTTGTAATTTCTATCACACTGTTCGGATAGAAATAGAGCCCCACCACGGCAAAGTTG
>ERZ795054.888-NODE-888-length-31949-cov-20.665235_pt1 | contig 31949 bp, 42 predicted proteins | sample MGYA00375138_ERZ795054 | MGnify/ENA primary metagenome ERZ795054 (study PRJEB30183, sample SAMN05720215) | anaerobic digester metagenome | isolation source: active sludge of municipal wastewater-treating anaerobic digesters | place: USA | collected 2014-12-23 ... | reverse complement strand
AGAGGCGCAAGTGACCCTTTCCCCGACCGCTATTCAAGCCTACCTTGACTGCCCACTGTACTTCAAGCGCAAGTACGTGGATAAATGGGAAGTGCCGGACACAGCTCCCGCCGTCATCGGCACCTTCCTTCACGGCGCGGTGGCGCAGTGGTTTGAAACCACTGCCGAACCCCTGTGGGGTGATCTTGAGTTCCAGTTGTTTGAGGTAGGCGGAGGTGAGCTAGACACCGCAAAATCGTTCTGGCGCACGTGGGTGACGCACTCTCAATTTAGGAACCCCGACGGGGTGGAAATCGAAATCAAGACCCACGACAGGAAGTTGGGAGATGTCCATTGTTTCCTTGATTATGTCCAAGTGCCGACCTTGGTAGACCACAAGTTCGTGGGAAAGGCGCGGAAGAAAGACCCCATGCAGCTCGCGTTCTACCGAAGGTTTGCCCCCTGCACAACAAAGTGGTGTTACGAAATCGTGACCCCCGACACCTACGAAATACAGTGGGTCAACGAAGACGAACTACTCCAAGCCGATCTTGTGATAGACAGGACAGCCGACCTGATTTGCTTGGGCGCGTTCTCTGCCATGCCCCGCCCGATGGGGAGAGGAACCTACTTTGATTGGTGTCCCTTCCAAGCCGCGTGCGGGGAGTGTACAGGAAGTTGAGGGAGGCGACGGCATGGATCCAAAAACAGCAAGATTGAACAAGAGCTGCGGAAGATGTCCATATGCTAGACTGAGGGAATCACCCGCGGCTGGCGGCTATTCAGACAACCCGCTATCGCCTCATCGTTTCTCTTATTGGTGTCTGCTATTCAAACAAGGAATGGTTCCAGGGGAACGAGTTGATTCATGCATGGCGACGTTCACGCGGGTGAGGCGATGAAGGTGTGTGTCTTGACACAAAACCCGTTTTCTGGTATAATGGTATCACACAAAGGCGGTAAACCCGCAAAGCGGTACGCCACAAAGGAGGCATAACATGCCTGAACAGTATTCGTCAAGAACGTGGGAAGTCAAGGAGATAGCGAAAAAGTGGGGGCCGAGTGCCAAAGGAACCTACACCGTCCTCTACCAACTGACGGACGGGAACGTGGAGACGCAAGGGAAGACCTTCTTCAAGGCCGAGGCCGACATATGGCCCGTGGGGCACAAGTTCGAGGCCGCCATTGAACCCGAAACGAGTTCCTACGGAACCGATCTTATGATACGCCAGCCCAAGCCAGCGGCAGCCAAGAGCGGCTATAGCGGTTTTCACAAGGATGACCCTGCCAAAGAATTGCGTATCATGCGGGGCAACGCCCTCAACGCCGCCGCCTATGCCATGTCAGGGAAGGGAAAGGACAGCCCTGGGGCCATCTTCGGGCTGATGCGGGAGTTCGAGACCTACCTTACCACCGACAAGAGGGTAATGATGTCTACCCCAACCCAGCGCGAGGCCATTGTCAAGATGTTCAGCGGCAACCTCGACGCGGCGCACGAGGCCGTGTTCAAGAAGTTCGGGCGTGTATACTTGGAGGAGCTGACCTTCGAAGAGGCGGACACGTTTCAGCGGGGGGTTTCATGACCCCCGCCTCTGCCTCTTGATTTGGACATTCAACGCACATGAGGTGAAGGGATGACTAAGGTTGAGGAACTGCGGGAGCATGTTGTAGAAGAGGTGGTGTCTGACATCAAGGAACTTGCGACAGCATGGGGGGATAACGAATATCTCGTGAAAAGGAAAATGCAACGCATGACCAGCGAGATTGACGCCCTCATCGCCGCCGTCCGCGAGGACGAGCGGGAGAAGATTGCCGAGAATGGACAGCATTTTGAACTAGGGGACGACGTAAGTGGCAGCGATTACCTCACATGCGTGCATCTCCAACCAGAAGTCGATGTTGATGTTTCTGTCATTGCCGAGGAGGACTGCTATATCGTTCCCGCCTCTATCCTCGCCCCAAAGGAGAGCGAGAAGGAGGGCTATGCTTAGGTTCTGCGGGCTGGTAGTGATGACGGAGCGCGAGGAAGATGATGCTGTCTGCGCTCATCTGGACATGAGTTCGGAGTTGGCGCGAGAATGTATTGTGGCAGAGCGGAAACTTGGGGAGGTTCTTCGCCAGGCCCGCACCTGGAAGTCCCGCTATCTCGCGGTCTGCAAGGCGGCGGGCATTGACCCGAAGGAGGTGGAGCATGTCTAGACCGTTGAGCCTACATATACGGGCCGATCATCGGGCCAGGAACCACCAGCGTGCCCTGGCCAAGTCCAGGCTGATCAAGCAGTGCGACGCTATTGTGCGGGCACTAGCCTTAGCGCGTGATATTCATTGTGTCGTTTGTGGTGCCATAGACAATCTGCAAGTATCCCATATCTATCCCAAGGGCAAATACCCCTTGCTACGGTTCGACCTGGCCAACGTGGAGATACGTTGTGCTGGCTGTCATATGTACCGCAAGGGCAGCCCCCACGGTGATCCAGCGGGATTTGCCGCTTGGTTGTCCAAGTTGCCTAGGGCACGCATGGTCTATCTGCACAAGTTGGCCATGGTCTATCTGCACAAAGCCGACATCCTGTGGTTGCGGCAGACATACCAGGACCTGCAAGCAGCCTATGAACGCGAGTTTGGCACACCATGGCAAGACTAAACTGGCAAAGGAGTGGACCTATGAGGCAAGGCGCGGTGATCGACATTATCAAACAGACGATCGAACAAGTCTTGGATGACAGGGGCACAGGCCAAGAGGCAATCCACAAGGCCCTGGATGCAGCCAAACAAGTACAGGTGCTGAGTTTGGGCAAGGGCACTGATGACGTGGACGCATACAGTGATGCTGTCCTGGAAGCGGCGTTTGGTCCTGGTGATGAGTGATGACGGTGACAGAGCAGGCGCGGCGCGATTGGGCCGCTGTGTATGGACCAGACGATGAGGACAGTGAACAAGATGAAGTGGACCAATCGACGGCAAGTACGGGCTTATCCTGTTATGAGGCCGAACAGTCTATGTGCCGCCAAGTGGACAAGGATACTGGATATCATGTTGTCCATGTGGTACGTGGGCTACGGGCGGCAGCGCGGCAAATCGTAGTATGCGGTGACGGGGACCTGGAAGCGTTGATACGGATACTGTCAGCGTATTTGTGTCAGGTCCCTTGGGTATTTGTCGAGGCAATCTTAGACGACAAGCCACGTGCGCGGCTGGTGGTATACCACGACGGTACGCCAGGCGATCCAAACAGGCTGTCCTGTCGGGTGGACCCGCTACCGTCCTGGGGAACGTACCAGGAGCGGTTAGTGCCAGGCCATGAGATCACTGAGGGGGTCCAGGCGATAGGCCGCTGCTTTGTGGCCAGCGTACATGGCAAGCGTATCGGGACCTATGGAACACCAGAGGAAGCGGCCCATGCCAGGAGTGCATGGCTGCTGGTCCATAGTGAAGGGCCAGCCTAGCATGACGACTGATTGTTAGGTTGTCGCGTAGCGCATTGGCGGTATAATACCTATGTGGACCCACAACGCTTGCTGCTCCTGGCAGAGCAGGTCATAGCGAACTGCGGCAATGGGCTGGCTGAAAAGGCAGTGTGGCACGTCATATCTACTGGATCAGCCAACCACGTAGGTGCCGCAGAGGAAGTATATCGACCCCAGGCTTTCATGGCGGGCATTCCATGGCAGCTTGGGGTTTTTCTATGTATGACCCATGCCCCATACGCGGGCCTGGTGTGGCTACGGCTGCCCAGTGGGGTGCTGCCACACCCCTGTGGGTCCACCCGACGACTACTCCCGACAGCACAGGCTGTCTATGGTGACAGGGCTGGCAAACGGCAGCGCGGACCTACTCCTCCCCCGTGCATGGCCTGGGCAGATCGGGCCACGGCCCTGTCATATGTGCCACATTCCAGCCCCCTGGTGAAGACGAATGCCCCAGGGTGGTGTTGTGTTTGCACGTCCAGGTTCACAGGGGCCGTCATATGACCAGGAAGGTGGCACTGCTGACGATCCTGGTACTGGCCTGTGCCCTGGTGGCTGGGTGTGCTGATCCGTACACGATAGACGCCAGGGTGACAGGGAAACACTACCAGGCCACCTATACCTGGGTGCAGATGATCCCAGTGGTGTCAGGCAAGGTCATCACCATGATCCCCGTGGTACAGCATGAACCAGAACGGTGGACCCTGGCCGTGTCCTGGCTGCACAATGCCAAGGAAGCCAAGGGGACAGTCCAGGTGGACCAGGTGACCTATGACCGCATGGCCGTGGGCATGGTGGTCCAGGTGAAGGTTGTGCCAGGGTGGCGGGTTGACCTGGCCGAAGCCGGGCACTGACATGGGCAAGCCGAAGCTGGATTGGCAACGCATGGCCAACGCCTACATAACGGGTCCAGATACAGTTACCAAGCAGTCCCTGGCCGTTTTGTTTCATACCAACCGCACAACGGTCAGCCTACGGGCAACGGCTGAGGGGTGGGACAAGCAGCGCGAGGTATTCAGGGCCAGGGTGGCTGAACGTACCCAAGACAAGAAAGCTGATGTCCTGGCCACAGCGGGGGCCGCCTGGGATAGCAGATGTGCTGCCGTGGCCGCCAAGATCATGGACTTGGTGGACCAGGAATTACAGGGGGTGCCCTTGCTGATCAATGGTAAGCCCGTCCTGGACCCTGACGGCAACCCGATCATGCGGCGTATGGCAGCCAAGGACATTGCGAGTGCTGCCAAGATTGCCCAAGACATGGGCAAGGCCACCCTGGGGGAAAACCCCAACAACAACCTGGCCGTGACCCTGGCCGATGAGGTCAAAAAGGCGTTGGTGTAATGGACCCCAACAAGGTGTGCAAGGTGCTAGAGCATATTGGGCACATCAGGACCCAGGCGGGTGTCCTGCCCTTGGGTTTGTTCCCCTGGCAGCGGGAGTTTATCGTCACCGCCATGACCAATGACCATACGGTCTTGCTGAAAAGCCGCGACATCGGGGCTTCGACGGTGACCACCTGCCTGTACACCTTCCTGACCATGGTGGACGGGGGGGACTTTGCGATCGCCAGTTACAAAAAGGACAGTGCCAAGGCCCTGTACGAGACAGCCAAGGTGTTCCTGGACAACCTGCCGGAACCCTGGAACTTGTTGGGCCGTCGCGTGGTCAGCACCGATTACCATATGATCCTGGGCAATGGTGCCCACATCACGGCCATGGAAATGTCGCCACGGGTAGGCCGATCGTTCCGAGCTAAGCGGCTCCTAGCGTCCGAGCTGGCATTCTGGAATAAGGCCCAGGATTGTTGGGCCGCCATTACGGGGTCCGGCATAGCGGGGACCAGCATTGTGGTAGAGTCCACCCCCAATGAGTTGGGGGAAGGGGCCCTGTTCGAGCAGTTGTACCGTAACCCCGCCTGGACCCCCGTGACCATGGATTACCATGGTAATCCGGCGCATACCCCTAGCTGGCGTGAAGCCAAGCTGGCCGAACTGAACGGGGATACCCTGCGGTTTGCCCAGGAATATGAATGCAGCCTGGACAAGTCCAGTGGTGCCAGGACGGTCCTGCCCATGGGGGACATCCATGCTGCTATGGCCCGTACCGTTGACGACACGGGCCTGGACCCCGTGATCGGGGTGGACGTGGCCAGGTATGGCGACGACGCGACGGTGATTGCCAAGGGCACCATGTTGCGGTGCCATGAGCTGATCCGGCTACGCAAGCAGTCTACTACCCAGGTAGCAGATCGTGCGATCCATGAGGCCCACAGCATGGCCGATGCACACCCTAGGCACGTGCTGCCTAGGACAAAGGTGGACGTGGTAGGCGTGGGGGCTGGCGTGTATGACATGATACGAGCGGCGGGCATACCAGCCGTTGCCGTCAATGTAGGGGCTGCCCCCCAACACAAGTACCTGGGGTCCCGTCCCTACAACCAGGTGTATGCCAATTTGAAAGCCCAACTGTGGTTCGAGCTGCGCGACCGCTTGGGCACGATCCAGCTACCCCATGATGAGGAGTTGGCCCGCCAGTTGGTCTGCCAGTACGGGTATGACCGCGAGGGCCGCTATACGGTGGAAGCCAAAGACCAGGTACGGCAGACGTTGGGCCGATCCCCCGATGATGCTGACGCGGTGGTCCTCATGTTTGCGAATATTGCGCCTGAGTTCGTGGCCGCGTAGGGGGCGTATGTGAAAACACTGGGAGAACTGATATTGGCGCGGGAACAGCGAGCGATCAAGCGCAAAGGGACCATGCCCCAGGACGTGGTGCAGCGCATGTTGTGGACTGGCTCAGCGAAGAATAGGATCACCGACGCACGGGGGGCCCTGGAACAGAACGTGTGGGTGGCCCGCGCCATACGGACCATAGCACAGAAGGGGGCCAGTGTTCCTTGGCAACTGGTGGACATGAAAGGGGAAGCGTCTGAGCCAGCCGCCAAGAAGTTGCTCCAATGCAACCCCCTGGAGACATGGGGTGAGCTGATCCAGCGCGTCCTGGCTTGGCAATCGCTGTCGGGGTTCGGGGTGCTGTATTATGAGGCCCCCTACCTGTATTCCTATGAAGCGGACCAGGTAGAAATCACGAGCCAAAGCGGGTGGCTTGCCCTACGGTACCACCAGGCAAATGGCGTGACGGTACCCCTGCAAGCCGAGAAAGTGGTGATCTGCCCAGGGTTCAAGCCGTTCTACACCTTGACGGGCGTAAGCGACTTGTTGCCTGCCATGGACGCGGCCAACCTAGAGGAAAACGCGCTGCACCTGACGAACAACATCATGACCCATGGCGGTATTCTGGCGGGCCTGTTGACGACGGACCAGGACCTCGAAGATGAGGATGTCAACGCGGTCAAGGCCGTGTTTGAGGCACGGTATGGCGGGATCGACAACAGCGGCCAGGTGGGTGTCTTTGGCCGTGGGTTGAAGTGGACCCCCTTGGGTGTCGATCCGTCCACGTTTGCAGCCCTGGACATAGCCAAGTTGACTAGGCCACAGATCGGGGCCGCTTTGGGTGTACCTGGCATGTTCCTGAACGACACCGAAAGCGTGGACTATGCCAACAGCCGGACCCAGGAACGCATCCTGTATCGTGAGACGATACAGCCCAAGTGCGATCTACTGGCTGCACGGTTGACCAGGTTCCTGCTGCCGATCATGGGCCTGGGGGCCTATGCGTTCCAGTTCGATTGGAGCCAGGTTGACGTGCTGCAAGAGGACAAGTTGACCCAGGCCCAGGTGGCCCAGGTTCAGGCTCAGGTGGATCAGATCAAGTTGAACAGTAGCGTCGTTACGATCAATGAGTTGCGGATACGGGACAATCTGCCGCCTGTGCCGTGGGGAGATCGGCCTATGGTCAGTGCCATGCTGGTGCCCATTGCTGATACCAGCGCGTCCAACTCCCCGCCTGAACCCGAACCAAAGCCAGAACCCACCCCGCCTGATGACGCGGGCAAGGCCTGGGCCCTGATGTTCGGGCAGCCTAAAAAAAAACAACTCAGCCATGAGTCCCGAAAGGCATACTGGATGACGTTTGCATTGAAAACCGTACCCCAGGAACGCAAGTTTGGCCGCGAGGTCATGGGGGTGTTCCGCAAGCAGGGCAAGCGGGTAGTGGCTGCCCTGGAACGCCACGGGCCGAAGGGTAGCAAGGGCGGCACCCAGGACTGGGTAGATGATGCGTTGGGGGACGGGACCGACTATGCCCAGGCTACCAGGTCTGTCTATACGTCGTTCGGGATGCAGGCGGCTGAGGACTTTCAGGCGCAGTGGGGCTTGGCCAACAAGCTGGACCCAAGGGTATTCCGAGCCTGGATCGACAAGCGGCAACTCCAGGTCAGCAAGTACCTGGATGAGACGACAGGTAACGATGTGCGGGACATCCTGGCGCGGCTGTCGGCAGAGGGGCAGGGCATACCAGACATGATAACCGCTATCCAAGGCTACTTTGACGGGGTGGGGTACCGTGCTGAACGGGTGGCGCGGACGGAAGTGATCGGGACCAACAACTTTGCCACCATAGAAGAATACCGCGAGAATGGCGGGGAAGCCAAGGAATGGCTAGCCACTCAGGACATGGCCACCAGGGACGCGCACATGGAAGCGGACGGCCAACAGGTACCGATCGATGAGCCCTTTACCGTCGACGGGGAACAGTTGGACTACCCAGGGGATGCGGCGGGCAGTCCTGGCAACATCGTCAATTGCAGGTGTACTTGGCTGCCCGTGATCGGTGGTGCCGCCAGCAGTGTCCCGCTGCCCGAAAGTGAGGATCATACGCCAGTGAATATACCTGACGATGAACCCCTGGTGCAGCCCGTGCCCGTGAGCCAGCCAATCCCGCCTGAACCGCCATTGCCCGATCGCTACGTCAAGGGCATGGAAAACTTGAAAGCCGCCATGAAAGCCAAAGGGTATGACTTGCCCCAGGACGTGCAGGATCATGTAGACCGCATGGCCAAGGTCATTGGCGACAAGGCCCCTGCCGTCATCGTGGACAATCGTTCATCGTACTATGCGGCTGGTGAAGTGCATATCTACGTGCCGTCCAAGCTGGTGAACGGTGACCGCGTTGGCGAGGTTGTGGTACATGAAATGACCCATGCCGTTCATGATCTGGCCATTACGCGCAGTGTCGCTGCCGATCCTACCGTGTATGACAAGTTCACGGCCTTGGAGAAAACGATCATAAAGGCACGCAAGGCTGCCGGATTGGTAGACGGCGTACCTTTGGCAGACTGGGCCACGGCGCGGGGGATCACCATACCAGCCGATGCATCCGGCGAAGCCCTGGCAACCGTGGGGGACCTGTGGACCAGCGGGTCCACCGCCAGCCGTACCTGGGGGCACAGCAAGTCCTATTTTGCCAAGCCTGTGCCAGGGTTGGGCAACAGGCACGTCCATGAGCTGTTGGCCGAGTATGTGGCGGGCCGCGACGATCCGTTGATGACCGTGTGGCGCGGGGTGCCCGAGCTGACCCCCGTGTTCGATGCGGTTGACGACATATTGGAGCCGTATGGGGGGTTGCACTGATGACGACACAGCAACGCTTTGAGGACATGCAGGACAAGTACATAGCCAAGTTCGGCAACTGGCCCATGCAGGATGACGACAGCATGTTGCCGCTGGAAGCCATGATCAACCTGGCAGTCTATTGTTTGGACCACGACAAGCCGTATGAGGACTTGACCGATGAGGAATATGAGAAAGCGCGAGCCGGACAATAAGGGGGCCGACATGGACAAGATTGTGCGGAAGTACATTACAGCATCGGTGACAAAAAAGGCTATTGATGCCGAACAGGGGGTGTACGAGGTCACGATCACCACCGATGACCTGGACCGTCAGGGAGAGATCGTTATGCCAACGGGCATGAAAGCCGACAAGTACATGACCAATCCCGTGGTGATGTGGGCACATGACTACACCAAACCCCCGATCGGCAAGGCAATCAGCCTGAAGGTGACCCCTAACAGCGTGATCAGCCAGTTCCAGTTTGACCCCAGGGGGGTGTATGACGAAGCTGACCGTATCCATGACCTGTGGGACGCTGGATACATCAACACGGTGTCGATCGGGTTCATTGCCCTGGACATGGATGCGAGTGCTGCTGTGCCCACGATCACAAGTTGGGAGCTGTTGGAGTACAGCCTCGTGCCCGTGCCAGCCAACGCCAATGCATTGCGGCGTGACCTGGACCTGGTGACCATGGCGGCCAACAAGCTGGACCCGCTGACGGTGCATGTGGATGTCCAGGTCAAAGAGGGCCGCGTACTGTCAGCCCATAACCTGGAGCTGGTGAAGAACGCCATAGATGCACTGACTGCGCTGGTAGAGGCAGCCGAACCACCTGATAAGGCCATGACATCCACAGGAGTGGATGAGGCACCACATACCGAACCTGTGACCGTGCCCGATCCCTGGGCAGCGGTGTTTCACTAGACAAGAAACCCCCTCTGGACAAGGGGAAAGGACCCAAGACATGGAACCGAATGAGGCAAAGAGTCTGATCGTCAAGGAAGTCAGTGAGGCCATTCGGCCCGACATTGACGGCCTGAAAGGTGAGGTCAAGGACCTGGCTGATAAGTTGAACGCGGCCATGGTCAAGCTGACCCCCGTGCCTGGCGTATCCCAGGAGTTTACCCCGCGCCAGGCTGCTGAGGCCAAGGCCGCCTGGTACCGTCAGGTACTGGGCAAGGGGCTGCCCTGGGAAGCCAAGGCCTGGTCAACCGATGTCAGCCACGCTGGTGCTGAGCTGGTGCCCGCATTGGTAGCGGACAGTATTGTCGAAAAGTTGGACAATACACCGTTCCGCAGGCTGATCACCCAGTTCCCGTACTCTCCCAAGGGTACGGTGCCTGCCGAAAACGCACTGCCAACGGCCTACCGTATGACGGCTCGCGGCACAGCCGTCACGGAAGCGGCCCCCACCCATGCGGAGATTACCTACTCGACGTATGGCCTGATGGCCTGGATGGGGCTTGACAACAAGCTCCTGCTGGAAGCTTCCCCGCGTACTGTTGGCTACATCGAAAATGGCTTGGTACGTGCGATCTACCGCAAGGAAATGACCGAATGGACTCTAGGCGCGGGCTCAGGATCACAGCAGATGACGGGCATGGTGGGACGGGCCACGGCCAAGAACATGACCGCTGGCCACGATACCTTGGCTGAGATCGATCTGACGGACGTGAAAAACTTTTACTGGGCCTTGGACGGTGGGTACCTGGACAACGCCAAGCTGCTTGCTCCCGCCACGGTCTTAGCGCAGTTCGAGTCGTTGAATACCACGACCAAGACGGTCATTGATCTGAAGACAAACACATTCATGGGCACAGTACCGATCGTACGTATGCCGGAAACCAGCTTTGACAGCCCTGCAAACGGGAAGGTAGCTGCATATTTCGGCGATCCGAGCTACTACCTGCTGTTCCAGGATGCTCCTGTCAGCCTGGGCGTAACGACGGAAGGTAAGACGGCCATAACCGAGGACAGGACGTTCGTCGCCGCAAAGTGCTACACAGACGGCAACCTGGCACTGGCTGAGGCCATGATCGCGCTGAAGTACCTGACCTAAACAGGGTTAGGCAACCAGGGGGCTGGCAACGGCCCCCCATAATCGGGGGTAGCACATGAACCCAGCAAATGAACAATACATGATCCAGAACGAATGCCACGTCAAGGCCCAGTGGGCCCATGGATGGCGGTACCCCCTTGGCGGCGCGGCTGCTGCATCGGCCACGGGTATCCATGCGGCAATCACCATGACAGAGGCAGCTCAACCTGGTATCGTTGACGACATCACACAGCCAGACTTCCCAAGGGTGCTGACTGTCACAGGCGGTCATGCGGATTGCGCGGGCAAGGTGACGATCCACGGGACCGACATCGACGACAACGTGATCAGTGATGAGATTACGCAAAACGGTGTTGCCACAGTGACGGGAGTCAAGGCATTCAAGTCGGTGACCAGCCTGGACATACCAGCCAGGTCTAGTGCCAATACGCCTACCGTGACTATTGGGACGGCGGCTGTTTTTGGTTTGCCTCTGGTCCTGCCGTCAGTAGATTGTGTTGAAACGTGCGCCGTAGACGGTGTGGCAGAGGCTGTGACATCAGTAGTCATCGATACAGATATTGCCAAGAATGTGGCCGCATCGACGACGGCCCCCAACGGAACCAGGGTAATTGTGTTCAGGGGCTATATCTACACAGCATAGAAGGTGGTGGGTATGAAGTACCTAGTGACGAATAGGTTTCCCGTGCCTAATCAATACGGGTATACGCCAGGCATGATCGTGGACCGTGCACCGGATGACCTGACGAACCGCTACGTGACGAAGGGGTACCTGGAGCCTGCTCCAATGCAGGAGCAGAAAGACGACAAGCAGATCAGGCACGCCAGGGTGAAGTAATGGTAGTAACGTTGGCCGAGCTGAAAGGGTACCTGGGGCTGGACACGGCAGACACGTCCCGCGACACGGCATTGACCAAGCTGGTAAACCAGGCCCAGGGAGAGGTAGAAAATATCCTGGGGTATCCCTTGGAGACTAGCACGGTCACGGCAGAGCAGCGGGACTATGCCCCCGTCGTCATCCCCATGAGGCAACCAGTGGCGAGCCTGACGGCCAAGTATCGGGCCGATCTGACAGATGCGTCACAGGACGTGACGCTGGTGGAATGGACTGACTACATCGTGAGTACGAACGGCTATGGCATATCGAAGATCACCCTGGACGTGGCGCGACTAGAGGCAGATGCATGGTCCAACGCCAAGCGGCTGATCCTGGCATACACGGCGGGGTGGGCCATAGCGTCGGTGCCGGAACCGATCAAGTTTGCGGTGACGATCCTGGCCGCATTCAAGCTACGGCTGAACGATCCCCAGGCACCAGTCCTGGAAGGGGTGCCGATTGGCGATCCGGCCCTAAAAATCATGCCCAAGGTTGTGCGGGAGAACGTGACACCCTACTGCAAATTGAGACTGCCATGAGCGCGACCCCTGAACCGATCCACATAGAGGTCGAAGGGTGGCCAGAGCTGCAAAAGACCCTACAGGCCATGATGGTGGCACTGCCCAAGCAGACCCTGGCGGGGCTGTCAGTGACCGCATCTCGCATTGTGCGCGACGCAAAGAAGCTGTGCCCCGTGAAAACGGGCAACCTACGGTCCAGCATCGGCAAGACCGTAGATCAGAGGAACCTGGAAGTGGTGGTCAGCGCGGGGGCCGAACTGGGGGGCAAGCAGGAAGTGGGGTACGCGGCAGCCGTAGAGTATGGCACCAGCCAGCCCTATGAGATCAGGCCCATTATGGCCAAGGCCTTGTCCTGGGTGGACAAGACCAGTGGACAGCGGGTGTTTGCCAAGTCGGTGATGCACCCCCCCATGCCAGCGCGGCCCTTCTTCACACCAGCCTGCAACAACAATGTCATGAAAGCCCAACAGGACGTGTTTGATGTGATGAAGAAAGCAGTCGACAGTGGCAAACCTGATCTGATCCCAGGGACGGGGGTAAACGATGACTGACCTATTAGATACGGTGATCGCGGCCCTGAAAGGCAGCACGTACCTGGGTCGTGCCGTGTATCGCAACTGGCCGCCAGCGTTTTCTAGCTTGCCTGTGGCCGCTGCCAGTGACAGCAAAGCGGCAGTGGATTGGGGGGACGGGCACGGGTTGCCCGTGTACCGCCATTACGTGACGGTGCATGTGTGGATGCGGGCCGACGATACCAGGTGCCAGGCGATCCATGACGATGTGATCACCAGGGTACAGGGCACGGCCCTGAAAATACGGATGGAACGTCAGATGGACCTGGCTGAGCCTGGGTTGGTCCATGCGGTGACTGAGTTTACGGCCTTGGGGCCAGCATAAGGGGGTAATGGTATGGCTATTACGAACCTGATACCAAACATTGCAGCGGAAGGGCTAGACGACGCTGGTATCCACATCAGTGGCGGGGCCTTGGTAGACTTCATCAAGATCAAGAAGTTCGTGATCAAGCCTGTGGTCCAGTCGGCCCAGGCCGAGGGAGAGGGGGCTGTCTTTGCGGTCCACGGCAAGATCAAGGCCGTGGAACTGACCATGGTGCATACGGTCATGGCCATGTCGGTGTACAGCCAGTTGGTAGGTGGATCGGCCCCTGCTATCACAGGTGCCACCCCAAACCTGATCGAGACAGTATCGGTGGCGGCTACGGCGTTTCCGTATTTCAAGGCCGAAGCGCAATGCAAGTCCATTACGGGCCTGGATACCCTGACGGCAGCGGACGCGGTGCCAGCGGACGCACACCTAGTCATGTACAAGTGCAAGCTGTTGGAAGTCCCCGAACTGGGCTTCAATGACGGCGAGTACGTAGGCGGCGACTTCAAGGCCCTGGCGATTGTGGACCCTGCCAACAGCAACAAGCTGTTCGACATTGTGGCCAACCAGACGGCGACGGCCATAGCATAACCCATGGCACCAGACGAACACATGACACCAGAGCAGTACAAGCACCTGACCACTGACCTGACGTTTCCCAGTGGGTTGCAGCTCATGATCAAGCCCCCGTCCATTGCCAGGCTCATGACCTTGCAACAGCAGGGCATGGCCGCAACCACCGATGAAAGCTACGTGGACTTCTTGGCCCAGGTCATGCTGGAAGTAGCCAAGGGGTTCCCTGATGGGTTCACCCTGGATGACATCACGGACCCCAGGGACTGGGCATATTTGGAACAGTACAGCCTGGGTTTTTTCGAGGCCATGCACTTTCAGGGTACCGCATTGACCGAGACACCGAGCGGGTCTTAGCGGAACGGTTTGCCACTACGGGCCAGTGGCCACATGACTTTTTGCACATCACGGCCCAAGAATGGCTGTTCGACCTGGAAGTGCTGGCCATGATGAACACGCGGGATCAGGACCAAGCATCTTACCGCCTGGCAGCGGCAGAGTTACGAGCGAGGGCCTATGACACTACAAGAGCTGAAACTACGACTGACGGCTGACGTATCCAATGCCCAAAAGGGGTTGGAGACAGCGGGCGGCCATGTCAACAAGTTCGGCGGCATAGTCAAAGCTATTGTGGGGGCCGCTGCCGTCACGGCCATGGTTTCATTTGGCAAGTCCTGCATCAATGCCGCTGGTGAGGCAGAGCAGGGGGAAACCCTGCTACGGTCCAGCCTGGGCAACATCAAGGGAATGACCGATGCGGCCAAGAACGCGGCTGTCGATTGGGTCAACACAATGGAGTCCAGCAAGTCGTTCGATGACAGCGAGATCAGCGCGGCACTCCAGCGCATGGCCCTGAAAACGGGGGACCTGGCCAGTGCCCAAGAGCTGGTCAGCGTGTCCATGGAAGTGGCCAGGAATAAGAACCTGGACCTGGCGACCGCCACGGGCCTGGTAGATCAGGCGTACAACGGGTCAGCTAGGGCCCTGAAAACATTTGGCATAGAGATTGGCCCCGATGGTGAAGCCCAACAAGGTATGGCCGCGATCCATGCCCTGCAAGAAAAGGTCAAAGGATCGGGGGATGCGTGGTCCCAAACCCTGGCGGGGCAAAAGGCTGCCATGGCTACCACATTCGGCAACTTCCAGGAAACCATAGGCGGTATCCTCATGCCCCTGGCCACAGAATTGATGAAACAGATCATGCCCCTGTTGAATAATGCCATGGAGTGGATCACAGATCACATGCCGGAGATACAGCGGGTGGTTACAGCCGTGGTCAACGGGATCGGGACCGTGTTCAAGGCCATAGGTCCCGTATTCAAGTGGATCGTGGACGGGATCAAGGATGTGATCGGGTGGGTAGAGAAAGTCATAGAGGCTATCGGGCGGTGGCTGGACCAGTTCAAAAAAACACAACAGACGGCTAGCGAGGGTCTATCGGGTGGGGCTGCCAGCGGCAACGTGAACGGCACCAACTGGCGGGCCAACCCGACAGGTGCCCACGCCAGCGGTGGGTGGGTGGGCCTGCACGGTCCCGAAATCAGCCTGGTGGGGGAACGCGGGCCCGAATACATCATGAGTAACCCCCAGGTGGTGGACCAATCGGGTCTGTTGCGGGACATCTTGCGCCAGTTGTACACCCTAACGAACGTAACAGCCAATAATCCAAGTGCAATCGGGGCCGCTATCAACGGCCTGGGACGTGGCCTATGATCCGCTTGAAGTACAGCGACGGGACAACCTATGACCTGTCGGTGGCCGATCTGCAACTGGGACTGGTTCAGGACCTGATACCGTGGCATACCCCCTACACACATCAGGTAGGGGCCACTAGGACAGGCTTGGGCATAGCCAAAATGACGGCCAAGGGCACGGCTACCTCTAGGACAGTGGCCAAGTGGCACGACATTGTGGCAGTCTCCCTGGACAGCGGCACCACGTATCAGGTGGTGTATTTTTCCGACGTGACATTCAGTGATGATCAATGGAGTACCCTGGCACCCTACACCTTGACCTTGCTGGTCAGCCCCGTGCGGGAATCGTCGGTGACGCGGTATCCCACAACGGGCTACAAGTGGGGGGACAGCAGCATAGCCAACGTCAGCCAGTTGGGCAATGTTGCGGCGTACCCAACCCTGTATTACCTGGGGCCCAAGGCCTACTGGCCATTGACGGTTGACTTGGTAGACTTTGCGGGCTTGGGGGTCACGTTTACCAGGGCCCTGGCCAAGCTCCATGCGGGCATATCCTACGCGATCAACCAGGCCATATTCGACAGCGGCCTGTACCTGGCCAGTGATACCAGCACCGACACTGGCAAGGTGACCCTGCCCACCAGCACCCTGAAAACCGTGGCCTGCCAGGTCAAGCAGACGCGCTACCCGACGACGTGGAGCATCGGGGGCACGGCCCTGAACCTGCTAACCGCCAACCAGAGCAACATCGAGACTGACACGACGGGTCTGGCGGGCACGGGCGGCACGCTCACCCGCGACACGGTATCTCCCATAGCGGGTACGGCCCATGCGAAGCTGCTTAGCACAGGGTCAAACGATTTGGTGCTGAGTACGAGCACGACTGCGGCAACCGTGACGGCGGGCCGGTGGTACTGTGCTCAGGCTTTGGTGAAGTGCACGGTCGCGGCAGGGCGGCAAGTGCAGATCGGGATTATATGGAAAACCAGCGGCGGCGTGGACATCAGCACCACCTGGAAAGCAGCGCAAGCGTGCCCCACGACAGCCACGGTGCTATCCTTGGTAGCCCTAGCCCCTGCAACGGCGGCCCAGGCGTTTCTGACCGTCAAAATCGTATCGAGTATCAACGCAGAGGTCCTGTATGCCGACAGCCTCATGCTCGAGGAGCTGCCCACGACGCTCACCGTCTGGACGGCCACAAAGAACAAGCTGACGATCGATCCTGTCAACAACCTAGTGCAATGGACCGATGACACCACGACGATCCAGGCGACCTTCCCGACTGCCGATTACATGGCGGGCACCCTGGTGGACCTGGTGGTAATCGATGACACCAGCCACGCGGCAGTCATTGCTTGTCATGCGGCGGGTGGTTCATGGACCACGGGATCGGGCACCCTGGCGGCTATAGAGTGGCCCGAATTGACCCTGGGGCCCCTGGAAGGGTCCCTGTCCAACCTGATCCAATATGACTACGCATTGACAAGTGCCGAGTATCAGGCCATGGACTACACCCTGGAACCACTGCGGTTCGACAACCTGTTCATTATCAACAAGTATGCTGGCACCATGACCAAAACAAGCGACAGGCGGCTGCTCACGGCGGCAAGCGTGGACGTGTCGGGGCTGCTGTCGGGAGCCGATACCGAGATCACCACTACGGCCAGGACGGTAGCTATGACCACGGGCCTGGCAGCCAGGTGGTATATCGAAGTAAAAAGGACTGACACCCCATGAGCGTCTATACCCTGCGGCCCGTGGCGGACGGGGCAACACTCCAACTCACCTGTTCGTCGGGCTCGACGCATTATGCCCTTGTCGACGAGGCGGCTGCCGACGATGCGGATTATCTGAGCACAACGGATATGTTTGGCAAATCTGATATTCTGACGCTCGGCACGTTCTCCCTCCCTGCAAGCGAGATCATTACCTCCGTAGTGGTACATTGCCGCGTCAAAACGACCGGTGCCACCGCCGCCCTGACTGTTACGCTCTCAGGAAAGGCCGTCGCCACATCTGTCACGAATACCTCATACGCCGATAAGACCACTACCTATGCCTACTGCAAAACGACGCAAAAGGCATGGGAGCAGGCGGACATCTCCGGAGCCTCCATAACAGTGGCGCTGCAGTCCGCCATCTCGTACACCATATCTCTCTCGCAACTCTACGTCGAGGTCAACACGGTCACCAAGGGCTCTTCCTCTTCGGTTCTCCGACCGAACGCCGACAAGGCTGCTCCGACCGCCTCTGTCTATCCCGCTTCTCCCGCAAATGCTTACAGCAAGCTCGACGAGGCGGTCAAGGACACGGGAGACTATATCTATACCGAGAATGGAGCGCAGGGCAACGCGAGCCTCGACATGGAGACCGTTTCCATCGTCGGCTCCATCAATTATGTCATTATCCATGCAATTATTCAGGCAACGAACGCTGTCAGCTATTGCGACATCGCGGTCAACAGTGTCCCGGAAAGTGCGACGGACTGGCTTGTCTCTACTTCTGAATTGGAGGTAACCCGTATCTATGCCTTGAACCCCACAACGGGCGTGGCATGGGCGGCAGACGACATCGCGGGCATCTACGCGGGGGTTTATATCAAGGCCCCGTCTGGCGCTGGCTACCTGATGAAGGCATATCAGGTGTGGATCGAGGTCTTCTACACTGAAACCGTGTACATGGACAGCATCATCTGTAATTCAGCGGGAAACGGGTATGTGGCCGTCAGCGGGGTGCTACGCAACGATTGTAGCACGCCAGCCTACAAACGGGCCCAGGTGGCGGCGGTAGCGGACTTTAGCACGGTCTTGGCAGACAGCACCGAACTGGCGGCAACTGAAAGCCCAGGGGATACAGTCACGATCCTGTTTGCCTGGACCCCCAGTAGCACGGGCACCTACTATGCCAGGTTGGGCATACGAGCATCGGGGGATGCTGGCCTGACATGGGTAACCGTGGCGGTCACGATCAACTTTCCCGTGATCGCGGGGATCGCGGTGGCCCAGGTAGCGGAACATGCCACCATTACAGTCACTGTTACGGACGATTATGCGGACCCCCCTGAGCTGACTGTCTTTGTCGACGGCCTGGCCGTGAGAGGACGGCTACAATAATGGCCACCTACACGTACAAGGCTGACATTGACTTGGAACGTGGCAACCATGTCATATCAGCCCAGGTCAACAATATTTGGCAGATCGTCACCAGTCCAAATCAGGACCTAGTTATGGCGTATGATCTGGCCGTTCACCGCATCGACCTGTACCAGGATGAAGCCTACCTGGACGCGACCGACATACAGTTGCAGGATGCTATGCTGCCCGATCTGCCGCAGTTGTCTTTTGCCAGCGAGAGTTTGGTCAGGGGCACCGTGACGTGCGTGGTCAGGGATCGAGGCCTCTACGTGTATCGGTTCAGCATCCGCTATGTGGACAAGGCAGCGGACGGGACCTATCGTTATCGCTGTGAGGCAGAGGAACGCGAGGCCTTGACCACGACACAGACGGTCTTGGCGCGGGCCACATCATCGCTGGACCTGATACGGGTGGCGGCTCCCCAACTAGATGTAGTGAATGATGAGCTACTCACTCAGGTCATTACGGAACAGGCGTTTGAGAACAGCACGGGTCTGGACATCATCGGCCAACTCCTGATTATCAATGAATGTCTAGGGCACATACGCAACGGGCGGCTGTATTTGCTGCCTTTGGACCTGTCAAGCCAGACGGCACGGGCGGCCATGGCGCGGCTGGATGCTGATACCGCTTGGTCGCGGGACGGAGCCATCTATGACAAGGTACGCGTGTACTACACCATAAAACAGTCACCCGTGCCAGGTTCGGTGCTGACCAACTATGATGCGGCAAACTGGACGGGCACCCTGGTCAACAAGACCATGGTGGATACGTCCCTGTTGCCAGCCCCGTCCGGCGCGGCCTACTTGCTGAAAGCCACAGGCAATGCGTCACGGGGCAGCTTGTCCATTCCTGTCACGAGTTTTGACCGGTTCCTGATGAACTGGTGCCCAGTGACGGCCAGCAGCATGACGGTCAGCTTGCAAGAGGACGGCTCCAATAAGTTGGAGTTTACCAGAACGTTCGGGGGTGGCACGGGGGAGGGGTTTATCATCAGTGCCGCATCGGCCACCGATACGGCCACGAAAACGATAGCAATAGGCAGCAGCAAGTGCATCATGCAGGTCCAGGGCAACACCACCAAGCCCTGTTCCTGGCGGCTCACCCTGAAACTGGGGGCCACCGTCGTGTACCAGGGGGACTGGAACACTACCCTGGGTACCGACAACCTGTTGCAAGCCGACTTTGCGACCGAATGGGTCAAGGTGAACCCGTGCGACACAATCCAGCTAGAGTTTCAGGGCCTCTACGTGGTGGGCAGCGGGTACGGTGTCCAGGTGTCGCAACTGCTGATTACAGAGTACCTGCAAAAGTCCGTAGCGATCGGCCAGCATACTAGGCTTGTCACCCGTCAGACGTATCGCGGCTCGATGTCCAAGACGGCTGACAGCACCACTACCCAGTGGAACTTCTACGGTGACCTGGGGGCCGCGCCAGCCCTAGAAAGTGGGCAAGAATACGGCGTATATGCCACCTGTCCAACTAATCTGTTGGTGTGGGGCCCTGGCGGGACGCTGGAAATGACAGACAAGACCATCCCCGTGTCGGTAACCGTCGAGAATGGACGTGTCATTGCGCGGATGACCCAGGCAATCAACACCACGGGGGACATCGGCCAGGCAGCGACGATCCAGGTAGGCACCGTGTCTGCCACCCTGTCCGTGTATGAAACGGTATGGGACATGGCCTTACGGTGGGAAACACAGCCCTGGTCCTGGGGCGGCACCAGCTTCAACTTGTGGGATCGGCTCGACATCCCGATCAGCCAAATGACCAGGACGGGCAGCCCAAAGACGATCGTGACCATTGCGATCACCTGCACGGGGGACTACTACCTGGACAGCCTCTATTTCCTGGCCAATGATCCCAAGCCCCAGTATGTGGACGTGGGCACGGGGTCCAAGGTGTACGAGGTCCACACGGGTGAGTTCGGCAGTCAGGCGGCTGCCCTGGCCTACGCCAAGGGCCTCTTGGAGATCGTATCGACACCCAAGGAGCAATACACCAAGCGCGTGCCCCTGGGCACCGACCTGGCGGTGGGTGATGTGGTCACAGCGGACGGCACCAACCTGGTCATATACAACGCGGCATATGACGGCAGTGCTGGCATGGTGACCCTGGCGGCGGGCCGTCAGGTGGACAACACCCTGGAAGCACTGAAACAGACGGTCAGACGACTGGACGCATTGGAAAAGGTCATTGCATAGGCGGTGACACAATGGCGACGACAGACTACGTATCACGAGGGGAATGTGAACGACTGCGGCAGTCATGCCCTATTGGTGACGAGCTTGACAAACCTCATGGCATAGCGGACCAGGTAGCGGCACTCCAAGACGGTCTGGACGCTGAACGCAAGGCCGCCATGAAAGCGCAACATGCGCTGGAAGTGCGGCTAGTGCGGCTCGAAATCCTGATACCGATTGCCACGACAATCTTACTGAAGCTGGTGGATTGGCTGCCAAAGCTGTTTAGCAGCACACGGTAAGGGTGCCCCCCTGGCAGGGGCGAAAGGTGGACCCAATGCATGATAGCAAGCGCACGAAGAAGGTAATGAAGTCAATACTGATCAACGTGTACGAGTATGAGGGCGTGGTTGACGAAGTGACCACGGGCGGGTTCCTGGGGGTCATCCCCATGGAGCAGCAAGACGTACCAGGCCCCGTGTATGCCGGACAAGGAACGTTCAGGGGCAAGCAGTATCCCGTGTCGGTGGCGATCAATTCCCTGGGCACCGTTCCAGCGCGGATAGAATATCGCGGGGACTCTGAAGTGATTACCGATGAACAGGTCAACGCGCTGGCGGTCATCGATCGGGACCGCCTGGACAAGCTTACCCCTGAGGAACGGGCAACCCTGCTGTCCATTGGCATGGTCAAGCTGCACACGTATGTGACAGAGGCAATCAACGCCACCCCACGGGTATGGACCCCATTCGTGGATGCGTGCCAGGATGCGGACCAGAAGCTGGGGCTGCCACAATACCATACCGAACCGATCTATAAGCCAGTTGAAGGGAAAAAGGCGATCGGCTGTGACGTGCGGGTGAACATCAACGGGGCCCAGTTCGTATTCGGGGAAGGTGGGTTCGAACACTGCACGGACGGGCGTAAACTGTACCAATTCTGGACGGACGCGGCCATAGGGGTGTTCCCCGATGGTGAAGTGTACTACCCAGGCAAGTAGCCATGGGCAGCCCCGTCCTGCTGACGATCCGCAGAGCATCGGGCCTGGCACCAGGCGACCTGGCGCGGTTCCTGGGGGGTTCACCGCTGGCCCCCCATGCCAGCGCGTTCATTGCGGCTGAAGCCACCTATCACCTGGCTGCCGATGTTCTGGTGGGGATCGCATGTCATGAGAGTGACAAGGGCACCAACGCCTGGTCCAAGCCACCCTGGAACAACTGCATGTCCTGGGGTATTCACGACAGCGGGCCCGTGGGGGGCAAGTACGCCACCCTGACCGACTGCATCCTGGGGGTAGCCAAGGCCCTAGCCGACATCCTGCACGATCCCGCCAACTGGCGCAACAACCGCGCCAAGCAATGCGGGCTGCCGCCTGACAGCCTGGCGGGTATGAGCACGTGGTATGCCAGTGATGAGGACTGGGAACTGGGAGTGGAACTATGGCGGCAACGCCTGATCGCCACCCTGCAACCCACCGCCAAGGTCATGTTTCATATGGTGGACGTGGGTATCTATGACGAACCGACAAACAGTGACCAGCCCGTGACCAGGGGCACCCTGGCGTGGGCCTTGAAGAAAGGGGGTTGGTAATGGAAGAATTGACGACCGTGTTGATTGGTGCATTGGTGACCGTAGCTACTTATCTAGTGAACATGGTGGTGGGCCCGATCCAGGACAGCGCATTGCGGACAGCCGTAAAGACCCTGGTGGCCCTGGTTGTGGCGTTCATCCTGGGCTCGTTGCAACTGCTGTTGCAAGGCAACTGGACGTGGGGGAACCTGTGGGCCAATCTGCCTGTCGTAGTGGCAGTTGCCATGACGTTGTACGGCCTGATCCTCAAACCCACCACGAAAAAGCTCTAACGGATATACGATACGGCCCAGGATCATCGGTGCTGGCACACCTACCCTGGGCCTGTGGACCCAAGAGCAACCTTGCGGCTGGACTTGGACTGGTGGGGCGTTTTTTACACACCACACCGTCTAAGTATATCACAAGTGCCACCGCGACAACCCAACCTGAAAGGGGGCACCTGATGACAGTAGGATACATCACTGTGCGGATCATGGCTACCGTGACATCCCATATGCGGGAGTTGGATGCCCTGGGCATGACCTACGAGAAACAGGCCGATACCGACGACCCCAAACACCTGGTATGCGAAGGGTTGAATGACCTATCAATTATAGGCCATGAGCTAGGCCATGCCCTGGGCAAGATATTTGACCTGGACATCGTACATGAAAATATGCTGGCTGAGAGTTTCGAGGCCGCTGCCAAGAGCGTGGGCCGCCAGGTGAACCAGGTAGAACAGGCTCACCGGCCCAGGGTGGCCGACTAATGGAGTGCGTCAAGAAGCGACTGCCACAAGCCAGTGCCGACATCATGGTCCTGAGTGACGCGCATATTGGCAGCAAGTGGTTCAACACCCTGGCCTGGCAGTACGCGATCGATCTAGCGAAGAAACAGCACATGCGGGTCCTGTTCGACGGTGACCTGCTGGACGTGGCCACGATCACTGCGAAAACCCCACCCTGGGATCAGGCCATGGACTTGCATGACGCTATGGCATATGCCAGGACCAGCCTGGAACCGATCGCAACGCAGATCGACGGCGCAGTGGGTGGCAATCACGGGGAACGCCTGTACAGGTTTGCTGGCATGGACCCCGAACGGGAAGTGTGGGAACGATTGCAGGTGCCGTACCTGGACGCTAGCGGGGTGATACGCTATCACCTGGGTACCAGCAATGCCGCCACGGGCAGGCGCGACACCTTCACAATCTACCTGCACCACACCACAACGACAGGACGGTTGGCGGGCGCGGGGATCAATGCCGTCGAACGCCTGTTATCCTGCTACGAGGGCGCGGACGTGTACTGCGGCGGCCACTCCCACAAGCTGGACACGAGCATGATACGACGTGCCAGGCTGCACACGTCTAGGGTGGGTGTCACGATTACCAATGATGTGGTGTGGCTGGCCTGTTGCGGATCGTTCCTGAACTGGCAGGGGGGATATGGGGAACGCCATGCCCTACCACCGTCCCCCCTGGGGTATGTCGTCATTCACCTGGAACGGCGAGGGGGTATCTGCCGTGCCGATGCTTACCCCCTGTAAATAGGGGCCGTTTTCAGGCCATTTTCAGGGGGTGGACGTGTAAACATACGTCTGCCCCCCGTTCATGCCCGCTATGGTCATGAGATATAGAAGCCCATACCGCTAGACCTCTTGACACCTAGACATATAGATATATGGTAGGCTAGTGGACCCATGACGCACCCAGGCTGGCAACCTACAGGGGGTGTAGCATGGATCAGCACTTGGTAGAGATACCTATAGCCATGGTGTACCGCATGGCTGACTATATGCAGTGCCTGGCTCGACACGTGATCGATGACGGTGGGCCGTGGCCGTTCCAAAAGGAGTGCCCAGCCGAATTTGTAGGCGACCTGGCCACGCTGCAATCCCTGGCCCTGGACCATGAGGCCTTGGGCACGGTGCCGAACCGATGAGGGTATTGGCGGTTGCCAATCAAAAGGGTGGCGTGGGCAAGACCACCCTGGTGATCCACCTGGCGGCCCTCGCGTCTGAGACGGCCAAGGTCCTGGTAGTCGATTGTGACCCCCAGGGCAATGCCACGTCCTGGTACGGCGGGGTAGAGGATCGGGCCAACGTGCGGCTGCTATGGGATGGGCAGGACGTAGCACCGCAACATGCCAAGGGCGTGGACATCCTGGGGTCCGACATCAGCCTGGCCAGTGTGGAACGCCACACCACCTATGCGGACTTCCATAAGCTGCATCGGTATCTAGCCCAGGACACCACCCATGACCTGGCAATCCTGGACTGCCCGCCAGCCCTGGGCATCTTCAGCACGGCGGCCCTGATCGCGGCGACGGTGTTCCTGGTGCCCGTCGATGCTAGCCAGTTTGCCGTCCTGGGGTTGCGGGACCTGTTTGCGACCGCCAGGGAGATACTGCATAGCGTCGACGGGTCCACCTTGCGCTGCTTGGGGATCGTGGCCAACGGCATGGCCAACAGGACCAGGGTGGCCAAGCAGGTCCAGGGTGCCTTGCGTGATGAGTATGAGGCGCGGCTGTTCGGCACGGTGATACCAGAGGCCACAGCCGTGCGTGAAGCGGTGGCCAACGGTCAAACAGTGTTCCAGGCGGCTCCCAACAGCAAGGCAGCCCAGGCCTACAAGGCCCTGTGGGCCGAAATCACGGAGCGCATGGCATGAGTACGAAGCCCAGTTACCTTGCGGGCATAGCGTCCACCAGGATCAAGTTTTGCACCACCATGGACAAACAGCTAAAGAAACGGGCGCAGCTCATGGCCCGTACCCTGGACACTGACCTGGCCCACTACATCGAAGAAGCCCTGGCACAACGGCTAGGGCGCGACGAAGCCATGTTGGCGCAGATCGGGCGGGTACGTCAAGACATCTAGCAATCTAGACGGCTAGCCGTCTATACATCTAGTCATATTGTTTTCACAATTACGGCGTAGCAAACCCTGCAATACCGCCAATAAGTGGGTTGTAGGGTTTTGCTGTTTACCACTTGACACCCCAAAAGTGGGGTATATGCTAGAGGCAGCAAGGGGGACAGCCCCCAGGACGGCACCACCAAGCGCCTTGACAACCAGGGACCAGTAGGGCACCACCAGGGGCAACCACCTGGGGCAGCCCACCCGCCGAGAACGTAGGGGCACCTGGATCAGCAAGCACCTGTCTGATGAGGCCCACAAGGCCGAAACCGAAACGGTAGCAGGTTCCCCGTAAGGCCAGCAAGGCACCCTGGCAGGGGAAAGGAGTGGACCCATGGCAACATTGACGGCAATGCTTATGCTCGACGATCCGACCGACGAAACCAAGGACACCACGGCCCCTACAAGGCCGCCATGCATCTACTGTTGCCCTACGGCTTGCCGGATTTGCACCGATGACCAGTGCCAGGATCGCCTGGCAGATCGGGGGCACACATGATGACACAGGAACAGGTAAAGGCGGTCCTGGGTGACTGCCCGATGCAAAAGACCTGCAAGCTGCAATATGCACGGTATTTTGGCATATACCATGTGGACATCACTGACGACTGGCATGACGGCGTGACGATCACGGGCACTGTGCAGACACTGGATGAGTTGACCTACGTGGTCCAGCGGATGGTAGAGCAGTTGCATGAAATGAAGGGAGATCAGCATGCGGACGCGAGTGGACCGGCGAGACAGCAACCCGCTGAGACTATGGAGACAGCGACAGAACCTGTCTCAGCGTGAAGCGGCACGGCGGTTGATGGTGACCGTGAACACCATAGCGAACTGGGAACTGGGGGTGGTGCGGCCCACCCCCCGTGGTTTTGCGATACTGAATAGCGTGTGTGGCATTACCCAGGTGCAGTGGCTGACCTGGGCCGACAGCAACTAGGCAACTAACTGGCAAAGGAGTGGACCTATGGACAAGGAATTGGAAGTGCAGGTACCACAGCAACTGGGGATGCTGACACCCCAGGCGGTGGCAGATCGTAGCAAAGCGATCCACGAGATCATGGCCAAGGCCATGCGGGAAAAGGTGGACTATGGCGTGGTCCCTGGATGCGGGGACAAGCCCAGTCTCCTGAAAGCGGGGGCCGAAAAGCTGCTCATGACGTTCCAGCTTGCCCCCAAGGTGACGGTGATGGACCTGTCGACACCAGAGGCCATACGATACCGCATCACGGTAAGCCTGTATTCCCAGGCTGGTGTCTACCTGGGGGACGGTGTTGGTGAGGCGTCCACATCTGAAGACAAGTATGCATGGCGGGCGGCCATGTCTGATGCTGAAAGCAATGCTACCCTGGAAGTCAACAAGCGGATCAAGTACCTGAAAAACGGGAACAGCTACACTCAGATCAGAAGCAACCCAGCGGACCAGGCCAACACCGTCCTGAAAATGGGTAAGAAGCGGGCACTGGTGGATGCAGTGCTGACTGTCCTGGGGGCTTCCGACATCTTCACCCAGGACATCGAGGACATGGAAACGGTAGATCGAGGCACAGCACCAGAGGCTCCCGCCTGGACCCATGATCAGCAGGAACCAGCGCGGGCCACGGCAAAGCAAACCGCGTTCATCCAGCACAACTTCCCTGCCGTGGGGCTGGACCAGGCAGGGCTGTGGGCAATCATCAAGGGCATAGCCCCCGCTGCAAGCCGTTTGGAAGATTTGACCATGGCCCAGGCCAGCAAGGTGATCGATGACCTCAAAGCACGCCATGCCAACCAGGTAGAGCGGGCCAAAGAGAGCCAAAACAAAGAGGGGGTGACAGTATGACAGCCCAGGAGCAGGTAGCAGCACTGCTGGACACCCCCGTGACGATCCTCGAAACGATCTATGACCTGGCCATGGACAAGCTACCCAACGCGGTGGCCGAACTACGCAAGGCCAGGGTGGGCACCATGACTGCCACGAACGAGTACGAGCTAGCCTACCGCAAGGCGCAACTGGAAGTGATGACCAAGGCCGACACGGACGGGGTGAAGATGACTGAGGGCAAGCGCGAGCTGATCGCCAAGGACCAGGTGGCTGAACAGTACATGGTCATGAACATAGCCAAGGCCCTAGAAGCCAGCAACCAGGACGTGGTGTTTGAGTTCAAAGACCAATTGGCCGCCATGTACGCGATCCTGAGCTGGAAGCAGACAGAGCTGAAAAACAGCGTCAACACGGTCAACACCCCGCACGTGGACATGCAGCCTGCCTATGAGCCAGCCGACGACGACCTGGCAGACTTCGAGGTTGTCAGATGAAAGGATTAGACCACGTATCCACAGCACTATCGCACCAACTGAAACGATCCCAGGACAATCTGGATACCATGTTTGGAGCATTTCGGTAGTGAGTGACCACAAACGGGGATTTATGCACTCTTGCAAGACCGTTTGTTGCCATGCCGTATGCGCGGCCCTATATGTCTATACTTCTAGATAGCAATGCGTCTAGCAGCCAATAGCCCCCAAAACGGGGGCTTGACAGGGGGCACAACAGGGGTATGGTCAGGACAAGGGGCTTGGCCTGGATCGCTACTACCAGGTGACACGCCAACCGTAGGCTGCCCCTTGCCTTGTCTCTCCTACGGTTACGGTGGATAGTGCCCACCAAATGCACCCCCTGGCAGGGGAAAGGTGGCGGCATGAGTAGTGACAATGACACGGAGCTGAACCGCATCATCGAAAACCTGGCCCGTCAACGGCTATCCGGCAATGAGTGGCAGATCATCATGTGCCTGCTACGCAAAACGTATGGCTGGTCCAAGACCAGCGACACGATCAGCCTGGGGCAGCTCAGCGACGGGACGGGCATTAGCAGGCCCCACGTTGCCCGTGCCCTGGCGCGGCTTGTGCAGCGGAACATCGTCATCAAGGGTGTTGCCAGAATAGGCAACACCACTGTCAGCAAACTCAGCCTGAACAAGCGTTGCGGGACATGGCAGGGGTTGCCAAAAGCGGCAACACTGTTGCCAGAACAGGCAACACCGGAACCCACACAACAGCATGAGAACTGTATGACAGGCGACACCACTATCACAGTGCCACCCTTGGGGGTGTTGCCAGAACAGGCAACAGGGGTGTTGCCAGAACAGGCAACCACAATAAAAGATACAAGAATAGAAGAACAAGAGAAAGAGAAGCCCACTTGGTCCGACGATCCCGAACCCCAGGTACCATACCAGGATATCCTGGACCTATGGCGTAGTGTCTGCGTGCCTGTCGGGATGCACAATCTGCGCGACATAGCACCCATGCAAAAGAAGATGCAGGCTGCCTGGCACCGCATGGACGGCACCCACGATCCGGAACTGACCCCCCTGTCCACCCTGGAACGGTTCAGGGTGTTATTTGCGAGGGCCGCCAAGTGTGAGTTTCTGGCGGGCCGCAATGACCGGAAATGGGCCGCTGACCTGGAGTTTGTGCTTAGGCCCCTGTCGGTGGAACGCATCATGGCGGGGTACTACGATCATGGCGTTGTGACCACGGGGGTACACATGAACCCGTCCCCCGTGACGGCATTCAGCGCGGGCGGGTTGAATGACCGTATCCGCGTCGAACCTGAGAATGATACGACAAAGGAGTGGTGACAATGACGACACTGGCAACAGGACCCGAACGCATGACACTGGACGGCAAGCCCGTCACTGTTGACGGCAAGCCCGTCTACAAGGAAACACCCGAGATGGTGGACATTATGCACCAGCAGGTGGAACTACACCTGACCAGTTTCGGCCAGGCAATCAAGAACCTGGCGGCCAAAACAGGGGTGGTCATGCCACCGCCTGACGAGGCTGCCCAGGCTGACGAACAGACACGGCTGGCCTACCTGGCAGCCAGCAAGCAGTGGCGGGCCAACCTGGCGCGGTGTACCACCTGGGGTGAGTTCGTGGCCACCATGGCCCAGGTACCCCCTGAACCGCCACGGGCCGACTGGCTGATGCGTAGTTGGCGCGTCGATGACAGCATGACTGAACCCACCGACACGATGAAGCTATTTGCGGCTGCCCTAGGCCGCAACAGGGCGTTGCCCTTGCGGGCGCAATGGTCAGCAATGGCGCGGCAGCAGTGTGAGGATGCGTATGGGTCACGGTACCTGACCTGTGACCAAGCGCAGATCGTGAAGCGGGACAAGCTGGATCGGGCTGGTTCAGTGATCCTGGCAGGCAATGTCGGCACGGGCAAGACCACCGCCATGATTTACCACGTCCAGCGGCTGGCCGAACGCATGGCTATGGACCCGAAACATGCATATGAGCAGCCGCTATTTGCCTGCTACCGTACCAGCACCCTGTTTGACATCTTGTTCGACGGGGACAATGCAACCCCTTGGGAAGCACGCCATGCCGAATACCTGGTGTTGGATGACGTTGGCCGCGAGTACAGCAGCCCCTTCCCGCTGCATCGGTTTGAGGAATTGATCGAGGCCCGATATGCCGACAAACTGGGGTTTATCCTGACTACGAACATAGACAAGACCACCTTCCTGTTCCGCGAGGGGTGGGACCGCATAGCAGATCGTCTGGTAGAGGTATGTAGCTGGATAGACATGCCCCGTCCGACGAGTATGAGACTAGCGAGGTAAGCCATGACCGTGATGACAAAGGTTGAGGAATTGCGAGAACAACTTGTAAGATGCACTATTGATGCTTGTCTGAGTTGTGAAAACAGCAAGGACTGTGAATCTTACGCATGTATACTAACAGGGCACGACGAAGTGGACTCTAACAGAGAAATAGAACACGAAAAGGCAACAGCAATGGCCGTACAACTTGTTGACGCACTCATCGCCGCCGTCCGCGAGGAAGAGCGGGAGAAGTGCGCTAATTATATGCTCTGGCGGAGAGATGAACTAGAAGAGGCGGCGGGGATTGACCCGAAGGAGGGGCAACATGACTAGATACTTCAAGGTCTTATCTGTCGACAACCGCTCCTGCAATGGCGGTTCTCCCGATCTCGTCTGGTCGTTGCCGACACAGAACGAGGATGGCTCCTGGTGTCCAGGAGAATGGATGCCGGAAGTTCAGGGAGACTTGGAACTCTGTGCAAACGGCTATCACCTTGCACGGGAGACGGACCTTCTACGATGGCTCAACGCCTCGATCTATGAGGCAGAGCCCTCGTCAGAGATGATTGAGGGTGACGGCAAGGTTGTCTGCCGCAGCGTCCGCCTACTGCGCAAGACACCATGGAACCAGCAGACGATTGTCCTCTTTGCTTGCGACTGTGCAGAGCGGGTATTGCCTCTCTTTGAGCGAGAGTATCCCGATGACCAGCGTCCTCGTCAGGCGATCGAGACAGCGCGGAAATGGGCACATGGCAAGGCAACACTGGAAGAGGTGCATGCCGCCGCCCATGCCGCCGCCCATGCCGCCGCCTATGCCGCCGCCGATGCCGCCGCCGATGCCGCCACCGATGCCACCCGTGCCGCCGATGCCGCCGCCGATGCCGCCGCCGATGCCGCCACCGATGCCGCCTATGATGCCATCTATGCCGCCGCCCGTGCCGCCTATGATGCCGCCGATGCCGCCGATGCCGTCGATGCCGCCTATGATGCCATCTATGCCGCCGATGCTGCTGAAAAAGAGTGGCAGCAGAAACGGCTGATGGAGTATGTGGAGGGGAGGGTGGAGGCGCCCCATGCCTGAGCTGAAACTGGAAGTAGGGCATGTGTACGAGGCGAGAAACAGGAACAGGGTGAGGATTATCTGTATAGCACTCAGAGGCGATAGTAGTTATCCCTTCCTTGGCTTAGAGCTAATCACAAAGAAGTATGAATGTCCCGTCTTCTACGCTGAGAATGGAGAAACTATTTTTACAAACGACAGAGGTAATCTCGATGATCTCATCCGCGAGGTGACGGAATGACCGACAGTGCGCTGGACACTCCGACAATGGAGAACCAAGTGTTTGTCCCCTGCAATGAGTGTCGCAATGCACCATCCACTTCGGCTTCGTCATGTTGTCCCCGTCAGATAGCAGAGATGACGACTGGTCGTTTGGGCTGCTGGCAGAAGAAGCGCGTCCCGTTCAGTGGAACCACATTTGTTGATGTCAGAGAGGATGAGGTGCGAGGATGACCCGTGACGAGGGGGTGACATGAAGTTCACGATACCGAAAGGAAAATACTGTGGTGCGTGCAAGTTTCACTTCGACTTCGCTGTCTGTACGCTATTTCGGCGGCAACTATGGGCATCGTCCTTGACGCCGGAGAAGAAAGTGCGTTGCATTCCATGCGTGGATAGGTTCTCCCGCGGCGCGACCGTGGAAGTGAAGGCAAAGGAGGAGTGATGACCAAGGTTGAGGAATTGCGAGAACAACTTGTAAGATGCACTATTGATGCTTGTCTGAGTTGTGAAAACAGCAAGGACTGTGAATCTTACGCATGTATACTAACAGGGCACGACGAAGTGGACTCTAACAGAGAAATAGAACACGAAAAGGCAACAGCAATGGCCGTACAACTTGTTGACGCACTCATCGCCGCCGTCCGCGAGGACGAGCGGGAGAAGATTGCCGAGAATGGACAGC
>ERZ795054.886-NODE-886-length-32076-cov-6.187065_pt1 | contig 32076 bp, 30 predicted proteins | sample MGYA00375138_ERZ795054 | MGnify/ENA primary metagenome ERZ795054 (study PRJEB30183, sample SAMN05720215) | anaerobic digester metagenome | isolation source: active sludge of municipal wastewater-treating anaerobic digesters | place: USA | collected 2014-12-23 ... | reverse complement strand
GGGAGTGGTGGTGCACGTGATCCGCAGCCTGCGCGGCGAGCGCTCCTGAGCCTGTTTTTTTTCTCGGTGGTTTTCCGTGTACGCCCTGGTCGACTGCAATAATTTCTATGTTTCATGCGAGCGGGTTTTCGATCCCTCTCTCAAGGGAAGGCCCGTGATCGTGCTTTCGAACAATGACGGAAACGCCGTGGCCCTTTCCAACGAGGCAAAGGCTCTGGGAATCCCGTTCGGCGCCCCGTATTTTTCGCTGGCCCGGGCCATCGGAAAATACCGGATCGCGGTGCGCTCGTCCAATTACAGCCTGTACGGCGACATGTCCCGGCGCGTCATGGACGTGCTTTCGGCCTGCGCTCCCGAAATGGAGATCTATTCCATCGACGAGGCCTTTCTTTTTCTCGGCGGAATCTCGGGCGTCACCGGTCTGGGCCGCGCCATCCGCGAGCAGGTGCTCGCCTGGACCGGCATCCCGGTTTCGGTCGGCATCGCCTCCTCGAAAACACTGGCCAAGCTCGCGAGCAGGGTCGCCAAGAAAGACCCCGCCCTCGGAGGGGTCTTCAATATCGCCGAGGCCCTGACCGACGAGGTGCTCGCGTCGGTCAGGGTCGAGGACGTGTGGGGAGTGGGGCGGCAGTATAAGGCCCTTCTCAACGGCCGCGGCATCCGCACCGCGCTGCAGCTCAGGGACGCTCCCGAGCGGTGGGTGAAAAAGAACATGACCATCTGCGGCCTGCGCACGGTCATGGAGCTGCGCGGCATCCCCTGCATCCCCCTGGAGGACACCCCGCAGCCCAAAAAGGCGATCGTGTCGTCGCGGTCGTTTGGCCGGCCGGTCGAAACGCTGTGCGAGATGCAGGAGGCCGTGGCCTCATACGTCACGCGGGCGGCCGAAAAGCTGCGCGCGCAGCGGGGGCTTGCCCGGTCGATGATCGTGTTCATCGGCACGAACCCTTTCAGGGAGTCCGACCCGCAGTATTCGAACGGCATCAGCTGCGGGTTTCCGGTGCCGCTTTCGTACACGCCCCACATGATCAGGTACGGTTTGCGCATGATCGAGCGCATCTACCGCCCCGGGTACCGGTACAAGAAGGCCGGGGTCGTGATCCCCGACATCGTGCCCGAAGGAGAGCGTCAGCTCAGCCTCTTTCATCCGCCTCCTGACCCCGCGCGCGCCAGGCTCATGGAAACGGTGGACCGCCTCAACCGCGAGATGGGCAGGGGAGCGGTGCGCTTCGCGGCCGAAGGCTGCGGCCGGGCGTGGAGCATGCGGCGTTCGTTTCTCTCGCCGCGCTATACCACCCGGTGGGACGAGATCGCGGTGGTGAATGCGCGGTGAACGGTCAGGCTTTCCCTTGTTCGGCAAGGATGTCTTTATAGGCTCGGGCGGATTCGGGATCGGCGAGGCCGGGGTCGAGCTCCACGAGGTGGACCATCACGAATTCCCTGCGGGTGATCGCCGGATGGGGTATGCGTAGCCTTTCGGTGCTCATGATGATCCGGCCGTACAGGAGGATGTCGAGGTCGATGGTGCGGGGCCCTTTCGGGATGTCTCTCTTTCTGCCCATGGACTTTTCGATCGCGAGCAGCGCGTCAAGGAGTTCATCGGGCGGGATTTCAGTTTCGATCGCGATGGCCTGGTTGAGAAAATCCGGCTGGTCGAGATACTCTACAGGCGCTGTTTCGAGTACGCTGCTTTTGCGGATTACGGTGATTCCCGGTGTTGATTCGATCAGGCTTATCGCCCGGGACAGGTTTTCTTCGCGGTCTCCGAGATTTGTTCCCAGGCCGATATAGGCCGTGGCCATTACTGGCTTTCCCTCTGGTCCTTGCCGCTGAGCTCCATGATCACGGTCATTTCTTTTATCCTTGAAAGCACCCTGCCTCCGGAAAGGTCCTTGAACTCCTCGTGCGGGTTTTTGTTGGAGGTGAACACCGTGAATTTTTCGCCCTCATAGCGCGCGTCGACCAGGTTGTACAAGGTCTCCTGTTCCCACTCCGTGTCGCGCTGTACGCCGAAATCGTCGACGACGAGCACGTCAACGTCGGCGAATTCTTTTTCGATTTTGCTCGACATACCGTAGGTTTCGGACCCCTCGGCAAATGTCGCCTTGAGTCTGTTGAAAAAGGTGCGTGAAATCTTGATATAGCGGCCCTGAACGGCATGGTGAATGATGAGCTCAGTCAGTATGATGGATGCAAGCAGCGTTTTCCCTGTGCCGGGATTGCCCCACAGAAAGAGGCCCTTCGATACATCGGGGAATTTTTTCACCGTTTCATACGCCTGGAGCTTCGCCTTTTTTCCGAGCTCGCTATAGACTTTAAATGCATCCACCCGTTTCCAGCGGTAATGCTTGTCGATGCCTGAATTGGCGTATATTTCCAGAATTCGGTCGATTTTCATCATGGTTTCACGGCAGGCGCAGCTCTTGATCAGGCCGTTTTCGTAGTAATAATAGGGCTCCTCTCCGCCGCAACGGCATTTGGGCACCACACATTTCGGACACGGCACCAGTGCGTTCTGGCCGAGCTCGCCGAAGTGTTTGTTGAAAACTATCCCGCTTCTGTCGCAGAAATCGCAATAAGCGGGGCCTGTGCTGTGTTGTTTTTCGGGCATTGGCGGTATCTATGAATCCGTATAATCAGATGCTGTTAATATGCCACGTGAGCTTTAATGTCAACAACATTAACCTGATGTGACAACCAAATGGGAATTATAGGCCGGAACAGGCAGGTTTCCGGAACCTCGGCTTTTAAAAAAGCCCGACAAAGCAAAAAATGGGTCAATTTTACCTCTTTTGTTGACGATAGTATTAAAGATATACCATTATTAATCACTGAAATAAAGGGTTGAGGTATCTTTGTATGAAATCAGCGAAATATACGAGTACGGCAGTTGTTCTCTTCCTCTCAGCGGCCATATTGCTCATGATGCATTTCCCCGGATATTCCCAGCAGGCTGGCCAGGAAGCAGCAGTAAAAAAAGAATCCGCCGAAGACAAAGACAAAATCCAGGAAGAGGATATGGGCTGGAGGATCAGGGACTTCAAACCATATATACTGGCTATCAAGGAACTGGAAAAACTGAACAAGGAATATTCGGAAAACCTGCTGAAGCTCGCCATCGACGAATATTCGACCGGCCTCGACATCCTTGAAGACATGGAAAACGAGATTGTCAAAATCAGGGAAAGCCATAAAAAGCAGAGAAACCTCAACGAGAGGTGGTACTGGCAGGAAATCGATCGCAAAAACCAGCAGAGCCGCCAGATCGCATACAAAAAAGTCGAAGCCAAGGTGAAGGCGATCACATATCTTACCAAAGCGATAAACTATATGGATGAAGTGCAGTCTCCGGAGGTTCGCCAGGATCCGAAGTACAGTAATTTCATGTCGCGACTGTTCCAGGTCTATGTGTCGACCCAGTATGACATTCAGAACTTCAAGCCGTGTATTCCGATTCTCGAGCGCTATATCACGCTTTCCGAAAAGAACAAAAATGACATATGGGCGTATATCTACCTCTCGAGCTGCTACGGGTATATGGAAAAGATACTTCAGAAGTACCGTCACGCGACCGAGGACGAAATACTGCAGTTCAAGAACAAGAAAAACAGAAGCATGCTTCAGGCTACCGAACTCAAATACGGTATCGATTCTCCCCACTTCAAGCACCTGCAAGAGGTGGTCGAGCAGGATGAGAAGAAGAGCGAGCGTATAAACGATTTCAATTGATTGATTCCATACGAAAATCCCGTCCATAAGCGACAGGGGCTGTCCCAAAAGGGCAGCCCCATTTTTTTATTGCAATCCTTCAACACTGAAAAATCCAAAAATAGTTGCAAAAAAATCATACTGCTTCATAAAGTATGATTTTTTTATTATTTTGGCCTTTGTTGCATATATGATACACAGTATATATAATTTTTAGTCAAATTCGTCTATATTCTATGGGTACAATTAAAATTGATAAGCAGCTAACAGATTCAGAAGTTATAGGGCAATAAAATTACACTTTGGCACGTTAATTGCATTATTTAACTGAATATATCATGAATAAAATAATACGCTGTTGGATCGTTAAACCGTTTTAGGCTTTCCCCATTCGGTGTTCTTACGATACATACTCATGAACAATCCACTGACAGCTGGTCCTTGTTTTTACCAAACAGACCCTGGGGAAAGATTTTTATTACAAAATTAGAAACACGGATCGTGGCATTCATCACATGATTGGCACCAGAGGGAGATAGAATGAAAATAAACCAGAAAACAAAAATTCCGGCGCATCAGAAGAACGTGCATGAGTACTCGGTCAAGGCATCGACACTTGTTGACATTCTCAGGGGGCGGATGAAGGTCAAGCAGGATTTTCTGATTTTCATGGACATGAAAAACCATGAGAAGAAGATTAGCGCGGCCGAGGTGGTGGCCAGGTCAGAAATGACCGCTCAATATCTGATGGCCCAGGGACTCAGGAAGGATGACAAAGTCGTCATCATGCTCCCCACCGGCGAGGAATTCGTTTATGTTTATTTCGGCACCCTGATGGCCGGCGGAGTTCCGGTGCCGGTAAGCCAGCCCGCAGGCACAAGCAACCTCGAAAAATATCTCGGAAATCTGAAACATATCATAGTCGACTGCGAAGGAAAATTTTTCATCACTTACGATAAAATGAAGATGATCATCGGCAGCATGGTCGGGATCACCTCTCTGGGGACTCATTTTCTTTTCACGAACGAGATTTTCGGTCATGCGCATCAAACCGGTGAGAAATTTCCGCTGCCCGAGATAGGTTCTGAAGATATCGCCCTGATACAGTACACTTCGGGCACGACCGGACATCCGAAGGGCGTGCTTCTTTCGCATAAAAACCTGATCCACAATATTCACGGGATCGGCGTGGCGAGCGCCATGGCCGACGGCGATGTGGGAATCAGCTGGCTGCCGCTGTACCACGATATGGGACTGATCGGCGGTCTTTTCACCACCATGTACTGGAACATGCCCATCGTGCTCATGAAACCCGAGGCTTTTCTGTTCAGGCCTCAGTGGTGGATGGAGAATATAGGACGCTACAAGGTTACCATGGGCGTAGCCCCGAATTTCGGCTATCATTACTGCGTGACGAGAATTTCCGATGAGGATCTCCACAGGATTGACCTGAGAACATGGCGCCTCGCCCTGAACGGCGCCGAGCCGATCGACCGGATCACCCTGCAGAAGTTCATCGACAAGTTTCGCGCATGCGGCCTCAGGGACAACCTGTTTTTGCCGGTATACGGGATGGCCGAGAACAGCCTGGCAGCGACGTTCCCGGCGCTCGACAATACCACGGTCGTCCGGCGCTTCGACAGGCAGATGCTCGAGGAGGAGCACCTGGCCCTCGATTCGGACTCCGAGGATTCCAAGGACTTCATCGACCTCGTTGCGGTCGGTTATCCCCTGCTCGGGCAGGAGATCAGGATTGCTGACGAAAAAGGGAACACCATGTTCGAACGGCAGGTCGGGGAAATCCTCGTGAAGAGCCAGAGCCTCACCATCGGCTACTACAAGAACACGGAGGCGACCAATAACACGATAAGGAATGGCTGGCTTTACACGGGAGACCTGGGCTTTATCCTCGACGGAATGCTTTTCATATCCGGAAGAAAGAAAGAGATGATCATCAAGCGCGGTAAAAATATCTACCCGTACGACGTCGAGCGTATAGCGGCCACGGTCGAGGGCGTCAGGCTCGGAAGCTGCGCTGCATTCGCCATTGAAAACCAGGAGGAAGGCACCGAGGACCTCGTGCTGGTCTGTGAGTCGGTGATCCGCGACAAGGAAAAGATCGAAGATCTTCGCAAGGCAATCAGCGGGGAGATCATGGCGCGGCTGGGATTCAGGCCGGATGATATCCGCATCGTGCCAAAGGGAACCGTTCCAAAAACGACAAGCGGAAAGCTCCAGCGTGTTCTGTGCAAGAAAATATATCTCGAGGACGATTTCATCGAATCAGGGATACAGGACAAAATTCTTCTTTTCAAAACAGTCATCCTCAGCTATTTTCAGCTATTGAAAAAAATGGTCAGCGGTTTTTTCGCACGGTCAAGGAAAGCGGTCTGATCGACGCCGGAAAACGCCCCAGAAAAGACAAGATTACCCAAGGAGAGAGATTATGGGACCCATAAGCAGGGAGAAAGTGAAAAAGGACTTTATCGCTATCATCGCCAAACTGGCGCAGACACCCCCCGACAAGATCAGGCTTGAAGACCGTTTTGTCGACGATCTCGGGTTTGACAGCCTCAAGAGCATGGAGGCCCTTTCGCGCATAACCGAAGAATACGACATAGATCCCGACATCGACGAAGTCCTTGACCTGCAGACCGTGGGCCAGGTGATCGACTACATGATCAGGTATCTTGAAAAAAACAAGGCATAACCTGGTGCTGGAGTATCAATGAGCGCATTAATCAGTGATGAAATAAAGCAGCGCGCGGCGTTCGTTTCCGAAGTCAAGAAGCGTGACATGTACACCTACTGCCTCGAGATCACCTCGTCGTGCGCCAATGAGATGACCGTTGCAGGAAAAAGATGCGTCAATTTCATTTCGAACAACTACCTGGGCTTCTCGACGCACCCTAAAGTGAAAGAGGCCGCGGCCGAAGCGATAAAAAAATACGGCCTCGGGATCGGCGGCTCTCCGCTCATGTGCGGCACCACCGACCTTCACAACAGGCTCAAGGAGAGGATCGCTTCGGTCTATTGCCAGGGCGGCGCGGCGCTTTTCGCCAGCGGATACCAGGCTCTTCTCGGCTCGGTCCAGGCAACGGTGGGCAAGGGCGACGCCGCATTGCTCGACCAGCTCGTGCACCGGAGCATAGTCGACGGCGTCACCCTTTCGGGGTGCGACAAGCGCATGTGGATGCATAACGACATGGAAGACCTGGAGTCGCTTCTTGAGCGGGCAGGTAAGAAATACCGGAGAATGCTTATCATCGTGGATTCCGTGTACAGCATGGACGGCGATATTGCCAACCTTCCGGAAATGAAGCGCCTCGCTGGCAAATGCGGGGCGCTGATCCTCATCGACGAGGCGCATTCTCTCGGCGTCATCGGGAAAAAGGGCCACGGCCTTCTCGATCATTACGATATGCCGGGAGGCGCCGACGTGATAAGCGGCACCTTCTCCAAGTTCGCGGGCGCAGTTGGCGGATTCGTGGCCGGTCCCGAGGAATTCATAAGCTACCTGAACCATGCGGCGTCGCCGTACATGTTTTCGGCCTCGCTGCCGCCGGTATTGTGCGCGGGGGTACTGGCTTCGTTCGACCTGCTCGAGAGTGAGCCGGAGTGGGTCGAGCGGCTCAGAGGCAACGTGAAGTATTTCATCTCTGGCCTGAAAGAAATGGGATTCGACACCGGCCCATCGAAGACGCCGGTGGTCCCGCTCATGATCAGGGATCAAGAAAAGACCATGCTGTTCAACCGCATGATCCTCGACAGGGGAATTTACGCTTCCCCGGTGGTTTACCCGGCGGTCGCACCTTCAGAGTCCCGGATACGGCTCGGCGTCATTGCGACACATACCAGGGATGACCTTGACAGGAGCTTCGAGGTATTCAAAGAAGTCGGAAAAAAATTGGAAATAATATAAGGATTACAGTATGTCAAATGTCACTGTCGTACCGATACCGAACACGAAAAAAGAAATAAAAAAATTTATCAAGTTCGCCTGGGAAATATACAAGGGCAATCCGTACTGGGTGCCGCCCCTGATCATTGACCAGCTTGAAAGAATCACGAAGGGGCCGTATCATGAAGTCGGGCTGATGCAGCCGTACCTGGCGTACCGTGACGGGAAGATCGTGGGTCGGGTGATCGCCCATTACGACAGGCGGCACAATGAGTATTTCAACGTGAAGCACGGCAGGGTCGGCTTTTTTGAATGCATCAACGACAGGGAAGTATCCCGCGCGCTTTTCAGCGCTGCCGAAAAATGGCTGAAGGACCAGGGAATGCTGGATGTTTACGGCCCGTATAATTTCCTGATGTATGATCCCTCGGGCCTGCTGCTCGACGATTATGACAATGTGCCCGCGGTCGAGCTCGGGTATAATCCCCCCTATTACAGGGAATTGTTCGAGGATTATGGATTTGAAAAGAACAGGGACTGGTACGCCTATCTCTTCACCAAAGACAACGAGCTGCCGTCGCTGTTTTACAAGTTCCACAAACAGGTAGAGAAGAAGGCCGCCGAACACAAGGACGGGCTCACCATAAGAAACATCGACCTGAAACATTATGAACGCGACCGGGATTACATAAAGGTCATCTTCAACAGGGCCTGGGAAAACAACTGGGGGCATTATCCCTTTAGCGACACCCAGATCGAGGCTTTCGGAAAAGACCTCAAACAGATCGCCAGGGAGCCGCTCATCATGTTCGCCTTCTATGATGAGAAGCCCGCCGCTTTTATCCTGTCGATACCGGATGCGAACTATGCCATAAAGAGGGCCAACGGCCGTCTGCTCCCCTTCGGCATTTTCAAGATTCTGCTGGGAATGCGGAAAATCACCCGTATCAAAACAATGCTCATGGGGGTGCTGCCTGAGTACCGGAGGCGGGGTCTGGACGTATATTTTTATATCGAAACGATAAACCGGGCGATCGCGATGGGATACACCGAGGCCGACATGTCCCTGATAGTGGAAGACAACCTTGACATGAGGAACGCGCTGGAACACCTCGGCGCGAAGATCTACAAGACATACCGGTTCTACAGCAAGCCGATCGCCTGACTTTACAGGTCGATCGACGTGCCTGACATGGCCTTGACCGGGCAGGCGATCTTGCACTGCCCGCAGGCGACGCATTTTTCCGGATAAAACCTGACTTCCATGGTCTCCCTGTCAATGGTCAGGGCGTCGACCCGGCACACCGCTGTGCAGGCGCCGCAGTGGACGCATTTTTCCTCGTCTTTCATGATCTTGTGAGCGAGTATTTCTACGATCACTCCCTCTCCGGTGAGATAATCCAGGCTTTTCTGAATGGAGTCGGCCGGTCCCTGCAGCCCCAGGATTATTCTTCCTTCAAGCTTGGGCAGTATCTTCGCTTCGAGCACGTTGAATTTCGTATCGAAGTCCCGGGCGAGCCTGTATATGATGGGCTTGTACATGATCTCTTTCTTGAAAATAAGCAGCACGTTTTTTGATTTCATTCTCATGTCTCCCCTGCCGGCGGGGTGATCTCCACGTCGCCCCGGACGGCCATTTTATCGCGGTGGATTATGACGACTCCGCGAGTTTTCTGCATTGAAAAAGAATAATCGAGCGCCCGGCCGAACGATGTTTCGTCCTGCACGAGATTGCATGTCCCGGTCGCGGCCGCGTCCGCGAACGCGGCGTCATCCGAGATCACCGTGACCGAATCCGCCCTGCCGAAGCTCAATGACGGGCCCGTTTTCCCAGAAGATGTGCATATCCCCAGCGAGAGGGTCGGTCCGACTTTTAGGGCGACCCTGGATTTGAAGAACAAGCTTTCGGTGAAGATAGTGACGGCGGCGGGCTCTTTGAGCCTGAGCCAGATGTCGCCGCCGTTTTCGACTATTATCTCGTCTGATTCTGCGGCGAGGGCCCTGCCTACTGATTCGGCTATTGCGCCCGCGACCGAGGCCATCGGTCCGGTCCCGGTTTCCTCTGACGCCAGATACATGCGGTCGATGATCTCGGGGCGGCCGGAAATGCGCTCGACCGGTTCAAACGAGGTGAGAAAGGATTGCTGCGTCTCGATGTGGTCCCGTATCTGCTGCCTGAGCTCCGCGAGCTTTTCTCGGGCGGGAACCGAGAGGTCGCTGCCCGCGCGTATGTAAAGGTCGGACGTTTCGATCCGGACCCTGAAAGAGGTCCATCGGTCGGTGGGATCGAAGTCCCGGTAGAATCGTTCAGCGTATCTCATCCTTTCTTCCCGCGAATGGAACGGTCGGCATGTGTATCTGCGGAGCGCCGAGGGTGAACCCGCGGCCGATCCAGTCCTTCAGGGTTTCGGCGATTTTTTTCGCCATCGGATAGCTCGAGAGCGGGGCGGACGGGATCTTTTTCCCACGCACGAGGATGGTCCCGGTTTTGAGTTCCGCGTAGCTGACGCTGCCGATGATATCCCCCTGGCCTGCAGGATAGGCCGAGCCGTAGTCGATTATCGGGCAGCGTATTTCGCTGTCCGGCCTGCCGGTGAAGTACGCGAGGTCACGGTTGAGGAGCGGGATTGGAATTCCGATCCCGACCATTATCGAGCAGCCGTAGCCGGTAATCGAAGCGCCCCTGACATAGGCCGCGTCCATTTCTTTCATGTTGCCGGTCACTGCGACGGTGCCGCCTCCCTCGACCGGGACGCCGTTTTCGCCGCGCATGCACGATGGATTGTGCTGGGTTCCCTGCCACGCGACGGCGCCGACCGCGCCGCCGAGAAATATTTTCGTGCCGGCGCCGATGGTCCAGTAGTACGGGTCGTTGAGCAGCGGCGAGAGCTGTCCGGCGGACGAGTAGTTCGCGTTTCCCATGTCGGGCCGGAGTATTCCCATGTAGGTGTAGATCGTCCGGTCGGTGAGGTTGACCGCGCAGTTGTAGTTCTGGTAGGCGTTTCTCGGATTGTACATGATCGCGTCGCGCAGATCGTTGATGGTGACCGTGGCCTGGTGCATCCTGAGGGGATAACAGTCGGTGCCGTATCCTTTCGCGGTGAGCCGCACCGGCCTTCCCGCGATGAGGTCTTCGATCACGTGTCCGCCGCCGTAGGAGAATTTTCCGGGGTGCACCATGTTCAGCGGATCGTCCTCCCTGACCTGAGTCGCGCCGATATAGCAGTCCACCGCCGCGATGCCGCCGTAGGCCTCGACGTCGTTGAGCCATACTTTCGTGGCCTTCATCCTGGGCCTCGTATGCCCGAAATTCAGAAAAGCGCCCGATGAGCACATGACCCCGAACGTTCCGGTGGTCACCACATCGATTTTTTTGAACGCAGTGTCGACGCCCTGCTCCTTTACTATCCCGGTCATTTCCTCTGCGGTGACGACGACCGCTTTACCTTCCCTGATCTTGCTGTTTATTTCATCGTAGCTCTTTTCAATTTTGATATCGCTCATCATTTTCTCCTTGCGCGCCTTCGCCGAGTATGGTCGAATGCTGCCATGCGGACCGGGATTTTGAAACAATCCCCGGAATTAACGATATTCAAATGAAATGCTATAAAATCAACCAGAAATTTATAGACCAGGACCCGGAGATGAAAGTTCAGAGCCTGTTTCACGGGTCCGGGGATTAAGGGAGCAGCATGGCGAGTTTTAAATTCTGCTGTGGATGGGCCGGTATTATGAAAAGGGCCGTTCCTGCATTGATCATTGTAATTGCCCTGGGCGCCCGAATCAGCCCTCAGGACCAGGGCCGGCCTTTTGAATCAATTTTACCCGAGTCTCCGTTTCTGCTGGTCAGGACGGTGAACCTGGGGGATTGTCTCGAATCCGTCAGGCTTGTGATCAACCGGCTTCTCTCTGACGGCGACCGGGCCCGGGTGACCGAAGAAATCACGATCATTGAAAGAAGGACAGGAATAAACCTGCTGGATGAAAATTCGCTGAAGAAAGCGGGGATAGACCCGGCACGCAGGGCGGCCCTTGCGTATTATTCCGGAATGCAGGAAAGGGGCGAGAGGATCGCGCTGCTGATACCGGTACTGGACGCGAAATCCTTCCAGCTCGGGTTTCCTGAAATTTTAAAGAAGGCTTCGGGCAGGCCGGACGCCGACATGTACCCGGTGATCAGTTCATACCGCTCACGCAGCGTGCACCAGATAGGCAAAGACATTTTCACCTCTGCGGTTGACGGCTACTTCATCGTCGCATCCGAAGGAGGGCTTCTGCAGAACATAATCGATACCGCCGAGGACGGCGCCGGCAGCCTGGCGCTCGACCCCGCTTATCGCGATTATCTTCAGAAGAAAAAAGAGGACTCCGATGTCGATATTTACATGAAGAGGGAGTTCCTTGCGGAAACGGCGAAAAAATTTCTGGAGCTCATAAGCGGCGCGCCTCAAGAAAAGAACGGGCCGCAAAACGGCGATGGGGGCGAAAAGTCAGGGAAAGAGAACTCGGACGGGCGGGAACCCGGCCGCGGCAATGACCCCGACAGGGACGGTGTAGAGGGATGGTTTTCTTCGGTGAATTACGCCGCCGTGGGGGTGTCGGTGAGAAAGGGGAAACTGATGGTAAACGCCGGCGTCGATCTCGACAGGTCGGTCGGACGGACCGCGGACCTGCTCGAATCCATAAAGAGCGGCGTTATCGGGGGTGCGCTCTACAACGCTGACGCAAACACCCTGCTTGTTCTGGGTCTCGATCTGGGGCGTTTCGAATCGTTCTGCGCCGGAGACGGCGCCTTGTGCGCGTATTACTCCGGAATCAAGAAGAAAATCATGAGCGATTATGCGATCGATATATCCGTCGATATTGTTCCATCGTCGGCCGGCATCGTCTGCTTTTTCATGGGGAGCGATTCGTATCCGACACTGAACAGCAGCTCGGTCGTATATTTTCCGCTCAGGGACAGCGGCGCCATTGCAGAAAAAACAGCATCCAGACTTGCGTCTCTGGGCAAGAAGGACGATGTGTGGGGTGAAACCCTGATAAAAGGATCAAAGGGCTTCTGGTATGTCGGCCCGTCCGACAGAAAGAGCTATCTCGTGTTCGATAAGCGGGGACTGTTCATGGGCAACAACACCGACCTGATCGGCGTATGCATCGGGTCCGGAACGCTTTCGTCCATGATGAAAGGTAGCCCTATCGTCGCCCGTATCGACGGCGATACGTTCCTGTTCGGCCTGATTAAGAAGAACAGCTTTCTCAAGACGATGCTCATGATGCAGTCGGGGAAGCCGGGCAAGGGGATGAATTTTTTTCAGAAAATCGGCGATATCGGCGTTTCAGGAAAAAGAAAAGACGGCTATGTGTCATTTCTCCTTGATGTCGATATCCTGCACCGGGAGAAATAGGTGAAATACCTTTTCGGACCTGTAAACTCGCGCAGGCTGGGCCTTTCTCTCGGGATCGACCTGGTCCCGTCAAAGACCTGTTCCCTCAACTGCCTGTACTGCGAGTGCGGATGCACGACCCTGCTTACCGACCGGATCGACGAGTACGTTCCCACCGCCGACGTTCTGCGTGAGCTTGAGGATTTCCTGTCTCCAGGGCCGAAACTCGATGTCGTCACTTTTTCAGGATCGGGCGAGCCGACGCTCCATTCGGGCATCGGCGCAGTGATTTCTTTCCTCAGGGATCGTTTCCCGCAGTATCGTATCGCGGTGCTCACCAACGGAACGATGCTGTGGAAAGAAGAGGTGCGCAAGGCCCTCATGCGCGCAGACATGGTCGTCCCGTCGCTTGACGCCGTAAGCGAAGAAGTGTTTGCCCGGATGCTGCGGCCTGCGCCGGGAATCACCGCCGAAAGAACGGTGCATGGGATCCTCCGCTTCAGTCGTGAGTACCGGGGATCCCTCGTGATCGAAGTGTTCATACTGCCCGGCGTGAATGACTCCCCGGCCGAGCTTGAAAAGATCAGACGGGTATGCCTCGAGGCGGGGCCGCAGTCGGTCCAGCTCAACAGGCTCGACAGGCCCGGCGCCGAGGACTGGGTCGAGAGCGCCGGCGACGAGCGCATGGCCGAGATCAGGGCGCTCTTCAGGCCGCTGAACGTTTCCGTAGTCGGCGGCCCGCCCGAAGATGCCTCCCGGACGTTCACTGCCAGGGACATCGATGATCTGGTGATTGCCACCGTATCAAGAAGGCCCTCGACCCTTGAGGATCTTGTAAGCGCACTCGGCATAAGCCGCGGGGAGATTTTGCGCACCCTGGAGAAGCTGGCAGCCGAGGGGCGTCTAAGCGCTGTCGATATGGATCGAGGCCGTTTTTACAGGCTGAAACAGGAGTGATCGATCGCGCGCCACGGGTGCGCCGTTGATCTGCGGCTTCAGGCTTATGGGGGTCAGTTCAGGGGCACGAGGATTTTAGCGAAGGTCTTCTGCCTGTGGTCGGTGGTGACGATGAAGTTTTTATAATGGATGTCGATATTCTTCAGCAATACGACAACCATTGACAGACCGAGGCCCATTCCCTCCGCTTCGGGATCGGGGTTTTCCATGTAGAATTCGGCGATGTTGTCGTATTTCGACGAGCGCTCGATGCGTTCGGTGATTTTTTTTAGCTCCTTTTCGGTAAGCGGGATGTTGTTGACCACTTCTATGATGAGGCTGTTAGCCTGTATTTTCAGGTATATTCTTGTCTGAAGGCGCTTCATCTTCGCCTTGATTCCGTATTCGAGCAGCGCCTCTTCGTTCAGGATCGACCTTATTTTGGCGACGACGTCGACGGTGTCTTCCACGTCGGTTATCTTGCCTTCGTCGATCAGGATTTTTTTTGCGTTGGCCTTGGCGGCGTTCGCTATGAGCTCCTTGATGCATGAGAGAATCGGCGTGAAGATTTCCTCTTTCTGGTGCTTTTCGAGGATTTTTGCCAGCGCGAATTTGATTTTATTTTCGGTGTCTTCCAGTACCGCGTATGAAATAAACACGATATCGCTCTGGTTTTTTATGGCCGTGAGCACTTCAAGCTGGAATTTTCTGTCGAGGGTTTCTTTCTGCATATCCACCTGATCCAAAACAGGTAATATAAATTCATTTTTGACTAATTTTTTCAAGCTTAAAATGCATTGGCGCAAAAATAAAAAAAATGCCGCTGAATATAAAATACTTGTCAAAACAGGGCTTATGAATATGTTTTACGCCATCTGTCCCATCCGGCCATTTTTATTTGAGCAGGGGTAACGCCATGATCGATCTTCTTTTCCCTTCAATTTCCGCGGTAGTAAGTCTTTCGCTTCTTGCGATGGTTTTCGCGCTGATCCTTTCAGTAGCAAAGATAAAACTGCATGTAGAGAAAGATCCGCGCATCGAAAAGGTGCTTTCGGCCCTTCCCGGTGCAAATTGCGGCGCATGCGGCATGCCGGGATGCTCCGCCTACGCGACAAGGATCGTCGAAGAGAACTATGCGCTTAACCTGTGCCCTGCCGGCGGGAGCGAATCCGCCGTAAAGATCGCCGAGATCATGGGCGTGGAGGCGGGAAACGTGGGACCCGCTTTGATAGCCCGGGTGCACTGCCAGGGAGGAATCGCGGAGACCACGAGACAATTCGTCTACGAGGGCCCGAAAAGCTGCGCGGCGGCCCAGGGCGTCATGGGCGGATTCAAGGTCTGCTCGTACGGTTGCCTCGGACTGGGCGACTGCGTGACGGCATGCCCGTTTGATGCGATCGCCATGGGAGAAAAGGGGCTTCCCGTCGTTGACGGCGAAAAGTGCGTCGGCTGCGGGAAGTGCGTGTCCGCATGTCCGAGGAATATAATCAGTCTCGTTCCTGAAAAATTCAAGCTGCACGTTCTGTGCATGAACAAGGAAAAGGCCCCGGTCATGAAAAAGGGGTGTTCCGTCGGCTGCATCGGCTGCAAGCTCTGCGAGAAGGCCTGCAAGGAAGTGCAGATAAAGCCGCAGACCAAAAAAAATCCGGCGCTCAACCCGGCTGACGTCATTCCGGCGATAACGGTAAACAATTTTTGCGCTTCGATCGACTATAATCTGTGCATCGGCTGCCTGAAGTGCGTGCAGGTCTGTCCTGTTCCGGTGATCGCTCCCATTGAGAAATCAAACAAGTATAAAGAGGCCCATGCACCGGCCGGCGGGAATGTGGAGGCGGCGCAACCTGAAGCCGCGGTATGAAAAAAAACATATTTGACATGAACGGAACCGAAAGGGCTGCGGCGCTTATGGTCGCCCTGGGCCCTTCGGTCGCCTCGGACATATTAAAGCACCTCGACGACGACAGTATCGAAAAAATTACCGTTGAGATCGCAAAGATAGACCGCCTTGATCCCGCCGACAGAGAGGAGCTCATCGGTTCGTTTCTCATCGACCTTCGAAAATCCAAGAAAAACCTGATAGGCGGCAAGGACAAGGCCCGGGACCTTCTGAAAGACAGCTTCGGGGAGGAAAAGGCGGATGAAATCCTCGAAAGGCTGAGCCTGCGGAATGTCGAAAAAGAATACGACTTTCTCAGGGAAATCGACGACGACCTTGTATTTTCCTTTCTGAAAAACGAACAACCCCAGACGATCGCAGTGATACTGAGCTACCTTTCGCCGGCCAAGGCCGGGAAAATCATGAAGCTTCTTTCCCCGGATGTATCGAAGCCGGTTGCGGTCAGAATGGCCAAGATGAAGCAGATAACGCCGGAGGCGGCCGCAGCGGCCGCGCGTTTTCTGAAGAAGAAATACGATGAGCACCGGAAAGCCGGCGAATCGAACAAAACCGCGGGAGGGGTTGACGCCCTCGTGGGAATACTCAGGCACATGCCGGCCGACATCGAAAGAAAAATTCTCGACAAACTGAACATTCACGAGCCTGAGCTTTCCGGCAAGATCCGCGAGAAGGTGTTTTCCTTTGAAAATATCGTCAGCCTGTCCAACAGCGAAGTCCGGATACTGATCGACGAGATCGGCGACGACCAGCTCATTGCGCGGGCCCTCAAGGGTGCCGGCGACGAGATCCGCATCAAGTTCATGAGGAACATGAGCCAGAACAGGGCGACCGACATCATCAACGACATGAACCTTCTGGGCCCGCTCAGGCTCTCGGAAGTCGAAGAATCGAGGAACGCCATCGTCTCCAGGATGCGCGAGCTCCATGACAGCGGGGTGATAATTCTCGCGGGAGAGAAGGAGCTTTACGTCGAATAATTTCTGAAAATACTGTTTGACAGGATCATGGCCTGTCTGTAATGGAAAACAATTCGTATTTTGCGGGGATTCGGGCCATGCCCGGAGGAGCCGCGCAATATTATTATATGTGGAGGAATGCACATGGCTCATAAGATAACGAAAGACTGCACTGCATGCGGCTCATGTATAGACGAGTGCCCGGTTGAAGCTATCAGCGAAGGTGAACCGTATAAAATTGACGCCGACGTGTGCACGGACTGCGGGACCTGCGTCGATGCTTGTCCGAACGGCGCGATTATTGAAGGATGATAATCTCATGACACAATGAGTTTCAATAATCAGATTTGAATTAAGATTGATAAAGGGGCTGTTCCAAATGACAGCCCCTTTTCATTTGTGCGTGCATTTGTGAACCTCTTGAATTTTTGATCCCGGGAAGCCTGACATATTTCCGCTGATTACTGCTGCATTTAACTCAGATCCGCTTGGCTGCTTTTTAGTGTATCACAATAATTTTTTTTTGATATTGACTTTGGTCGTTTTTAGGATAGTATAAAACCATGTAAACCACTGAAGCGTTGGACGATTGAACCGGGTGGCCGACAATTCGGAGGTAAAATAATTCATAAGGAGTATATCTATGGCAAGAAAGGCTGCTTTTTTCGTTTTTTCGTTTTTATTGGCGATAATATTCTCAACCCAGAACGGTTTCGCCGGTGAAAGGGAAAAGGCAATCGCGTTCGGTGATCAGGCTGCCGCGTATTATAAAGCAAACGGCGAGAAAAAATTCGGGGAAGCGGTCAACGTCAAGGGAATGTTCAAGGAAGGCGAACTTTACGCATGGGCCCTGAAGACAGATTTTTCAACCATTGCGTCCGCTTTTGCGCATCCCTCCGCGGCGCTGCGCGACAAGAACTTCATCGACCTCAAGGACGCCAACGGAAAATCGTTCATCCGAGAAATTTTAAAAGTCGCACAGGAAAAGGGCACGGGCTGGCTGGATTACATGTGGACCGAACCGGTGAGCAAAAAGATCAAGCCAAAACATACCTACATCATCAGGGTCAACGATGTTATCATTCTGAGCGGATACTACGATTGATTTCCGGTCCGTTGCGTGCCGATCATCCCGGATGATCACCGGCTGTATAGGAGCGATTATGCGATCGGTAAAGGTCCCCGGGATGAGTGGGGCGCAGCGGTTAATGCATGTTTAAATGCTTTTTGATGTTGATGGCCCAGTAGCTGCTCTTTGAAGAGGTTTTCCGGTATTTTAATGAGGGATATTCCATATGAAAAAACTGCTTTATGACATGACCATGACGAAAAAAGTTCTTCTCTCTCCTGCAATCGGCATCTTCTTTCTTGTCCTTCTTGGTCTGATCGTGTTTATCGGAATGAACGAACAAAAAAAGGTGCTGGACTATGTTTTTGAAAAGGGGTTCAAGGTCTACGAGCAGAACCTCGAAGTCTCCAAAGAGCTGTCGTTTATTCATGCGAATATCTACAAATGCATCGTCTGGAAAAATGCGGGATATGATGACGCAGTCGTGAACAAGAACCTTGCGGACCAGAAAATACTTGTTGAGCAGGTGGTCGCGAAAATCGAATCATTCCTGAAGGAAAGCAACGGAGAAGACCAGAAATATTTCAAGACTGTGCTCGAACTGGTCACCTATTATCGGGACAACATTTTCAATACCGCCGACTCGATAACCGCGGGTGATGTCGGGAACGCATCGATGATTATGGGCATGTCGGATCAATGGTATCAACAGTTCAACGAGAAATCCGAGGCATACCTGAAGACGCTCAAGGAGAACAATCAGAAGCTCAATAAGGCTTCCAGTTCCAGGTTTTCAACATTTATCACATCAACTGTCATTGTTGTCGTCGCATCGTTGGCGCTGCTTTTCGCCATCAGCATTTTCATAGCCCGGGTCATCGTAAGCCCGGTCAGGAACACGATCGGCATACTCAGGGACATCTCCGAGGGCGAGGGCGACCTGACAGTGAGGCTCCAGGTGAGCTCCAAGGACGAGATCGGCGACCTGGGTGAGTATTTCAACCGTTTCGTCGAAAAGATTCAGGGAGTGATCGCCGACGTTAAAAAGCATTCTGGCGAAATCAACAACATCGCGGGGCAAATCAACACTACGGCGAAAAACCTCAGCGCGGGGGCCAACGAACAGTCCGCCAATGTTGAGGAAAATACGGCCTCGCTCGAACAAATCGGATCAATGATCGCGCAGAATTCCACAAACGCGGTCACCACGGATGAAATAGCCCAGAAGTCGGCCCGGCTTGCCGAAGAGGGCGGCAAGGCCGTGGGCGAGACCGTTGAAGCCATGACGCAGATTTCGAAAAAAATCGGCCTCATCGAGGACATCGCATATCAGACAAATCTCCTGGCGCTCAATGCGGCAATAGAAGCGGCCAGGGCAGGCGAGCACGGGAAAGGGTTTGCGGTCGTCGCAGGCGAAGTGCGGAAACTGGCTGAAAAAAGCCAGGTGGCGTCCCAGGAAATCGTGAAGCTCGCAAATACGAGCATGGCAGTGGCGTCGAAAGCAGGGGACCTGCTCAATGAGATAGTGCCCGGCATCAAACGCACTGCCGGGCTCGTACAGGAGATCACGGTGTCTTCCCGTGAGCAGGATTCGGGTGTCAACCAGATCAACCAGAGCATGAACATGCTGAATGAAATTACACAGCAGACCGCGGCTTCTTCCGGTGAGCTCGCTTCGGCGGCAGATATATTGTACAATAATGCAAATCGCCTGATAGAGCAGATGGGTTATTTCAAGACCGGAGAGGAAGAAAAGGCCGGGATCGTCTCGGGACACGAACAGGCCGCAAAGCTTATCGGCGCTTAAGGTTTTCCGCAGAGGCCATAACGCATAAACTTGATGATGCCCTGGACGATGCGCTCGTCCTCTTTCAATGCGTTTTTGCCGGCGAAAATTTTCATCCTTTCACGAAAGTAATCCGTGGTGTAGGAGAACTGAAGAAGCAGTATCAGGTTGTCGATGCAGAAGGAAGCGACTTTTTCGTCCACGTCGCTTCTGATGAGCCCGTTTTTTTTGGCATTGATGATCAGCCGATGGTAGAATTCCGCGGTAATGGTCTCCATTTTCCGTGATAGGCGCTTCGACAGCAAGGTAAGTCCCTCTGAAGTCATGTCCAGGTAAATCTGAATCATTTTTCTGTTTTTTTTGGCGTGATCCTGGGCTGCCCTGACCAGCCTTTCGAGCTTTTCGAATATGTCCCCGTCCTGGAGATTGACGTTGGAGATCGCCTCCTCCAGTTTCTGGTAGGCGTGGTTTATCAGGGTGAGGAAAAGGTCCTCTTTCGAATTGAAGTAATTATACATTGAACCGATGCTGACGCCGGCGTTCCTGGCTATTTCATTGATGTTCGCGTTGCTGAAGCCCATGGATGAGAACTCATCGATAGCGGAATGCAGGATTCTCGATCTCTTCTCTTCTGAAATTCTATCAAAGGCTTCTTTGTGGTGCTTGACCATTGCTTAATATCCTCGCCAATCGTTATTTTTCCCGAGATGCGCGTCCTATGTCAAGAATATTATGCCGTAAAGTGAGCGACGGCTCTTTTTTTTCTTGACTTTTACCGATGCGCCCGGTATATAGTGAGTAAGTACTCACTCATTTATCTGCGAGAACCGGGGCGTCCGTTCCCGGGAGAGGGGATTACCATGAATAACCAGGAAATCAAGGCCAATCTCAACCTGCACGCGGTGCTGCAGAATATCGAGGAGCTGACCGTGCTGGATCGCGAGGCGGCGGACATGGTGAAAAACTGGGATCTTTCTATCCGGTTTGCCGTGAGAAAAGGGCCCCGCGCCTTCCTAAACTTTAGCGGCGGCAGGTGCACCTACACGGAGGAGCCTGTCCGGAAGCCGACCATATCTCTCTATTTCTTGAGCCACGAACATTGCAACAAGATGTTCGATGACAAGGCGGCCCCGGTGATCCTGAAGGGTTTCACCAGGATCGGGTTCCTGTTAAAAGACTTTCCCAAGCTCACCAAGCGTCTGGAATACTACCTGAAGCCGGCCGAGGGGTTGCTCAGCGACAAGAAGTTCCTCGAGGTCAACACGAGGATGACGCTGAACACCGCAGTATTTGCCGCTCGCGACCTGGCCCGGGGCGAGCGGGACAGCATCATGAATGCCGAGCAGATCGGGCTCGGAACGATGATGATCAAAGTGCTCCCCGGCGGGCCGGCGGTGACCATCGATTTCGGTAAAAACGCCATCAGTGTTAAAAAGGAAGAGACCTCGCAACCCCGGTGCGCGCTGTATTTCAAGAATGTCAAGATCGCGAATGATTTTTTCAACGGCAGGATCGATACTTACAGCGCCGTAGCATGCGGCGACGTAGCAATACGCGGTCTGGCTCTGATGCTCGATTCGATGGCAATGATCCTCAACAGGATCCCCAAATACCTATCATGACGAGGCCGATATGAAAAGCTATAAGAAATCACTATCACTATTTCAGCGCGCCGCGAAGGTCATCCCCTGCGGTATTTACGGTCATTTCAGCCCGGCGCACCTCGTAATCCCCACCGCGTACCCGTTTTTCACGTCGCGGGCCAAGGGATCTCATTTCTGGGACGTCGACGGGAACGAGTTCATCGATTACATGTGCGCATACGGGCCGGTGGTACTCGGCTACTGCCAGCCCAGGGTCGAGGCTGCGGCGCGCGCCGAATACGCGCGCGGCAACTGTGTCACCGGGGCATCGCCGCTCATGATCGAGCTGGCCGAATACATGACTGCCCATATCAAGGGGATGGACTGGGCCCTGTTCGCCAAGAACGGCGGCGACGTGACCAATTTTTCAGTGATGGTCGCCCGCGCGGCAACAGGCCGCAAGAAGATCGTGCTCATAAAGGGCGGATATCACGGCGTGCAGCCGTGGATGCAGTCGCCCGGACATATGGGTGTCATGATGGACGACCATGCCAATTATATCAGGGTTCCATGGAACGATTTCGAGGCGTTTGAAAAGGTCGTCAGGGAGCACCGCGGAGAGATCGCCGGGTTCATGGCGACGCCATATCACCACCCGGTGTTCCAGGACAGCGAGCTGCCCGCGCCGGGATACTGGCAGAAAATAGAGGCGCTGTGCAGGAAGGAAGGCATCGTTCTCATCATAGATGACGTGAGGTGCGGATTCAGGCTCGACCTTGCGGGCTCGCACAACCGTTACGGCTTCACGCCCGATCTGGTCTGTTTCTGCAAGGCAATTGCAAACGGCCATCCCATTTCGGCGCTCATGGGCAGGGACGCCCTCAAGAACACGGTGGCCGAGACGTTTTTCACGGGAAGCTACTGGTTCTCGTCTGCGCCGATGGCCGCCGCGCTTGCCTGTCTCAAGGAGCTGCAAAGGATCAAGGCGACCGAGGTGCTTGCGGACCGGGGTAAAAAGCTTGCGGAAGGGCTCACTCAGGCGGCCGCATCCCACGGGTACAATCTCGCGTTCAGCGGCGAGCCTGCAATGCCGTACTTCCGCATAACCGACGATGAAACCCAGGTCCTGCACCAGGAATGGTGCGCCGAGTGCACCATGATGGGAGCGTATCTGGCGCCGCACCACAACTGGTTCATGACGACTTCACATTCCGATAAGGACATCAAAAAAACTATTGATATTGCAGACAAAGCATTTACAATAATTAAAAAAAGATACGGCTCAGGGCAAGGGAGGTAATCATGCCGATAACCGACACCGAAATAAAAAAGCTCAAGGAGACTGCCAAACAGATCAGGCTCGATATAATCGACACCACGGTCTGGTCGGGCGGGGCCCACATCGGAGGGGCCATGAGTATGGTCGAAATAATGACCATACTGTATTTCAAATATCTGAATGTTAAGCCGGAAGACCCCAATTATGCCGAACGGGACAGGCTCGTGCTCAGCAAGGGACACGGCGGCGTGGGATACGCCCCGGTGCTCGCGAACAGGGGGTATTTCCACAAGGATGAGCTCAAGGAGTTCAACCATTTCAAGTCGTGTTTCGGCATGCACCTCGATTCGAACAAGGTAAAGGGCGTCGACGTGTCGACCGGGTCCCTTGGCCACGGCCTGCCCATGTCGGTCGGCCTTGCGCTCGGCGCGCGGCTCCAGAAAAAGTCCTGGCGCACCTACTGCATTCTCGGGGACGGGGAGTGCAACGAGGGTACGGTGTGGGAGGCCGCGATGGCCGCGAGCCACTACAAGCTGACGAACCTGATCACCTTCGTCGACCGCAACAGGTTCATGATCGACGGTCCGACCGAGCAGGTCATGGGGCTGGAGCCCTTTGCGGACAAGTGGAAGGCCTTCGGCTTCATCGTGAAGGAAGTCGATGGCCACAGCTTCGAGGAGCTCGCCGGAGCGATCGATTTCGCCCAGCAGGAGAAATCGGGCCCGGTCGTCATAATCGCCAAAACCGTAAAGGGCAAGGGCATTGATTACATGGAGAACCAGGTGAAGTGGCATTATGGAAGCATTGATTCCTCGCTTGCGCAAAAGGCGAAGGAATCGGTGATGAAGATGAATTAACAGGGGACCTGACGGTCAGACAGCAGAGGAGGAAACCGAATGAAAGAAGTTACCGGGACTACCTGGACAGTATATGACGCGAACACCCTTACCCAGGCCGAGATATACGGCAAGGTGCTGTGCGATCTGGGCGAAAAATACCCCAACATCGTCGGTCTCACCGCGGACCTCGCGAAATCAACCAAGATCGGCGTTTTCGGGGACAAGTTTCCCGAGCGGTTTTTCAACGTGGGGATAGCCGAGCAGAACCTATTCGGCGTCGCCGCAGGCATGGCGAAATCCGGGCTCCTGCCCTTCGTCTCGACCATGGCCGCATTCGCATCGATGCGCGCGGCCGAGCAGGTGCGCACCGACATCTGCTACCAAAAGCTCAACTGCAAGATCATCGCCACGCACGCCGGCGCGTCGTTCGGCGCCGCGGGCACCACGCACCACTGCACCGAGGACCTTGCGATCATGCGCTCGATGGCGAACATGACAGTCATCGTGCCCGCGGACGGCATCGAGACCGCGAACGCGGTCAGGGCCTGCGTCGATTATCCCGGGCCGGTGTATATCCGCATAGGGCGGGGATTCGAGCCGCCATATTATGAAAACGAGGATTACGGATTCAAGATCGGCAAAGCGGTGCAGGTGCGGGAGGGCACCGACGTCACCATCATATGCTGCGGCATCACTGTGCTCCAGGCCACCGAGGCGGCCAAGACGCTCGCCGAGCAGGACGGCCTGAGCGTGCGCATACTCAACATGCATACGATAAAGCCCCTGGACGAGGAGGCGGTGATGAAGGCCGTGCTCGAAACCAGGAGGATCATCACATTCGAGGAGCACAATGTCATGGGCGGCCTTGGAACCGCGGTGGCAGACGTAATCGCCGCCAGCGGCAAAGGCTGCGCGTTCGCCAAGTTCGGAATCCCGGACTGCTTCTGCGAGGTCGGATATCCGGAGGACCTGTATTCCCACTACGGCCTCGACGCCAACGGGATCATCGACAAGGTCAGGGAAATAATGGGAAAAGAATTCGAAGAAGACGAAAACTGGGAGGACGAAGTGTGATGGCCACCGAACGAGATCTTCTTACAGCCAGGCTTTTCATGCGTGCGGTGTTTCCGGTGATGAAGGTGCTTCTCAACGACGATCCGGCGATGAAAAAACGTTTTGAAAACGTCAGTGCGAAGGTCCAGTTCACGGCGAAAAACGGCGCGGATATACTGGGCGCGTATCTTGTCTTCGACAACGGCGAATTCCGGGTAGAGCAGGGGCTATGCGAGAACCCCGACATCACGTTTTCCTTTTCGACGGTCGAAAAAATGAACGCCATGCTCGCCGGCAAGCCGGTGCTTCCCGGCATAAAGGGAATCCGCAACCTGGGGCTTCTCATGAAAGTCATGTCCCTGCTCCTGGGCTTGAAGCTCATGATGCCCTCGGCGCGCCCGAAGGATTATGCGCGCAAGAAGCTCAAGGTCAAGCTCGCCTTTTACATGGTCACGACGGCGCTGAGCCAGTACAACAAGGGCGGCGATCCCGATATGGTCAAGTGGACGGCGAAGCAGCCTGACCGCATATACCAGATGTCGGTAGAGGGAGAGGACGATGTCTCCGCCTACCTGAGGGTCAAGGGTGGCAAGACCAAGGCGGGAAGAGGGTTTTACCTGCGCAGAAGGCCCTTCGTACACATGAGGTTCCACAGCATCGACGGCGCGCTCGCGGTCCTGCTGCGCGACGCTGAATTCGTCGACGGCGTGGGCAAGGGATTCGTGACCATAGACGGGGCTCCCGAATACGGCGCGCAGATCAACGACTTCATGCAGAGGATCCAGGCGCTTCTGACGTAAAAAAAATATAGTACCCCCCCAAAAAAATCAACCGGGGGGCTACTATAATTAACAAATCCTTTATGCAATGTATGGGACTGTCTCCAGGTGATACTGGTATCTGGTAGTCTGATTATCTTGATTTACTCCACGAAAAATCCGCTTTTAGTCAATAATTACTGCAATTCATGATCATGCGTCAAGCTTAATCGATAAGCACTATTATAGTAAAAAATTTTTTGGTGTGCGTTAAAAGCTTGACTAATCTATATAAAATTAAATATCATTTATTATATATGTCAGTTTAGTTTATTCATGACAAAGGGTAATCAGGATGCAAAAACAGGTCATGGTCACTGGAGGAGCCGGTTTTCTTGGCAGTCATCTCTGTGACAAACTGCTGGATGAAGGTTGTGAGATTCTTTGCGTAGATAATTTTTTTACTGGTTCACGCAAAAATATATATCATCTGCTCGATGATAAACGCTTTGAGCTGATGCGTCACGATATTACCTTTCCATTATATGTGGAGGTGGGAGAGATCTACAATCTAGCCTGCCCGGCAAGCCCTATACATTACCAGTTTGATCCCGTGCAGACCACGAAGACCAGTGTCCATGGCGCCATAAACATGCTGGGTTTGGCGAAGCGTCTAAAAATCAGGATTCTTCAGGCTTCAACCTCGGAAGTATATGGGGACCCTGATATTCATCCACAGCCTGAATATTACTGGGGTAAAGTGAACCCCATTGGTCCAAGGGCATGCTATGACGAGGGAAAACGCTGTGCTGAAACGCTTTTTTTCGACTATCACCGTCAATTCAGTCTGACTATAAAGGTGGCCCGGATATTCAATACCTATGGGCCGAGAATGCAGACTGATGACGGGCGCGTGATATCGAATTTTATTGTCCAGGCCCTGAAAAATAATGATATAACCATTTATGGTTCAGGTAAACAGACGAGAAGTTTCTGCTATGTAGATGATATGATAAGTGGGCTTATCAGTCTGATGAAAACCCCTGACGGTTTTACCGGGCCGGTTAATCTGGGTACTACGCAGGAGATAACTATAGGCGAGTTGGCCCAAAGGGTGATTGATATAACGGGTTCCAGGTCTAAAATAGTATTCAAAGAACTTCCAGAAAACGATCCCATGCAGAGGAAGCCAGACATAACCCTTGCTCAATCAATGCTTGACTGGAATCCGGTATCTTCGCTGGATGAGGGATTGCGAAAAACGGTTGCATATTTTGAAGAATTGCTTCGCGAGCAGAATTGAGATCTTAATACTTCATCAAAATAATTATGGCCGGAATGGTGCGCGATGAAGCCCCTTGTCATTATTCCCACCTTGAATGAAGAAGAAACCATAAAACTGGTAATATTGAGTATTCTCAAACAGAACATCAAAGTGGATATACTCGTCGTCGATGGGCATTCAACTGATAATACTGTTGCTGTAGTTGAACATCTGTCTCAAAAGCACCGGGAGATACATCTGATTTTTCAGGATAAGGGAAAGGGATTCGGGAACGCTCTCTGTCATGGATTCCGGTATGCCGTTGATAAGGCTTATGATCCGATTCTAACCATGGATGGGGACACATCCCATGATGTGGTTTGCATCAAACGGTTTTTAGGCATGTGTCATGAATATGATCTGCTGATCGGCAGCAGGTATGTGGATGGTGTTCGTGTAGAGGGATGGGGTTTCCGCAAACTGCTCCTGAGTAAGGCCGCCAATTCTTTTATCGCAGCTCTCCTGATAAAACCTGTTTGGGATTTTACATCCGGGTTCCGCTGCTACAGGAAGAGGTTCCTTGAAAGAGTAAACCTGAATACGCTCAATTCCCAGGCATATATCATCCAGATTCAACTTCTCTATCTCGCATATCAATATAACTGCAGTGTAAAGGAAATCCCCTTCATATTTCGCGAATCCCATATCGCTTCGAAGATCAGCTCCAAGGCTGGTTTACCTACATTTTTATATGTTTTTAAATACAGGGCCCCTTTCTGGGAAATTCTGCGTCACATGATTTTCGCCCGCAAAGACTATCAGCGTTTTGTTGATGAATATAACGAACTGATAAACATGCCGAAATTAAAAAAAGTCAGGATGCCGAAAGGGCCCTCAGGGAAGAAGGTGAGAGTCAGCGTCGGAGTCATGGCTTACAACGAAGAGAAAATCATTGGTCTGTGTATTATGGCTTTACTTGACCAGAGACTTGATAACGGGGTCATTAGTGAGATTATCGTAGTTTCATCGGGGTCCACTGATAACACGGACAATATTGTGCAAACGATTGCCGCGAAAAACCCGAAGGTGAAACTTCTGGTGCAGGAAAAACGTATGGGTAAGGCCAGCGCTATCAATGAATTTCTTAGCATTGCTCAGGGGGACATCGTCATAGTGGAAAGTGCCGATACTGTGGCTACCCAGGAAACAGTCCGGGAGCTAATTCTGCCTTTTAATGACCCAAGTGTGGGAATGACCGGAGCACATCCTGTCCCTGTGAACGAAAAAAAAGGCATGGTGGGATATTTTGTTCATAAGATGTGGGAATTACATCACCGTATGGCCCTCATTTCTCCGAAATGTGGTGAAATGGTTGCTTTCAGGAATGTGGTTCCCCGTATTCCACGTAACACGGCCGTCGATGAGGCATCCATCGAAGGCATGTTTGTTGCTAACGGCTATAAACTAGCCTATGCTGACCGGGCAATTGTGCACAACAAGGGACCGGCAACAATCAGAGATTTCATTCGTCAGCGGCGCCGCATCGCCTCGGGGCATCGTCATGTGCGTGCGACCATACATCATGAAGTGTCGACGCAGAACCCTTCAAACATAATCATGCATGTGTTTGCCACCCAGAGTTGGAATCCGCGTGATATTTACTATACGGTTTTTTTAATCGGTATTGAAGCATATTCCCGCTTCATGGGTGCCATTGATTATTTTTTAAGGGATAAAAATCCGTATATATGGGATATATCCCATACCACGAAACTTATGGAATAGTATTGCGTAATGTGGTTTGAATTTATTAAAAAGAATCATTAATTGAAAGAATAATGTTTCTTGTTTTACAAAGATGGCTTATCATTATCAATAATCCCTGATCGGTATTAGGGTTGGATTTTATCTTCTGAAGTAGTAGTTTTTATGGAAATTAAAAAATACATCATAATCCGTAGATTTAATGAAGCAAATAATATAAAAGAACTTATTGCGCAGATATTGCATCTATATCGAGATTTTTATATAGTTGTTGTCGATGAAAACCATCCTAATGGATCTGGGCATATCAGTGAACTGGTTACAAGTTTTAATAAAAGAGTGCATGTTTTGGGCCGATCCGAAAAATCGGGTTTCGGTTCAACCCTTATCGATGGGTACAAATATTCAATCTCGATGGGAGCGGATGTGATATTTCAGATGGATGGTGATTTATCCCACAGGCTTGAATATATTAAGGTAATGCTGAAAGCTCTGAAAAAGTCAGACCTTGTTATCGGAAGCCGATATCTTGATGGCGTTCGCGTTGAGGGATGGCGGTTCAGTCGTCTTTTAAAAAGCAAACTGGCCAATGTACTCATAGCCAGAATGACAATGATACCTCTATGGGATTTTACCTCGGGATTTAGGTGCTACAAGCGAAAGGTTATTGAGTCCATTCGGCTTGATACTTTAACAACCGAGGGAGATGCTTATCAGGTTGAAATGGCCATCAGGGCCTATCAAAACAATTTCATAGTTACTGAAATCCCTATCATTTTTTATGATAATAAATATTCTCATTCCAAGATCAGCCGGAATAATTTTTTTACTGCACTGCGGATCAGTATTAAAAACCATGCTCCCGTTTTAAAAATTTTAAAGTGTCTTTTTTTAAATCCTTCAGATACAGGCAAGTATTTTAACCAAATTAAAAGTATGGATAGGCAGGTGCGATGAGCATCAATTTGTTATTCTGGTCAAGCCGGGAACACCATGCGTAAATTGATAAAGCTTTTACCGGCATATCTGCTTTTCAGGCGTTTCGGGCGACCTGTAAAACTGCCGTTGAATCTGACTCTTGGTGTTACGTACAGGTGCAACTCCCGCTGTAAAACATGCAATGTATATACGCGAAAAGTCCGGGAACTGTCTCTTGAAGAATGGGATTCGGTCTTTGCTATGTACGGGAAAAAGCTTTTCTGGGCAACCATCAGCGGAGGAGAGCCTTTTATCCGTAATGATTTGGCTGAAATTGTATGCCGCCTTTACGACAAGTGCGCCCCGTCGATAATAAACATACCCACCAATGGATTGTTGACTGACCGCATTGTTTCCGTCGTTCGGCAAATTGCCGTCTATTGCAGGAGATCCCAAATAATAATAAATGTCTCCCTGGATGGAATTGCTGAAGAACATGACATCATCAGAGGGGTCAAGGGTGGCTATTCCCATGCCATTGAAACCTTTAATAAGCTCAAATCCCTGCAGAACGATAACCTTTCGGTAGGTATCCATACAGTCATATCAGTATTTAACGTGAATAGAATATCCACAATACATGATGAACTGGTCCGTATGGGGCCAGACTCCTATATCACGGAAATTGCCGAAGAACGCACTGAACTGCTGACCAGGGGATCGGGCATAACTCCGTCAATCACTGAGTATGGAAAGGCGATAGATTATCTCACTGAAAAGCTGAAAAAGGACACGTTCGGAAAGGTAGGAAGACTCACCAGGGCGTTCAGAATTCGCTATTACCAGATGGTCAAGAGAGTGCTCGCTGAAAAAAAACAGATCATTCCCTGTTATTCCGGTTTTGCATCGGCGCAGATTGCTCCAGATGGTGATGTGTGGATGTGCTGTATCCAGGCTGACGCAATAGGCAATCTGCGTGACAGCGGGTATGATTTTAAAAAGGTCTGGATTTCCGAAAGGGCTAATAAATACAGAAAGGTGATCAAGGCCGGCGGTTGTCATTGCCCGCTTGCAAACGCAAGTTATACGAATATGCTTTTCGATCCGAAGAGTATTTTCGCTGTCATTAAAAATTTGATTCTGATCAAATAATATGAGCAGGAAATATTGTCTTTTAACGGGAGCGACTGGTTTTATCGGTTCCCACATTGCCAGGAGGATGGCTGACGATTCCGGTATTACGGTAGTGGCCATAGTCAGGAAAAAAAATGATTATAAAAACGTGGATGCCTTGCGTTCCATGGGTGTCATTCTTGAGGAAGGCGAATTCTTCTTGGAGAAGGTCATTTCTCTTTTATTCAGCAAATATTCTTTTTCATATGTTGTTCACGCGGCCGCCATCCGGGGCGGTGGTCGCGGTAAACGTGATGAGTATTGGCGGGTAAATGTAGATGGCACTGAAAATATCCTGCGAGCCGCGCAGAAGACTGGAGTTGAAAAATTCATTTACTGCAGCACTGTCGGTGTAATGGGTACCATCCCGGTTGAACTACCAGCGGGGCCGCATACAGTTTGTAATCCTGACGGGAATTATCATATTTCAAAGCATGAAGCAGAGAAGATCGTTCTCGAGTATAGGGATAAGGGGGTTGATGCAGTCATAGTCCGGCCGACGATTACCTATGGCGAAGGTTCATCGGGATTTCCTGAAATGCTGGTATCGATGATAACGAAACGAATGCTTCCAATATCAGAAAAGGAAGTCCTTATACATCTTCTCGATGTAAACGCCTTCGCAGACCTCGTGATATCGATATGCAACATGAAAGAGAAAGCTGCTCCGATTATCATTGCCGCTGACAGAAAGCCTGTTTCGGTCAGGAGGCTTGCCGATATAATTCACCATGCGCTGTATGGCAGTGAATATCCGTCATGGATCGTTGTTCCGGGTTTTGTTTTTGCATTTCTTTCAGCTGTTTTCCGTTTATTGAAAAGTGACAAGTGGCTAACACGCGTTGAACTCATATCCTGCGACTGGTATTATGATATAGATGATACTGTCAGGAAATATGGTTATAACGCTTCCTGCACTGAAGAAACATTTGTGAAGGAAATGGGCATTGATTGTGCAAAAAAAAGAAAAACCGGGAGAGCGACATTCCGATGAAAGCTGATATGCCATTTACCCGTATAACAAAAGTTATACGATACAGTAATGCTTATTATCTTTTTTTAATGTTGCTTGTATTTAGCTTGATGTACTGGCACGCCGCATGGAACAAACCTTTTCATGTCGACGAATTTTATTCCTGGGTTTATTCTTATCGCTGTACATTTTCTGAAATTATGATGATGAAAGACGCTGGGATAGGCCATCCGCCGCTCTATCATCTGCTGCAAAAGGTGGTGCAAACGCTTTGTACCGACTATCATTTTCTCCAGGTCCGCCTTGTCAATTATATTGCTGCTATCTTTTATATTGTCTCGCTGGCCGTAATTATTTATCGGTCCCGTAAGTCATACCTGCTTTGTCTTGGAGTGTGCCTTTCGGCCACGGTTTTCGAACTGTTTTTATTCAGCAGAATGTATGGAGTGCTTTCTCTCATGGCCTTATGGGCATATATTCTTGCGGAAAAATATATTAATACGGGAAATAATAAATACATGCTACTGCTTTTACTCGTTGTCGTTGCTGGCTTTTTCTCTGATTATAACTTCGTATTAGTGGTACCCTGCGTGGTGATTTCATTGCTGTGGCGTGCGCGTCATGGTGGCAAGATAATTGTTTCCTGTTTCGTCCTGGCGGCTGTTCTTTTGATTTCTGCCAGTTTATACCGGATTGTTCATTCCGGTGTGCAGACAGTGTGGGGTGCCATGCGTTTTACGGCCAGTGACACCGCCAGGGCATTGCTGGAAACAGCGTATTTAATTTTAAATTTTTCATTTAAAGAACTGATTGCCCTTAGTTGCGTAATTCTTGT